>Ga0182013_10000206_pt1 | contig 78070 bp, 71 predicted proteins | sample 612S2MmetaG_FD_120487 | JGI IMG/M metagenome (GOLD analysis project Ga0182013, IMG submission 120487) | Permafrost microbial communities from Stordalen Mire, Sweden - 612S2M metaG | ecosystem: Environmental > Terrestrial > Soil > Wetlands > Permafrost | place: Sweden: Stordalen | collected... | reverse complement strand
CACGACTATCTCAACCAGCGCGGCGGCGCCGAGCGCGTTTTCGCGCACATCGCCGCAGCCTACCCGCAAGCGCCCATCTTCACCTCGATCTACAACGAGCGCGAACTCGTCGACCTCGTTCCCTCGCACCGCGTGCGGACGTCGTTTCTGCAGCGTCTGCCGGGACACGACCGCTATTTTCGGGCGCTCGCCCCGCTCTATCCGTTGGCGTTCGAGCGTCTCGATTTGGATCCGTTCGATCTGGTCATAAGCTCGACCACGGCCTGGGCGAAGGGGGTCGTCACGCGCGGTGACGCCGTGCACCTCTGCTACATCAACACGGTCAGCCGCTTCGCCTTCGACTACGAACGGTACGTCGGCGGCTTCGGCCTTGCGCGTTTGGCGCGGCCGCTCGTGCAGGGACTCGTCGCCTGGGACAAGCGCGCCGCGCAACGCCCGACGCTGTTCATCGCTAACTCGCAGAACGTAGCCGACCGCGTTCTGCGCTACTACGGCCGTGAATCGCAAGTGCTGCCGTGCCCCGTCGACGTCGACCGCTTCACCCTCGGGCCGGGCGCCGGCAACTATTTCGTGCTCGTTTCGCGGCTGCTCTCGTATAAGAACATCGATGTCGCGATCGCCGGCTGTGCCTTGGCCGGCGTGCCGCTTCACATCCTGGGCAGCGGACCGGCGCAAGCGTCACTGCGTGCGCTCGCGGCCGGAACGCAAACGACGTTTCACGGTTACGTCGACGATGCGGCAGTGAATCGGGTCGTCGGCAACGCGCGCGCCGCGATCTTGCCGGGCTCCGAAGATTTCGGACTCGTGCCGCTCGAAGCGGCGGCTGCCGGGCGTCCGACGATCGCGCTCGGCGCCGGCGGCGCGCTCGAAACCATCATCGAAGGCGAGACCGGCGAATTCTTTCGCGAACCGAACGCCGCCTCGCTGGCCCAGGCGTTGCGCGCGTTCGATCCCGCGCGCTACCGTCCGGCGCGCTTGCGCGAACATGCCGAGACGTTCGCGCCGCAGCGTTTCATCGAACGGCTAAGCGCGATCGTCGATCGTGCGCTCGAGCGCCGCGAGCAAAGCGTCGGCCGTTCGTTGCGGTAAGACCGCCGCCCAGCGTTGCGGCCCCAGCGCGCGATAGCGCGCGTTTGCGAGGGGGTCGCCCACGAGTTCGCGCAAGCCCGCGGTCCAGCCGAGCACGTCATGCGGGTCGAGGAGAAGTCCCGCGTCACCCACCGCCTCCGGCAGCGCGCTGGTGTTCGCGGCGATCACCGCGGCGCCGCACGCTTGGGCCTCCGCGGCGACGAGTCCAAACCCTTCGGCCAGCGAGGGAACCGCAACCGCGGCGGCGGTGCGGTAAAGCCGCCGCAATTGCTCGTCGTCGACGTTGGTCAATGTCGCGATCGGTACCCGCGCCGCGCGCAGTCGCGGGCGCAGCGTCGTTTCCGGATTGCCGACGATCGCCAGCAGAACGTCACGCCCGGGGAACGCGCGCTCGAAGACGTCGATGAGAAACGCCACGTTCTTGCGTGCTTCGCCGGTTCCGACGGCAAGGACGAACGGTTCCTCGAACGGCGACGTTTCGACGCCCGGCGTGAAGAACGCGTCGGGCGCGAGCGGCACGATGCTGATTCGATCCGCCGCCAGCGCGAAGCGTTCGATGAGCGCGGAGCGTGACCACGCGGAGATCGTCGAGAAATGCATGGCGGATCGAACGGCGCGCCGGATCGGGGCTTGTTCGCGGTGCCGCGCGATCAAGCCGCGCGCCGGATAAGCGAAGGCGAAGTCGTCGTTGATCGTGACCAGTGCCGGCGCGGTGCAGCGAAAGCGCATGCCGTTCCACGGATACCAGACGCGGTCGAACGCCCGCCGGTCGCGCGCAACCCACAGCGGTGCGACCGCGACGCCTTCGCCGACGACGGCGTGATATTCGGGTGCGGCCCGCGGATTGCGCACGAGCAGCGTTAGCGCGATATCCGGCCGCGCGGCGAGCCCGCGCAGGACCGGACGGACATAGCGCCCCATCCCGCGCCGGTCCGCGAGGAGATTGATGGCGTCGACAGCCAGCCGAATCGTCAGGGTTTGCCTTCGGTGAGCAAGACCAAGACCACGTTGATCGCGTTGAAGGCGCCGTGCGTGAGCATCGACGCGGTGAGCGAGCCGCTGCGGTAGTAGACGAAGGCGAGAACGACGCCGCCGCACGCCAGCGGGAAAAACGCGGTCGCATCGAAGTGCGCGAGCCCGAAAATGAGCCCGCTGATGACGGCGGCCAGTCCGACGTTGACGTAACGCAGCAGTGCGTTGAAGACGAAGCCGCGAAAAATGAGTTCTTCGACGACCGGGGCGATGAAGACGGCCAAGCCGACGAGTCCGTAGATGAGCGTGCGGTCGTGGGTCGTGCCGAAAAGCCGAACGGCTTGCTGCGTTCCCTCGATGTGCAGCGCGAACTTTTGAACCAGCGCCGCGGCTTCGGCGAAGACGTACATCGCGACCGTTCCGAGCGCGGCGGCGCGAACGTCGCTCGCAACCGGCCGGCGCAGTCCGATCTCATCGAGGCTGCGCCGCGCGGCGAACGGCAAGAGCGGCAGCGCCGTGGCCAGCAGCGGTATGTACGCCACGATCTGGGCCACGAGCAATCCGCTGGTGAGTTGAAGATTTTTACCGGTCCGGATCGGCGCGGGCCCGCCCAGTGCCACCGCAACGGCCGCGCACACCAACCCGAATCCGAACGCCAGAGCCACGCTGCCGACAAAGATCAGGCAGCGCCGCGCCGAGAAAGCGTCACTCGGCCAGCGCGTCGGCGAGAGCGGCGAAAGTTGCGAGGTCGAGAGCTTCTCCACGTATCTCCGGACAAAGATGGAGCGTGAGCAGGGCGTCCGTGATCCGTTCCCGCGGTACGGCAAGCGATAGCGAGAGCGCGTTGGCGACCGTCTTTCGGCGATAGGCGAACGCTCCCCGCACCACGCGCTCGAAGTAGGCCTCGTCGCTGACCGCGACCGGGGGCACCGCATACGGACGCAGCACGATGACGGCTGAGTTCACGTTGGGCCGCGGATAAAACTGCGCCGGGGCGACCGTGAAGGCGCGTTCCACCTGCATCCGCAGCCGGATCGCGACCGTCAAGCTGCCGTAGCTGGGCGTCCCGGGTTGGGCGGTCAACCGGTCCGCGACGTCGCGCTGGATCATGGCCACGATGCGTTCGGGCGGCCGCAGCGCAGCGGCAAGCTGCAGCAGCAAGGGGGTCGCGATGTTGTACGGCAGATTCCCCGCGGCGACCCAGCTCTCGTCCCCGGCCCAGCCGGCGTAGTCGAAGGCCAGCGCATCGGCCGTCAGGATCGCGGCCGCGGCGAGCTCGGGCTGAGCCGCGAGCACGGCGACCATGTCGGGATCGATGTCGAAGGCCGTGACGGCGGCCCCGGCGGCCAGCAGCGCCGCCGTCAGCGCGCCGGTCCCCGCGCCGATCTCGACGACGCGCCTACCGGGCTGCGTGACGGCCAGGCGCGCGATGCGGGCGGCCGCACCGCGGTCCATGAGAAAGTGCTGCCCGAGCCGCTTTTTCGGCCGGAAACCGTGCTGCTGCAGCAGGGCCCGGGGGTGAAGGGCGGTTGGAGAATCCGGAGCGGGACCGGGAGGTTCCGCGCTCACGCCGGTCCGGCGACCGGTCGCGACACGTCTTCGATCAGGCCCGGAAAAGCACCGAGGATCCGGCGCGGTTGCGTACGGATCCCCGGAACGGCGCGTGCCTGCACGAACTACTTGTTGAAAACGTAGACGACGATCGGCCGGCGCCCAAACTTGAGCGCGTCGCGATGGGACTCGAAGCCAAGATCGATGCGGTTACCGCGAATCGCACCGCCGGTATCGCCGGCGAGCGCGTGTCCGTAGCCGGGGATGTACAGGCGGGTACCCAGCGGGATGTAGTGCGGGTCGACGGCGACGATCCCGTGGCCCGCCGGCCGGCCGGAGGCCGTGATCCCCGAACAGCCGCCGCACGCTGCCGTATAGGCGGTCGCGACCATTCGGAGCGCCGCGTCCGCCAGGCGGGCAGTCCCGATCATGCCGCGGCGCGCCACGCCGGCCAGGGCCGAATAGTCGCCCACGCCCTGGGCGATGACTTTGGCCCGCGGAAAACGCAGGACGCGTGCGGCCAGCAGCAAGCGTCGCGGAGCGGCGGTACGATTCGGCTGCAAGACTTCGACCGTCAACTCTTTGGTGCCCGGCACTCCGGGATCGACGACGCGCTGCGTTCCCGTGCTCAGACCCACGTCGTATTTGTGCTGCACGGGCGGTGCGATGGCCGTTCGTACGTGTTCGAGCCACGACGTCGCCCGCGTCACGCGGATGACCGCGCCCGGTTCGATGGGAGTCGCGACTGCGGGCACGATCGTGTCGTGCGGCCCGGGCGCAAGATGCTGGGCGATCAAGGCGTCGCCGATCGTGGCCGCCGAGGTCCGCACCGAGCGGCTCACCCCGTCGACGACGAGTTCGACCGGGACGGCCGGCCGATAGGCGATCGTCACTCCGTCGTGGATGACCGCGTCGAGGTCGTACGAGACCCGGTCCCCGGGGGCCGGCGTCACGCCGCGCTCGCGCAGGAAGTCGGCGACGGTCGCGGTTCTGGTCTCGACGGCTTGGCGAGCCGAGCCGTTTTGAAACATGAGGTGCTTTGCGGGGGATTGGGCCGCCGCGTTCGTGAGGACCGCGATGGCGCGGTCCGGGAACGCCCCGGCCCCGAAAGGCAAGAGTAAACCTAGGGACAGCATGCTTACCGCGACGGGCGAATTTCGATTGCGTCCGATAACCTTGCTCCTTTCTGAACGTCGGTCGGTAGACTCACCGGACGCGTCGAGCGCCGCTGGGTAAATATTCCGGCCCGAGCAGTTTGGAGGCGGAAGTATCCGCATCCGCGCGCTTGACTTGGTGCGCGCTGGTTACGAGCGACGCTGCACTCGTTCGGTTGCCGCCTGGTCCGGCGGACCGACGACTCGGGGGTTACCATAGCATAGGCCCGTGAGCCCCGTCAAACACGGAAGTCGGTTTCTCTCCTCGCCCCAGGGCCTGACTACACTCACCGCTAAGGCTGCGGATTGAGTGTCTCAACTCCATATTGGTTTCTTCACGGAGTGCTACCGCCCGATCGTCAACGGCATCGTGGCGAGCATCGACGCGCTGCGGTCGGGCCTGGACACGGCCGGTGTGGCGGTGACGACGGTCGCTCCACGGTTTCCGCACTTCGACGATGAGGGCAGCGACATCGTGCGGATCCCGTCGCTGCCGCTTCCCACGCCGACGGCGTACCGATTGTGTGTCCCGTACCTTCGGACCGTGGACCGTCCGCGCGTCCGCGACTTGGCCATCGTCCACACTCATTCGCCGTTCGTAACCGGCTGGATGGGGGCCAACCACGCCCGGCGCCACGGCCTTCCGCTCGTCTTCACGTATCACACCCGGATCGAGGCCTACGCGCACTACGTGCCGTTCGAGCAGCGCACCATGCAGGCGGCTGCCGTCCAGTTGACTCGTTCGTATGCCAATGCCGCCGACGTCGTGATTGTCCCGACGCTGGCGATGGAATCTCGGCTGCGCGAACTGGGCGTTCATTCGACCATCGCGGTCGTGCCGAGTTCGATCGACGTCGATCGGTTCGCCGGCGGCCGCCGGTCGCCGGCGATCCGCGCGCTGCTGGGGGCCCCCGGCGACGACCCGCTGGCACTCGTCGTTTCCCGCTTGGCACGCGAAAAGAACCTCGAACTTGCGATCGATGCCCTCGTGCACAGCCGCGCCTGCCGTGTCCGTTTGGCGATCGTCGGCGACGGTCCGCATCGTCCGTCGCTCGAAGAACGAGCGCGCGAGGCCGGCGTGGCGTCGCGGATCCGCTTCGTCGGGGCATTGCCGTCGGCGGCACTGCCCGACGTTTATGCCTCGAGCGACGCGTTCGTGTTTCCGAGCACGACCGAAACGCAGGGTCTGGTCCTGGCCGAGGCGCTGGCCGCCGGCCTGCGCGTCGTGGCCATCGATACGCCGGCATCGCGCGACGTGTTGGCCGGTCAGGGACGCCTCGTCCCGCTCGACGCGCTGACCTTCGCGCGCGCTTTGGACGACGCTTTCGATGCCGGCCGTGACGAGAGTGCCGTACGTTTGGCACACTCGCGATATAGTGTGAAGTTACAAACGCAGCGGGTCCTCGATCTTTACCGAGGTCTGCTGCCGGCCGAAGTAGCTTGACTCGAACGTGTGTTCGATATAGAATCGAGATATATCATGACAAACTCACGGCGCGCTCGCTCAGCAGCAGATGTGGCCGTCGGCTACGCCGCCGACGAGCGGGGTCATGGAGTCGTTTACGCCGCGATCAACAGCGGAAGCGCTTCGCGTATCGTTCGGCTGACGTTCAGCACCGCGCCGCTGCCGGCGCTGGACGGGCTGGAGAACGGCTACGCCGCGCTGGCGGCCGTCGGCGCTCATCTCAAGGCGCGGGGTTTTGGTCGGCTGCGCGTCCGTGTCGGCGACGCGCGAGTGGTTGCCGATCTCAACGGTGCCGGTTCGCCGCCCAAAGCGCTCACGATGGCTTACGTCAGAACGCGCTGCGTCCTCCATGGATTGGGAGCGGTCCGCTTGGAAACCGCTGAGCCGATCGAAATCCGCGACCTTGCGGCGCGCGCTCGCGCCGAAGTCGGGCTGAACGTAGCCGCCTAAGGCAGACGCAGCAGCTAAGAAAGAGGAGCGAGGGCGATCGTTCGCGTGACGAGGTTTGCACGCGGTCCGCGACGGTTATCGCGCGCCGACGTCCCGCTGGAGACCGGTGCGCTGGCCCGCTTTTTGATCGGACTTTTACTGGTGCGGCGATTCGACGACGGGCGCTTGGCGTCGGGACGAGTCGTCGAGACCGAGGCCTACTTGCCCGACGATCCGGCCTCGCATTCGTTTCGCGGACGGACGGAACGGAATCGCACGATGTTCGGCAACAACTTCCACGCGTACGTCTACTTCATTTACGGAACGGCGTATTGCCTGAACGTCAGCACCGAAGCGTCCGGCATCGGAGCGGCCGTCCTGCTTCGCGCGCTCGAACCCGTCGAGGGCATCGAACTGCTCCGGGAGCATCGCGGGCAAGGCGTCGCCGACCGCGATCTGCTGCGCGGCCCGGGGCGCCTCTGTCTGGCGTTGGCGATCGACCGGCGGTTCGACGGCGCCGATCTCGAGACCGACGCGAGTCTGTGGCTGGCCGACGACGGTACCGCGCGCCCCGCCGTCGGGATGTCGCCGCGGATCGGCCTCACGCGGGCGGCCGACGCCCATCAGCGCTTCTACGCCCGCGGCAGCCATTACGTGAGCGGACGCCGGTCGCTGTCCCCCGGCTAATGCGATTGATTCTCGCGGTCCGGATGTGGTATAGTCCGTGCGGCGCTGACCGGTGAGTTCATCGAGGCGCTCGATCCATTTCCCCGGCGCTTCCGCGTCGCAGCGTGTTCCTGCAGCCTCGCCGGGAGACGCTCTGCCGAACGCTGGCGCGTCATTCAGCAGAAGAGAGACCTCCGCTGCACTTCGATAACCGCCCACCGCAAAACGGACGTCCGCCCGAAGCCGGCGGCGTTAGCCGCCGCCGCCGTTCGCGGCGCGGACGCCAGCGCTTCGAGGGCGCCGCACCGGCCCCGGACATCTTTGCGCAGCCGGAGTTCCCCCAGCCGGTCGGACCGCCGCTGCTGTCCGCGGCGCAGCTCGCGGAGATGAGCAAGACCGAGCTCAACGAGCTCGCGAAAACCTTCGACATCGCAACGCCGGTCAAAATCAAGAAAGACGATCTCATCGCGCAGATCCTCGAAATAGCGGCGGCCCGCTCCGGGCTCGAGATGGCCAACGGCGTGCTCGACATTTTGCCCGAAGGCTATGGTTTCTTACGGCGCTCGGGATACGCAGCCGGCGCCGACGACATCTACATTTCGCAGTCGCAAATCCGGCGCTTCGAATTGCGCCGCGGCGATTTAGTGGCGGGCCAAGTCCGCAAACCGAAAGACAACGAAAAGTACTACGGGATCGTCAAGGTCGAGACCGTGAACGGCTTCGACCCCGAAGCGATCCGCGAGCGTCCGCAATTCGACGCGTTGACGGCGGTTCACCCGGCCGAACGATACACGCTCGAAACACGCGGCGTCATCTCGACTCGCGTCATCGATCTTTTTGCGCCGATCGGCAAGGGCCAACGCGTACTCGTCGCCGCCCCGCCGAAAACGGGCAAGACGACGCTCATCAAAGAGATCGCGAACGCCATTGGCGCCAAACATCCCAACGCACAGGTCATCGCCGTCCTCGTCGATGAGCGGCCCGAAGACGTCACCGATCTATCGCGTTCGATTGCCGGCGAAGTCGTCGCCACGACCTTCGACGAGCACCCCGAACTGCATTTGAACGTGGCCGAGCTCGTGCTCGAACGCGCGAAACGCATCGTCGAACTCGGCCGCGATGCAGTGATCGTGCTCGATTCGATCACGCGTCTCACGCGCGCTTACAACAGCGCGCAGCCGGCGTCGGGCCGCGCGGTTCCGGGCGGCTTGGAAGCTGCCGCTCTGTTTCGAGCGAAGCGCTATTTCGGTTCGGCGCGCAATGTCGAAGGCGGGGGCTCGCTCGCGATCGTGGCGACGGTTTTCGTCGAGACCGGGGCCAAGATCGACGATCAAATCTATGAAGAATTCCGTCGCGGAGCAACCGCCGAAATCAATTTGTCGCGTCAGCTCGCCGATGCCCGCATCTTTCCGGCGATCGACGTGAAACAATCCGGGACGCGCCATGAAGAGCTCCTGCTCACCGAGATTGAGCTGCGCAAGGTCTGGCTCTTGCGCCGTGCGACCGTTGCGTTGGGCTCCACCGAATTCGCCGAAGTCGTGCTCGAGCGATTAGGCAAGACGAAAACGAACGCGGAATTCGTTACCGCGATCACCGAAAAAGCGGTCGCGGCACTCAAGGTGTAGGCCGGCCGGTCAATATGCGTTTACAACGCTTTCTCGCGCAGGCCGGCGTTGCATCGCGTCGCAAGGCCGAGGGCCTCATCGCGGCGGGAAGCGTGCGCGTGAACGGCGCGACCGTGCGCGAGCTGGGGACGGTCGTCGATCCGCTCGTCGACCGCGTGGAGTACGGCGGTCGCGTGCTTTCGGCCGCCGTCGAACACTCCTATTTCGTTCTGCACAAACCGTTCGGCGTGATGACGACGATGTCGGATCCGGAAGGCCGGCCCACCGTCGCCGATTTGGTTCGCGCGCGCGGCGTCGCGACGCGGGTCGTCCCCGTTGGCCGGCTCGACTACGATACCGCGGGCGTTTTGCTGCTCACCGACGATGGCGATCTGGCGCACGTTCTCACGCATCCGCGTTTCGGTGTCGAGAAAACGTATCGCGCCACCGTTCGCGGGCGGCTCGAACCCCAGGCGGTCGCCGCGCTGAGTGCTGGGGTGAAGCTGGACGATGGTCGAGCGGCGCCCGCGATCTTGCACGTGGTGGCCGTCCGGCGGATGCGTTCGACGGTCGACGTGACGATCCACGAAGGTCGAAACCGGCAAGTGCGGCGCATGTTCGAACAGCTCGATCATCCGGTGCTCGACTTGGTCCGGCTGCGCTTCGGCCCGCTCGTATTGGGCTCGCTCGCGCCGGGCGAGCTGCGGCCCGCGAGCGAACGGGAGGTCCGCGAGTTGCGGGCGATCCTCGCGGCCGCCTCGTGACGGTCGTGCGCGGGATTCGCGGAGCGATCACGGTCGAACGCGATGAAGCGGCGCTCTTGCTCGACGCCACGGAGCGGCTGCTGCGCGAGATCGTCACGCAGAATGCCGTCGTACCCGATGACATCGCGTCGGCGCTCTTCACCCTCACACCCGATCTGCGCTCGCAGTTTCCGGCCGCCGCCGCGCGGCGGATGGGTTGGATCCTCGTACCGCTGCTGAACTTCACCGAGATCGGTGTGCCGGGCGGTCTCGAGCGCTGCATCCGCGTGCTGCTTCACGTCAACACGGAGAAAACGGCGCAGGAAATCCGGCACGTCTATCTCGACGGTGCGCGCGTCCTGCGACCCGACCTTACCGCTTGAACGCTGCGCGGCTGGGGATCGCCGGCGTCGGACTCATCGGCGGATCGATCGCGCTGCGCGCTCGCGCGACCCGAACGACGGTGATCGGCTTCGATCGCGATGCCCCAACGCTGGCGCGCGCGCTCGAGCGCGGCGGCATCGATGCGGTGGCGCCCGACCTCGCGGCACTCGCCCGCGCGTGTGAAACGCTCGTGATCGCGCTGCCGGTCGACGCCACCCGGGATGCGCTCGCTGCCCTCGCCGGGAGCCCGGGGCCGGCGCTGGTGATCGACGTTGCGTCGGTCAAGGCCATGTTGGTCGGTCCGGGTTCGCGGGTTACGAACTACGTCGGCAGTCATCCGATGGCCGGTCGCGAGCAAGGCGGCTTCGACTTCGCCGATGCGGAGCTGTTCGCGAACGCTACCTGGGCGCACTCGCCGCATCCCGACGCCGCGCTCATCGCCCGGACGCGTGCCTTCATCGCCCACATGGGAGCGTTGCCGCTGGAGATCGAGCCCCAGCTCCACGATTCGATCGTCGCGCTGACTTCCCACCTGCCGCAGGCGCTCGCCGTCGTGCTCGGCGCGGAACTTGCCGCCGCGGCCCGCATCGACGAGCGTGTTACGGAACTCTGCGGCCCGGGCATGACGACGATGCTACGCCTGGCGCGGTCGCCCGAAAGCATGTGGGCGCCGATCGTCGCGGCCAACGCCGAACCCCTTGCCGGGCGGCTCCGCTCGATGGCGCGAGAACTCGAAGCGGCGGCGACCGCGCTGGAGCGAGGAGAGAGTGCGCCACTGATGGCGCATTTTGCCCGCGCGCGGGAAGCGGTCGACGATCTCGAGGAACGATTTTCGCCTCGTCCGCGTTCGTAAACGTATTCGTGATCACACTTGGTGTCACTTCACACGCCCGTTCGCGAGGTAGTATGCCAGTCCGCCCCCTCCCGCTTCTTTCAGCGCTCCTCGCTTTCACCGTCGGCGAATTCCCGACGTATGCGAGCGCGCAGACGGCGGTGTTTTACGTTCCGCCCAAACTTGCATCGCGTGGATCGAACACGACGCCGGTGGGCGGCAAAGGAACGGTCACCATCAAGGTGTTCGTGCACGCCGGCGGCAAGGCTGACGTCCCGTCTGCCGTCGCCAAATCGACCAACCACGCGGATGACGCCGCGGCGCTCGAGATCGCCCGCTCGTCGACCTATAAACCCGCGTCGAAAGACGGCAAGCCGGCCGACGCCTATTATACGTTCGTCCTCAACTTCACCGGCGGCGGGGCGTTGAGCGAGGCGCAGAGCGAGACCTCGGACAGCACCCTGCAGCAGGTCGCGATTCTCGAGCGCAACGGCAATTATGCCGGAGCCAAGGCGCAACTGGCCACGTATCTGCAGTCGAAGCCGGATGACCGGGAGGCCAACCTGCTCAAAGGTGTGGCCGACGCTTTCACCGACGACTTTTCCGCTGCCGCCGCCGCGTTCGACAAGGCCGGGACGATTGCCCCCAAATATCGCACGCTGGCGGGAAAGACGTATGCGAACGCGGCAGTCGCCGCGCTCAAAGCCAACGACAATGACGGCGCGGTCGCTTACGCTGGGAAGGCGATCGAATTGACGCCCTCGGCGCAACCCTACAACATCCGCGGCAGCGCCGAATACGCTCAGAAGAAGTACGACGCCGCGGTCACCGACCTCGAAAAGGCGCGTGACCTCGCGACCGCCGAGAAGGCCGACAATCACCAGCTCGCGGTGATCGAGACGAATCTGACCGCCGCCTACATGGGCGCGGGGCAGAGCGAAAAAGGGTTGGCCGCGGCCAAGGAAGTGGCGCGCTTGGATCCCGGTATCACGCAGACCGGCGATTTGATCGCCCAATACTACAACGATAAGGCGGCGGCCCTGGTGAAAGCGGGCGACCGCAAGGGCGCCGCCGACCAGCTCGACGCCGGCGCGGCGGCCGTCCCCAAGTATGCCGTTCAACTCTATGCCAATGCGGCGACGACCTTGGCAAGCGATGCCAAGCCGGATTGGAAGGTCGTCAAGGCGGAAGCCGACAAGGCGTTGGCGATCGACCCCAACGACGCGCGTTCGAATTACGTGGCCGGGGTAGCCCTGGCGAATGACAAAAACACAAAGGACGCGCTGACGTATCTTAACAAGGCCCAAGCGTCAGCCAAGACGGGCAGCGATGCTGACTTGAGCAAGCAGATCGACGCGGCACTCAAGCAGCTGGGCAGTGCCGGAGGCAAATAGGGTTGATTCTCGGCCGCCACGAGGAATCGGGGCGGTGATTGCCAAGACCACGCCTCGCTCGGGAGCAGAGCAAGGCCCCTTTTTTTCCGCTCATCTCGCCAAACCAAACGTGTCTTCGGAGGCGCTAACACCCAGTGGATTTCGGTAACTTCTTTCAAACAATCATCTCGGGCGGTCCGGCGATGTGGGCGTTGCTGCTCCTATCGATCATCGCGGTGGCGATTGTTATCGAACGATTGTTCTTCTTCGCGACCCAGCACTCCGACTCGAAGGCCCTTTTGCGGCAGCTCGGCCAGAAGATCGCAGCCGACGACCTGAACGGCGCGATGCAGATCTGTCAAGCAAACAAGGGGATGCTGCCGCGAATTCTCGAGTTCGGGCTAGCACGCGGTGAGAAGAACCGGGCCGATATCACCGATGCGCTCTCGATCGCGCTCATGGAGAACCTCAACGCGCTCGAGCGCAATTTGGGCATCATCGGGACGATCGCGGTCATCGCGCCGTTCGTCGGGTTGTTCGGGACGGTCCTCGGCATCATCCGCGCCTTCCAGGATATCGCGCTCAAGGGCAACTCGACCCCGGCCGTCGTCGCGGCGGGCGTTTCCGAAGCGCTGATCACGACCGCCGCCGGGTTGTTCGTGGCCGTCGTCTCGGTTATTTTCTTCAACTATTTCAAGACCCGGATCAAGGCCTACAACCAGGACATGATCGTTGCCGCCAACCAGCTCGCGGAGATGCTGCACTTCCACAATACCGGAGCGCCGATCCCCACCGATCTCTACCAGCCGCCGCCGGCGCACTAGGGGCTTAGGGAACACACCGCCGTGTCGATGGTTTCGTCCGCGGGCGACGATGAAGTCATGGCTGAGATCAACATCACGCCGTTCACCGACGTGCTGCTCGTTCTCCTCATCATCTTCATGATTCTGGCCGCCCTCATCACTCCGCCGGGCTTCCAAAAGCAACTGCCCGACAAGAGCGACAACTCTCCGCCGACGGTCGTGCAGAAGAACAAGTCGATCGAAGTGCTGGTCAACGATAAAGGCCGCATCTTCGTCGACAATGACGAAACCGACATCGGACACATCTATTCGGAAATGGGTGCCGTCGCCAAACGTCGCGGGCATATTCACGTTTCGCTCGCAGCCGACGTCAAGGCGCCGTACGGCATCATCATCAAAATCCTCGATGCCGCGAAGATCGCCGGACTCAACGATGTCGGCTTCGTCACGTCATAGCATGCGGTCGAACGAAGCCGAGTCGGGTTCACTCGTCGGCCGACGAGTCTTACGAGAAAAGGGGCAACGGAAGTAGCGTGGCGGTCTCTACGGGTCAAGCCGAAGAAGAGGTGATGTCGACGATCAACATTACGCCGTTTACGGACGTGTTGCTGGTCCTCCTCATCATCTTCATCATCCTCGCATCGGTAACGAAAGAGCCGCCGCTGCCGATTGCCAAGAACACCGATAAGGTGACGCCGTCCCAGATCGTCGTGCTCATCGACGAGCATAACAAGATTCAGGTCGGCTCCGACACGATCGATGAAGCCGGCGCCACCGCGGAGTTCGAGAAGCTGGCGAACCAAACCGGACACCGGCTGAAGTCGGTGATCATCAAGGCCGATCCCAAAGCCAGCTTCGGAACGATTCTGCGCGTCATGGATTCGGCCAAAAATGCCGACCTGACCGGGTTCGGTCTGGCGAATAAAGTCGAAGGTTCGAAGAGCTAGTGGCGCAGAATTCAGCGGGCACGCCGCCCGGGAACGCGCGTGAGCGCGTTCAGAATTTTCTGCTCTACGGGTTTGCCCTTTCGATCGCGTTGCATCTTCTCGTTGGGCCGCTGGTGAAATTCGAGCGGACGCAACCCGAAGAAGAGAAGATCTCGAAGATCACCCGCGACCGCGTCCCCACGCCGCCGCCGACGCCGCCACCCACGCCGCCACCCACGCCGCCACCCACGCCCAAGCCGACCCCGCCGCCGACGCCGCCGCCGAAGACGCCGCCGCCGGTCACACGTACGACGCCGCCGCAGCCGAAGATCAAGATCAATACGCTGCACACGCACGCGACCAAGGGCGGTCCGACCGAGGCTGCCAACACCCACACCGTCGGATCGACGAACGGAATTCCGCAAGGAACCACGACCGCCGCCGCGGCAAGACCTGTCCCGGTGGCGACCGCGGGATCGCCGGCGACCCCAGTCGCCACCAAGCCCCCGGCATGCGCGAATCCGAACGTCGAAGCGACGACCACCAACGCGGTCGCCCCCGACACGCCGCCCATGGCACAGCAGCAGGGGATCACCGGGGTGGTCAACGTCGTCATTCAGCTCGACGTGAACAGCAAGATCGTGGGCACGCCGACGGTCCAGAGCTCACCGAGTCAATTGCTGAACGCCGCGGCGATCAAGGCTGCGGAAGAGAGCACCTTCCGCACGGAGATCAAGGACTGCCAGCCAATCGCGGCGACCTACATCTTCGCGGTCGAGTTCAACAACAACTAACAGCAGCAGGGTTCGGCTGCGCCGAACCCGTGGCGTTCGACCCGACAGTATTCGGCTTACGCCGAATGCGTGGCGTTTGCGGCTTCGCCGCATGCCGCGGCGGTGTTCGGCCCGACAGGATTCGGCTTACGCCGAATGTGTGGCGTTTGCGGCTTCGCCGCATGCCGCGGCGGCGTTCTGCCCGGCCGGATTCGGCTTACGCCGAATCCGTGGCGTGGTGTTTGGCCCGCTAAAATATTGGGCCGAGCCGCGGGGCCCTAGCGGGTCCGCAAGTCGTGCAGCGTGTCGATATAGCGCAGCAGATCGCTCTCGAAGGCTGAACGCGGGCCGGTGAAGGCGATGCCGGTGCGATATTTCTGCAGCAGCGGATCGTAGGTCGACCAGCGCACGTTTCCCGTCAAGCGCAGCTTGGGCCGGTTATCGCCGCGCAATTCCAGATCGATGATCAGCTCGAGATCGAGCGCCAGCTGCGCGTTGGTGAGCATGGCAAGTCCGCCCGTTGCGATGTCGTAGGTTTCCGTATACTCCGGCGGGAGGCCGGCGGAGATCGTGTACGAGACCAGAAGTCTCTCGTGCGAGCGTTCACTCGCGCGTTTCTCTTCCGTCAACGGAAGCGGCGGCTGTTCCATGTGAGAGACGCGCTTCATCGGTCGGCGCTAGGAAACCCTGTCGCTGCGCGCGTAACGCACGTTAACGTGACGTTTGCTCAAGCGATGTTTCTTGCCGTCCTCCAGGGCGTGAGCGAACTCTTCCCAATAAGCAGTCTGGGGCACACGATTCTGATCCCGGCTCTGCTGCGTTGGACCGTCGACCGTTCGGGCGAATCGTTTCTTGCCTTCGTGGTCGTGCTGCATTTGGGAACCGCGCTTGCTTTGGTGCTGTTCTACCGCCGCGAATGGGTCGCGATCGTTCGCGCACTTGCGGCGAGCGTGATTCGCGGCAAATTGTCGAACGACCGCGATGAGAAGATCGGTTGGCTGTTGGTTGTCGGCACGATCCCTGTCGGTCTGCTTGGCGTTTTCTTTCAATCGGCGGTTCGCGGACTGTTCGGTTCGCCGTTGCCCGCGGCGGCGTTCTTGATGCTCAACGCGTTCATCATGTTTTTCGGCGAGTGGTTGCGCAAGCGGCAGTTCGCCGACCAGCACCGTCCGTCGAAGCCGATCGAAACGATCAGCTATGCCGACGGCGTGAAGGTGGGTCTGGCACAAGGTCTCGCGTTGCTTCCGGGAATCTCGCGTTCGGGCTCCTCGATCGTCGCTGGATTATTGGTCGATCTCGATCACGAAGCGGCGGCAAACTATTCTTTCTTGCTGGCGACGCCGGTTATTCTCGCCGCGAGCGTGTTGGAGATCCCCAAACTGTTCGAAGCTGACGCACACGTCGTCGCGGTGCAGGCGGTCGCGGGCGGAATTTTGGCCGGAGTTACCGCATATGCTTCGGTCGCGTTTCTCACGCGCTACTTCCAACACAACGATCTGCGTCCATTCGGGTGGTACTGTCTGCTGGCGGGCGCGGCATCGTTCATTCTTTTCGCAACGAAAGTGATTACATGAAAGCGCTCGCGGGCATCCTCGTCGTCGTCTTCGTCATCCTGGCCGCGCTCGCAATCGCGCATCCGCTCGATTCGCATATTCCGCTGAGTAAAGCGCTCGGCTTCGCCAACGACAAACCGCACACCAAACACGCCATCGCCTATTTCGTGCTAGCACTTTTGTCGCTGGTGTGGATCCGCTTTCAGAGCAACGCCGCAAAAACATAAGCGGCCCGGGTTCCGCAGGCCGAACTGGACCGTTCGGCCCCCGTGCGCCAGTCGCAGCAGCCCTTGACCATCGGCGCAGCCGCGCAGCGTGGCCGTGCGTTCCGCCGTCTACGGGATCGTTGCCGCGCAAGCGGCTCGGCGAAGCCGAACGCGCCCCGCGGCTTGCGGCGCAGCCGCAAACGCCACGCCGGCTCGGCGAAGCCGAACGCGCCCCGCGGCTTGCGGCGCAGCCGCAAACGCCACGCCGGCTCGGCGAAGCCGAACGCGCCCCGCGGCTTGCGGCGCAGCCGCAAACGCCACGGGTTCAGCGAAGCTGAACCCTGCTATTTGCGCGCGATGATGTACGTCTCGTCGGGGCTCGGTGACACGGTTTCGATCTGCGGGCGGAACGCTTTGACGATCCGCTCGAAGCGGCCGGTGTCGCGCGGGCGTGTCTGCAGGACGACATAGGGAAAGCTTTCGGCCGCTGCGAGCACCGTGCCGATGGCGTCGTCGTAGCTCGCGCGGTCGGAGCGCTTGCCGAAGACCGTATCTCGGAAATAGCGCTCGACGCTCAGGTATGGGTCGCCTTGCCACCAGGCTTCCCACATCCAGACGCGGGCGTCGACCTCGGTCGCACTGTTGCGGCCCGGCGGCGCAAGGTAGACGCACTGCGCGTTCGAGGCTTGCAGCGTCAGGGAGAAGTCCGCTCGCCGAACGGTGTTGCGCGCGTTGTTCGCGCACACGAGCCGTTCGGTCTCGCGAATGTAGCGCCACGCCAGTTCGCTGGGCGGGATATCGGGCATCTCGTCGGGATTCCGGGCCTTCTCGAGCCAGTAGCAGAGCACGTGCCACAAACCCGCGATCGCCAGGCCCGTTTGCCCGTCGCTGCGGAGATTGCGGATGTTGGCGTGCCAGATACCGAGATATTGGCATTGCTCGCTCGAGAAAAACACCCCGTCCCACGCCCGGAACATGTCGACGGGATAGACGCACCCGGGCGACCCCTCGACGATGGCAGCCACTTCATCCTCCCGCAGGATCGTGAAGTCGTTGACCACCAGTCCCTCGCCGGCGCGCACGAACCACTCGATCAGGTCGCCGCCGTCGACTTTGATGCCGTGGCGTTTGAGATAATTCAAATGCGTCGGCAAGCCCATGAACGGGTCGACGACACTCTCGATCGAGCGTTCGAGGAAGAGGTCGAGCAGGCGCGAACCGGCGACGCGCCGCGTTTTCTCTTTGAGTTCGGTCATGCCTTGGTCCCCGCCGCGAGGTAGGCGTCGACCACCGCCGGGTCGAGCCGCGTCCCGGCGGCCGCCGCGATCCGCCGCAGAGCATCGGCGGATGTCAAGCTGTCGGCGCCCAGCGCGTCGGCGGCGACGGCAACGGCGACGACGCGGGCGGCCGGATCGATCGCCGCGCCGGCGACGTGCCCGGGCAGCCCGCTGCCGTCGTACCACTCTTCGACGGCGGCCAGGATCGGCGCGAACGGCGCAAATGCCGGGCCGGTCGAAACGATCTGGGCGGTCGCGACGGCCCGCTCCGCGCGGGCCTCCAACCCCAGGCGGGTGAGGGTGAAGACATCATCCGCGCTGCCGTCGTTCCCGGTTCGCGCAAGGGCGGTTAGGCGGCCCGCGAATGCGATCGCGTCGGCCTCGTACTGCGGATCGCCCACCCGGTCGAGAATCGTTCGCACGATGCGTTCGAGCCGGTCGCCGCGACCCGCGGTACGGGTTTGACGGGCGTCAATCTCCGCGCAGATCCGCGCGATGAGCGCATGCGGATCGCAGTCCCGCAAGTGCTGGCGCGGTTCGTAGGCGGCCAAACACGTGTCGGCTTCGGCTTCGACGAACGTGCGAAATTCGCGCATGCACGAGAGCGAGTACACGCCTCCCGTGGCCTCGACGAGCGTGAAGAGCGCGTCCCGCGGCGAGCCGCTTTCGCCGTGCGTTTCGAGCGCGGCCACGAAGGCCCGCGCGATGTTGATCGTCATCGCCGTTTGCGGGATGCTGTTCCAGCGCAGCTGATCGGGAAATCCGGTGCCGTCGAACGCTTCGCGATGCCAGCGGATCGCGTCGGCCGTCGCGGCCGGAAATATCTGCATTGCGGCGGCGATTGCCGCTCCGGCCGGCGGATCGTCCCACCCGGCGATCTCAACTGCCCGGGGGGACGCGTCGTACGGTATCACGACGCGAACCGCGCCGATGCCGTTGAGTGCCCCGGCATAGAACGTCGCGGCGATCGTTTCGGGGTCGAGTTCGCGGTACTCGGCGAAGCGGCCGGCAACGTTCGCGACGCGCATGCCGAAGCCGATGCTGCGTCCGCTGAATCGGTCGCCGACAGCACTGAGCACGCGAACGGCGTCTCGGGTTTGAGAACCTATCGTTGCGAACAAAGTCATCTAACTCCAAGGAAGAAGCTTCGACAGCCGTGACAAAACCCTCACACCTCAACGACGACGGTACGTTAAGAATGGTCGACGTGGGCAGCAAGGCGACGACCCGGCGAACCGCGCGGGCCGAGGCGCACGTGCGCATGCTGCCCGCGACCGCCGACGTCGTGCGCGCGGCGGCGTTGCCCAAAGGCGACGCGCTCGTCGCCGCACAGATCGCCGGGATCTTGGCGGCCAAACAAACCGGGACGCTGATCCCGCTGGCGCACACGGTGCCGCTCTCGTCGGTCGACGTCAGCTTCAGCTGGCTCGACGGAGCAACGCTGCGCATCGCCGCCGAAGCGACGACGACCGGGCAGACCGGGGTCGAGATGGAGGCGCTCGTCGCGGCGAGCGTGGCGGCCCTGACCGTCTACGACATGTGCAAATCGATCGAAAAGGGCATCGTCATCGAGGGGCTTCGACTGCTGAGCAAGACGGGCGGCAAGAGCGGCGATTGGATGGTCCCCGTCGCGACAAAAGCCGGCCAATGACCTACGCGACGGCGATTATCATCCTCTCCGACCGGGCCGCGGACGGGCGGCGCCCCGACGAGTGTATCCCGGTCGTCCGCGACGTCCTGGGGCCGGCCTTCGTCATCACGGTCGAGCGGATCTTGCCCGACGATCCGGCCGCGCTCCAAGCGGCACTCATCGAATTGGCGGATGACCGGATCCCGCTGGTGCTCACCAGCGGCGGCACCGGCTTGAGCGCGCGCGACCGGACGCCGCAGGCGACCGCCGCGGTCCTCGACTACGAGGTTCCAGGAATCGGCGAAGCGATCCGCGCCGAATCGGGCCGATTCGTTCCCACCGCGATGCTGTCGCGGGCGATCGCGGGCGTCCGCGACCGGACACTCATCGTCAACCTGCCGGGTAGCCCCAAGGCCGTGCGGGAATCGCTGGCGGTGATCCTGCCCGCCCTTCCCCATGCTCTTGATTTGCTTACCGACTTGACCGTTGACGGGTAGACGTTTTCATACGTTGATATAGAACAATGCTTTTCGCGCAAGCTCAGGCGTATCTCTTAGGGACCATCAACGAAACCGCTTCGCGGCGGCTGCCGAATCGGCTCGACCGCATGGCGGCGCTGCTCGACGCGCTCGACAATCCGCACATGCAATATCCGACCCTGCACGTCGGGGGAACGAGCGGCAAGGGCTCGACGGCGACGATGGCGGCCGCGGCCCTCCAGGCGGCCGGAAAGAAAACCGGGCTGCACGTCAAGCCGCACCTGTCGTCGGTGACCGAGCGGGCGCGCATCGACGGCGTCTCGATCGGCGAAGAGCGATTCGGCGACATTCTGGGCGAGATGATGCCGGCGATCGAACGGGTCGCCGCCGCGCATGGCCGAGCGTCGTATTACGAGACGTTGCTGGCGTTGGCGTTCGTGTACTTCGCGCAAGAAGCCGTCGACGTCGCGGTGATCGAAGTCGGCGTGGGCGGCAAATTGGATGGGACGAACGTCCTGCATCCACTCGTTTCGGTCATCACGAACGTCGCGCTCGACCACACCGATATCCTCGGCCATACGCCGGCCGAGATCGCCGCCGACAAAGTCGGCATCGCCAAAGCGGGCGTTCCGCTCGTGAGCGACGTCAATGACGACGAGGCGCGAATGGTGATCGAGGCCGGCTGCCTCGCGGCAGGCGCGCCGTTCATTTCGGTTCGTGACAGCGTGACGGTCGTGCCGCGTTCTGGTGAACGTTACGGTCAGTCGTTTTCGGTCACGACGCCCGAGGCGTCGTACGATCTTGCGCTGCCGGTGCTGGGAGCGTTTCAGCAGCGGAACGCGGCGACCGCGATACGCGCGCTCGAATTTTTGCCGGCCGACCTTCGCCCCGACCGCGCGAGTATCGAAGGCGGTCTGTCGCGCCTGATGATCCCGGGCCGGATGGAATTTTTCCCTTCCCATCCGGCGGTGGTCTTCGACATCGCCCACAATCCGGACAAGGCGGCGCACCTGGCGGCGGCCCTGCGTGAAACGTTTCCCGGCCGCCGCTTCGCGCTGGTCATCGCGATCGGACAGTCCAAAGACGCAGCCAATGTCATCACGTCGTTCATCGGTCTGCCGGGCACGTTCACGTTCACGACGTTCGACACCGGCGGCCGCTCCTCGCTCCGTCCGCAGCGTTTGGCCAGCATCGCCAACGAGCTGGGCGTTTGGGGCCGCGCGATCATCGACCCCGTCGAGGCCTTTTCGGTGGCGCGCCGCAACGCCGACGCCGAGGACATCGTGGTCGTGACCGGATCGACGTTCGTCGTGGCGACCCTCCGCGACTGGTGGTTGGCGCACGTTGCCAATCGCGTCTAGCGGTCGCGGCGCCCTCCGGCTGCGTGGCCGCGCGCTCCCCTGGGGCGCGCAGACCTACATCATGGGGATCGTCAATACGTCGCCGGACTCGTTTTCCGGCGACGGTGTTCTTGACGCCGGCAGTGCCGTCGCGCACGCCGTCGAGCAGCGCGAGGCCGGTGCGGACATCCTCGACTTCGGCGCCGAATCGACCCGGCCGGGGTGCCGGCCGATCAGCGCCCAGGCGGAGATCGCGCGGCTGGTCCCGGCAATCGATCGGCTGCGCGCGATCGATGCCGACACGATCGTTTCGGTCGACACGTACAAGCCCGTGGTCTACCGCTGCGCGCACGCGGCCGGCGGCGATATCCTCAACTCGATCTGGGGCGCCGGGCCGGCGCTTATCGACGCGGCGGTGGAAACCGGCTCGCCGATCGTGGCGATGCATAACGCGCCGGTCCCGGTCTACGAGGGCGACGTGCTCGACGAGGTCTTGCGCTTTCTGCTCGACGCGGCGACGCGCGCGGTGGCGGCCGGCATTCCGGCCGAACACGTGATCGTCGACCCGGGCATCGGGTTCGGAAAGACCGCCGAACACAACTTGCGCATTTTGAGCCGGCTGGACCTCCTCGTCGCGCTCGGCTTCCCGACCTTGCTGGGAACGTCGCGGAAATCGACCCTCGGCAAATTGACCGGCCGCCGCGTCGACGAACGGGAGTTCGGAACGGCCGGTACGGTCGCGCTCGCCGCCAACGCGGGGATCGATATCGTTCGCGTTCACGACGTGCGCGAACAAGCCGACGTCGTGCGGGTCAGCGACGCGATCGCGCGCGGCTGGCGGCCGCCGGGCTGGAACGCGATCGGTTGAGCGACACGATCGCGCTGCGCGGCATCCGCGCATTCGGCCGGCACGGCGCCAACGTCGGCGAAAAGGACGTTCCGCAAGCGTTCGACGTCGACGTCGAACTCGACATCGACCTGGCGCCGGCGCGGCGCAGCGACGCGCTCGGCGAAACCGTCGACTACGCGGTGCTGCATGCGGCGATCGTCGACATCATCGCGACGACCTCGTACGATCTGCTCGAGCGGATCGGTCAAGACGTGCTCGATCGAATCTTCCGCGATCCGCGTGTCACGCGCGCCGAAGTCAGCATCGGCAAACCGCATTTGCTGTCCGGGGCGACGCCGGTGGTAACGCTCCGCCAAGTGCGCTGACGACGCCGATGGCGACGGCGCGCATCGGCATCGGCTCGAATGTCGGCGACGCGGCCGCGAACGTGCGCGCCGCATTCGAGCGGCTCGCCGAAATCGGGACGCTGACGGCGCGTTCGTCGCTGTATCGAACGCGCGCCTGGGGTGTGACCGACCAGCCCGATTTCTTCAACGCCGCCGCGTTGGTGGAAACAACGCTGGCGCCGCACGATTTGCTGCGCGAACTCAAGCGCATCGAAGCCGAGATGGGCCGGGTTGCCACGTATCGCTGGGGCCCGCGCGTGATCGATCTCGATATTTTGGCCTACGACGACGTGGTGCTCGACGACGCGGAGTTGACGATTCCGCACGCGCATTTGCGCGAACGCGCGTTCGCGCTTGCGCCGCTGGCCGAGATCGATCCCGGGTTCGCCGGCTCCTACGAAGCACTCGATCCCGCTGCACGAGCCGAAGCCGTGCGGCTGAGCGCCGGTTCCTCCGCGGAAAAGACGTGACGTCGCGCGACATGGTGAAATACGGACGCGATTGAGGTCTTGTCCTCTGGCGCGCTTTCGATCGGGAATGGCGGCAACAGCGATCAAGATAACCATCGGAGAGCCCATGGCCGGATAACGATCGCAGAGCTCATGCCGGAAAGCGCAACGATGGGTTACGCGATTTTCCACTCGGCCGGTTTCAGGAAGATGGCCGCGAAGGGGGCACGGGCTGCCCTCAAGGGCGGAGCCGAACGTTCCGTGTTTCTTTTTACAAAAATGGTGCCGCCATGTTTGCTCCGCAGATCGCCCGGCCGCATAAGAAGACCGCTGAAACTCCGCATGCAAACCGAACGCCCCTGGAACCTTCACCCCGCGGCGGCATCCAGCCGAAGCTCGCTGTCGGTGATGTCGATGATCCCCTCGAGCATGAGGCGGACCGCGTCGCCGACCAAGTGGTGCCCAACTCCAGCCCCTCCGTCACCGGCGCGCCGCAGCGGATCAGCAGCAAATGTGCTTGCGAGGAGGAAGGTACACCGAAGGTACAAGCCAAGCCGGCCGCATCCCTAAAAGCAGCGGCGAAAGCAGACCCTAGCAGCGTGCCTGCGGTGCTCCGTTCGCCCGGACAACCGCTCAACACATCGACCCGCGCCTTTTTCGAGCCGCGCTTCGGATACGATTTCAGCCAGGTGCGCGTTCACACCGATTCGACGGCCGCCGTTTCGGCACGGTCGTTGAACGCGCTGGCCTTTACCGTCGGGCACGACGTGGTATTCGGGACGGGACAATACGCGCCGGGGGCAAGAGCCGGGCAGCGACTGCTGGCACATGAATTAGTGCATGTCCTGCAGCAGCAATCGGGGCTTGCAGTACAAAGACAGATTGCCAACCCCGCCTCGGCAAAGGATCAGCACGAGTTCATCCGGGACAGCATCCACTTTCTGGAGCAATCGGTTGACTATTTGCAACTGGCCAAGGTCGATAACGCGACATTCGATCGCGTCATAAACAGTTGGTATTCTCTGGTCGTGCGGCAAGAAAAAATAATCGATACCGACTTGGGGGGCGACGCCGCCGAGAAGGCCGGTTTACATACGGCGTACATTTCGGCCCTCCGCGTCCTGATCAAGCAGCACGCCGCGGACTCGGGACAAAGCGAGACGGATCTCTATCGCATCAACAGCGGGTGCATTCCCCCCTGGGCGCAACTCCATCCTAGCCACCTCGAGCCGGGCGTTTCAACGCCGATTCCTGACGACGTGCCCGTCACCCATCCGCGGGGACGCTTCCGGTTCTCGCTCAATGGCTTTGACGTTGGGATCGGTCCCGATACGCGCGTGCGGCAACAAAGCAAGCCCGGACTAACCCGCCGCGAAATTACGTGGGGCGGCATACGGGTGCGTTACTCACGTGCTCCGCGTAGGGCCGTTTCGTTTACTGGTCCGCCAAAGCCCGTCGTGACCATCTTTACCAGCTACAGGAGAGGCGTGAATACTGCGGATGTTTCCGGCTATGGTCGCGGCACAACCGCCGAGGACAAGGCCGGTGCCAAGGTGACACCCCAAAGCGAGAGCTTGGCCTTTCACGAAGGCCGCCATGGGCAGGCGACGCTGGATTTTATCACCTCCAACGCAGCGCCTACGTTCACCGGGAAGGTCGGCGACAGCCAGATAGACTTCGATAACGCGATGGTGAAGTGGCAGCACGATGCAGCAGATTACTCCGATCGGATGCAAAAAGCCGATACGAGCCAAGTGCATTGCGTTGGCTTTACCATCGACCAATTCAACGCTGCCGGTCCGCGCCCCGGACGGAGAATCGTCAAAGAGTGTCCGTGAAGCGTATCTGCTCTGCCGGCGCGGTCTTAGAGCATGACCCAGCCGCGCCGCACGCCGATCGTTACGGCCTGCGTGCGCGTCGCGGCGTCGAGTTTGGACAGGATCGATGCCACGTGAAACTTCACGGTGTTTTCGGTTAACGTCAGGCGCGCGGCGATCTGTTTGTTCGAGAGGCCGCGCGCGAGCATATCGAGGACGTCTCGTTCGCGCGGGGTGAGCGCTGCTGATTCGCTCGCTTGCGGCAAGTGGCGATCGGTCAAGACGATGTAGCCGCGCTCGACGGCCGCGATCGCGGCGGCGAGATCGTCGCGTGCGGCATCGCGGCCGATGACGCCGCGCGCGCCGGCGCGCAGCAGCGCTCGGCTCGTCTCGGCACTCGGATCGCTGACGGTCACGATCGTCGGGCGCGCGTCGAGGCGCTCGGCGAGTGCCGCCGCGACCGCGCCGTCGTCGGCGAGATCGCGCACGACGACGCCGGCGCTGGGATCACGCGGCAGCGGCTGCTCCTTCATCCGCGCGAACGATCGCAACCGTGAGCGGCGTGCCGCCGCGCAGGATGGCGAGGCTGCGCGCCGATCCGAGCCCTTCGAGATGCGGCGTGAGGATGACGTCGCCCGGAACGATGCCCGAACGCTCGGCGGCGCCGCGCGTTTCGGTTGCGAGCACCACCAACGCTGCGCGCCGCCCGGCGCGAACCGGTGCCACGCGCACGCCCAGCCGTGGTGCGACGGCGTCGGCCATGAAGCGCGCGACGTCGTCGGCGGGGATCGCCAGCGCGAGTCCCGCGGCGACCATGCTGTTGATTCCGACGACGCGTCCGGCGACGTCGGCCAGCGCGCCGCCGGAATTGCCGGGTGCGAGCTTGACGTCGGCCGTCACGAAACGGTCTTCCCCCGAACGGTGTCGAGCGAAAACGATGCCCGTGCTCAGCACGTCGCGCACCCCCAGCGGGTGTCCGAAGGCGGCGACGAATTCGCCGACGCGCAAATCGGCGGGATCGCGGTACCGGGCGGGCTTCAAACCGCCGGCCGCGACGCGGACGCGCGCGAGGTCGCGCGTTTCATCTCGCCGCTCGACCGCCGCGGTCAGGCGGCGGCCGTCCGGGAATTCGATTTCGACGCGCGCGGTTCGAGCGACGTGCGCGTTGGTGACGATCCCACCGTCTTGTGTCCAGATCACGCCGCTGCCCGATCCCGCGCCGCGCTGAGCATGGACGGCGACGGTCGAAGCGCGCAAGTCCGCGGCGAGTCCCAGCAAGTCGCGCTCGAGCTCAGTCGTCATCGGAGTGCGGCCTCTCGCCGATGGTCACGTTGACCTCGAGTGGTTGGCCGCCGCGAACGACGCCGATAACGACCGGCGACCCGACGCTGCCCCCGTCGAGCGCGGCCTGGAGATCGTCGCTGTCGCCGATCCGCCGCCCGGCGAGCGCGGTGATGATGTCACCCACGATCAAGCCGGCGGCTTCGGCCGGACCGCCGGCCGCCACCCCCAGCACGATCACCCCGCTGCCGCCGCCGAGCGCTTGCGGCAGATCGATCCGCTGCATCGCGACGCCGAGGTAGCCGCGCGCGATGTGCCCGCGGGTGCCCAGCGCATCGACGACGCGCGCGATCGTCGCTGCCGGCACGACGACCGCCTGACGCCGCGAGAGCCCCCACGTGTTCATCCCGATCAGCCGGCCGGCGGCATCGACGAGCGGGCTGCCCGAAAACCGCGGATAGAGGGAAAGGTCGGCTCGAACGAAGCGATCGATTTCACCGCCGCGCCAGGTCCGCCAGGGGGCGCCGACGGAACCGACCACGCCCATCGTGGCCGACACGTCGCCGTCATCATCGCGGGCCACCGCGATCGCGATCGCACCAACCCGCACGTCCGGACTGCCGAACGCCGCGAGCGGTGGCGGGCCGGGGGAAGCGACGGTAAGCAGTGCAATGTCGGTTGCCGCGTCACGCCCTACGATGCGCCCCGGCTCGGTCCGGCCGTCGGCAAAAACAACCTCGACCCCATCGGATTCGAGTGCATGATCGGCGGTCACGATCGTCTGTGGGGCAAGGAAGAAACCGCTCGAGCCGATCCGGTCGCGGCCCTCGACGGCGACAACGTTCGCCGCGACCGCTTCGATCGTCGTGGCGATGTCGTTGGAAAGTGCGGCGAGCGCGCCGCCCAGCGTTGTGCTCATGGAAGCAGCATGACACGCCGCGGGTGCCGCGCGCTTCACCCGTTCGAGCGAAGCTCGGAAGGAAAGCTACGCGCTGCGGCTCCCGGCGAAGCCGCGAACGCCACAGGTTCGGTGCGAAGCGCCGAACCCTGTTAGGCTTCCGGGCTTTCGTCGCCCTCGATATCGTGCTTTTCGTACGCCAGAACCGGCACCGGGTCGGTTGCTCGGTCTAGATATCCGAAGAGCGAGATCACGTCGGGCGCGTCTTCGATCACCGCGGCTTCGCTGACCCCGAACACCGCGACGTCGTCCTCGGCGCCCGTTTCCTCGGGCGGGATGTAGGCGAATTCCAGCAGACCGGCTGCCGCGAAAGCGTTGACGATCGCTGCCGCCTCGACGAGCAGCCGCGCGTCTATTTCGATCGCTTCTTCCGATTCGAGTGCGCGCAGCGCGTCGCGCAATTCGGCGGACAGGTTCTTGACGACGGCGGGGTCGTCGACGGTCAAACCCGGGTCGTCATTCAAATCGCTCATGCCGGAAAACTTACTCGGCGGCACCGGAAAGCCCCGCGTGGCATCCGGCGGGACCGGTGTCGGAGGGAGCGAAGCGAGGTTCTTTGATGATCGACGACACCATCGTGGGGCGCGTCCGGAGTTTGGCCGAGGCGTTCACGGTTTCGGGGCTCGCCCGGCTGAGCGTCAAGGAAACCGGTTTCGAGTTGGAAATGAGCCGCTCGCGGCCGTATCCCGCCGCTGCGGACGCGGTCGACGCCGAGCCTCCCGCGCAAGAAACCATTGTCGATAAACCCGATATCGTTACGAGCGACCTCGTCGGCGTACTGCGTTTCTCGCGTCCGCAAGTCAACGAGGGCCATCGCCTGGATTCCGACCGCGAATTGGCGTTCGTCGAGGCGCTCGGCATCCGCAACCCGGTCCACTCGCGCGGCCCGGGCCGAATCGTCGCGGTATACGTTACCGACGGCCAACCGGTCGAATACGGCCAACCCCTCTTCGCAATCGAACGCTGACTGCATGCGCAACATCGAGCGACCCGCGCCGCCGCGGTTGGTCGGGCGCCCAAATGTTTAAAAAAGTCTTGATCGCGAACCGTGGCGAGATCGCGGTGCGGATCGTTCGCGCCTGCCGCGAGCTCGGCATCGCGACGGTTGCAATCTTCTCCGACGCCGACCGCGCTTCGCTTCACGTGCGGCTGGCGGACGAGGCGTTCTGCGTCGGTCCGGGCCCCGTCGGACGGTCGTACCTCAACATTCCCAACATCATCTCGACGGCGCTGATCTGCGGCGCGGACGCAGTCCATCCGGGATACGGCTTTTTGGCCGAAAACGCGCGCTTTGCGGAGATCGCGCAAGACCACGGGTTGACGTTCATCGGCCCGTCGCCGGCGGTGATCTCGTCGATGGGCGATAAGGCCACCGCCAAACGGATCATGAAGCAAGCCGGCGTCTCGATCACGCCGGGCAGTGATATCATCGAGTCGGTTGACGAGGCGGCGCGAATCGCCGAAAAGATGGGCTTTCCGGTCCTGCTCAAGGCGACCGCCGGCGGCGGCGGCAAAGGAATGCGCGAGGTTCACGATCCGCGCGAGTTCGCAAGCGCCTTCGCGACCGCCCAAGCCGAGGCCGAGGCGTCCTTCAAAGACGGCCGTTTGTATGTCGAGAAGTTACTGATCGCCCCGCGCCACATCGAAGTGCAGATCATCGGCGACAGCTTCGGCACCATCGTGCACTTGGGCGAGCGTGACTGTTCGATTCAGAAACCGTCGCACCAAAAACTTGTCGAAGAATCGCCTGCTCCGCAGCTCGACGCGGGCGTCGTCAAAAAATTACACGCCACGGCTCTCGCCGCGGGGCGTGCGGTGAAATATACCAGCGCGGGCACGCTGGAGTTCTTGGTAAGCGGTACCGACGTGTACTTCATGGAGATGAACACTCGGATCCAAGTCGAGCATCCGGTCAGCGAGATGGTGTACGGAGTCGACATCGTGCAGGAGCAGATCCGCGTCGCCGCCGGCGAAGCGTTGCCCTTCCGGCAGAAGGAACTGCATCCGGTCGGACACGCGATCGAGATCCGGGTGAACGCCGAAGATCCCGATTCAGGATTCGCGCCTGCGGCCGGCACGCTGGGCCGCGTCGAGTTTCCCGGCGGACCCGGGGTCCGCGTCGATACGCACATGTTCTCCGGCGCGGTCATCCCGCCGTACTACGATTCGATGATCGCCAAGATCGTCGCGCATGCCCGCACACGCCCGGCGGCGATCGCGCGCATGGAACGCGCGCTCGCCGAAACGCGTATCGAGGGCGTGAAGACGACCATCGATTTCTGCCGCGACGTGATGCGTTCCGAAGAGTTCCGCCGCGGCGGCGTCCGCGTCGAGTGGCTCAAGAACGATTTCATGCCGCGACGCGCCGAGCTTGCCGCCAAGGGTGCGGCGTAGCTCGCGATGCCTTCACGACGACATGCGCGCGAACTCGCGCTGCAGGCGCTCTACGGAGCCGAGATCGGACATCGGGTGCCCAGCGAGGTGATCGACGAGACCGTCGGGACGGCCGCCGCCGCGGATACGCGGCTGTTCGTTCGCGACCTCGTGCTAGGTACGCTGGAAAATGCCGCCGAAAGCGACGCGATCATCGCGCCCCTGCTCGACGGTTGGACGCTGGACCGTCTGCCGACCATCGACCGCATCGTGTTGCGCATGAGCGTGTTCGAACTTCATCACTGGTCGACGCCTAGCCCCGTCATCATCAACGAAGCCGTCGAACTCGCCAAGAAGTTTTCGACCGAAGATTCGGGACGCTTCGTCAACGGTGTTTTGGCGAAAGCCAAACCGTGATCGGCGTTCGCCCCGCGGCGCGCAAACGGCCGGTGCGAGACTTTTGGGGTTTCGTTCGGCTCTTCGTGCGCAGCGTGTTCGTGCTGATCTTTTTCGGCCTGCTGCTCGCCGTCGGCGTCATTGCCGGGATCGTCACGTCGTACTCTAAAGACCTGCCCGACATCAACCGGATGGCCGACTATCAGCCGTCACGCACGACGCGGGTGTTCGCGCGCGACGGCACGCCGCTGGCCAATCTGTTTCGCCAGAATCGCACCTGGGTGACGATCGACAAGATTCCGGTGATCGTGCGCAACGCGTTCATCGCAACCGAAGACCGCAACTTCTACGTCCATCATGGCGTCGACTTGGGCGGGATCGCCCGTGCCGCGTACGCCGACTACCGCCACGAACAATTTCAAGGTGCGTCGACGATCACGCAGCAGCTGGCGCGCAAACTCTTTTTGACCGACGAGGTCTCGCTGTCGCGCAAAGTCGAGGAAGCGCTGCTGGCCATCGAGATCGAGCGCTACTATACCAAAGACGAAATCCTCGAGCGCTATCTCAACATCATCTACTTCGGTTCGGGCGCATACGGCATCGAAGCGGCCGCGCACACCTATTTCGGAACCGACGTCGGTCATCTGACGATCGGTCAAGCCGCGCTCTTGGCCGGCATGCCCGCGGCGCCGTCGGCGTACTCGCCCTACGTGAGCCTGCAGCGGGCCAAAGAGCGCCAACGGCACGTGCTCGCGCGCATGGTCGCCAGCGGCTTCATCACCGGCGACCAAGAGCGCGTCGAACGTGCCCGTCCACTCAAGCTCATCGGCGATCGGCCGACTGGGCTGCAATCGTACAAGTATCCGTATTTCACCACCTACGTTACGCACCTCATCGAGACGCAGTTCGGCAGCAAAGCGACCTATGAGGGTGGCTTGCAGGTGTACACGACGCTCGATCCGGCACTGCAAACGCTGGGTCAAGAAGCCGTCGATTGGGGCATCACACGGGCGAAGCTCGAGGGCATCGGCGCCGGTCAGGCGGCGCTTGTGACGATTCGGCCGTCGACGGGTGAGATCTTGGCGCTCGTCGGTGGCGCGGGCGGATTCTCGCTCGACAATCAATTCAATCGCGCCTGGCAAGCGCGACGTCAGCCCGGTTCGTCGTTCAAGGTGTTCGTGTATACGGCGGCGGTCGACAGCGGCATGCCGCCGACGACCATTTTGGAAGATACGCCGGTGAGTTACCCGATGGGCGACGGCACGCGCTGGGCACCCATGGACGACGACAACCGGTTCTTCGGCGCGATCACCATGCGGTACGCGTTGGCGCAGTCGCGCAACGTCGTCGCGGTAAAATTGGCCGAGCAAATCGGCATCGACAAGGTCATCGAATATGCCAAGCGCATGGGCGTGAAGTCGCCGCTGGAAGCCAATCTCTCGCTGGCGCTGGGTTCGAGCGTCGTCTCACCGATGGACATGGCCAGCGGCTACGCGACGATCGCCAACGCCGGCATTCACATCGATCCCTCGCCGCTAAGAGTCGTGCGCGACTCGCTGGGGACGCCGATCATCGACAACACATATCCGGCGCAGACCGAAGTCATCAGCGCCGGTACCGCGTACGTGATGACGTCGCTGCTCGAGTCGGTGATCCAGCACGGGACGGGCTATCCGAACGCCGACATCGGCCGTCCGGCCGCGGGCAAAACCGGGACGACGTCGGACTTTCGCGACGCGTGGTTCGTCGGGTTCACGCCGGATCTGGTGACCGCGGTCTGGGTCGGCAACGACGATTACCGGCGCATGACCGAAAGCTACGGCGGCAACATCCCGGCACGCATCTGGGCGCACTTCATGAAAGCGGCGCTGGCGAAAACCCCCAAACACGATTTTGTTTTACCGGCCGGCGAAGTTCGGCGCGTCACCTTGTGCGGCAGCGGCCAGTCCGAAGTGTTTCTCGACGGCACCGAACCCGCCCACGTGTGCGGAAACGGCGAGACGCCCGCACCGACAGTGCGGCGGCATTTCCGCCACGCCGCGGCGTCCGACGAACCGGCACCGGCCGCGACGCCCTGATGCGGGCCGTCGATCCGGCGCCGCCGTATCCGGTCGTTCCCGTCTGGCGCCTCGCCAGCTACATCAAACGAAAACTCGACGCCGATCCGAAGCTCCGCCGGCTGGGCGTTCGCGGCGAGATCTCGGGGTTGACGGAGCACGCCAACGGCAACGTCTATTTCGATTTGAAGGATCGTGACGCGCTCGTCAAGTGCATCGTTTGGAGCGATGCGGCGGCGACGCTTCCGCCGCTTGCCAACGGTCAAGAAGTGGTGGCCGTCGGCAGCGTCGGAACCTTTGTCAAACGCAGTAATTACCAGCTCGTCGTGGTTGCCGTCGAACACGGCGGACTGGGCCGCCTGCACGCGATGTACGAGGCGCTCAAACGCCGCTTGCAGGACGAAGGCTTGTTCGACGGCACCCGCAAGCGGCCGCTGCCGCGATTTCCGTTTCGGGTGGCCCTGGTTTCATCGCCCACCGCCAACGGCGCCGGCGATTTTCTCAAGCAGGCCGCGAAGCGCGCGCCGCACGTGTCGATCGAGCTGTTCGAAACGCCGGTGCAGGGCGAAAATGCGGCGCCCGAGATCGTGCGCGCGCTGGCGCGCGCGTCGGCGGCGCCCGTCGACCTTGTCGTGCTCGCGCGCGGCGGCGGTTCGTACGAGGATCTGTTCGTCTTCAATGACGAGCGCGTCGTGCGCGCCTTGGCGCGCTGCGCGCACCCGACGGTCTCCGCGATCGGACATGAAGCCGACACGCCGTTGACCGATTTCGTCGCCGACCACCGCGCTTCAACGCCGTCGGCTGCCGCGCAGACCGTCTTGCCATTGCGCGACGACCTGTTGCGCGGCTTGGCGGAACGGGCGCGCGCGCTCGACCGCTGCGTGGCCCGCAGCGTCGAACGCGGCCGCCGCGAATTGCAGAAGATCGAGGTGCGTTCTCCGCTTCAGGCTCCCCGGCGGCTATTCGACGGCCGCCGACAGGCGGTCGATGTCGCGCTGACCGATTTACGCGCCGCGTTCGACCGGCGCATGCGCGCGCGCGCTGCCCGGCTCGCCGCAGTCGGAGCGCGCTTGGAGAAGTGCAATCCCAGCGTGCAGCTCGGGCGCCGGCGCGAGCGCCTGGCCCTGGCGACATACCGTTTGACGGCCGGCGCGCAGGCGGTTCTTGCGCGCGAACGGCGTCGCCTCGCCGGCATTGCCGTTCGGGTCGAGCCTGCCGCGGCCGCCGGATTGGGTCGCCGCCGCGCGCGGCTGGAGCTGATCGGCGCGATGCTCGACGGCCGCGATCCGACGCGCATCCTGCAACGCGGTTACGCCATCGTCAGCCTGGACGGCGTTGCCGTGCGCGACGCGGCGACGGTGCCGCCCGGTGCGGTCATCGTCGCCCAGGTGGCTCGCGGAAGGCTGGCGGCTCGCGTCGAAGCCGTGAACGAAGATGGCGGAGAATAAAGCGGCGACCTTCGAGACGTCGCTCAAACGGCTCGAAGAGATCGTGCACCAGCTCGAGGGCGACGCGGTTTCGCTCGACCGCTCGGTCGAGCTGTTCCAAGAAGGACGCGAATTGGCGCGGCGCTGCGAATCGATGTTGAAGACCGCGCAAGAAACGATCGACGCGGCCGTTGCCGGAACGTCTGCGGTGCCGGCGAAGGCGGCCGGCGGCGCCGACGCGGAACTGCTCGACGACGAAATCCCGTTCTGAGCCGCTCGGATCGATGGTTGGGCGCGAGCGCCTCGACGCGGCCGTCGCCGCACGCACGGGTATGACCCGCTCGCAGGCGCGGGGACTCATTCTGGCGGGTCGCGTTCGCGTCGACGGCCGCCCGGCGGCAAAAGCCGGCGCGCTGCTGCGGGCCGGCGCGGCGCTGGAGGTGGAAGCCGCGCCCGCGTTCGTCAGCCGCGGCGGGGAGAAGCTCGCCGCCGCGCTGGTCGCCCTCGACCTCGCGCCGGCCGGGCGCGACGTCCTCGACATCGGCGCCTCGACGGGTGGCTTCACCGATGCGGTCCTCGCCCGCGGTGCGCGGCACGTGACGGCGCTCGACGTCGGGTACGGCCAGCTCGCTTGGAAGCTGCGCACCGACCCGCGCGTGACCGTGATCGAGCGGACGAATTTTCGGACCCTGCCCGACGACGCGTTTCCCGAGCGGTTCGACCTCATCGTGATCGACGCGTCGTTCATCTCGGTGCGCACGATCGTGGCCCGGGCGGCGGCCTATCTGCGCGCCGGCGGCGCGATCGTCGCGTTGGTCAAGCCGCAGTTCGAGGCTGGACGCGAGCGCATCGGCGGAGGCGGCGTCGTGCGCGATCCCGACGTGCACCGCGCCATCCTGCGCGAAGTGCGCGACGCGCTGCCGGCGCTGGGGTTGGTTGCCGTCGCCGCGTGCGTGTCGGCGCTGCGCGGACCGGCGGGCAATTCCGAGTTCTTCTACCATATCGCAGCGTCGGGGACGGAGGTCGACGATGCGCGCATCGACGGACTCGTCGCCGAAGCCCACCAGGAGGTTTGATGCGCACGGTTGCGTTCTACGTCAACGCCCATCGACCGCGCGCGCTCGATTTCGCCCGTGACGCGGCGGCCCTCGCGATCGAGCGCGGCTGGAAGGTCGCACTGGCCGACGATCAGGTCGACTTCATCGACGTGGGGTCGGCGCGCGCGACGCTGGCCGACGCGGATCTTGTGATTACGTTCGGCGGTGACGGAACACTCTTGAAAGGCGTGCGCATCGCGGTGCCGCTCGACGTTCCCGTGTTCGGGATCAACACCGGCCGGTTGGGATTTCTCACCGAGATCGACGAACACGACGACGTGGATGCCGAACTGGCACGCGTCTTCGAGGGCGGGTATCGCATCGAGGAACGCGTCGCTCTCGAAGCGACCGTGAACGGCGAAGGCGCACACTTCGCGCTCAACGACGTCGTAGCGCGGCGCGCCTCGAATGCGCGCATGGCGCCGTTCGGGTTATGGCTCGACGACGAGCCGGTCGCGCACATCCCATGCGATGGCATCATCGTCGCGACGCCAACCGGTTCGACGGCGTATTTTTTATCGGCCGGCGGTCCGATCATCTCGCCCGGCGTCGACGCGTTCGGAATAACCGCGCTCTTGCCGCACACGCTCTTCGCGCGTCCGCTGATCGTTCCGACCACATCCACGATCGGCATCTCCGTCGATTCGGAATCGGTGCATGCCAACCTCGACATCGACGGCACGCTTGCCGCCGATCTCGGACCGGGTGATACGGTCAGCGTGCGCCGCGCTCCGCGCCCGGTGAAATTTGCGCGCACGCGCCGAGATGGATTCTTTTCGCGCTTGGAAGAAAAATTGCAGTGGGGCGTTCCGATCAAGCGGGATGCCGGCGGCTAGTGTCGGGACACCTGGTGGACGCGCCGCGAGTTTGCTCGAACGGATCCGGCTATCCGCGGAGAGCGGCCCGGTGCCGGGGATCGGGCCTGAACCCGACGCGAGGGTAGACGGTTGCGTTTGTTGCGCGCGACGATCGACGACTTCGGACTGATCGCGCATGCCGAAGTCGAGTTCTCCGCGGGCTTGACGGTCTTCAGCGGCGAGACCGGTTCGGGCAAGACGATGCTGCTGGGAGCGCTGCGCTTCGCGCTGGGCGAACGAACCGAGACCGAGATGATTCGCGGCGGGGCGGCGCGCGCGCGCGTGGTGCTCGAGATCGAGCCTGACGACGCGCTGCGCGCGCGGATGGCCGACGCCGGTTTCGCCCTCGCCGACGACGACGATGCGATCGTCAGCCGTGAGCTGCTCGCGACCGGTCGTTCGCAGGCGCGGATCAACGGCGTCGCTGCGAATGCGAGCCAATTGCGCGCGCTGGGAGAATCGCTCGTCGATGTCGTCGGCCAGCACGACGCGCAGCGTCTGCTGGCGCCGGCGTTCGCACTCGACATCGTCGACCGCTTGGCCGGACCCGCTGCCGGCGAAGATCGCTCGGCGGTTCACCAACTGCATGCCGAGCTGCGCGCGCTGCGCGAGCAGCTCGAGGAGCTGCGAGCTGATGACGGCAAAGCCCTCGCCCGGCTTGAATTCGCGCGTTTCGCCGTCGCCGAGATCGATGAAGCCGGCCTCGAAGCGCACGAGGACGAACGGCTGCGCGAACGGCGCGACATTCTGGCGAACGCGGAACGGATCGTGACGGCACTCGGAACCGCGACGGCCGCGCTCGAAGGCGACGGCGGCGCGGCGGATGCTTTGGGCAGTGCGGCCGCGGCGCTCGGGAGCGTGGCCCGCTACGGTGAGCGCTTTCGCGCGCTCGGCGAGACGACGACGGCGCTGCAAAGCGAGATCAACGATGTCGCGGCGCGAATCGCCGGCGAAAGCGAGGCCGTCGAGGCCGATCCCGCCGAGCTCGAAGCGATCGTCGCGCGACTCGACCGCCTCGACCGGTTGAAGAAGAAGTACGGCGGCTCGCTTGCGGCCGTGCTCGAAACGCGCGCCGGATTCGCCGCGCTCATCGACGACGACGCGTCGCGCGACGAACGGATCGCCGTCCTCGAACGCGACGCCGCGCGGCTCGATGCGCGGCTTGCGGAACGCGCGGCGGCGTTGTCGGCAAAGCGCATGGCGGCCGCAGGCGTGCTCGAAACGTTGGTCGCAAGCGAACTCGGTGCGCTGGCGATGCCGGCCGCGCGCTTTGGCGTCGTCTTCGAATCGCTCGAGCGCATCGGCGCCGGCGGCGCCGAACGTGCCGAGTTTCGCTTGGCGCCCAACCCCGGCGAACCCGAGCGCGCGATCGCGAAAACCGCATCGGGCGGCGAGCTGTCGCGCGTGCTGCTGGCGCTCATTGTCGCGATTGCCGATCGGCGCGACCGAACCGCGCTCGTCTTCGACGAGATCGATGCGGGGATCGGTGGTGCGACGGCGGCGGCCGTCGGCGTCCGTTTGGGGCGTCTGGCGCGCGGGACGCAGGTCGTCGTCGTCACGCACCTCGCCCAGATCGCGTCCTGGGCCGATCTGCACCACGCGTTGCGCAAGCGCGAAATACGGGGCGCGACCGTGATCGAACTCGAGCCGCTGGGAGCGCGGCAAGCGCGGCTGGAAGAGATTGCGCGCATGCTCTCCGGTGATGCAACGCCCGTCTCGCTCAAACACGCCGCGACGCTCGTCGCCGGCGCGCGATCGTCATTCAGCCCGCGGACGGCAAGCGGTGGATTTTGAGCACGTTCGTGCCGCCCGCGCCCACCGGCATTCCGCTCGTGATCGCGACCGTTTCGCCGGGCGCCGCCAGACCTTCGGCGATCACGCGCTGTTCGGCGATCTCAATGAGCGTTTCGATGTAGCGATACGCCTGCACCACCAGCGATTCGACGCCCCACACGAGCGTGAGCCGGCGCGCGACTTCGACGAGCGGCGTCACGGCGACGATGCGCGCTTTGGGCCGGAACGACGAGATATGGCGTGCGGTGTTGCCCGTGGTCGTTCCGGTGACGACGAGATCGAGCCCGAGGACTTCGGCGGACCGAGCCGCGGCTTCGGCGATCGCCGTCCCGATGTGATCGTCGGTGTCGCGCACCATGGCGCGCGATGCGGTCGCCCCGAGCGAACGGCGTTTACGCGCTTCGCGGAAGGGATAGCGGTCTTCGACTTCGCGGGCGATCGTGGCCATCGCGCGCACCGCTTCGAGCGGGTGCGCGCCGCGCGCCGTCTCGCCGGAAAGCATCACGGCGTCCGTGCCGTCCAAGATCGCATTCGCGACGTCGGCGGCTTCGGCGCGCGTCGGCCGCGCATTCACGATCATCGATTCGAGCATCTCGGTGGCGGTGATGACCGGCTTGCTCGCGCGGTTCGCGCGCGCTATGAGGTCCTTTTGAATCATCGGCACTTCTTGCATCGGCAGCTCGATGCCCAAGTCACCGCGCGCGACCATCACACCGTCGGAGATTTCAACGATCGAGGCGATGTGATCGAGCGCTTCGTGTTTTTCGATCTTCGCGATGACGGGGATCGTTTTGCCGCGCTTGGCGATGAACGTTTTCACCCGCGCGATATCGGAAGCCGTCCGCACGAACGAGACGGCGACCCAGTCGACGTTGTTCTCGATGCCGAACGCCAGATGTTCGAGATCGCGCTCGGTGACCGACTCGATGCCCAGCGAACCGCCGGGATAGTTGATGCCTTGCTTCGAGCGCAGGGTGCCGCCGACTTCCACGACGGTATTCACGTCGTCGCCCACGATCGACGCGATGCGCAGCGCGATCGAACCGTCGGCGAGATAGATCTGCTTGCCCGCCGTCACGTCGCGCGGCAAATTCAAGTATGAGACCGCGACGCGGTCTTCGGTGCCGTCAACTTGCGCGGTCGTCAGCGTGAACTTCTGACCTTCGCGCAAGAGCACTGAGCCGATACCGGCGGCCAGCGTTCCGGTGCGCACTTTTGGGCCCGGCAGATCTTGCAGCACCGCGACGTGGATGCCCAGCTCGGCCGAGACGCGCCGCACGTCCTCGATGACCGCGCGGTGCTCGTCGTGCGTGCCGTGCGAGAAATTGAGTCGAACGACGTTGACCCCGGAGAGAAAGAGTTCGCGCATCATCGCGGGGTCGCGCGAGGCGGGTCCGATGGTAGCGACGATTTTGGTGCGTTTCTTGGCGAGCGGCGTCACGTCTGCTACCTTTGTCGCGCTCGTTCCGTCAGTCCCTGCGAGTGCAAGAATGTCTCCGCTCCGCCGCCGCACCGACGGCTCTGCCGGCCCCCGCACCGCGAATTGGCGGCCGTTCTAAGCGAAGCCGGCCTTGATTGCGTAGACCGCCGCCTGCGTGCGTGCGGTGACGTTGAGCTTGCTGAAAATCCGGCTGACGTAATTCTTGATCGTCTTTTCCGACAGTTTCAGCTTCGCACTGATCTCCTTGTTCGAGAAGCCGGTCGCAATCAGCCGGAGGATATCGGCCTCGCGCGAGGTGAGTTCGCTAATTGCCGAACCCGGAGCGCCCGTAGTCGTGAAGCGGCGCTTGAGCATGCCGCCGGCGACGCGCGGATCAACGTACGACGCGCCCGACGCCAGGACGCGCAACGCGACGTCGAGTTCGCTCGGCGTGACGTCCTTGACGACGAAACCGTCCGCGCCCGAAGCGATGCTGCGCTGCATCACGTCCGGATTCGCGAAGCTGGAGAGCACGCAGAAGCGCACGTTCGGCAACACGCTGCGCGCGACGGCGAGTGCTTCCGTCACGTCTTGCGCCGCGTTGTCCAACCCATAAACGATGAGATCCGGCCGCGTGCGCTCCATGTCTTCGGCGCGCACCGACGGTCCGTCGCCGACGACGCGCACGAGCGCGTTTTGGTTGAGAAACGAATGCAACGCCTTCGCAATGAGCGATTGACGCTCGATAACGTAGGTGCGAAGCGGTGCTCCGTCTTGGATGACCATCGTGCGATTGTCCCTCTACCGACGCAAACTCGTGCTCCGGAGCAAAACGCCGGTCTGCACGTAGTTCATTATGCTGAAACGGGGTTGACTACTAACCTCTCAAAATTGGGTATTCCGACCGAGGCTATCGCAAAGTCAAGTGACCTCATTCACTGACACGCTGAAGCAAGGCATCGACTTTCGCGCCCGGCAAGCAGTGCTTGCTCGCGCTAAGCCGATCGTCCGGGCCGTCAGGCAACCGGTACCCGGCATCCGCCGGCGATGCCGCCCAAAGGACGGCGTCACCGGCGGATGCGCGGCGTTAGGAGGTGAGCGCGGCTCCGCCCTCGGGCAGGCTTCCGGCCGGATCGTTGGCCAGATAGTATTCCGAGTATTCGTGCGACTCCGGCTTGGTGTGGTTGAGAACGACGCCGATCAGGTTGACGGCGCTGACCGATGCCAGCTTGTCGAGCGCGCTGTTCGCCGTGCGGCCATCGGTGTTCGTCGCGGACACCACCAGGACGGCACCGTCAGCTTTCATCGCCAGGATCACGCCGTCGATGATCGGTCCGAGCGCCGGAGCGTCGATGATCACGAAGTCGAACTGCTCGCGTGCCGCTTCCAGCAGCCGGTCGAAGGACGGGCCCTGCAAGAGCGCGACCGGATTGGGCGAGCGCGTCCCGCTCGTGAGGGTGAGGACGCCGGGATGGCCGCTCTCACGCACCGCGGCGTCGAGGGTGCAGACCCCGACGAGGACGTCGGAGAGGCCTTTGCCGTTGGCGAAGCCGAGTTTGGTATGCAGGGTCGGCCGGCGCAGGTCGGCATCGATGATGAGCACTCGGGCGTTGAGCTGGGCCATGCTGATGGCGACGTTGAGCGCGATGGTCGACTTGCCGTCGCCCTGGCGCGGCGAGGTGATCGCGATCGAGCGCGGCGCCTCGGTCGAGGAGTAGCGCAGGGCCGTGACGAGCTCGAAGTACGATTCGTATGCCAGCGCGTCGATCCACGAGCCCGTCCGGGCTCCGCTGTGGGTGATGGCCGTGAGCGCCGGAATCGACGCCAACACCGGGATGCCGAGCCGTTCTTTGACGTCCTCCTCGGTCCGGAAGCGATCGTCGAAGAATTCGAAAACGAAGGCGGCACCGAGGGCTAGCACCACTCCGGCGATGACCGCGACCGCCATGTTCAGCAAATAGTTCGGTTCGACGCTGGCGCTGTCTGCATCGGCCGACTGGGTGATCGTTACGTCCGAGAGAGCCGTCGTCCGCGAAAGCATCGCATCGTCGTATTTTTTCTCGAGCGAGTTGTAGACGTCTTCAGCAGCTTTCGCTTCGCGCGTCAGCGCCCCGATGCGCTGCGTCCGTTCGGGCAGTGCTCGCACGATCGGGTCCATTGCGGCACGCTGCGAGCGGGCCGTGCTGGCCTGCGATGCATCCGCCGAGATCTGGGCGCGAAGCGTTGCGGCCTGCTGCTCGAGGCTTTGATAGACGGGATTGGGAACGCGCGTGGTCCCCCCTTCAACGGTCGCCGATTGGCGGCTCGCCTCTTTTTCGAGACTAGCGAGCTGGCCTTTGAGGGCGATGACCGTCGGGTGTTCGTCCGTGTACTCCTTGCGAGCTGAATCGAGCTGAGCGCGCACGGTCGCGATCTGCTGGTCCAACGTCGACGCCACTGGGTTGGCGCTGACGTTGTGCTGCCCCTCGACCGTGGGAGACACCGTAGCGAGCTGAGACAAAACGCTCTGCAGCTGTGCTTGTGCCTGACGGCCGTCGAGATCGGCTTGCGATCCTTTGGCGTCGAGCGCGGCGACTTGAGCGAGCTGCGCTTGCGTTTGCTGCGGCAGATCGGCAATTCCGTTACGGGTCTGGTAGTCGGCTAAAGCGCCTTGGGCCGTGCGCAGCCGCTGCTCGGCAATCGGCAGTTGGGTTTGGAGGAAGCCGATCGCACTGTCGGCCTGGTGCGCGATGAGATTCCGTTCGCGGTCGACGAAGACGTTGGCGTAGGTGTTCGCGATTTTTGCCGAAGTCTGCGGATCGGACCATTTCACCGCGACCCCGATGATCGACGTACCCGTAACCGGCTTGATCGCGACGTGGGTCGCCAATCTGTCGGGTGTGATGTTCAAACCCAATCGGCTGACGACTTCACGTGTAACCGGTGTTTCGTGCAGCAGTTCCGAGTACGTTTCAGGTGATTGCACGCCTCCGGCATTCAGCAGCGCATTCAAAACGGGAAGATTCTGATCGGCGTTTTGCGTTGTTTGTGCTGTGGTCGAAGCGTTTCCGGCAATCAGCCGAACTTCGGTCGTGTAGGTTTTCGGCTTGAGAAACGTGACCGCAGCGATGGTGACGACGATGACGCCGAATACGATCGCCATGAGGGTGCGCCGGCGTTGAAGAACGCGCCACCAGCGCACTACGTCGACTTCGGGTGCAACGGATGCGGTGGTCGAAAATACGGGCTGCGGACGCTCCTCAGCCAGAGCTGCGTTCGGAGGCGAATACGGACTAAGGGCGCGCTTCATTAATGCATGGATCCTATAAGTGCGTCAGCGATTTAAGGAATGAACAAGTGGCTTATCGTGTAGAGAAGCGAAGCCGGTCCGGAAACTCTGTCACTGTGGCCCGACGACTGCGGAACGTACACCAAGTCGTTTTTCTGCATGACCGGATCGCGAGTCAAATCGCCGCTCTTGAGCACGTCATAAAGGTTGACGTTCATTGTTTGCGGTTTACCGTCAGCTGAAATGCGGCGCACGGTAATACGATTGAGATCGGCATTTGCGTTGGCGCCGCTGCCGGCGCGGGCGATTGCCATCGAGAGACGGTCCCCTTCATGCACGAGGACGTCGCCTGGTTTGTCGACCGCACCGAGGACCTGCACCTGAAGTGTGAGCGGGCTTGGAACGTACACGGTCATTTCGTCGCCAAGCGGGGTGTTTTGCGTGGTGTCTCCGTCGTGCAGCAGTTTCTGAAGCGAAACTTGCTTCACGTCGCCGTGCGAGTCGGCGATCCGAGCATCGGGAAAGTTGCCGTCCGTCGTGCCCAAACCGCCGGCGCTCGCGATGGCATCGGTGAGCCGGCTGCGCGAAGGCAGCTCGTATTTGCCGGGTTTGGTGACGTTGCCCAAAACGAGGACCTCGAGAGGTCCCTCCTTCACCACGACGACCGAGACCTGTGGCTGTCGCAGGTAGTGTTTGAGGCTCGTCGCCAGCGTGTTCGCAGCCTGCGTCGGCGTCAAGCCGCCGATGTGCACCTCGCCGATGAGCGGATAACTGATCGTGCCGCTCGGGAGAACCGTGACGGGTTGGGTGAGATCTTTTTCTCCGTAGACGATGACGTTGAGCTCATCTCCCCCGTGGATGAGGTAGGAGTCGTCCGGCCGCGCAGCGACCGGCGGGGCCGCAACGGGTTCACCGGCCGCGAACGCCGGCGTGCTTATGATGGCGAAAAAGCTAGCGGCGATGAAACAGGTCAGCAATTGAAACACGAAGATCCCTTGCCTTTACAGATTGCACTTACGACTTACCGTAACGGGTGGTCCGTTTCACGGACCGAGCTGCCCGCTTGGCGGGGACTTGCGTCCTTATCTTACGTCGCAGCAAAAGCATCTTGAAGGTGGCATCGCCAAGTGAAAACTTGGACTGTGAGGCTCCTCACCCGATCAATGCGGGCCTGGATGAGGGGCTCTGGATACCATCGCTTGTTCAACGTACCTATAACAAACGTACCTATAACAAACGTACCTATAACAAAGGAAGTTCAACTCAAAGGATTGTCCTCCCTTACGACGGTCGGCAGGAGGCCCGCGCTGCTGAACCCTTGAGAGCCGCTAAGCTCGCTGCCTGGACGAAGCCATGAAGGATGCACCTGCCTTGCCTTTTGGCATGATTCACTTCGCGATTCCTGGGGGCGTCAGACGCGATCCGACGAGTCAAGTCCGCGGGGCGAACGGGCCATTGCCCGCGCCGCGTGGGGCGACTGCGGAAGCGGGCGAAACACACTAGGCGCGGCGTCCGTTGTCATAGACGCTCGTGTGGAACGTCGCGGGCAAGGTTCTCAGGCCGTCGGCAACCGGCTCCGTGGACCTTCGGCACGTGAGGCCCCCAGTTTTTCTCGGGATGTTATGACGGTGCTCATGACCTCGCTCGATCCTTTCTCCATGCTTTTCCGGACGGCTGAACAAGGTAGCCGTGCGGCCGCCAAATCAGCCGATACCTTCTTTAACAATGCAAGGCGGAATGCTGCACGATGCTGATGAGTCCTGAATCTGTCGACACGGCGCCTCGCGAGCAAGCCGGGAGACGGTTGCGCGTTCTTCACCTCGTCGACTCGGCGGGCGCGACCGATCGCCTCTGGGGCAAAGAAAACGTCGTCGTCTCCTTGATGGAGGCGCAGCGCGCAAGCGGGGTCGTCGAACCGGAACTCGTGACGTTTACACCCGGGCTTCTCGACGAAACCATGCAATCCGCCGGTTTTCGGACCCGTTCGCTGGGCGCGAAGCATCGGCGCGTTTCGCTCGGCGCGCTCGGCAAATTGCGCGCCGTGCTTGCCGGCGGCCCGCCTCCGGTCGTGCACACGCACGAATACAAGGCAAACATCGTCGCACGCGTGTTGCGTGCCGGCGGGTCCAGGATGCGCAAGCTCGTCGCCACGTGTCACGGCTGGGTCGATCATTCGCCGCAGCTCGATGCATATTATGCGCTCGATCGTTTTACGGCATTCGGCAGCGACATCGTAACGGTGACCGATCCGGCGATGCTGTCGCTCTTCCCGCGGGTTCACCCGCGGCTGGTCTTCGTTCAAAACGCGATCGCGGAACGCCCCGCGCCGACTTCGGCCCAGCGTCTGGAAGCTCGAGCGCATTTTGGCCTGCCTCCCGATGCGCTGGTGATCGGCTCACTCGGACGGTTGACGAAGAATAAAGGCTTGCTCGATATCCTCGAAGCAGCACGGCGCACGCAGAACTCCGGCATCATCTGGGCGATCGCCGGCGCAGGTCCGGTGTCCGACAGTGTGACGAACTGCGGGCTTCCCAACGTGCATTTCGCCGGCTATCAGGCGGATAGCGCGCGTTACCTCGCAGCGCTCGACGTGTACCTTCAGGCTTCATATTATGAAGGTCTGAGCCTATCGCTGCTCGAGGCGCTTCGAGCCGGTCTGCCAAGCATTTCGACGAAAGCGGGTGCGACGGAATTCGCGATTCGCGATTCGCGCGAAGCCCTGCTCGTCGATGCCGGCGACTTGGATGCGATCGTCGCAGCGGCGTTTGCCTTGCGGTCGGACAGCGCGCGACGATCCATTATGGGCGCCGCGGCTCGGGCTCGCTTCGACGAAGCATTTGCGATCGAACGACAGCATGAGGCTTTTCTCCGTCTGTACCGCGCATGATCAGCGTCGCCACGATCGCTGAGCCGGCCGCAAACCTCCACTCTCCAAACCACGTCGAGGATCACCTTGGATAAGCCGTCTAGTCGGCCACGCGTTCTGTTCATTTGCAAGTTCAACCCGTGGCGACTGAACAACGGGGCGATCATTCGCAACTATTGGCTCGTTGCGGCACTTGCTCAACGATTCGACGTCGACCTGATCACGGCGGATGAAGGCGATGCAAACATTCCCTCGGGCTTCGCCGGCTGGTGCGACGAGATTCGTTCCTTTCCTCGGCCCGCCGGCCTGCAGGCGAAGCTCTTCCGTATCGCGGGCGCGCTGCGTGCGCAGGGGACGTTCTTCACCTCCGGAAGCGTGACGCGCAAGATGCAGCAGTACGCGGCGAAGCTCGCGGCGGAACGCTCGTACGCCGCGGTCGTGACCGAGCTTGGAATGATCGACGCGGTCCCCGCCGGTGAGGTGCCCGTTATCTATTCGGCACACAATTGTGAGGCGGCACTGATGCTGCGGCGGGCCGAGCTCGAGCCGGTCTGGTCGCGCATCGCTATGACCGTCGACGCGCTCCGCCTACGGCGGCTCGAGACTAGCCTCATCGAGCGAGCATTGGTCGTCACCGAATGCTCGCAAAACGACGTCGACGACATGGTGAAGTATGCGCCGTCGATCGTGCGAAAAGCCATCGTGGTACCCAACGGTGTCGACTGCGCAACGTATGCCGACGTGGCCGGATCCCAAGGCCAACCCGGAATCATTTTGGTTCCGGGCAGTTTCGATTGGCTGCCCAACCGGCGCGGTCTGATGTGGTTCATGAACGAGGTTCTCCCGATTCTCGAACGTCGTCTTGCCGGCACGCAGTTCAACATTCGCATCGTCGGCCGGATGCACGCGAGCTTCGCCCGCGAACTCGACAAAATGTCCCCGCGCGTGACGGCGGTTCCCAACGTGCCGCGCATGGATGCCGAGCTGCGCCGAGCGAGCGTCGTGGCAGTTCCGGTCATCGCCAGCAGTGGAACGAGGCTGCGAATTCTGGAGGCGTGGGCAGCGGGGCGCCCGATAGTAACGACGCCCCACGGTGCGTTTGGGCTCGACCACGTAGACGGCGTCGACCTTCTGTCGCGTTCGACCCCCGAGCAATTCGCGGACGCAACTGCGGCGCTGCTAGCCGACAAACCGCAACAAGATCGGCTGCGAGACGCAGGCCTCGGCCGGGCGGCGGCATACGACTGGGCGGCGATCGGTGCGAACTTGCTGACGGGTCTCGAGCGCTTTGGCGTTTTGACGCCGGCCCAACGGCGGCAGTCGAGGGTCGAGGCGGAGTGCTAGCTTAAGAGCGAGGCGATTCCCGGGGACGTGCGGCGTTGCGAAGTCGTCGTGCATCGCACGCAACGACTTGGATGAATTTCGGCCGGACAGAATGTGGCGTCGCCGGCTGCGCCCGGCCGCCGTTGAACGCGCACGACACGCTGCGCGGTGTTGAAGACAACGTTCAGATAAGGTGCGGCCGATTGAAACATTGGTCCGCTACCGGCACCTCGGGCCGGTTCCGTTCGGAAAGGCACCGGTGGGGTAGCGTGCTGACGACGGCGACGATATCGGTGCTCCGGTTTCGCTGACAAAGGTGCTCGGGAAAACGTTCGAACGTTGCCTATGAAGAGTCTCTGGCGAGTGAGACTTTTCGACTGGATCGGTGTTTTCTGAAAGCCTTGCGGAACGATCAGCTCCGGTTTTCAACGGCGGTCTGCGCGTCTTAGCCGACGGAGCTCGGGATTGCTGAAGTTGTTCCGTCGCTCCGGCAAGTCGCAACGGCTCGCTAATCGTCGGATGGGCCGCGCGGATCGGTTCGCACCTCGGATCACGACCGGTTTGCCGGGGACACCGCGGCTTCGCTCGAATCTTCGCTTGATGGAACGAGTGGAAACGCGCGGGCCGCTGTGGGCGGCTCGCGCGTTTCCACCGCGTCTTATTGTCCCTCGAATATTCCGTAGGGTTGCGCGAGTTTGGTTGCGCCGCCGCTGAGCACCCGAAGCGGTGAGGCGTTCCCGGAAGCGTCGTGCGCGTAGACGTAGACGGCATCGCTGGGGCAGGCCGGGAACGTTGCGGTGCTATGCGTGACGTATATGTTTCGCAGGTATCCGAGCGCAAGCTGCGTGCCGCACGTATCGCTCGTTATGACCGATACGGGTGCCGACGCCCACGTCGCGGGGTTCGGGTAGGCAAGGGGACCCGCACCGGTGGTTTTTTCCGCCAGTCGATATATTCCGCCGGTCGCATATGTTCCGCCGGGACCGCTCGTTACGAGATACGTTTTCGTGGTTGGATCGTCGGCGACACCGTAGCTGGAGAAATATCGGATGCTAAACGGCTCTGCGGGTGCCGTGCCGTTTGCAAATTGCTTGACGAACGTGTCGACTCCCGCATTGGAGACGCTGCAGCACCCGGTGATATGCGCTTCGATGATATTCTGGCCCGACGAGTCCGAGGCAAGTTCATAAGCCCAGAAGGTGATGCTGCCGCGGGCGAACGGGGCTTCATTGCCGGTTGCGTTCGGAGCGAAGCGCAGGAGGGATGCCGGATAACCTTCGCCTCCGGTATTGTCGACAACGAAGATTTTCCCCGTGCTCTGATCGACGGTCATTGCGCGAACGTTATGAAATCCGGTCAACGGGCCGGCAAGTTTGCGGATGGGAGCGACGTTTCCGTTGGCGCCGTGCGCAAATACGAGGATGCTGGGGCTCGTGCCGCCCGTCCCGGAGCTCACGACATATAAGTCGCCTTGGGGGTCTTCGGAGATTTGACCCGGATTGCTGATCCCGGTTTTGGAGCCGGCGATAACGTCGAGCGGCGCGGCGTTACCCTGAGCGTCGTGATGGTAGACGGTAATCGAATTATTGCCGACGTTACCAACGTACAGTAGGTCGGCGCTGCTTTGCGTGTAGAGTTGCTGCGGCTTGAGTTCGGCTTCGCTCTGGGCCTCGCTTTGGACGCCGGTGTTTCCCTGCGAACCAATGGGTGCGGTGACGGCTTGCGGCACGACGTTTGTCGACGTCCCCCCGCCGCTGCAAGCAGCAAAGAGCGGAAACAAGGCATACACGGCAAGATTCAAACGTTTCACGGGACCTGCCTCTCGGATTGATACGAACGCTCTAATTTTGGGTTGACGGTGGTAGTGCATTCGCCGAGCAAAGGTCTAGTTCGACAGGGCGAAACGACCCTATGTTCAGAGTGCGAAAAAGAAGCGTCGTTCAAATTGGTTGCATGGTATGGCGGTGAAAGGGGCCGTTTCGTCGGGTCCCTCTACGTTTGTCTTGTTTCGAAAACGATAACTCGCGGTCGTAGGAGCTCGATCGTCGGCGACAAGGCGAAAGCTTTCCGGTCGTGGAGCGCGCCGGACTTGCCGAGAGAGCAAGCTTTGCCGTACGCTTTACGCTCCGCCATGCCGGGCGCCGCTTTCTAAGCCATCGCTTCTCAATGTTACTGAGCTTGTCGGGCTTTCAGACGGAGCTTCGCGAAGAGCGGCGTTTTCGGATGGAACCCGTGGAACCGCCGATCGGGGGCATTCGCGTTCGGATCGGAGATCGTGTCAAAAATCATGCCGGCGAAGAGGTACTGGGTACGGAGATGACTTCGCTTGAGCCACTAGATACGGCGCGTCGCGCATTCGTACGACGACGCCAAGCGACGGTCTGCCGCAGCGCCGGCCGCGCAAATACGACCATTGCAATCGCGGGTGGTTCGTGCGACTGCGGGCGCCGTGCGCGCCGCAGCTGCTCGTCCGCAGCAAAACGCGATGACTTCCCGGTTAATCGTGATTAGCGCGACAGCGCTGGCTAAATGGCCTTAGCTGAATAATCGTCGCAGCGGATGAATCGTCCAATCAACGATATTGTCTGCTAGCGTTAAGGATCGCATTAGTCTCAATTCATTAGCATATCTGCCTTCAAGTAGCGGACAGTGACGCGTTACACATAGTTGCTCACACCGCGATCGTGCTCTAAACTTCGACCAACGTCGCGCCGTTGACAATAATTGTGGGCACGGATGGCCCCGGAAGGGTATCTTGAAAAAGCACTATTTACAGATGGGCGCGAGTTTTCTATTGGCCGGGGGCCTCACCGCATGCGGTGGGGGTGGAAATAGCCTTCCGAGCACGCTAGGACAGATTAACGGACAGAATCCGGGGGCAACGCAGAGTTCGATCGGACCAGCAGCGCAGCAGAACTCCCCAACACCATCCGCAACGGTCCGGGCGGCTTCGACGGTAACTGGAGCTTCGTACACGGCTATCGATGCCGGCGGCGCCGCTTCGGGAAATTGGATCGCGGACACCGATTATAGTGGATCTGCGACCTGGACCTCGACCGTCACCAATGCCATCAACACCAGCAAGGTTTCCAACCCGGCCCTGCAAGCGGTGTATCAAAGCCAGCGGACCGGTTCAGCATTCACCTACGCGGTACCAAACCTAACTCCGAATGCGGCCTACACGGTTCGGCTGCACTTCGTCGAGTCTTGGTTCACCAGCGCCGCCCAGCGTTCGTTCAACGTTGCGATCAACGGTGCACAAGTCTTATCGAACTTCGACATATATAAAGCTGCAGGCGGATCCAACATCGCGATCGCCGAGCCGTTCACCGCCCACGCCGACGCAACGGGGAAGATCACGGTATCCTTCAGCGCGGTGATCAACAATGCGTCCGTCGCGGGGATCGAAATCACCGGTGCGTCGAGTGCTCCGACGCCGGTGCCGGCAACGCCGACGCCGGTTGCCACGACACCGCCGGCCAGCGACGTATTGGAGCTCGATGCCGGCGGCGGCGCCTCCGGTTCGTGGCTAGCGGACGCCGACGCTACCGGCGGTTGGGCCGCAACGGTCACGAATGCCATAAACACAAGCCTCGTATCGAATCCGGCGCCCCAAGCGGTGTATCAGAGTCAGCGCGCCGGCCCGACGCTCACGTATGCGCTGCCGAAACTCACTCCGAACGCGGCCTACACGGTTCGACTGCACTTCGTCGAGTCTTGGTTCACCAGCGCCGGACAGCGGGTGTTCAACGTCTCGATCAACGGTGCGCAGGCACTAGCGAACTTCGACATCTTCAAAGCCGCGGGCGGGTCGAACATCGCGATTGCCGAGCCGATCGCCACTCACGCGGACTCGAGCGGCAAGATCACGATCGTGCTCAGCGCGACGGTGAACAACGCTTCGATCGCCGGTATCGAAGTCATCGGCGGGGCGAGTGCTCCGTCGTCGCCGGCTCCGAAGCCCAGCGTTTCGGCCGTTCCGACTCCCGCGCCGGTCACGAGCAGCCAGTTTCCGCTCCCGAGCGCGTATTTTCTGGGAAACACGCCGTTCCATCATAAGATCGCCACATTGGAAGCTTATGGCGCTGCGGTGGCCAGCAATAGCTCGAGCGTGACGAGCAACTGGTGGTCCGCGGGGATCAAGAGCAACAACGACCCGTACCAGATGTCGCCGCTGTGGATAGCGCGTTCCGGCGATCCCGGTTATACGGTTCACTGTACGGCGGCGGGCTACGAGAGCGGCGGTTGCGACGCGAACGGGAAAGTGGTGCACTTCCCCTCCGGCGCGCGGACGCAGCCCAACAATACGGATAACCACATCCTCGTCATCGATCCGAATTTCGCCGGCATCTCGGGCGGTGCCGAAGTCGATCTGTGGGGCAGCGATTCTCCGGCTTGCGCAATGAACGGTGGCAGCCCGGGATCGGTCAATTGCGCCTGGGGCGGCTACGTGCCCCTCAACGGCAATGGCCTATTCGTTGAAAGTGTCGACCCGTACAGCACGGGGAATGCAGGCCGCTATGCCTTCGCCCTCTTCACCCTCACGGCTCAAGATCTGCTCAATGCCGCGAACGGCAAACCGATTTCCCACGCCCTGGGCATGGGAGTCCGGTGCGTTGATACGACCGGCGGGATCTACCCGAGTCGCGACGGCGCTGACAACACCTGCCAGAGCGCCGGAGTGCCTACCCCGAACATCGTCTACGGCGACGTTCTCCACCTGAAATCGTCGGTCAACGTCCCGTCTCTCGGGGGCAGCGTGTACTGCCAAGCCATCCTCCAGGCCTACCAAACATACGGCGCCTACGTCTATGACACCGGGCCGGGCTACGGATCGGGAGTGAATACGGAAAATCCGATCGTCGAGACCGTCGAGTACGCGCAATACAGCAACCCGTGGTACAACACGATCGAGCCGGCGATGCAAAAATACGACGGAGACGGCTCGCCCGGAACGGGTTTCGGAACGCAATCTTGTCTGAACCACACGACGGAAAGCGCTTGGGAAACAGTTCACCTCAACCAAGCTGGTGATGGCGGACTGCCCCCGATCTTGGTTCAATAACACAGAACCGGGCTTCACGAGCGATCGTGAAAAAGGCAGAAGGACGCGCAGAATTGCGCGTCCTTCTGCCTGTCGCGGCCACTCATCGGCGTGGAAGATGTCGCGCTGGCCGGACTCTCGTCTGCCGCCTACGGAGCCCGGCAGCATCGACCCGCACCGCCGCCCCCTGGGGGATGAACGTATAGTGGAACGGCGCTCGGACTCGACCGGCTGAGCGGAAGGACCTCAGGACGAGCCCCGCAAGCTTCGAAGCATGTTGTGGCAGAAGCTTCTCATCGTCATCGTCGTCGTCTGGTGCACCGCATCGGCGCTGGGCCCGGGGGAAGCGTTCGCACCGGCCGTTCAAAGCCGTACTACGAAGACGGCAACGCCCCCTCGGCTCGTTGCCCGCACGGACGTCCCGGCACCGGCGTCGAGTCCAACGTTCCCGCTTCCGAGCGCGCTTTTTACCGGCAACACACCGTTCCATCACAGCGTCGCCGCGTTGTTGAGCACCGGCGCGCGGATCATGCCTGCCGCGATAACGGCGAATTGGTGGGCTGCGGGTATCAAAGCGGTAAACGAGCCGAATCAATCGCCGCCTGTCTATATCGGGCGCCCCGGCGATCCCGTCTATAAGATTGCGTGTTCGGCCGCGGGATATAAGGGTGTCGGCGTGGATTGCAACGCCGGGGGAAAAGTCGCGCACTTTCCTGCTGGGGCGGTGGCTCAAGACCGGAACACGGACAAGCATGTCGCAACGGTTGACTTCGCTCTCGGCGCTGAAATAGACGGTTGGGGCGGCTTCAACAACAGCAACTTTACCGGGCCGGCGCAATGCGTGCTCACTCACGGCAAGCCCGGAACGCTGAATTGCGCGTGGGGTGGTTCCTTCGCTTTGAACGGCAGCGGATTGGGCGTTGACGGGTCCGACGTTTACAGCAACAGCACCGCGGCGAGTTACGCTTTGGGCATCTTCGAGCTGACCGCGCAAGACTTGCTCAACGGGGCTAGGGGCATGCCGATTGCCCATGCGCTTGGGATGGGAGTCTCGTGCATCGACCCGCCGGAGAACGGCGAAAAACGCGGCGTCTATCCCAGTTATAGGCGAAAATCCGATAACACGTGCCCTCCCAGCCAAGAACCAAACTTGATCTATGGAGATCTCTTGGCGATCAAGCCCAACGTGGATCTCGCAACACGCGGGGGCAGCGTTTATTGTCAGGCCGTCCTCCGCGCGCTGCAAACCTACGGCGCCTACGTCGTCGACGTCGGCCCCGGTTATGGTGCAGCGATCCAGACGGAAAATCCCGATGTTGAAACGTACGAATATGGAACCTTCCCGAACCCTTGGTACACGACGATCGAACCGGCGATGGCCGCAGCGGGCGAAGGCGCGAATCCGGGTCCGCGCTTTACGTACAGTTCGTGTCTGAACCACACGACCCAAGACGATTGGGAAACCATCGAACTCAATCAGCGCGGCACGGCTGCCCTTCCGCAGAGGCACGACGCGAAACGCTTGCGCCGCGAACACGGCGGAAAGGCATCTGATCGGCGCAGCTAGACGTGCGTTCGTGCCAACGCCCGAATGAGGACGACGCCCTTCACACGAGCGCGGCGGCCGGTCGAATCCTCGGTGAAGTCGCGGCGAGAACGAGCCCGCAACGAAGAATCGCGCCGACATGAACGGCGAGCGAGTCGCACGTCGGCGTTCGTCGCCAATAAACAAAATCAACCGCCGCAACCGACTGTCGATACGCTTCGGGAGGCGCGCAATCCGGCCGGACCGAAGCTTGAATCCGGATACAGCGTCTATTCTCGAACCGCGCGACGAGAGCCGGGGTCTGTGTGGAGGTTGCTCGATTGGGCTTGCTAACCGGCCTCACGGGACAGGTGGGCGAATCCATTCGCGACTGGGGCGTGCGCGACACGTTTGAACGGGTCCTTTGCAAGATCGCCATGAAGACGCTCAGCCGCGGATTCCGTAAGACCGACATGCCGTCGTTCCAAACATTATGTGCTGCCGCGCAAGTCGTTTACGATAATCCGGAGCAACTTCTCCGGGCTCACTTCGGCGTGGCTGCAGCCGAGATCTCGATACTGCGGCAAGAGTACGACGAGCAGAGCGCTGAACTGTCGCGCAGATACGCCGATCGTCGTCTCGATTATCCTCGACCGTGGGCGGTCGGTTCAGGCTCCGCGTTCACCCTTTACGCACTTGTTCGAACGATGTCCCCGAAAACGGTTCTCGAAACGGGCGTAGCGAACGGCCATTCGTCGTTTTTCATCCTGCAGGCGCTGAGCCGGAATTCGAGTGCAGGCACGCTCCACAGCGTTGACATTTCAACGAACGTAGGAACGCTCATCGAACCTGCCGAGCGGGCGCGGTGGGACCTGCGGCTCCTCTCGCGGTCAGCGCCGAAGAAAGACTTCGTCAGTTATTTGGACGCGATGCCGGCGATCGACATCATGATCCATGATTCGGACCACACCTACCGATGGATGGATTTTGAACTCGAGACGGTGCTGCCGAGGCTTTCGGCGTCGGGTCTCATCGTTTGCGATGACACCGACCTAAGTTTTGCTCTGATCGATTTCTGCCAACGACATTTGCTGAAGCCCGTGTTGCTCGTCGACGCACCGAAAGTACTCGGTCTCCTAGAGCCGCACGGCGGCACATCCGCCATGAGCCCCGAGTCCGTGACGTCGTGAGCGCGGCTTCGTTTGGGGCGGCCTCAATGCGAGCCCCAAAGACCTGCCGAGCTTTTCAATCGTGGGTAACTTCGTCGCGCATTACGATAACAAAAGCCTCTACCTGATGCGCCCTCTAGTCGCTACGCTTTTCCAGTGTCGAGCCAATTCACGGCCAACCAACAAGTAGTCCCGGCGAACCGCCGCGTTCGCGGCGTCGTTATGGCCGGCGGGCGCTCGGAGCGGATGCGGGCAACACACGGGCCGGCGCACAAGGCGCTCGTGGAAGTGGCCGGCATTCCGCTGATCGAACACAACCTCATTGCGCTGTTTGCCGCGGGGGTCACCGATGTGGTTGTCGTCCACTCGAATTGCGAGCCGGAGATCGAAGCGTATCTTTACGAGCGCGGCGGCCCGCTCGCAAGCCGGCTTGACGCGCGGCTTGAGACATTTGTCGAGCATGAACCACTAGGAAACATCGGCGTCGTCGGCGCGCTCAACGACGGGGAGAGCGACGCTCTCGTGATCTACGTCGACAACTTGACATCGATTTCCGCAACGGAGCTGCTAATGAGGCATCGTCAAACGGCGGCCGCGTTAACGATTGCTACGCATCTTTGGCCGCTGCAGAATCCATTCGGCGAACTGGAGATCGAAGCGGGCTTCGTGCGGGCGTACCGCGAAAAACCGGTTCGCCGCGTGCGCATCTCGAGCGGCACATGCGTTGTCAGCCCCGAGGCGGCTGCGTTAGTACCGGCGAATCGGCAATTCGGCGCGGCCGATCTTTTCGCCGCCGTCCTCGCGGCGGTATTGCCGGTTGCGGCGTACGAGCACGATGAACTTTGGATCGATGTCAACGATGCCCGGACACTCGAGCAGGCGGAACATCTCATCCGATCGAACCGCAGCCGGTTCGCGTCGTGAGCCGCAAGCTGACGATTCTCTCCGTTCTCGACGGCTTCTCCTTTGGCGGCGATGAGAATCGTGTCTTGCAGTTGGTGCAGGCGATCGATCGCGAACGGTTCGACTTCCGGGTTGCCACGATCCGCCCAAACGACGTCAACGTCGATCGCATCTACGGGAACCTGCGTGGCGAGTTCGAGCGCGCCGGTGTCTCCGTCGTTGACCTGAGCGTCCCGCGAGTGACCCGCGGATTGGCACTGAACGATCCGCGCCGGCATGTCTTGCGGATCGGTTTGCTGGTGGGAACCGTTGCGCGCATTGCCCGTTACGTCCGGCGCGAACGTATCGACGTGATCGACGGACATCACGGTGCCGGGTATCTTGCCGGGACGATTGCCGGCGTGGTGACCGGCGTGCCCAGTCTGCTGACGACCTACAACGTCAGCGAGACATGGCACCCGCGTTGGCTGTGGAACGCGATGCATCGGACCACGCTTGCGGTTTCTCGAGCTGTCGTGACCGACTCCGATGCGGTCGCCGACGTGCTGCGTTCTTGGATGCTTCCGCAGCACCGCGAGCGCGTTCGAGTCATTCCCAACGGTCCTCCGCCCCCGATTGCCGAATGTTCGGAGGCCGAAGTGCGTGCTAAACTGGGCCTAGCGCCCCGCGACGAGACGCGCGTTGTGGGACAAATCGCCGCGCTGGCGCCCGGCAAAGGCCAGCATCTGTTGCTTGAAGCGGCCCCCGCGGTGCTCGAGCGTCATCCCGACGTCACCTTTCTCATCGTGGGCTTCGAGCGGCGGGGAACCGGCTATGCCGACGTCCTGCGCGCGCGCGCCCGCGAACTTGGAATCTCGGATCGCGTCATCATCACGCCGTATCAAGGAAAGATCGGCGATGTCTGGCAAACCGTCGACATTCATGCCCATCCGACGATGCAAGATTCTTTGCCCAATGCCATCCTCGAAGGAATGTCGCTCGGCAAGCCGCTCGTCGCATCGGCACATGCCGGTATACCGACTCTGGTCCTCCAAGACCGAACGGGTATCGTCGTTCCGGTTGACGATGCGCAAGCAGTTGCGCGGGGACTCGTTCGATTGCTGGATCAGCCGGAAGTCGCGCGAGCCTTCGGCGAGGCCGCTCGTGAACGCTACTTGACCGGCTACACCCGCGAACACTTGGCGCGTCGGATGGAAGAGGTGTTCGTGCAAGTTGCCGCGAGCCGTTCGCGTGATTGAACTCAAGCGGGTTGCACTCACCGGCGCGGGAGGTTTTATCGGCGCTGCTGTTTGCCGCTCGCTGCGAACGCTGGGTTGCGAGATCCACGCACTCGTCGGCCCCCCGGGCGACGATCTGGAAGCGCCGCCGGGCGTCGCGGTCGCGATGCGGGGAGCGATTTCGGATGGAGCTGTGCTCGCGTCGTTGATCGAAGGCGTCGATGCCGTCGTCCACCTCGCCGGTCCGCCGTCCGTCCGCGGCTCGTTCGACGATCCGACGGGGTATGCCAACGCACACACCGGCGGCACGGCGGCCGTGCTCGAAACCTGCCGCAAGATGGGTATCGATCAGATCGTGTACGTTTCATCGGCGGAGGTGTACGGACGGCCGCACACGGACCCCGTCGACGAATCGCATCCGCTCGATGCGAGATCGCCCTATGCGGCGGCAAAGATCGGCGCCGAACAGATGGTACGCGCCTTCGATCACGCCTACGGGACGCGCAGTGCAATCGTTCGGCCGTTCTCCGTTTACGGTCCGCGGATGGGAGCGCATGCGCTGCTTCCGGCGATTCTCCGGCAAATCGGCTCGCCCGGACCGGTGCGGCTTGCCGACTTGCGTCCCGAACGGGATTACTGCCATGTCGACGATGTCGCGCGCGCGATCGTCCGCGCGACCCAAACGCGGCATCGCGAAACCGTTGCGTTCAACGTCGGATCCGGCATCGGAACCAGCGTGCGAGAGCTGGCGGCAACGGTGTTGCGGCTTGCTGGTCTCGAACGTCCGATTGAAGAAGAGGTCGCCGGGCGGCGACCGGGCCAGTCCGACATCTTGCGCTTAGTCGCGGATCGGCGTCTCGCTGCGCAGCTGCTCGGCTGGGAACCGCAAATATCGCTCGAAACAGGGGTGCGCGGCATGTTGTCCGTCCACACGAGTCCGGCGTGACCCGCTATTTGGTCACCGGCGCACAGGGCTTTACCGGACGCTATGTTTGCGCCGAAATTTTGCGAACGCTGCCGCAGGCGAGCGTCGTCGGCATCGGGCGCTCCGCCGAAACGTACGCGGCGTTTACGCACGGCGTCACGTGGCGCAACGAGCATGTCGCGGCACCGCTGCCCGCCGAGCTGCGATCCCTCGACCGCGATCGCTACCGCTACGTTCGCTGTGATCTCAACGATCGAAGCGAACTCGACCGGCTCGTTGGACAAACTGCCCCCGACGTCGTCATCCACTTGGCGGCCGCATTGCGCGACGATCCGAACGAAGTATTGGTGCGGTCGAACGTCGAGGGAACGGCGGCATTCGCCCGCGCCATCGGAAAACTGGAACGCAAGCCGCTCCTCATCCTCGGATCGAGCGGATCCGTGTACGGCCTTCCGCTTTCGCTGCCGATTGCCGAAGAGCAGCGATGCGCGCCGGACGAGCCGTACGCGATGAGCAAACTTGCAGCGGAACTCGTAGCGCGCGTTCTAACGGTCAAAGCGGACGTGCCGCTGATCGTCGCCCGAATATTCAACATCGTCGGTCCTGGTCAGGAAGAGCGGCACGTCTGCGGACGGTTCGCCGCGCAGGCGGCGGCGATTGTGCGCGGCGACGCGCTGCCGAGGTTGACCATCGGTGACCTGCGGCCAACCCGCGACTTTATCGATGTTCGTGACGTCGCGCAGGCGCTCGTGATTCTTTCGCAGCACGGAACGCCTGGCGAGGCGTACAACGTTGCGAGCGGAACTGAAGTCGCGATTGGCGACGTCCTTGCGCTCACCTTACGGGCCGCCGGCCTCGAAGGCAAGGTTTCGATCGCCGAGCAGTATTCACGGGCTGCAGATGTGGCGCGGGCCTTCGCCGACATCGGCAAACTGCGAGCTTGCGGGTTTGAGCCGGCGTTCTCGCTCGAGCGGATGATCGCGGACTTGCTGACCTACTATCTCTCCGACGTCGCGCAAGCGGCGATGACTTAAGCGACGACGTCGGCGACGAGTTCATCGGTGACGCTGATCCCGTCCAGCCACGGATGCGCGCGCAACGCCATCCGCAGTTTCGTGACGTCGCGAGAGAGAACCGCGCCGGCGGCTTCCCGTTCGTATGCAACAAACCGGCCCAGCGTCCGCGCGATATCGTCGCGTTGCCAAGGCGATGTGGCCCGTCGCTCGAATTCACCGCCGCGCACAACGAACGGCATTTCCAGAATCTCGTCCGAGCCGAAGCGCGAGTTGTACCCGGCGTTTGCCGTTGACAGGAAATACGTTACCGACGTATCCTCACCGGCGAGTGAATGCAGCAAGGGGGCGACCGCGAACTCGTACCATGGAGTTCCGCGTCGACGCACCGTGCCAAGAACGTGTGCTGCGGAGCCGGACTCGTAAGCCGCGAATGCCGAAGATGCAAGCCGCGAAAGCTCGTTGCCGCGCGGTGCCGACGCGCGCTGTTCGCTAAGAACGACGGCCGGGAAATCGTGAAGACGAACGTATTTGAGCGGATGAACTTCGTGCGCCGGGACGACGGTGACGCCGCCGTCTCGGACGTCGGAAAACCAGCCGAGGTGGTTGACCGCGATGTAGGAGTACGATGCCGTGCGGGCCTCGACGGAAACTGCGCCGCAAAGTTCGTTGAGGGTCGTCCAGGGCAATTCGCAGATTCCGTATAGTCGCAACGCTGGAAAAAAGTCGCGCGCGCAGCGCGTCAAAATACCGATCGGCGACGTGAGCAAAATAACGACCGCCCGCGGATTGAGTCGAGCCACAATCGACAGCGTGGTGCGCAGTTGATCCCACGTGCGCCACGCGCAGGCGAGGCCGCCCGCGCCGAGGCCCTCGTCGCCGCAAAGTCCATAGCGGTGCGGAAAGGTTTCGTCTGAGGCGCGGGCCGCGTAGCCTCCGACCCGGAATTGAACGAGCACGACATCGGCGCTCTCGATGGCCGCATCCGCCGTTTCGGCGCTCGCAAAGCGGCAGTCGATCGGATAGCCGCGATCTGCCGCGACGACGGCTGCCGCACGCGCCACAGCGGCCACGCGATTCGTCGAACGTCCGACGAACTCGAAGGAAAAGCGCGGCGCTTCGAGAGCCCAGCACGTGTCGAACAGCGCCGGCGTACTCTGCGCGCTTCCGCCGACGATGACCGTCTTCATGAGACGAGACGGAACGTGCGAGCGTAAGCGGCCGCTCCGATAAGCGACGGCTCCTCACCGGAGCCCACGAGGAAGATCGGCGTGGGCGTGTCGAGTCGGGCCGGTCCGCAATCCGAAAGCCTTCCGACGGCATCCCGGACGAGCGTCGCATACGGTTCTCCCAACGCCTCGACGAAGCCGCCCATGAGTACGATCGCCTCCAATCCGCTGCCGACACACAAGACGCGCAGCACCTGCGCCAGGGGCCGGATCGCCGAACGCAGCAGTGCGAGCGACCACGGGTCCGCCGCGCGTAGTGCCGGGACGAGGTGCTCTTCGTTGTTCAGCGTGGCGGACGTGGCACCGAAATGCGTGACGTTCGCACTGCGCGAAAACCCAGCCCGATCGATCGCCGCCGCCAGGCGGGCTTGCCGCTCGAAGCCGCGCGCCGAGGAAAGCGCGCCGAGGTGGCCGATACCGCCGCAGTCGCAGATTGGCGCATCCGGATGGTTCTCGACGACGAGATGGCCGATCTCGCCGGACCATGGAACGTCGTCGAGCACCCCGAGCGGATGTCGCCGGTCGAAGATCTTTGCGCCGATTCCGCTACTTACCGTTACGACGACGAACCGGTCGGCCGAAACGCGCTCGCCGAAATACCACGCCGCAGCCGAAACGTCGTTGACGACGATCACCTCACGGCGAGTGCGGGCGGCGAGGAGCGACCGCACGTCCGGCGTTACCGTCTCGCCGCCGAGTACCGTCGGCGCGGAGATGATCTTGCCGCCGGCAATCGGTCCCGGAAACGCGAAAGCGATCATCGCCGACGACGGAATCGTCGCGTAGTGCCGCTCGACGTAGGCGGCAATTGCGTCGACGACCTCGGTCCATATGTCGCCGGTGCGCGACCGGGCGTCTCCGCCCAGACGAAAGCGTTCGACTGCTCCGATGGAGCCGTCGCCGAAAACGATCGCGCAACGCAAGAATGTGCCGCCCAAGTCTGCGACAACGCAGGTCACCGGTGCGTGCATTTCGTCAGGCGGCGATCGATCGAAGCGCAAGCGTAATTTCGTCGTAGGAAACGTCTTGCAGAAAGTGCGCTGCACCAAGACCGGCGGGCACGACCAGATTCGGAACTCCGCCCCGATGCGCACGCGTCTCGACGAGAGCCCGTTCCATCAAGAGCGGCGAAAGAAGAGGATGCGCCGTCGGCAGCCCGATGTTACCGTACAAGCGTATCAGGCGCGACATGAGGCTTGCATCGCAAAGTTTACGCCCGACGGCGATGGCGGTAGAGAGAAGCATGTCGAGCGCAACGGCTTCACCATGTGCGACGGCGTAGTCGCTCATCGTTTCGATGATCGGACTGAAGGAATGCCCGAAGTCGACGAGTCGCTTTAATTCATGTTCGAAAAGGTTTGTCGACAACTGTTCCATCATGGCGATTTGAGCTCGCAACAAAAAGGTCCGCATGACTGGTTCGGGCGAGCGAAACCTGCTTTCCATGAGTTCTACGGCATGTTCCTCGAGCAGTTCAAACGCCGGCGCATCGCACAAAAGGAAGATCTTGAGTGCCTCAGCCATTCCACACGCAAGCTCGCGGCGCGGTAATTGCCAAAGGAATCGCACGTCGTTAATCGTACAGCGCGGCGGATAGAACGAACCGAGAACGTTCTTCTTGTGCTTGAAGTTGATTGCTTGTTTGATCCCTACGCCCACGTCGATCATTCCGATCAGCGTCGTTGGAACGCGAACGTATGCGACGCCGCGCCGATAGATCGAAGCCACGAATCCGACCATGTCGAGGATCGTTCCGCCACCGACGGCGACAAAGGCTCCGTGACGCGGCAGATTTTTCTCGACCGCAGCCGTACACAACGCCGCAACCGCGTCGAGCGATTTTGTCGTTTCGCATCCGGGAAGGCGGACGATGCCAAGGCAGTTCAACTTCGCCTTAGCGTAGCTCTCGATCTGTGACTCGTGCGATGCCCACAATCGTTCATCGACGATGATGAAGATCGGAAGGCCTTCGACGGCGTTGGCAAGGGTGTTGTCGGAGAGATCAAAAACTGGTGCCTGGGTGTGCTCAATTTCGTATGCAACGCTTTTTGATGCCGACATCGACAGGATCCCTTGCCTTTCGATGCGCTGTTCTTGCCAGCTACGAGCTGCGCCGTTCACAGGCTTACCTGTACGACGAAGATTTCTACCGGTTCCGAGGTGTCGTTGACGAGCTCGTGCCATTCGCCGGAACGCACCACGCTTACGTCTCCACGCGTCAATCGGCGCGAGTCGCCGTTGACGGTCACGAGCGGTGAGCCGGATGCAATGAAGTAGATCTCTTCTGAATCGTGATGCTGATGCTTGCCGATCGTGCTAGCGGGCGGGATGACGCTCAGGTCGACAAAATCTACTGCCGAGGAGAAATTGGTTTCGGTGAGCAGCCGCCGGAACGCAATCGCGCCCAGGCCGCCGTGATCTGCGGTCCGCGTAGTCGCGGCGATGTCGGCCAGTCGGACAAATGAAGCAAAATCGTTCACGGCGTCTTGTCGTTTCTGGGCCATATCGTTGCCCGGCGGCTGCTCGTAAGAAAGCACCGCGTGCGGCTCGTACGTGCTGCGAGGTTCCACACGCGGTTACTTCGCTAAGCGGGACAGAAGACGCTCCACCCGGATTGGGGCCTTTCGGCCTCCGTTTGCGATGCGAGCGACCCGGTGCCGCCGACCTTACGGAACGGCCTTCTAGCTGCGGACAACGGAGTCGCCGACGTCCGATCGCATTGCGAGCGGCAATTTGCGCGAATCGATCGCTGAGCTTGCGGCTGCCGCGGCGCATGCAAATGGGCTAACTACGGCCGCCGCAGCCAGCGCTCTTGGGTTGGACCCCTCGCAAGGCCGCTTGCATGTTTTTCGAGCGCTGCTTGACGGGTCTCGATGCGTTCTTGGCCGCCGGCGGCCGGGCATCGCCCCGCGCGGCTTGTTGCCCAAAAAGTGGAAGACAACAAACCGTGCGGCGCGGCCACCGCGTCGCCTTACGGCGGGGTCAAGATGTGCATGTGCATTTGCATGTTGATGCCGCAGTTGTCGATCATCAGGTTGCTCGCTCCCGATGAATTTTGTCCGAGACTCGACATGAACGGACCCCAAACGCTGGCGCCACCGTTGTACGTGTAACTCATGTCGCTCTCCGCGGCCACACCGAACACGGACGAGACGTTTCCGTAGTCGACGAAATACGCGCCGTATTTGTGCAAAGCCGTGAGATAGGAAACTGCATAGGCGGGACAGTTCGAGGGCAGTTGGCTCGGCGCTACGTCAAGCCAGAAGTGCGCTCCCATCTCGGGGTAGTTGCTGCGGAAATACTGTTTGTCGTTGCCGACCGCAGGATACACGTATCCTTGGCTGGATTCGCCGTTGATCGATACGACGATAGCATGGTTGATCGAATTATTCGCCAGGTCCGTCTCGCGGATGGCCCAAAGGGCGGATATCCCTGAAGCAGTCGAGCCGACGGCGTCGATCCCTTGGCTATTGCTGTTGACAACGGTGCCCCAGCCCACGGAGTACGTTCCACCCGAGCCGTTTGGCACCGGCGCGTTCCAGAGCATCACGTCCTGGCCCGTAACCGTGTCACGAATATCGATGTGGTGGTCTGAGCCCCCTTCCGGATAGGCGCCTCGGGGAATATGCACCTTCACGCCTGAAGCCGCGCAACCACCGCCATAATCGAAGCAGTTGATCGTGTACTGCGGGTCGCCCGCGTGGCCGAAATAGAGCACGTCGGCGCTCCAGTCGTTGCTCGAAGGGGGCGGCGAACCGGCGTACACTTGGAGCAAGCCGGCATCTGAAGAGCGGCCGCCCCAGAGCGTATTGACGATGCTCGCGCTATTGGAAATGTAGCTCGGATTCGAACCGACTTGAGCCGTCAGCGGCCCGGACTGGTACGGCGACCATCCCGCTGAGGGCCACCCTCCGGAACCGCTGCCGCGCGACGACGGCGCCCCCGTTGGGGCCGCGGTGGGGGCCGGCGCGGAAACGCCGGCTCCGATGACTTCGATACCGGCAATCGAGGCGTTGTTCACCGTGGCCGTAAGAACGATCTTGATCGCGCCCGATGAGTCTGCGTTCGCGGTGAACTGCTTGACGACGGCGACGTTTTTTCCGCCGGCGGCGGCGAAGATGTCGAAGTTCGAGAGAACCTGTGCGCCGTTGATGGTCACGTTGAATTGGCGCTTGCCCGAACTGTTGAACCATGACTCAACGAAGTGCAGCCGCAGCGTATATGCCGAATTCGCGGTCAGGCTCGGAACGGCATACGTTATCGTCGCGCCCGTGCGCTGACTCTGATAAACCGCTTGCGGCGCGGGGTTCGACACCCCGCTCGTGCCGATCGTGTTGGAGACCGCCGTGGCGTAGCCGCCGCTGTAGTCCGTATCGGTAACCCAGCTGCCCGTGCCTGAGCCGCCGGGGTTGATCGCAATCTCACTCGTGGCGGAAGCGGCAGTCGAGACGGTGGATGCGGTGTGGGACACGTCGGCCGCAGCGCTGGACGGCAAGCTCGACGTGGTTGCTTGGGCTTGACTTGCGGGATTCGCCACAATTGAATTCTGCGAAGACGTCGGCTCGAGCTGACCTGGAGCGACGCTTGCGCCGCCCCTGCTGCACGCAGCAAGCCCGAGGCAGCAAAAAAATAGTCCGGCTTTCAAGTAGACTTGCATCGGAAACGAATCATTCTCCGGAACGTGTGCTTCAAAATTGAACGGAGAGGAAAAACAATAGAGTCCGGCACATATGCCGAGATCCATTGCTGCGGAAGCTCAGAATGCGTCGAATAAGGACGAGATGGTAATCATCGCCGCCCGAGCACGGCAAAGGTTTGCCGTAACGACGCGTTCCACGTCCTTGCTGCCCAGGTTACGTGAACAACACCACTGAGTAAAGTGACCGGTATCCGGTTTAGCACATGTGTGTGCTAGCGCGTTGGATAGCGATCGCTGCGGAGCATCATGAAGCGACGCATATCGCATGCGCATTGCACAACTCCCGCTGAGGACGCGCAATCCTCCGTGCAATAGGAATGCGCTGAGCGCATTCAGTCGCGCGGCGTTGCGATGTTCACAGTGCCTTAATAATGAGTTGAAAGTCTCAACGGTGGATCGACGGCCTCGATCGACGAATACGTCGCGTTCGTATCGCGCGGCAGGAGAGCACTGCAGGAACGGCTCGACGTGCTTGGCAATGAGCGATGCGTCGTCGTCATTTGTTGGCCGTCACATTCCGATCGAGAACAGCGGGGATGCAATCCTTCGCGACGCAATCTGTCGCCTTGTGCCGTCATGAGCCGTGCGTCGTCGTTACTTCTCGGCGGTCACATTCCGATCGAGACCAACGGTAATGCAATCTTTCGCCACGCAAACTGTCGCCTCTGTCGTTGCGGCGCGCTATCGACGTGTCGATCGAATGCCGCCCGATCCGAGGCTCCCCGCGATTAGCCTTCAGCGATCGGTCGGCAGCGGCCGGATGAAACCTGAGATGAGGCCGAATGCGTTGAGCGCATGCGCTGCCGGGAAGTAGAGCAGTGACGCGGCCGTGACCCCGGGCTTCTCGCCGCGCGGCCGCAATCCCAGGATTGCAAGCGCATAGAAAAAGACGAGTGGTGCCAGCAGGATGCGCAGCGGCGAGACGAGCAGCGTTGCGCCGAGCGCGAGCGCGGTGGGCGGGATCAGGTGGCGAATGCCCAGCGCTCCCGGATGCCGCTTGATCGTCTGCGCGCGCCAGAAACCATAGCGCGACCATTGACGCAACGTCGCGATCGGGCCGCGGTTGACGCGATAAGCGCTTTTGATCGGGACCCACAGAATCTGACCGCCGGCTTCGACGACGCGAGCCATGATCTCACTGTCTTCGTTGGCGCGCCAGCGTTCGTCGAAGTAACCGACTTTCTTCACCACGCCGGCGCGAAAAGCGCCGAGATAGACGTTGTTGACAAGCCGCGGTTCGCGCGCGAACCGATGCGTCGAGAATCCGAGGCCGATCGGGTTCGTCATGAACGCGACGACGAGTGCGCGGCCAAATTCATTTGCGGGCTCGGGGGTTTGCGCGCCGCCGATACACCAGATCGATGCAGGCTGGGCGCGAAATTGCCGCACGATCGTCGGCACGTATTCCGGATCGTAGACCGTGTGCGCATCAAGCCGAATCGTCACGCCGGAATCGCCGACCCAGCGAAAGCCGGTGTTGAGAGCTGCGGGGATGGAGCGCACGTCCGAGTGCAGCACGACGCCTTCGATTGGGCCGCGCGCGATAAAGTCGCGCACGATCGCCGGTCCTTCGTCGCTCGACCCGCTGTCCACGGCAACGAGGAAGATCTCTTGAGGCTGGATGTTTTGCGCGGCGATCGACGCCAAGACGTCCGACAAACTCGATGCTTCGTTGAGAAAAGGGACGATGAGAAACGCGCGATTGGGAGGGGGAATCATCTGGAAGGCGTCCATCGCTGCTAGTTGTCGTCTACAGTCCGACGGCTTTGTCACGTTTGGCTTTTGCCGCGACCCATTGTCTTGCGCGGCGGGGCATTCGCCGAGCGACGATACCGTCGCGCCCGATCTGCACCGGCAATTTGGGCTCGCCGCGCAGATATCTGGGCGCAGACGCATTCTTCACCAAGACGGCCATCATGAAGGCCAGCCAGATGTATTTGAACCACAGGACGTCGAGAAACACCGACGCGATCGCAAGTCCGACGACGGAGGCCTCGACGACGACGTTGCCGCGCGAGTCGCTCCAAGAACGATACCAGGCAAAGATGTGGAGGACACCACCGAAGATTCCCAGCTCGACGAAAGCGCACAGGAAAGCGTTGTGCGACGGCCGAGACCAGCCTTGAAAAACGGGCTGATAGATGGAGAACAAGGCGTGATTGTACGCGGCGGGAAAGGCACCGATGCCCGCGCCGGCCAGCCAGTGGTCCTTGAGCGCCAGCCGTGCGACATCCCAGATGAAAAGCCGGCCACTGCCTCCGCCGAGGTCTTTGTCGGCGAAGCGATCCCAGACGGTCGGCGTCAGGAGACTCGCGAGCCCCCCTAGAGCCATGATGGCCAAGATCTGAAGGCGGTAACGCGTCCTCCAGGCGATGTAGAGCAGCATGACCGCGAGCGCGATGACGGCACCGCGCGAGCCGGTCAAAAACAGCATCGAGATCATCGTGATCGACGATATCAGCGCGGCCAAGCGCAACGCGATATTGCGCGTTTCCAGCAGCGTCCCAACCGCCAACGCGATCGGCAAGAGCAGCGACGCAGCCGCGTGATTCGGGTCGAGCATGTTGCTGCCGAGGAAGACCGAGAGCCGCCCCTGGAACCGAATGCCGGTCAGATAATCCGCCAGTCCCCAGGCGGCGAAGAAAACGCCTGATGCCACGATGATCGCGCCGACGATGCGCACGTCGTTGCGGTCGGCGGGATAGAGCGACAGCAGCGTAAAGAAAACGTACAGCGCGAGCAGCTGCGAGATCGTGAAGGCCGTGCTCGCGGGATCGATGGTCCACAACGCGGTGAACGAAGCCATGAGCATGTATAAGCCCCACACGGCCCAACTCTTAGGCGGGACGAGCACCCGACGCTGCACGATCATGTGGAAGAGCAGGGCAACGCCGGAGATGATCGCCACGAAGCGCGTGAACGAAGCCGTCGTCGAGCTCAGGAGCAGCCCGTCTACCGGTACCATCATGATGTACAGGCCCAACGGAAAGATCAGCGGCCGTTTGAGCATGAAGTAAAGCGCAAACGGTGCGATTCCGAGCAGGACCAGCGCAACGCCTATTAATTCCATTATCCTTCTCTTGCGCGAAAGCGCGGGTGGTCGCCGGCGGCATTGGTGTATCCCATAGGTGTGTGATCGGGGCCGCGGCGGCTTACGCCACGGCCGAGCCGGTGCGATCGGCCGCGGCGTCCGAACGCCGCAGGTCGGAGGCGCCGACGAAAAGGAGAGCAAGCGGGCTTTTGCCAGTCGAGCGTACGAATAGGGCCGACTTTACCGAAAACGAGACGAAGTATGCCAAGGTCGTCGCGATTGCCGGTCCTAGCATACCAAATCGGCCGACGGTGGCGAGCGACCCGGCGGCGCACACGACGAGCGTCACCGCTTCGACCCGCAGGATCACCTGCGGCTTGCCGACTTTGACGGAAATGAAATACGCCAGAATCGAATCCGCGGCATAGAGCGCCATGCCGAATACGAGGATGCGCAAAACCGGTCCGGCGGCGGCAAACGCCGGCCCATAAACGAAGGTCAAGACGGCGGGTCCAACGACGAATGCGGCGAGCGCCGATAGGATTTCGACTGCCACGACGATCCGGGTGATCTTTGCGGCAAGATCCGCCGCAAGCGCGAAGGGGGCCGTCGCGACGCGGCCGTAGGCGGACCACGACAGGGCCCGGCCGAGCTGCCACATCAGCTCCCCGCAGGCAAGGGCGAGCGTATAGTTGCCCAGCGCCGAGGCCGAAAGGGTCGCTGCGACGATGAAGACGTCGATACGTGCGGCCAAGAACGTCATGAGCGACGCTGACGATGCCTGCACGGCGAAGCGCAGTTGAGCGCCGAGCATCGTTCGCATCGCGCCGGGTTCCGCGCGCCCAAAGTTAAGTCCGGGTAAAATGATTGCCGCTCCGGCGAGGTATCCTGCCGTCCAAATCGCCATGATGACGTCGATCGGCGGCCGTGCTGCGAGGGCGGCGGCGAGCATCGCGAGGGCCGCACCGGCATTGATGACCAGCGAGGCAAAATTCGTCCGTTCCACCCTGAGCGCCATAAGGTGAAAACTGCTCATCGTCTGAACGAACAGCGCAAACGGGAAGGCAATGCCCACGAAGAGCAGCGCTCGCTGCGCCGGAACGAACGCGCCGAGTAAAATGAGAGGAACGGCGCAAACCAGCGAAACGAGGATGATGATTCTCAGTGAGGCCGCGCGCGCCGCGGCTCCGTTCGCGTAGTCGTTGCCGCATTGTCGCGCGATTGCCGAACTCAAGCCATCGGCAATTGCGACCGCGCCCAGGATCGCGATTCCGGCATAGGTGACCAGGCCTTTTCCAGGCGGTCCGTACACGCGGGAGATGGCTATGCCGGCAGCTATTTGAAGCCCTTGGTTCCCGGCCAGCGAACCCAACGTATGCGCGGTTTGCGCGAAGAGACCGTTCCGCTTTGTCATCGGCTCTTCAAAGGTCCGTTACCTTAAACGACGCCATTACGCTTCCCGCCGCCATAGCGAAGCAAGCCATCGTGTCGGCTGCCAACCGGGGACAAAGACAGCGTGCCATCGACTCTATGATTTCCTCACAGCCGAAGCCGAACCGATGCGTTCGCCTCATGCTTGCTCGTGCCATACGTCCCGCCGGGCTGCTCGGCCCTGCTCGTGAGGCGACCGCGGGCCTTCGATGCGGCGGCGATGGGCGTCACGCGGATCGAAGACGCAGCGTTCGCAGCATGGTTGCAACGATCCCGACGTAGTGCCGGAGGTCTTCGCGCTGAATCACGAGCAGGCGGCCCAGTGGAATTCCCGTGCCGCGAACGAAAATCGTCAGCAATACGATGGTCACCAGAAGGAAAGTTACCGATGTCGATCCCGCCGCGGCGATGATCCCGAATCGGCTCGCCAGCGCAAGTGTCGCAAGGGCGCAAATCAGCGCCGAGCTAAGTTGAACGCAGATGATCGTCACGGGCCTCGCAAGCTGCAAGATGATGAACTTCGTCAGCGAAACTTCCGCCGCGTAAGCGACAAGGCCTGGAAGCGCCCAGCGCAAAGCCGCTCCCGCAGGTGCGAATCCTTCACCGTACACGTGAACGATGAGCCAGGGTCCGATGATGAAAGCGACAAGCCCGGAGCTGCCGACGATCGCCAGAGTATTACGCGTTACCCGGGCGACGAGCGCGGCAGCTTCGGGAAGCGGATCGGATCCGATCCTGCCCAGCGCTGACCAGACGAAGGCCCGACTCACCTGCCACAATAGCTCACCGGTGCCGATCGCCAATGTATACCATCCGAGTGCTGCCGGGGCGAACAGGAAGCTAACCATAAAAATCCCGACGCGCATATTGAGAAATCCGGCCACCGAGCTGCCCGCGGCGCGCAAGCCGAAGTGCAGCTGCTCGCCGAACAATTTCTTTTGCGTCGCGAGCGCCGGCGGCGAATCTTCGAGGATCGGCCGCATTGCGCGAGCCACTTGCAGCCCCGCGAGTGCGTAGAAGAAGAGCCATACCCCGAGCACCGCGCCGAGACCGAGATGCGCAAACAGGAGCAGGGGAATCGTGCACAGCGCCGTGCCCAAACTTTGCCCGAGCGAGATGACGTTGAGGAGCTTGACGTTGTCTTTCACCATGACGAAGGGCGTCATGACTTGGACGTACATCGCGAACGGCAGGGCGGCGGCTGCTGCGGCCAAGGGCCGTTGCGAGGGAACGACGGTCGCGAGCACCACGAATACGGGAATGATGATCGCCAAGGTCGCGACCAGGATCCGCAGCGTGATGCCATGGACCGCGCGTGCGGACTCCCGTCGCTTCCCGTATTGCAGCAGCGCGGCGTCGCTGAACCCGTAAAAGAACACCGAGACGAAACTCACGCACATCGCGGCGTAACTGAAGAAGCCTTTGCCCGACGGTCCGATGGTGCGCGCAATGACGATGCCCAACAATACGGCCATAACCTGACAGCCGACCTGCGTCGAAAACGTCCGCAGGATGTTTCTGGCGAGTGAGTTCATTCGATCCTACGCTGCCCCGCAAGGCAGGGGCGAGAAGTTGTCGGTACGCCCGCCGCGCACCCGAGACCCGGGCTCTGCGGTTCGCAGCTCATGGCTTCGCTCGTCCTTAAGCGCTGCGGAAGCTATTGCGGAACCCAGTGGAACAGAAACTCGAAAGCGGTCTTTACGAGGATCTGCGCGTCGAGCAACGGCGACCACTCCTCCAGGTAGAACAAGTCTCCCTCGAGGCGCAGACCGATCTTATCGGTTGTCAGAATACGCGACATTCCAATCTGCGACCAGCCGGTGATTCCCGGCGCGACGAGCAGCCGGTCGTCATAGCGCGGCAGGTGCCGGAAGCGTTCGACGAAGTGAGCGCGCTCCGGCCGCGGCCCGACAAGAGACATTTCGCCGCGCAGAACGTTGAAGAACTGTGGCAGCTCATCCATGCTCGTGCGGCGGAGAAACTTACCGACGCGCGTCGGGCGCGAGATCGCCGGATTGGCCCAAACCGGTCCGGTCTTCGATTCTGCATCGATGGGCATCGAGCGAAACTTTAGGATGTCGAAACTCTTTCCGTTTTTACCCAGCCGGGCTTGGCGAAAAATTACCGGACCGGGCGTTTCAATCCGGACTGCGAGCGCACACAGCAGAAACACCGGCAGGAGCAGAATGATCGCAGGCACGCTCAGGATTAAGTCAAATCCCCTTTTATATACTTGGGCTGCCGGCGTCAAAATCGGTAACGGACGTACGCAAAGGAGAGACAATCCGCCCTCACGCTCGAGATGCATCTTGTACGCATGCGACCGCAGGCGCGGCGGCGAGATTGCAATGGTCGCACCCTGGCGCTCGGCGCTTTGCATGAGGTTCAGCAACTGGTCCGGCGGTAGAGCCTCGGTAACGATGATCCGGGTCGCACCCCAGGCCAATGCTCCTTGCATCCATGGCGGCATCGACCGGTCCGCCTGGAAAGTCGATTCAATACTAACCACGGGAAGACGCAACAAAGCGTCATCGCGCCGTGGACGGAGGTGCAGCAGTGCCAGGTCGATGCGTTCGGGTACACCCACGATCGCCAGGCGCCGCGGCGCCCTCGTGCGGTGCGCGACCGATCGAGTAGCCGCGATCCCGAGGAAGGCAATTCCGGCGAACGTTCCGATCGCCGTTCTCGAGTACCAGAGTGCCGGGACGATGAACGTCAGCAGCAGCATCGGTATCGCGACGAGGGCGAGCGCGGCGCCGATTGCGTACCATTCGTCGCGCATCGAGCCGCTGAACGAGCGGCGATACGTCCCGGCGATGGCCAGCAACGCCAGTGAGGCCAACGCGGTGGCGATTAGCACCGGGACGGGCAGGACGTGTATACGGTTCGCTACGACAGCGGCGATCGTAATAAAGACTGAATCCATCGCGAAGATCGCCGCGGACCAAGCCCGGCTATGGGTTCGCGAAGCGGCAAAGGACGCAGCAGCAGTGGCCATCTCCAGTCGTATTTCCCGCCGAACAAAAAATATCCGTGCCCTTTGTCTGCTCGCCGGTGGGGCCACAAGTCCCGCACCGCTCGCCCATGCGCCCGGTTATTTGCCGAGCGTATCGCGCACACTGATGATATGGGGACGGCATCCGTGATCACAGCGCTGGGTGAGACCAGATCTTTTCAAACCCGCCACGGCTCGCGCGTCGCGATCGTCGGCGGCGGAATGCTCGGCACGACGCTTGCTTTAAGGTACAGGCAAGCAGGCCGGATAGTCACGGTTTTCGAGGCCTCCAAGTGGGTCGAGCGGCGCGGTCACGTTTCGATTGCGTCGCGGGATCGCGCTCTGCTGGCGCTCCTTCGGGAGTTGGATCTTGCGTCGAGCGTCCACTGGGACTCCGCGCGTATCAACGGCTTACGATTCGGTGCGATAGTCGGGGGACGAGCCCGCATTCTGGAGACCCTGCGGGACCGGGCGCGGGCGATCGACGTCGATATGCGTCTGGGCACCCCGGTTCGCTCGGTCTCTTCCGACGGCGCCGGTTTTGCAATCGGAACGGACGGCGAAACCGGCGAATTCGACGAGGTCGTTCTCACGGTCCCATTGCCCGAGGCGTCGCGGCTGCTCGAAACGCTTCCCGATCGTGAACGTGCCCTACTCGCCGACGTCGCTTACATCGGGATTATCAACGTTTCGTTCGTGCTCAAGCCGCAACCGCTCAGAAATCTCGCCGGGCGCTATATCACCCATGTGACCCGCGGACGGGATCAATTCGCGTTGCTCGACCCATCGGCACTGAACGGAGTCGACAGCCGCCGTCGGAGCTTGATGTACGTTACCCGCCCGATGGCGACGAGTGACGAATTGTTCAACGCGAACGACCGGACGGTGATCGAGCATTTTGCCCGCGCCTTGCCGGGTGGCTCCGTGATTACCAGCGCCCGCGTCACTCGTATGCCGCACGCGTTCGCTTGCCGCAGGCTGGAGTCGTTCTCCGGTTCCGTGCCCGGACTGTCGATCGTCAACGCAGCGCACATGGCGGCCGGCCGACACCATCTCGAACGGACGGCGGCGCTTGCCGTCGAGGCGTTCCGTACGCTGTGCGCCGAACGAATCTCCTGATCTTTTCGCCGATGCGTTTGACCCGGCGCCCTCGCCCCACGGCAGGGCGCTTTTCCGCTGTGGCCGTAGCTTGCCGGTACTGGATGTGAAGAGCGGTGGACGGTTCGTGGTTGAACCGGCGCTTCGAGCCCGGTCTGGTCTGCCGGACGGTGCTCGCTGGCTCGTTGCAGCCGATGTTCGAACGGCTTCTTGGGCAGCCGTGCTGGGTGCCTGCCTGACGGGAACAATCGGCGTGTGCCTCGGGGCGCTGCTCAATGTTTGGGGCGATGAGGCGTTTTCGCTCTGGACGACCGGCGCCGGACCGCTGGAGAGTTATGCCCGAGCCGTCCGATTCGAGGACCAGCCGCCCCTGTATTTCCTTATCGAGGGGCTTTGGCGCGTGGCGAACGAGACGTCAATCGCGTTTGCGCGCCTGCCGTCGGCGTTTTTCGCCGCGGCGGCGGTGGCCGTCATCGTCCTCGCGGCGCACCGCATTGCACCCCGTATGCCGCCCGTCCTAGTCGCCCTCCTGAGCGGGCTTAATCCGATATTCATTTGGGCGGCAGCCGAAATGCGCGTGTATGCGCTCGTGCTGTTCATCGCGGCCGTCTTGTCATGGTCGTTTTTGGACGCGTTCATCGCGACGCCGACATCGCGCAGGGCGCGCGTCGTCTACGGTGTTTTTGCTTTAGCCGGATTGTACACGCAGTACTACGTCGGCTTCGTGCTGCTCGCACACGGGCTGGTTTTGCTCGCAATGCGGCCCAAAATGCTGCGCACATTCGTCGGGTTGATGGCGCTTGTCGCGCTGGGCTTTGCACCATTCGTCCCGGTGGCGATCTCCGACGTGGCGGCCAGCGGCTCGTTCGTGTCACGCGGAACGCTCGTCAAAGCGGCTCACGAAGTCTTCGACGTGATATTCGCGTTCATGCTGCCGCACGATCTCGACTGGTCCGGAATCGCAAAAGCCGGAGGCTTCGGCCTCGCTGCGCTCCTCATTGCGGGTGTTTTCGGATTCGGACGGCCTGTCTTGGCCGACGTTTGCAGCCGCGCCGCCGGCTTGCAGTGGGCCGGTTCCATCGTGGTGTTCGTGTTGTTGTTCGGGGCTTTCGGCGTTCCGCTCGATCCGTTGCGGCATCTTATGGTTACGGCGCCGTCCTCGCTGATCGTCAGCTTTACGGTGCTGTCGGCATTGACCCGCCGCCGCGCGCTCGCGATCGCAATCGTGTCGGCGCTGTCCCTGTCGTTCGCGGGGGCGACGCTGTGGACGAACTACCGGCCGCCTTTAGCGAAACAAGGAGATTGGGAACGCGTGGCAGCGCTGCTTTCGACCGCCGATCCGGCGATTCCAATTGCGATCTTTCCGGCCGAATCGGCGCTGCCGCTCGGGGTTTATCTGCGCCGGCCCGTTGTACCGATACCGCGGATCATGCCGTTCGCGCTCGATTACGTTGATGCCACGACCCTGCATTCCGAAACCGACGTAGCCCGCGTTCTCGATCCTCTATACGCGCGGTCCTCCACCTTGTGGCTTGTTTCGCGGGACGAGTGCGCCGGCGCGAACTTGACCGTTTACGACTACAATTGTCCGTATCTCGAGGCATATCTTCGACGCCGCTACAGGCTCGCGCGGACGGTCGACTTCCGCGGCAGCATCGCGCGATTGTTCGTCCGCGCGTCCGCTGCGGCACTCGTCGCCTCGCCGAAGAAACACGATGCGAGCTGAATCTTACGGCGCCGCTAGCGTCTCGGTGGTCATCCCGGCCTATAATGCGGCCCCGCACCTGGCCGCGACCTTAGAGAGCGTGTACCGCCAGACCGTGCGCCCCGCCGAGGTCATCGTCGTCGATGACGGCTCCGCCGACGCGACTGCCGAAATCGCTCGGTCATTCGGCGCGCGCGTTATTTCCTTGGCCAACAAGGGGCCGTCGGCAGCCCGAAATGCCGGTGTCCAAGAAGCAAGCGGTGAATTTGTTGCGTATCTCGACGCGGACGACATTTGGGTTGCCGAGAAACTAGCGACACAGCTGGCGGCGCTGGCTGCCCACGGTACGCCGGCCTTTTCGTTCACCGATTTTCGAGTCTTCGACGCCGGCGGCGTCCATCGGTGCAAAAGCGAGTTACGCCGCCGCTCGGCATTTCGCCGGTCGGCCGGCAGGACGAGGGGCCGGACAGAGATCGTCTTCGCGGCCGAGGCCGACCGGCCCGTGCTGTACGACAGCTATATTCTGCCGTCCTCGCTGCTCGTGCGCCGCGCCGACGCGCTGGCCGTCGGCGGTTTCGACGAATCCCTTCGGGTGACCGAAGACTACGAGTTCTGCTTACGCTTGTTCGCAATGATGCCCGCGGTGGCCATCCTCCGGCCGCTGTTGTTGTACCGGCAGCACGCGGCGCAGGCGACTTCCAATGCGACGCGCATGAGAGCCGGTTTTTTCGACGTCGCGAAGCTGGTTGCGGAATCGCCGCATCGCTACCCGCCGGGCGACGCGCGCTATATCGGACAAACCGAATACCTCCGGTTCTTCAGTCTGGGGATAAAACAAGCGCGGGTTGGCCTGTTCGATGACGCCGAACAAAGCCTGCGTAAGAGCTTCGCGGCGCGGCCGAGCCCGGGGGCTCGCGTTGCGCTGCTGGGTGCCCGGGCGTGTCGCAGCGGCCCTGGGCGGCGCGGCTTCGACTTCATTCGAACACTCTGGAAACGCCGTCCCGGGCGGCGCTGAGGCGCGGCGGTAGTCGGGCTTCCTGATCGGTCGGGCGTGAAGGCTGATCCTGGCGAGCGCCGCCGTTGGTTGACGAGTTACGCTCTGTCTCGTCGTTCACGCGCTGGCGTTTTTGGCGCTCATCGCTATGGCGGTCGACATCTTTGCGGACTCGACGGAGATCGCGTTTCGGGCGACGCCGTGACACTCGAGCGTCCTGAGGTCGAACCGGCACCGGCGACTCCGATTCCGCTTGGGCCTCCGGTGCCGCTTGCTTCCGCGCGGCTCTCCGCGCCGCGGGTTTCCCCGTTGCCCGCAGCAGCGACGGCACCGAGCCCGCTCGGCGACCGAACGGCCGCAGACCGCCGGCTCACGAGACGGTTCGGCCCGGCTGCGGGCGGCCGAACCGCGCGAACTCGCGCATATCGTCGCGAGCGCTCCAAGCCGGTCGCGGCGACCGTCTGCAGGCGCCGCGTCCCGCATCGCCAAGACGCCGCTGCCGGGTTCGTCGGTCGAGGACGTGACGGTCGGGCCTTCATCCCCGGTTGGGACGGCGCAGCCGCTCGACCTGCCGACGCTCGTGCCGGCCCCGCCGACGATTCGGACAGCGTCTCCCGCGCCGCCGGCGTCGCCGGTGACAGTGGCCAGAACGGTTCCGGGCATCACGCCGGTCCCAGTGCCGAGGCCTCACCAACCTCCGTGCCCGCGACCCCGCCGCTCGCACCGACCGTGCCTCGGACTGCCGTCCCGCGGGTTGCTCGGACTGCTGCACCGACGATTGCTCCGACATTGGAGCCGACGGCCGCTCCGACCGTGGCGCCGACGATCTCTCCGACAGTCGCTCCGACGGAGGCGCCGACGATCGCTCCAACGGCTGCGCTAGTCGCTGCGCCGACGGAGGCTCCGACCGTCGCTCCGACGGCCCGCCCGACCGTCGCTCCGACGATGACGCCGAGCGTGGCCCCGACGAAAGCGGCCACCGCAACTCCGTCCATGGCACCAACGATTGCCCCGACCGCGGTTCCCGCCACGGAACCAACAATCGCTGCGACCGCGCTGCCGACGCTCGCAGCGGCGAGGATGGCGCCTGCTGTCGTGCCGACAGTCCTTCCCACGCGTCCTCCCGCCGGCATCCCGGCCGCCGCCGCGGAGCGTTCGCCCGCGCCGCGGCCATCCGGGTTCTCCGCCGTGCAAGTGTCGCCGATCCGGTCGCCGGGCGCCGAGGTCGGCGCGGGAGAGCCCGCACCCGGAAACGCCGCGGCGCAAGGCGCGGCGCGACCCCCCGCGCTCGGAGGGGCAAGGGCGTCCTTGACGCCGCGGTGAGCGCCTACGAGCAACGCTTGGCTCCGCCGCCCGACATCCTGCGGCGCACCTTCGGCTTCATGTACGAGCGGCGCAACGCAGCCCATCCGGACTCGCTCGCTTACGTCTACGACACGTATGCGATCGGCCCGATCACGATGTGCAAGGCTTGGAAAATCGTCGAACATCCATATGTCGCCGTCCGCGAGGTGGGCCCGTTTGCCGGAAGCGCCGGAATCGGCGGCGGCGTCGTAACGGGCGCGAACTCCCCGGTCGTCCGCCACGAAAACGGCGGGAACGCCGAAATCCAGACCGTGCAGTTTCCGTGCACGGAAAAATCGTATACCGCGATTCCACGCGGATCGCTGAGCGCGCCGCTGCCCCGCCATCCGCCCGGGACGCCGCCGCTGCTCCCGGCCGCGCCGGCACCGGCTGCCTCGCTTGCGCCCGCGCAAAAATAGTGTATAGTTAATGGAGTTTCTCAAAGAAGCGCGCCGCCAAGGCGCGCTTCTCTGTTGTCCGCACAGGAGGTCGCATGCAATCTTCGCCCGAGCCATCCGCGCTGACGGACGCTTTCGAGCGAACCGTGCACGGACTGCCGCATCAGCGGGAATTTAGCGGACTCGAGATCGTCACGACTCGCGCGCAGCGCAATCGCGACGGTTTGGCGTTGAGTGTGATGGTCGATAACGTCGGCAAATCGACCGGGGTCGACATCGCGACGTGCGAGCGCGTCGCCGCGCGCATCAACGTTGCCCTCGACGCGTTCACCGAGCCGTACACGCTCGAAGTCGAGTCGGCCGGCCTCAATCGGCCGCTGGTGAAACCGTCGGACTACGACCGGTTTACCGGCGAGAACGTGCGTGTCGTCAGCTCACTTGCGATCCGCAACGCAAAGACGCACCGCGGCAAACTCGCCGGCGTTCGCGGCAGCAACGTGATCCTCGAGACCGCGGCCGGCGAATTGCCGATTCCGCTCGAGGTCGTGAAATCGGCCAACATCGAATTCGACATCCGCGCCGATCTCGCGCGCGCCAAACGTACGAAGCACCAACAGAAAGACGACCGATGAATGCAGAGATGATCGCGGCGCTCCGCGAGATCGAGGCCGAGCGCAACATTAGCTTTGAAATGCTGCTCGAAGCGCTCGAAGCGGCGTTGATTTCCGCCTACAAACGCAATTTCGGCGGCGAAGCGAACGCGATCGTGACGATCGACCGTCAGACCGGTGAGTACAAGGTGTACCATCGCCGCGCGGTCGTCGACACCGTCACCGATCCCAAGCTCGAGGTTGCGAAGGCACAAGCGGGCTCGCGTTACGAACCCGGCGATTATTTCGACGAGGAAGTGACGCCCAAAGATTTTGGCCGCATCGCCGCGCAGACGGCCAAGCAAGTCATCGTCCAGCGCATCCGCGAGGCGGAACGCGACACCGTTTTCAATACCTATTCGGCAAAATTGCACGACATCGTCCTGGGCATCGTGCAGCGTTACGAGCAGCGGAACATGTACGTGCTGCTCGATAACAAGAACGAAGCGCTGCTGCCGTTTTCCGAACAGGTGCCGCGCGAGAACTACCGGATCAACGACCGCATCCGCGCGTACGTGCTCGACGTTCGAAAAACCAATAAGGGGCCGCTCGTCGTGCTCTCGCGCGCGGCCGAGGGACTCGTCCAGCGGCTGCTCGAGTTCGAGGTTCCGGAGATCCAGGACGACATCGTCGAGATCATGGCGATCGCGCGCGAACCCGGTTCGCGTTCCAAAGTCGCCGTGCACTCTCGGCGTCCCGATGTGGAAGCCGTCGGTGCGTGCCTGGGGCCGAAATCGTCGCGCATCGCCAACGTTTCGGACGAACTGCGCGGTGAGAAGATCGACGTCATCAAGTGGGCGCCCGAGTCCGCGCAGTTCATCATGAACGCGCT
>Ga0182013_10000205_pt1 | contig 78456 bp, 65 predicted proteins | sample 612S2MmetaG_FD_120487 | JGI IMG/M metagenome (GOLD analysis project Ga0182013, IMG submission 120487) | Permafrost microbial communities from Stordalen Mire, Sweden - 612S2M metaG | ecosystem: Environmental > Terrestrial > Soil > Wetlands > Permafrost | place: Sweden: Stordalen | collected... | reverse complement strand
CACGAGGTGAAGGTCCCCTTTGCGGCCGGACGCACCGACGCCTCTCAGGAACAGACCGACGTTCACTCCTTCGCTGTACTGGAGCAAACCGCGGACGGCTTCCGCAACTATCTCGGCGCCGGACACCCCACACCGGCCGAAGAGCTGCTGGTAGACCGGGCGCAGTTGCTGAATCTCACCGCTCCGGAGATGGCTGTTCTTGTCGGCGGCCTGCGCGTCCTGAATGCGAACCACGGCCAATCGAGCCACGGCGTCTTCACCAGGCACCCGGGGACGCTGACCAACGACTTCTTTGTCAACCTGCTCGACATGTCGACGGAGTGGAAGCCTTCCACAAGCCAGGAAGGCGTCTATGAGGGAGTTGATCGCGCGACCGGCGCCGTCAAGTGGACTGGGACAAGAGTCGACCTGATCTTCGGTTCCAACTCTCAACTGCGCGCCATCTCCGAAGTCTACGCGGCCAGCGACTCGAAGGAGCGGTTCGTACATTCCTTCGTAGCTGCCTGGACCAAAGTAATGAACGCCGACCGCTTCGATCTGGCCCGCTGAAGCGGCACTTGAGGCCAATCCCGGGTCTCGCCTCCGAGGCCTGGGATTGACCGAGAGGGCAAAGACGGCCCACTCGCTCGCGGCTCGAAGCTGTGGGAATCTCGTTCGTAACTCCCAGGAAAAACCACGATTCACCCGTAATCCCCGGCTGTTTTCGAAGTTATTGAATTCCGCGCCCCCTTATCCACATAAACCCGTTTTTCTCAGGTTGACCCCTTATCTCCCGGTCCTTAGAGTCTGTATTTGAGGGCATTTTTTCTCTTTTTTTTGAGCTGGCCCTCGCCAGTCCCGATTGACCCGGAGTGCCAATGCTGAAATTAAAGAAAATCCATATCCTCGGCTTCAAGAGCTTCTGCGACCGCACCGAGCTGGCCGTCGCAGGCACCGGGATAGCCGTGGTGGTGGGGCCGAACGGGTGTGGGAAATCGAACATTCTCGACGGCGTAAGCTGGGTCCTCGGCGAACAAAGCGCCAAGAGCCTTCGCGGCACTCACATGCAGGACGTAATCTTCGCCGGTACCCGCGACCGCAAGGCCCTCGGAATGGCGGAAGTCACTCTGACCATGGTCGACCCCGAAGCCTATGAAGGGCCGATTCCCGTCGACCCAGAGATCGACATCGACCACGAAGGCCCCGCCGATTGGGATGAGGATGCGCTTCGCCGCCAACGCGCCGCCGAAGCCGAAGAGATCATTGCGGCCGAACAGCCGGGCCAGTCGCTCGACGATGATCCCAGCCAGAATCCGGCTCCTCCGCCAGTCGCGGGACAGGCAGGAACTGAGGGTCCGCAAGCAGTCGTTCTCAAAATCCGCCGCCGGAAATTTCATCGCACCCCGCAAAAAGGTGAAGTGGTCATCACCCGCCGCCTCTTCCGCACCGGAGAAAGCGAATACCTGCTCAACGGCAAGCTCTGCCGCCTGCGCGACATTCAGGACATCTTCATGGGCACGGGTCTGGGGCCCGAAAGCTACGCCATCATTGGCCAGGAGCGCATCGGCCAGCTACTCAGTTCCAAACCCCATGACCGGCGCGCAATCATTGAGGAAGCCGCTGGCATTACGCGCTTCAAGACCAAAAAGCGTCTTGCCGAGTTGCGCCTCGAAAGCGCCAAGCAGAACCTCGCCCGCGTAGACGACATCTTTGAAGAAGTCACTCGGCAGATGAACTCGCTCAAGCGCCAGGCCGCCAAGGCCGAGCGCTTTGCCGCGGTGCGCGACGAGCTGCGCGGCCGGCTCCGCGTGGTGCTGACCAGCCGCATGGCGTCCCTGGATGCCGCGCAGCTTCACCTGGAGCAGGAGATTGCCTCGCTCTCCGAACGCATCAACGCCTCGGCTGCCGGCATCGGCGAGCTCGAGGCCAGCCAGCACTCCCTCACCGAGCGCGGCTACCAGCTGGACCGCGAAGGTCAGGCCGCTCAAACAGAGGTCAGCCAAGCCTCAGTCGAGCTGGAACGCGCAGCGGCACGGGAACGCGGCAACACCGAGCGCATCAGCGAACTCGAAGCCCGTCTCTCCGCCGCCGCCGCCGAACTCGAACAGACTCGCAGCCAGCTTGCCGGCATCGCCGAAGAGCGCGCTCAGCAACGCAGCTTCCTCGAGACGGCAGCAGGCGAAGCCCGGGAGTTCCGCCAGAAGGTCGAAGCGCGCCAGCACGAAGCCCGCGCCGCGGCTGAAGAGGTTTTCACCGCCGAGCGACAGCTTGAAAGCAACCGTCGCCACGCCATGCACCTGCTCACCCTGGCCGGCAACGCGCGCAACCACACCGCGCAAGGCGAAGAGAGCCTTGCCGCCTTGGAGCGCGAGGCTGAACGCCTCCATGCCGAGATCGGCCAGGCCCGCAACGAGCAGGAAAATCTGAACATCGAAAGCGGCCAGGCGCGGGCGCGATACGACTCCGCCGCCGGCGCCCTCAAGCGGCTTGAGGCCGAAATCGCCGCGCTTCGCGAAACCCTCCAGGCACGCCGCGGCGAGGAAAACTCCCTTCGAGCCCGCGCCAATCAGCTGCGCAGCGACCAGGCCGCCGCTGCCGGCCGCCGCGACTCGCTGGAAGCGCTGATCCGCAACCACAGCTACTCCACCGACACCGTCCGCAAGCTTCTGAAGCCCGGCGCGCTCGGCCAAGGCATGGCCCCGATCGGCACACTGGCCGATTTTGTCGAAGTCGCCGGCCAGCATGAAGGCGTAGTCGACGAGTTTCTCCGCGAAGAGCTCAACTACGTCGTCGTTGAAAGTTGGGGAGCGGCCGAAGAGGGCGTGCGTCTTCTCAAGACCAGCGACGGGCGCGCTACCTTCCTGGTCCACAACGACGCGCAGGGAATTCTCTTCAACGAAGACGAAGAGGTTCCCGCCACCATCAACGAGCCTGGCGTTACCCCTCTCCGCGACGCCATCAAGATGCTCAACGGAGTCGGCCGATCGATTGAGGCTCTTCTTCCCAAGCTCCGTCACGGCTACCTGGTTGATTCGGCCATCGAAGCCAAGCGACTGGCTTTGCAATACCCTCATGCCTTCTTCCTGACCACCGAGGGCGAGTGTTTTCACAATGCCACCGTCACCGGCGGCAAGCCCGCCAGCGAAGGTCCGCTGGCCCTGAAGCGCGATCTTCGCGACACTCAAAACCGGCTCGGCAAACTGGAATCCACCCTGAGTCAGGCTGAGTCTGAAGCTGTTTCGCTGGCCCGCGAAATCGAGGAGCAAGTCGCCACGCTCGAATCCGAAAGCGAAGAGCGTCGCCGCGCCGAGACCGAGAGCGCAAACCTCGGCGCAGCCCTCAAGCAGATGGAGGGCGAGTCGCAGCGCATCGAGCGCCGCCTGCAGGAGTGGACCGCGCAAGCGGCGCGCAACAAAGACGCCTGCGAAGCCAAGCGCCACTCCATCGCGCAGAAGCGTGAAGAAACCGCTCGTCTGGAAGAAGAGCACGCCAAAGCCGAGGCCGGTCTGGACGAGATGCAGGCCCAGCTCGACCTGATGCGGCAAAAACGCGAAGGTCTGCAGCAGGAAGCCGCGCAGGTTACCGCTGAACTCGCTGGCCTTGAAGAGCGCCGCCGTGGCGCCGAGGCCGCCTTCCAGCGCATCGACCGGCTGCACGCGGATCTCGAACGCCGAGTACTCTCGATCGAGCAGCAGCGGACCAACGCAACGAATGAACGAGAGCAGCGCATCCAGGAAAACGCGGCCCTCGTTGAACGCCAGAAACAGCTCACCGATGCGCGCGCAACGGCGATGGCGCTGTCGCAGTCGATCACCGCCCAGGCCCAGGCCCTGCGCACTCAGCTCGCCGAAATGGAAACCGAGCTCAGGACCGGACGCGCCGCCCTCGACCAGTTGCGCGAAGACCGCGCCGTCCGCTCGAGCGAGCTGGCCAAGCTCCGCTCCGATCTCGAATACCAGGAGGCAAGTTGCCTCGCCGAGGTCAACGTCGAGGCCTCCGTGCTGCGCGCCGACACTGAACTCGCGCGCCTGGCCGGCGAAGAACTCGCCGCCGAAGAAGAGACCTGTCGCGGCCTTCGTCAGCGCATCGAGCAGATGGGCCCGGTCAACATGATGGCTCTCGATGAGTACAAGGAGACCGCCGAGCGCCACTCATTCCTCGAAACCCAGCGCCGCGACCTCATCGAATCCATCGAGAACACCCAGGAGACCATCAAGGAGATCGATCAGATCTCGCGCACCAAGTTCGACGAGGCCTTCGCCCGCATCAACGAGAATTTCGGTCAGGTCTTCACCCGCCTCTTCCACGGCGGCCAGGCCTTCCTGCGGCTGACCGACGACGAAAATCAGGCCGAGAGCGGACTCGAAATCGTAGCCTCGCCCCCAGGGAAAAAGCTTCAGAATGTGTTGCTGCTCTCAGGGGGTGAGAAGGCTTTGACGGCGCTGGCGCTGCTGGTGGGAATCTTCGAGTTCCAGCCCAGCCCCTTCTGTGTCCTAGACGAAGTCGACGCGGCGCTCGACGAAACCAACGTGGGCCGCCTCGCCGATCTGCTCAACTCGCTGAGCCGCGACACCCAATTCCTGCTGGTTACCCACTCCAAGCGCATGATGCAGTCCGCGGATATGATCTACGGCGTCACCATGCAGGAGCCCGGCGTCAGCAAGGTAGTCAGCGTGCGGCTTGGCGGCCACGAACTACAGCGCGCCACCGCGTAGGCTATAACTCGCGAAGCGAGAGTTCTTCAACTTGATGGAAACCGGGCTGCTACTCCGCGGAATGATCGGGGTTTTCTGACCCATGATCTCTGACCACTGATCTCTGATCACTGACCTCTGATCACTGTTTCAGCTTGCTCACGACATCCTCGACAATGCCCGGGGTCAACACCTCCGGCAAGAGCTGCGGACCTGCGTCGCCCGGGACATAGAGCGCATAAGCAGGCACCCCGCTGCGGCCCAGCGCCGTCAGCTCCTGGGTAATGTCTTCATCGTGACGAGTCCAGTCCGCCTTCATCAGAACTACGTTGTGCGCCTGAAAGGCCTCAATAACCTCCGGCCGGCTCAACGCCACGCGTTCGTTCACCTGGCAGCTCAGGCACCAGCTCGCCGTGAAGTCCACAAACACCGGCTGCCCCGCCGCCAATGACCGGTCGACGGCCGCCTGGGACCAGGGCTGCCAAAGCGCGCTTGCAGAGCCGGTAGCCGCAGTGGTATTGGCAACCGCGAGTTTGGCTGGCGCCAGCACGCACAAAACAACCACCCCCGCCACAATCAGAGCCGCAACCCCTTCCGCCCAACGCCTTGCCGGCCAGCGCCCCAGAAACCATCCGGCAATGGCCAGCAGCAGAAACCCCACCAACAGCGCCGCCAGCAACGCTGCGCCATAAGCCTGCGCGAGCACCCAAGCCATCCAGATCACTGTGGCGAATATCGGCACCGAAACGGCCTGCCGCAGCACTTCCATCCATGCACCCGGCCTGGGCAGCCACCGCGTCCATGCCGGCTGCAAAGTTAGCGCTACATAAGGCGCCGCCAGCCCCAGCGCGAGCGCCGTGAACACTGCAAACGTCACCGCGGGCGACTGCGCCAGCGCGTACCCCACCGCCGCTCCCATAAACGGCGCCGTGCAAGGCGTGGCCACCACCACGGCCAGAACTCCAGTGAAGAAGCTGCCCGTATATCCCTGCTTTTGCGCCAGCGAGCCGCCGGCGCTGGTCAGCGTCAATCCAATCTCAAACTGCCCCGCTAATGACAGCCCAAGGAAGAACAGCAGCCCGGCCATCAACGCCAGAAACACCGGCGACTGGAACTGGAATCCCCAGCCCAGAGTCCCGCCCGCCGCCCTCAGGCCCAAAAGCACACCCACAAGCACCCAAAAGGAAACCAAAATGCCAGCGGCGTACACAAGCCCATGCACCCGCAGCTTGCCCCGCTCCTCGCTGCCGGAGTTGACCAGCGCCAGCCCCTTCAGAAACAAGACTGGAAACACGCAAGGCATCAGGTTAAGCAGCAGGCCACCCAAAAATGCCAGGCCGGCAGCCCGTGCAAGCAAGTCCCAAGACAGCGCGGCGGCAGCCACCGCCGCCACCGTGCCAGGTGCAGCCGCAAGCTCGTAGACCCGACCACCTGACAACTCCAAAACCCCTTTCAATTGAGCTGGATTCGCCGCAAGGCTCGAGTCTTTCTTTAACTCTAGAACTAGCCCCTTGGCCGTCGCAGTGACCGTCTGCGGCGCAGGGTTGTCCAGAATGTCCTGGTCGACTGGAAAGAACACGCCCTGCGTCTCTCGCTGCCCCGTTTCGACGGCCAGCCGGAAGCCGGTAGCCGAAGGTTGAAACACCGTCTTGTCACCCGCAGGCAGCGGCTTGGGCAAGCGTCCCGCCAACCGGTTATAGATGTCCCTGTCCGACGCGACCGGTGCCTCTTTGCCGGGTGCAGTCGAAACAGTACGGTCAACTTCCAGTTCCGCCTTGCCGGGGATGCAGACCTCCCGGCAAACAAGCCACTCGACCTTGGCGTGCAGAGCCGCCGGGCCAGGCTTCACCGTCCTGGCGACATCGAACGAGAATGGAAAAAGAACCTCGCCCTCGTAGCCGAAGTCCATCAGCGGCCCCAACGGAAGCCTCTGGGGTGCTGGAAATTCAAGCGCCCCGGCGGTTATGCCTTCCGGAAGCGTCCACCGGACCTGCGGCGGCTCGCCGGAATCGCCGGCGTTCTTCCAGTAAATATGCCAACCCGGTTCGATCTTGAAATAGAGGCCCGCTTGAGCACTTTCACCAGGACTGAGTGCCGCTGCAGGAACCACGAGCTGTACATGCAGATGCGCGACATCCGCCGAATTGGAAGCAGCCGAGGCCATCACCCCAGCTGCCAACGCCGCTAACAACACCGAAATCGATCGGAAGAATTGCACAGTGGACAAACGCTTCTCCTTGCACCCTGCTCATTCGACTCGGTTCACTGGCCCGGAGTTACAGAATGCCGGGCGCCTCGGCTCCCGATTCAGACCCGGAAGGGCACTCTACGGAACCATCGGAAATCTTCTGACTTCGAATCAATAGCAAATGACCACTGTCCACTGACAACTGTCCACTGATCACCGCCGCTTCGCGTGCTCCCGATACATGCAATCATCTTGCACGCACTTCACGCCGGCCGCCCGCGCCCGTGCCACAGCTTGGTCGTCGATCACATCGTCCTGCAGCCACAGATAAGGAATCCCCAGCCGGATTACATCGTCCACAATCGCCGGCACGTGCTTCGAAGCCCGAAACACATCCACCAGGTCAATCCCGGCACTCCCCGATTCCCGGGCCGCCGCCTGCGCCGCGTCAAGATCCGCGTAACAAGGCCCACCCAGCACTTCTTTGAGCGCCGGATTCACCGGCAGCACCCGGTATCCATTGCCCGCCAGATACTTCCCAACGTGATGGCTGGCCCGCGAGGGCTTATCGCTCATCCCCACCACGGCAATGGTCTTTGCCGTACGCAGCATTTCATCAATTACAGCCGGATCATTTCGCATGAAGCCTACCGCCCCGATCTCTGCCTTTAAACGTCGAGATCGTCGTCTTCGCTGGCCGCAACTGCCGTGCCTCGGCGCTTGGCCAGCAGATAGCCGCGCAAAAACGGCTCCAGGTAGCCGTCCAGCACTTTGTCCACGTCACCCACTTCCACCTTTGTCCTGTGATCTTTGGCGATGCGATACGGCTGCAGCACGTAAGAGCGAATCTGCGATCCAAAGTTGATTTCGAGCTTCGAGTCTTCGAGTTTCTTCGACACTGCCCGCTTCTTCTCAAGCTCATATTCATAGAGCCGCGAGCGCAGCATCTTCATCGCCTTCTCGCGGTTCTTGTGCTGCGAGCGCTCGTTCTGGCACTGCACTACGATGCCCGTGGGCAGATGGGTCATCCGCACCGCGGAGTCGGTTGTGTTCACGTGCTGGCCGCCCTTGCCGCCGGAGCGATAGGTGTCGATGCGCAGGTCGTCCAGCTTCAAATCCACGTGGATTGTCTCGTCGATCTCCGGCGAAACATACACCGAGGCAAACGAGGTGTGCCTTCGTTTCGCCGAGTCAAACGGCGAGATGCGCACCAGCCGGTGCACTCCACTCTCGCCAGCGAGTTGTCCAAAGGCGAACTCGCCGATGATGGTGAATGTGGCGGACTTGATGCCCGCCTCTTCGCCGTCCTGGTAGTCGTTCATTTCGGTTTTGAAGCCCTGCTGCTCGGCCCAGCGCAGGTACATGCGCATCAGCATCTCGGCCCAGTCCTGGCTCTCGGTGCCGCCGGCGCCGGGATGCACGGTCACAATGGCGTTCAGCGGGTCGGCCTCGCCGTTGAGCATGGTGCGGGCTTCGAGCTCCTCGGCAAACCCTTCCAGGGCTTTGATCTCTCGTTCGAGCTCGACGAGAACATCTTCGCCCTCGCGCGCCAGCTCGAAGTAGGCGTCGATGTCGCCGCTACGGCGCACCAGTTCTTCATCGTCGGCCACCTGCGTTTCAAGCCGCTTGCGGTCGCGCATTAACGGCTTGCTCGCGTTGGGATCGTTCCACAGCGCGGGATCGGCCAGTTTTTTTTCTATTTCAGCGAGTTCGCGACGGATGCGGGCAGGGTCAAAGATACTCCCGCAGGTCGCGTACCTGGTCGCGTACGGGAGCGTAAGCGAATTCGAGATCGTTTAATGCCACGATGTTCTCTCAGGACCTGTCTTTAACTTGAGGTTTGAGCCGCGGCCCGACTCCAAAACACCAGGCCACAACTGCTAAAGCAAGTATCACACACGCCCACCCAAACACGTCGCCGTGCGCGGTGTAGAAGGTGATATCGTCTCGAAATCCAAACTCCGCCGGGAGCGCGTCGACCTGGTGGCGGGGAATGCTCTGCCGCACGCGCCCATAGGGATCGATCGACTCCGTGACGCCGTTGTTTGTATCGCGCAGAATCCAGCGCCGGTTTTCGATGGCCCGCATTCGCTCCATATTCATGTGTTGCCAGGGCGCGCTGGTGTCCCCATACCAGCCGTCATCGGAGATGTTCACCAGCACCTCGGCGCCCAGCCGCGCGAACTGCCTCACCTCGTCCGCGAAGACCGATTCGTAGCAGATGAAAACGCCGTACCGGTGCCCATTGAGCAGGAAAACCTTCGGCCCGCTTCCGCGCGAAAACGTGGATACCCGTCCCGTCAACTTGTGGGCAAAACTCAACACGTTCTGAAAGGGAATGTACTCGCCGAACGGCACCAAATGAACCTTGTCGTAGCGGCCCACCTTCTCGCCATCCGCACCCACCACCAGCGCGGAGTTGAAGTAGTGCCAGGTGTGCTCCTGCTCATCGTAGTCCCACCCAATATTGCCCACCATCATCGGCGCTTGATCGCTGTGTGCAATCTGGGCCAGCGCCGCCTTGAACTTCGGGTCGGTCTCGTCGAATGGCGCCGGCGACTCCGGCCAGACAATCAAATCAGGGCGCGTCGCATACGGCGGGCAGACAATCTCGCCCAGGGACGCGCCAGTCTGCGGAATCCCCGCGATATAGCTCTTGCACTGTTCGCCGCCGAGTTTGGCAAACTCGGCGATGTGCCGGTCCCATTCACCCGGGCGCGCCCAGCGGTTGTCCTCACCTACATCCAGGTTTGGCTGAATCAGCACTGCGGTAGCTGTGGGCGCAGGCCTGGTCGCGGAAATGGTAACCCCAATTCCGCCGCAACACATCAATACCACTCCGGCCACAGCCGACATCTGCCGGTCGCTAAAGCGATGCACTCTGCGGCAATCCAGGAGAAAACCGCCCGCAATCAGCGCATTCACGGCCACCAGAAGAAAGCTGATGCCGTAAACTCCCGTGCAGGGCGCGAGCTGGTTGACCAGCGTGTTATCCACCTGCGAATAGCCCAACTGGTCCCAGGGCACGCTGGTGATGCGCGAAGCGGCCAGTTCCAGCGCTACCCAGAAAACCGGAGCCGCCGCCAGCGCCCACCGAGTCGATCCCATGGCCCGCCGCACCAGCGCCAGGCCCCAGCCAAACACTCCCCAATAGAGGCCCAGCACCATGCTGTATCCCACCAGCAGCAGTGTCGGAGCCAAGGCCGGCATATCGCCATAGCGCGACATCACGTCGCGCACCCAGTAGCAGTTGCCCGTGTACCAGAGCACGCCTGACAAGTACCCCAGCAGGAATCCCCGCCGCAGCGGCCGCGGTGATCCCATGCTCGACGGGGATAGCACCGCCCAGATCAGCGGCGCCAGCCCGAACCAGGCGAACACCGAGCGCCAAGGAGGCAAAGGCCCGGCTAGCGGGAAGGGCAGCTCCAGCAGCGCAGCCGAGAGCACAGCCGCCGCCCAAATCTGCCAGTTTCCGAGCTTCCCCGTACCTGGCCCAGAAGTTGAGGTTTGCATACACGCCAGAGTTTAAAGCATCCCGCCGTTCCGGTGCGGTGACGTGGGAAATGAGCCAATCTCCCTCTTCGCGCCGGCCGGCTTCCGCGTTACAATCGGAGCATGTTAGTAGCCCTCTTTTTCATGCGCCTGCTCGAGGTCCTCTTCTTCGCTGGGCTCGTAGGCTCGTCAATCGTGGTCATCATCAGCTTCTACGAAGACGGCAAAGAGCTATTCGGCAAAGACGAATAGGCTATTGATTCAGAACCACGCACAGTTCCTGGTGCGATCGCGCGCGCCCGTGGTAGCCCGGTGTTTTTCTGAAGACGCACAACAGAAACACGGACACTTCCTTCGATATTCACAATTTCTTCATTTTCATTGACACTCCCAAAGTTCAGCAATAAACTCAGCGCAGGGCGATGGTTTCGCCCTCTCGATTTTTTACCGCCGGCCGAGGGCCGGCATTTTCACGATGGCATCTACTCGGACGACAGTTGCTCCTCCGCCTAACCGCGTCAGGCTGATCGTTGCATCCTCCGTGATGCTGACGTTTATCTCCTTTTGGCGCGCCGCAGCCATCGTTCTGAACGACCTCGGCTCATCCGCTTTCTACGCCGGCGGCATCGCCGAACATGCCGTCGGCGCGGCAGCCCCCTGGTTCATCCTCGGCATCATGCTTTTCAGCTTTGCCGTACGCGCCGTGTACGTGGAAAGCTGTTCGATGTTTACCCGCGGCGGCGTCTATCGCGTAGTCAAGGAGGCGCTCGGAGGCACATTCGCCAAGCTCTCGGTCTCCGCGCTCATGTTTGACTACATCCTCACCGGACCGATCTCAGGCGTCTCCGCCGGCCAGTACATCACCGGCCTGATGAACGAACTGATGACCGTGGCCAATCACAGCCACTGGCTTCCCCCGGCATTGATCGACGCGCAGGGCGCACCCCTGCAGTTCAACATGGACTACACCTCGGCCGTGTTCGCCGCTATCGTCACCATTTACTATTGGTGGCAGAACATCAAGGGCATCGAGGAGTCCAGCGGCAAGGCCATGCGGGTCATGGAGATCACCACCGTCATGGTGATCATCCTCCTCGTCTGGGGCTGTTACTCGGTCTTTATTCGCGGCGTCCATCTCCCGCCTCCTCCCACTCCCTCCCACCTCAATTTCTCGCCCGATGCGCTCGGCTTCCTCGCTAACCTCCACCTTCCTATCCTCGGCCTCTTCGGAATCATCATGGCCTTTGGCCACTCAATCCTTGCCATGAGCGGCGAGGAGAGCCTGGCCCAGGTTAACCGGGAAATTGAACATCCCAAGCTGAAAAACCTGAAGCGCGCGGCGATCGTTATCGCCATCTACAGCCTCATCTTCACTGGCGGCGCCACCCTCCTGGCGTCCATGCTCATTCCCGACTTCGAACGCACCCACATTTATCCGGACAACCTGATCGCCGGCCTGGCCATGTTCATGGTCGGCCCCATGTTCTGGCGCATCGCCTTCCGCGTCTTCGTTGTGCTGGTCGGGTTCCTCATTCTGTCGGGCGCCATCAACACCTCGATGATCGGTTCCACCGGTGTGCTGATGCGCGTTGCCGAGGACGGCGTGCTGACCGACTGGTTCCGCAAGCCCCATCCCCGCTTCGGCACCAGCCATCGCATCGTCAACCTGGTTTTCATCCTGCAGATGGTCACCATCATCGCCAGCCGGGGCAACGTCATCACCCTCGGCGAGGCGTATGCGTTCGGCGTCATCTGGTCATTCACCTTCAACTCGCTGGCCATGCTGGTGCTGCGCTGGAAATATCATGGCGAACGCGGCTGGAAGGTTCCCCCCAACATCACCATCGGCAAGACCGAGGTTCCCGTCGGCCTCATCTCGGTCTTCATGGTGCTGCTGGCTACGGCGGTTACGAACCTGTTTACCAAGTCCGTCGCCACGGTCAGCGGCATCGCCTTCGCGGCGGTTTTCTTCCTCATCTTCTCCATCTCCGAAAGAAAGAATCTCAAGCGCCACGCCATCACCGCGCGGCAAATGAAAGATCACTTCCAGCTCGAGCACCAGGACACGGTCAGCGCCGAGTCGGTCGCCATCCGGCCCGGCGGCATCATGGTCACCATGCGCGACGCGGCCAATCCGCTGGCCCTCAAATGGACCCTCGGCCGCACCAGCACCGATGAGCGCGACGTCGTGGTCATCAGCGTTCGCATGATGGGCGTGGGCGGCCCGGAGTACCTCAGCGCCGAGCAGACCAGTTTCAGCGAACACGAACAGATGGTCTTCACCAAGGCGGTCTCGGTGGCCGAGAGCTTCGGGAAAAAGGTCTCGCTACTTGTAGTGCCGGCGGGAGACGTCTTCGCCGCCCTGGTGCAGGGCGCGAACTCCCTGGAGGTCGATTCAGTCGTCTCCGGCCTCTCCAGCTCCATGACCGCCGAAGATCAGGCATTCCACATGGGCCAGGCCTGGGAAGCCCTGCCCGAGCCCAAGCGCCAGTTCAATTTCTACGTGATCGGTCCCAACGGCGAAACCAAGGTTTTCTTCATCGGGCCCCACGCCCCCGCGCTCAGCCCTGAGGATGTGCAGCTGGTGCATCGGCTGTGGCTCAACATGCGCCGCGACCCTTCGGTCTCAGATCTGCATCACAGCGATATCATCACCTTCGCGTTGACGCGCCTGGCCGGCCAGTACGCCCGCGAGAAGGCCGAGATCCTTCGCGATTTGCGCAACTGCCGCGCGGTCGAAACCCCGACACGGCTCAGCTACGGCGTCCAGGATGCGACCTCCGCATCCGGCATCACGCCATCCCAGCGCGCCGTAAAGCAGACTCGCGACCAGTAAAAACCTCTAACCTTCGCACCGCCGCCGCACGGATGGGTCGAAACTTCCCTCGGCGACAAAGCGTCAACTAACACGTCGGATCCCCACCTTCACCAACGCGTTGTCATCCCGAACGCAGTGAGGGATCTGTGTTTGTCTCCAAACATGTCAGAGCGGCGATACTTCCGAGTTGGCCACCGTAGAACCGATACACTCACCAGTTGGTATGGAACAATGGGCCTTGCGTTCAGGCCGTGGGAACGGAATTAGCTATGGTTGATAGATCAAGGCGATCGCTAGCAGCACAGGTGCTCAGAGACTTCATGGCGGGAAGGCTTACAAACTTCGATTTTGAGGAGAAGTTCCCGCAGTCGGGATCAGACAGGGTTCTAGCTGCAATAGCGGAAATGGTCTGGTTTACCTACGATGACCTCAAAACGCATCAGCTTGAGGGTGAATACACGTTGACGGATGTGGGGAGAGAAGTCCTTGAGCGTTGTTTGCTGTTCTTGGGTACGGGATTGGAATACTCCGGCCCCAGAGGTTTCGTTGCTCCAGATATACCGAGGGACGATATGCCGGGCAGTCTGGAGCGACTCTTGCATCGTCTCCTGCGAAGAGAACTGCCCACCGTTCAATCCGTATGGAATGCGACAACCTGGCCGTTCAAAAACCAGGAACAACTTGACAGCGCTATGAATGATGCTTAGCAATTGCTCGATCTCGGGAGGGTCACCGCCGATGCGGAAGTTTCGACTGCCCAGGGCGATGACCAGGCGTAGCACAAAATCAGCACAGAGATTTTCGGCCAATAGCTTCCCGCATTGATTTGCAGCAGTTAGGGAGCGGCGCTTTTGAAAGGGCACGACTTTAGTCGTGCCGCATCGATCCATTGAATGATCCCGGCTTTAGCCGCGGAGGAAAGAGTTTGCGGCTTTACTGCGCCGCCACTCCCTTTCTCCGCAGTCTATAGAGAGATAGAAGAGATTCCGACCTGCCTCAGGACGCATCGCCCATCCCGAACCAATTTGAAAACGATCCCGCGCGATGCTCAGTTGGCCAGCACAGCCCGATAGCGGACTTTGTTCTTTTTTACCTTTTCGATGGCCTCGTTCGCCTTGGACATGGGAAACAGCTCGGTAGTCGCTTTGACGCCGTGGCGGGCGGCCACGTCGAGCATTTCACGAAGGCGGTGGGGGCTGCCGATGGGGCTGCCGGTCATGGATTTCAGCCCTGAGATGAGCGGAAAGGCATGGACGGTAACCGGGGACGGAGGAACTCCGACGAAGCAAAGGGTTCCTGTGGGACGAAGGGCGTTGATATAAGTTCCCCAGTCCTGGTCCGCGTTAATGGTGGCAAGGATGAAATCCTGGGTTCCGGCGACTTCTTTCATGGCCTTCGATTCGCGCGTGTTGACGAATCGGTGGGCCCCGAGGGCGCGCACTTCCTCTTCTTTTCCCGCCGAGGAGGAGAAGGCGGTGACTTCGGCGCCGAAAACGCGAGCAAACTGAATGGCGATGTGGCCGAGTCCGCCGATGCCGACCACGCCGACGCGCGAAGAAGGATTAACGCAGTGCGTTTGCAGGGGACTGTAAACGGTGATGCCGCCGCAGAGGAGCGGCGCGGCCTGCTCGCTCTTGAGGGCTTCGGGGATGGGAATGACGAAGCGGGCGTTCGCCCGGACGCGGTCCGCATAGCCGCCGTTGCGATGAACACAGGTGCTTTCAGACAAGGGACAGAGATTTTCCATGCCCTTCATGCACCACTCGCATTGGCCGCAGGAGTTGGACTGCCAGCCGAGACCGACACGCTGGCCGACTTCGTGGGAGCGCACTTCGCTGCCGATCGCGGCGACAGTGCCGATCACCTCGTGGCCGGGAATAAAGGGATATTGGCTGATGCCCCAGTCATTGGAGATGAGATGTAAATCGCTATGGCAGACGCCGCAGTGGGAGATGGCGATCTCAACCTCCTGCGCCCCGAGCTTTCCCGGATCGTAGCGGTAGGGCAGAAGCTCTGCACCGGCTGCGTGTGCTGCAAGTCCTTGAATTTGAGCCATGGAATTTGGAGGTCCTCACTGGCGGGTGTGTTCACGGCTCTGGCCGGATCCACATTGGCCCGAGTTAAAACAGATGACTTGGATGATTGCCGCCGGTTCTAGTTTAACCCTCCGCCGGGGTCGATGTGTAGATCGAGAATCTGGAAACCTGAGAGCACACCGCCGGACGGGGCGTCGGCGGCCAGTTGTGCGGACTCGCCGTTGAGGGCGACGGCCTGGGAAGAGCGCACCGGCTCGAGGGCGTTGGCGACCGAGAGCGGTACGCTCAAAAGCGTTTGCCCGGCCACGCCAGCCTGCGCTTCGGGGATCAGAAGGCTGGCGTAGATGCGATCGGCCGAGTGCTGGCGCCGGAGTTCCTGAACCAGAGCTGCGATGGTAGGCGTGTGCCCTGGCGGGCGGGGCTGATTGAGAGTGCGGTCGAGTGTGGCGGCGTCGGAGATGAGCAGGCGAAGATTGCCGGCGTCGAGACGCGCGGGCAGTTGAAAGGAAAGACGGACGTTGCGGGCAGGCTGTTGAAAGGGACGAAGGGTGGCTTCGACCTGGATGGTATCGCCGGCGTGCACGAGGTTGGTGGAAATGAGGCGGGCGCTTTCGAGCTCGACTCCAATGCGACGGGGAATGGCGTCGATGTGGAGATCGATCGAGCGGATGGCGCCCTGGCGGGCGGCATTGGAGAAGAGGGACGTGAAGCGTTCGCCGGCCAGGATAGCGAGCTGCATGGGGCCGGGAAGGAAATCACTTGGCGAGGCCCAGAGATTGAGCGGAACGGGCCCGAGGTCCTGGATATCGATGCTGCCGGTGAGGTGATAGCTGGTCGAGGCGGTGCTCAAGTTGGTTTCAAGAAGCGAGTTGAAGAGCACGACTTCAAGAGCTTGAGGAGTGAGAGAAGGCAAGTCGAGGATGTCGACCTTGAGATCGCGGGAGGGCGGTGACTGACCGGGGTTGGAGATGAGAAGGTGGACGGGGATCATGCGGGCGCTGGCGCCGAGGACGCCGCGGATGGCGGAATCGCGATCTTCCGTAAAAGCGCCGATGGTCGCGCCGGTGTTGACGATCTTGAAGGCGTTGAGGGGCGAGGCGAGAGTGGCCACCACATCGGCGGTGGTCATCGGCAACGAGACCGGACCGGCCTGGAGGACGGGATGGCCGCAGGCGAGAACCTGTTTGGGGTCGATGTATGTGACGGTGCAGGTGGCTGAGATTTCCAGGTCGCCGCGGACCAGTTGTGCGCTTACGGCGGAGCCAGGCTGGAGAGGTGGAGATGGCGCGGACTTGGATTCTCTCGATGTGGTTTCGGGCACGGATTGAGAGCTGCCCATACCGCCGGCGGCGATGGATTCCAGAGCCGTGCCGGCCATTTTTTGCTTCCAGAGCTGGATGGCTTCAGGGCGAAATCCGCTCATGACCAGAGGGGTTTCCATGGGCTGAAAATTAGTCTGGCCGGCGTCGGCCGGAGTGGCGGAAAATTGGGCCGGTGCGATATTGATGGGAAGGTCGCGCACCTCCAGCATCTGCTCGATGGGGGTGATGCCGGCGATGGGGTCCTTGCTGAACTGGCCGATGCGGTAAGAGAGCGAACCGAGCAGCTTGTCGCCAATGTACACGGGGCTGCCGCTCATGCCTGCTACAACGCCGGTGTACTCGGGTTTGGAGCCGTGAAGCTGGGCGAGGATCATATCTTCGCCGGGGCCGCGCGCGCCGCGCAGGATCCCCAGAATCTCCACCTGCATGGGCTCGGGGGTGGTTCCCTGAAAGACGGTCCAGGCGGTGGCGGTGAGGCCGCGATGAACCTGGCTGAGGGGGAAGATTCCGCCGGTGCTGGGAGGCGGCCCGGTCTGGGTTGCCGATTCCGAGGCTGGGGCGCTTTGAGAAGGCGGCTGTTGCGCGGAGAATACAGCGCAAGCGCTGGCCAGCAGAAGAACGCTGACGGCTTGCAGGGCGGATGGGCGGAGAGAGATTTCCTTCGGGGGACTTTCCACGTCTATTAGAGTACAGCGAGGCGGCGCCTGTCGCCGGGCGGCAGAGCAGCCGAATCGTCTATGCTGTTGAGCACAGAGGTTGCGAATGAACAGGGCACCCGCATTACTTGAAACAAAACGACTGAATTGGCTGGCTATGGTCCTCCTGGGAGTTGCGGCGCTCGCGGCGGCGCCGGTTTTGGTAGCTCAGAGCGGGGCGGTGCAGGGAGATTTGAAGCTCCAGGCTGCCGGGCAGCAGACGCAGCAGCCGGCAAGCCAGCCTGCGCAGCAACCTGCCCAGCAACCGGATCAGACGTCGCCCGACTCGGGTGGGCCCAGTGGGGATAGCGGTGTGATTGCGATCCCCAAGAAGAAAGATAACCCGGATGCGGAGCCCCCCGCGCCGCCGGCGCCGCCAGCGCCGAAGGTGACCAACCCGACCGACTTGCCGCCGGTTTCGCTGCGGATTGAAGTGCCTGAAGTGACCGTGGATGTGGGCGTTCTTCTCGAAAAGACGGGGCAGTTTGTGCCCGGGCTGCAGAAGGAAAACTTCAAAGTGTACGAAGACGGCGTCGAGCAGAAGGTGGAGGGATTCAAGCGTGTTGAGGCCCCCATCACCGCTCTGCTGCTTTGCGAGTATGCGGCGCGCGGTTTTGTTTTCAGGCTCGACATGCTGAACGCGGCCTGGGCCTTCACGCAGCAACTGCGCCCCGACGACTATGTTGCCCTTGAGACCTTCGACATGAAGACGCATATTTATGTGGACTTCACGCAGGACAAGAGGCAGGTCCAGCAGGCCATTCAGGAGCTGGGGATGTCGGTGTACATGCCCGCGGCATTCAGCGAGACGAATGTGTTCGATGCGCTGTCGGAGTCGCTTGACCGGCTGAGCCGGATCGAGGGGCGGAAGTACATCATCCTGATTGCGTCGGGCGTGGACACGATGTCGAAATTGACCTTCGACAAAATCCTGAAGAAGGTGAAGGAGTCGCAGGATACGACCATCTATACGGTTTCGACGGGCGGGCTGATGCGGGAGATGACGGAGGGTCGCGGCGGGATGAACGCGTCGATGCGCGACATGACCTACCTGCAGGCCGATAACGAGATGCGCACCTTTGCGAGCCTGACGGGAGGCAGATCGTATTCACCCAAGTTCACCGGCGAGTTGCCGGATATGGTGAAAGACATCAATCAAAATATCCGGGCGAAATATCACCTCGTCTATCGGCCCACAAACGCCAAGATGGATGGCACATATCGCAAGCTTCGCGTAGTGCTGGTCGATGGAGAAGGTCAGCCGCTGCGGTTCCAGGACGAGAAGAAAAAGCCGCTCAAGTACGACATTATTGCCCGGGATGGGTATCGGGCCAGGCAGGAAGTAGAGTAGCGCGCGGCGCGCCCCTTAAAACTCCAACACACGAGTAAGTGACTGTCATCACCCGCGATGAGTTCGCCGCGGGGCTATGATGATCCACCGTAAGGCTCTAGAGCTGAAGAGACAGGATTTTTTCGCGTCTTGACGAGTTCTGGAACCGACAGAGGTGGATGATGATTGTTCCAGTGATGTGGGTAGTGTGGTGTTCGCTTGTGGTTCTGCTCCTGATCGTCAAGCTGTATACATCGAGGCTGAGCCGCGATGAGGACGATCAGCTGGTTTTGCATGAATCGTTCGATCACGTCCGGGCGGAACAGGCCGAGATCGTGGCCAAACTGAACAAGGTTCAACCTGTTCAGACCGGTGTGCTGGTGGCTCTGGGGTTGGCGACATTGTTTGTGGCGGGGTACTACGTTGTGGATATTTTGAATCAGTTTAAGTAGCGTCGTTGCTCGCACGATAAACCCGGCGCTCCAGTGGGGGAATTGCACACCGGAGCGCTGCGGGTTGCCGGCGCCGCCTGGGGGGCGAACGGAAATTCTGAACGCCGCAAAGGAACTGTTTTTCCTTATGGGACTGCTCGGTGTGGCTCGCTCCACTTTCATCCGACCCCGGCGATGTCCCATAGGGCGCGTCTCTCCGCGGCCTATGAGGATCAGGCTGCTTGGGGGGCTCCCGTGATGCAGCTTGCGCCGCGCGCTTAGCTTTGGATCAGGTTAAGGTGAACCAGAACGTCCCAGACGTAGTAACTGATAACCACCACTGTGGTCGCGATGACCAGCCATTTGGCCACTCTGAGCATTGGTTCGACCTTCGAAACTCTTGCTACAATGGCGGCCTGCTCGGCTTTCATGTGGTCAAAGGAGTCGTCCAGGAATATCTGATCCTCTTCGTCGCGGGTGAGCCGTGAACGATAGATATACAGAATAGCCGTGACGACGGCGAAGAAGCACCATACGGCCCAAATAATTAGGGCAAAACCTGTCATACCCACCTCCTGGAAACTTGCCGGTCCCAGATGCCCGCGGGTCCGTAGACTTGACGCGGTCTCGTAGGTAGAGGGGCCTTTCGGTTGACCATGATAGCTCCATCTGGATATGGTTGTCCGTGAATTTTTGTTTTACCCAGAAAAATTCGACAGAATGAAGCCAGTTTTTAACCCCAGTGCAATCCAAATCAGGATTACGTCCCTGCGACCGATCGGCAACTGGCGCATCGAAAATAGTGACGTACCGTGAATCGGACTTGTATAGCTGCCTCGCGAACGGTAGTCTTGTGATAACGGCACGCAATTTAAGACCCCGGAGACGACGATGGCCACTGCAACTTCCGCAGCACAGGAAACCGTAGCACAGGAAATCAAGAAGGCACCGCTCACACTGACCCCTCAGGCGATTGCCAAGGTGCGCGAGATCATGGCTACCCAGGACCCGCTCCCCGCAGGATTGCGCATCGGCGTAGTGGGCGGAGGCTGCTCGGGGTTTCAGTACTCAATGGCCTTTGAGAATCAGAGTGGAATGATGGACAAAGTGTTCAGCTTCGACGATCTGAAGGTCTTCATTGACGCGACCTCGCTGATGTACCTCAATGGCTGCATCGTGGATTATGTGGAGACGCTGGAAGCGGCAGGCTTCAAGTTCGAGAATCCCCAGGTGAAGTCGACCTGCGGGTGCGGGTCGTCGTTTAGCGTTTAAACGTTCCATCTCAGTTCCACGTCCCGACCGGTGCGGCTCGGAAGCCGCGCCATTCTCTCCGAGCCTCCTCGGATGACGGCCTGTCCCTTAGGGACGGGCCGTTCGCGTTTTGGATACTCTTTTCATTGGGGTTGAGGGGTATTTGGGCTGGAGACAATTCCGTTGCCCCCTGAGCCGGAACTAGCGCCGATGCCGGGACTGCCACCGATGCCGGCGCCTCCGATACCGGGACTGCCCCCGAGACCAGCCCCTCCGAACCCGGAGTTGCCGATGGGGCTGGAGCCGTTCGCCGCCGGTGTCCCGATCATGCCTGCGTTCCCGCCCCCCGAAAACATCTGCTCCATCATGGGGTCGTAGACGAACTCCCACTCGTTGTAGTGCTGTTTTTTCTTGTAAATCAGGATGGAGGGCTTGGGGCTGGCGGGCGAGAAGCCGATGATCCCTCCGCCGCCGAAGGTCTGACCGTTCCCCTGGCCGGAGAGGCCGGCGCCGGTGCCCGTCCCGGAGGTTGGGTTCCCGTTGGCGTCTGTTCCGCCGCTGTTAATGCTGCCGCTGGCGTTTGTGCCGCCGGCGCTGCTGGCGCCGGAGGTGTCGGTTCCCCCGCTTGTGCCTGTGCCGGAGCTTATCGGGGTGGTGGCCGAGGACTGCTGGCTATTAAAAATCGACCCGAAGGTTCCGGACGAGCCGTTGGAGCCGGAATTGAAGAGTCCGCCGGGGTTCTGCGCTCCATTGACGCCATTGCCGCCGCTGGCGCCGATCCCGGCGAGTGAGCTGCCGTTGGACAGCGGCTGGCCGAAGAAGCCCATGACAGTTGGAGCCTTGTTTTGACCGAGGAGGATCGGCTTCCAATCGTCTTTGCCGGTCATTGGATCGATGTACTTCTTGCGCAGGAAACGAATTTCATTGGTCTTGACGAGTGCGTCGACGTTGGGCGGATAGGCGTGGAATTTCCGGTAGTACATGCGGATCCCACGGATGTATTGCTTGCCGCGCTGCATGGTTTCCACTTCACGGTCGCGCTGGATCTCCTTGGACATTTTGGGAACGGCAACGGAGAGCCATAGGACGAGAAGGGCGAGCAGGAACATGACGGCGAGGAGAGTGTAGCCGGACTCGCAGGGCTTCATGCGTGCTGGCTGGCGGGATGGGGTGGGCATGAGCATTTAGAACGCCGTCAAGGTCAGGGTTTGGGTGTTGTTGTAGCCCATGTCTGTGACGTCGACGCTGGCGGGGCGAATGGCGTTGACTTTGTAGCGATGATCGACAATCTGGCCGGTGGTGGCCATGAAGATGTCATCGCCATGCACAAAAAATGCCTGCCGGGTCCTGTCCTGAGCCTCGCTGTAGCCGAAGTACTTCAGATCGATCGCCGGCGGCTTGGGTGCGGAAGGCGTCTGGGGAACGTTGCCTGCGATCGGGCCGCCCGGGGTGGCACGACCGCTCTTGATCGCGACAGGAATGGCGACCGGAGCCGAATCGGCGGAGAAGATGTTTCGACCTGAGCCTTCGTACTCCACCTCTTCGCTCTGGGCGATCTTGTCAAAGTGGATGGTGGGGTCGATGCCGGCGTTAGAGAGCTTCTGGGCCTCGACGGCGGCGGCCGAGGCCGTTGTTCCCGCAGCCGGACGCGCTGATGGCGAGGCCGGGGTTTTTTGAGGCGCGGCCGGGACCGGCGGAACGGTGGATGGGCCGGCGAAATAGCTGTAAAGCTCGTATCCGCCTCCGGCGAGGACGACGGCGAAGAGGGCAGCGACCATGTAGACCTGGCGCTTGTTTTCAGTTCCCAGTTGGAGGGCCATGGTTATTCACCCTCCTTTCCGGTTTCGGGACCGGCGGACGGCGCGGCAGTGGGGAATTCGGTCGACGGGAGGCCGCTGGCTGCGGCGTCGGCCGGACGCAGCCACGTGGAGACCTGGAGGCGGAGGCTGACCAGGCCGCCCTGCTGCCCGGTGAGCGACATGGCGCGGATGATGAAGAAGATCCGGTCGCGTTCCAGGCTGTTGACGAAGCGCATGATCTGGGGGTATTCGCCGCTGATGCCCGCGTCCATGGAGATCTCGGTCAGATCGGAGCCGGGCTTTCCCTGGGTGTACTGTACGCGGGAGAGGCGGACGCCGGAGGAGACTTCAAGTTCGCCGATTCGGGCGGAGATAGAGGAGTAGTTGGGCGGGATGCGCTTTTCATAGAATGCGCGCATCTTGTCGCGGGAAAGGCCGACGCGCTTGTCGAGGCCGCGCAGGGGCGCGGTTTGCAGTTCGAGGGCTTTGAGCTGAATCTGCTTTCCGGCGAGGATGTCGGTGGAATGGCTGTCGAGGGCAGCCCAGTCGAGACCCAGGCGCACGGAGAGAAAGATAGTCACGCCCAGCAGGGCGGCGAAACCGGCGTAGTGCCAGGTGAGTGGCGAAGCGAGACGTTCGCGCCAGAGGGAGGGAGTTTTTTCCTCGCTCATTGGGGACCTCCTGGGGCGGGATGGGCATAGCCGGGAGGAACTGCACCGGGTTGCGGCGAAGCGGCGTTTCCGGTGTAGGGCTCGCGACCGGCGTTAAAGCTGGAAACGCGATGGGAGCCGGCGGACTGATTTGTCCCACGCTGACGATCTGTATCCCGGGATTCCGCGGCTGCGGCTGCGCTGGCGCGGCGGCTGAATGCGCGTTCTCCGGGTGCGGGCGGATTGTAGTCGGCGAGGATGTCGAACTCGAAGCGGTTGGAGGCGCTGACCGGTTCGAGCCGCTGGTTGGGCCCGTTGCCGCTGGATTCAGCGTTTTCCCCTACGATTCGAGGTGAGACAAAGCGGGCTGAGTGCTCAAGGTTGCGAACCAGTTCGATGGAACGGTCGTGGGGACCGACGACGCGCAGGTGCAGGGTGATCTGGCCGTTCTTGGCGCGGACCGGCTCGATCTGGGTGACCTGGACGCCGGCCGGAAGAACGGTTTCGAGATTTTCCATGGCCAGGGTCCAGGAGAAGGATTTTTCATCGAAGAGCTGGTTGAGGTCCACAACCTCCGCTATGAACTGGGCATTGTCGGGGCGCTGCATCATGACCGTATAACCCTGGCGCTCGTTGTTGATGGCGGCGATAGCGCCGTCCAGGGAGTGCTCGCGAGCTCGGGCCTGCTCGGCTTTTTCATGGATCTCGTGAAGGCCGAACAGGAACGCGAGGGAGACGACGGCGAGCACGGCCATGGCGATGCGCAGCCGCCTGATCGCTGGCCCCAGATCGGTGAAGGGGCGAGTGGCAAGATTGAGCGTGATTCTCATCGCGCACCCACCAGTGCGCCGGAAACGCCGGCGATGCTTTCGTTTCCGAGCGAGTTCATGATGCCGGTCTCGGGCATGGGGGCCAGATCCACCAGGGTGAGCTCGGGCTCGATGACAAAGGTGGTAAATTCCTCCGTCGCGCGGTTCGCGGCGTAGTGCAGGGTGCGCGCCGGCGCGCCGAGTTTGTCCTCATAATAAGCGGCGGCCACGGAGATACTGCGGCTGATCTCAGCGTCGCGCTCAGACCGATCAGCAGGCAGATCAAGCGTGCGATAAAGGAGCAGGTCCTGACCGTTGGCGATGATTGTGGTGATGCCCGAGCCGGTGAGATTGATGGCCAGCACCGCTTCCATCGACTGGACGGTTTCAAGTGCCGCCAGGCTCGAGGGCAGCACGGCTCCGGGCTCGTACCCGGCGGCGCGGACGGCGGCTTCGTACTCGGCCAGAATGGGGCCGGGAATGACGGCGGTGAGAACTTTGCACTCGGACTTGGTCTGCGAAAGAATCTGGTAGCTGACGCCGGCGTGCTCGGTTTCGAAAGGCACCATCTTGCGAAGGCGGAAGCGGATGATCTGGATGGCGTCGGCGGATTTGGGCGGCAGGGAATCGAATTCGAGGACGAAGACGCGTACCAGAGTGTCGGGCAGGACGAGGGTGACGGCGCGGCTGCGCGGGCTGACCCGGCCGAGCGCGGAGCGGATGGCTTCGGCAACGGCCTCAGGCGAGCGGAAATTGGGCTCTTCGATGCCGGGAACCAGGGATCCGGACGCGAGCGGCGCGAATGCGTAGACCAGGGAGCCGCCGGCTGCGGGCAGTGCAGCGGCGATGGCGCCATGCGCAGTGAGCTCCACCGCTGACGGCGGACGGCCGCCGGGCTGAGACGAGGGTTTTATCTTGCTCAGAGTGAACGCCACTAACGTGAAGCCTCGATAAAGGTAACTTTGTTGATTTCCTTCAGAGTAGTTAAGCCGCGGCGCACGCGGTCCAGGGCCGACTCGCGAAGAAAGCTCATGCCTTCCTTCTGGGCGAGTTTGCGGACTTCGGAGGTGGGCTTCTTCTCCAAAATCAATTCGCGGATCGGGTCGGTCAGGTCGAGCAGCTCATGGATGGCAGTTCGGCCGCGGAAGCCGGTGCCTCCGCACTCCATGCAGCCGGCGCCTTCGCGGAAGCCGAAGCCGCGCCACTCCTCGGGATTGAGGCCGCTGATGATGAGTTCCTCGTCGGTATAGGTGACGGTGTGGGCGCAATACTCGCAGATGGTGCGGACCAGCCGCTGGGCGAGGATGCAGTTGAGCGCGGAGACAAAGTTGTAAGCCTCGACCCCCATGTTGAGGAAGCGTCCCAGCACGTCGACCACATTGTTGGCGTGGACCGTTGTAAATACAAGATGCCCGGTGAGCGCCGAGTTGATGGCAATCTGCGCCGTCTCCTGGTCGCGGATTTCGCCCACCAGGATCTTGTCCGGATCGTGGCGCAGGATAGAGCGCAGGCCGCGCGCGAAGGTGAGGCCTTTTTTCTCGTTGACCGGAATCTGCGTAATGCCGCGAATCTGGTATTCGACTGGGTCTTCGATGGTGATGATCTTGTCTTCGTCGCTCTTGATCTCGTTGAGAGCCGCGTAGAGAGTGGTGGTTTTGCCCGAGCCGGTAGGCCCGGTGACCAGCACCATGCCGTAAGGCTCCCGAATGTAGCGGCGGAAGCGGCGCAGATCTTCATCCGCGAAGCCGACCACGTCGAGAGTGAGGTTGCGGAACTTCTCGCTCATCGATTCCTTATCGAGTACTCGAAGAACGGCGTTTTCGCCATGCACCGTGGGCATGATAGAGACGCGGAAGTCGATGAGGCGGCCCTTGTAGCGGACGCGGAAACGGCCGTCCTGCGGGACGCGGCGCTCGGCGATATCGAGCTCGCTCATGATCTTGATGCGGCTCAGAATCGTGGAGTGATGCTCGCGGGCGATAGGAGCCATGGCGGCCTGGAGAACGCCGTCGATGCGGTACTTCACCACCACCGAGTCGTCGTTGGTTTCGATGTGAATATCGGAAGCGCGGCGCTCCAGCGCGGTGAAGATGGTGGTGTCGACCAGGCGGATGATCGGGCTGATGTCTTCCGTCTCGCTGGTCAGCTTTTCGATGGAGATATTTTCGTCCTGGTTGTCGTCGCCGGTGAGCACATCGAAGGTGAGACCTTCGCTGGCTTCGTCAAGCACGCGCTGGGACTGCTCGGTCTTCTTGAGCAGGTCGGTGATCTGCGACAGAGTCGCAACACGGGGATGGATGCGCTGGCCAAGCAGGCCGGCGATCTCATCGAGGATCATGAGGCGCGATGGGTCGCTGACCGCGATGACCAGTGCGTCGGCGCGCTGCTCGATAGGGACGAAGTTGTAGCGAAACATCAGCTCCACAGGCACCGTGCGGAGCAGGTCGTGCTGGATCTTGAAGTTCTTCAGGTCGACAAACTCGGCGTGATAGCGGTGGGCCAGAGCTTCGGCGTGGCCTCGTTCGTCGCCCTGCAGGGGAACTGGAAGTGCGATCACATTGGTATCGGCCATGGTTTAGCCTCCGCTGGTCTGGCCCAGCGAGAAGATGGGCAGGTAAAGAGAGATGAGAATGAAGACAACGACCACGCCCATGATGATCAGGATGGCGGGTTCGATAAGAGCAAGCGCGGCCGCAAGCGCGGTGGCGACATCTTCCTCGAAGAACTCGGCGACCGAGTTGAGCATCGCTGGCAGCGCTCCGGTCTGTTCGCCGACGGTGATCATGTCGGTGGCAAGGACCGGGAATACTCCCGTCTTGGAGAGAGAATCTGCAAGGCTCTTGCCTTCGCGGACGGTGGAGATGGAGGAGTGAATCGCCCTGGATACGCGCCGCGAGGAGATGGAGCGGGCCGCGGTTTCGAGTGACGGAACCAGGGGAAGGCCGCCGGTGAGCAGCGTGGAAAGCGTACGCGAGAACAGCGCGACCTGGTACTTGAGCCAGACTTTGCCGAAGACGGGAGTGCCGACGCGGACTCCATCGATGAAGTCGCGGCCGCGCTCGGTGAGCGAAAAGCGATAGAAAGCAAACAGGACGGTGGCAATGCCGAGGGCGAGATAGGCGATGTTGTGCTGCATCCACTTGCCGAAGTTCAGCAGCAGAACGGTCATGCCGGGAAGTTTGGAGCCCATCTGGTCGTAGAGAGACGCGAACTGGGGAACGACCACCGTGAACATGAAGGTCATCAGGCCCATCACCAGCGTCAGCAGCACGCCGGGATAGATGAGCGAGCCTACCAGCTTCTTACGCAGGGTCAGAGTCACTTTCTGGAAGCTGACGTAGCGCTCAAGCACCTCCTGCAAGTTGCCGGAACGCTCGCCGGCCAGCAGGGTGGTGGTGTACATGACCGGAAATCCGGACTGGGCTTCAAAGGCCGCGGAGAGTGATTCGCCGGTTTTGACACGCTTTGAGACGTCGTCAAGCTGGCTGGCGAACTGCGCGCTTTTCTGAATTTTCCCCAGCATCTCCAGCGAGCCGAGGATGGGCAGGCCGGCGCGGATCAGGGTGAGGAACTGCTGATTGAAGATGAGGAAGGGCTCGAGCTTGACTTTGCGGCGGATGCCGAGGCCGCTGATTCCGCCCCGCGCGCGGATGGAAAAGACGTGGTAGCCGGCGTGGACGAAGCGCGATCGCAGCTCTTCAGCAGTTGCCGCTGTCTGCACCTGCTCCTGCACGCGGCCGCGCTCATCGGCCAGCTTGATGACGAACTCTGCCATAGCTCCGGTTATCGGTTCGGCGCCGGGTGGGCGCTGAACCGTCCTTTAGAGAGAACCTTCCTCGATAAGGGTAACAGTTTCAGCAATCCAATAGACGCAGAGATATGGGGTAACGTTCGGGAACGGCCCAACCGTTCATTCACGCGGTTCCGAAGGGTCTGGAGCCGCCTTCGGCTCGGGATGGATCGGGATCGCTGTATTCTGGACGTTGCTATTGTACGAGCTTGGCAGGCGACGAAAGAGGCTGGAATGGATTGGGCGGTTCGGGCGTTAAAAGTGGCCGGGGGCCTGCGGCCTCATGCCAAAAGCCGGCGCTGGATGCTGGGCGGCCTGCTCACGCTGGGCTGCGCCGGAGCGGTGTTTGCGGGGCTGCACGGGCGTAGAAATGCCTCGGTTGCAATCCCTTATCCGCATGAGACAGGCCAGGTGAGCTTTGCGATCGCCGGCGATGTGATTCCCCATGAGGCGGTGAGAGCGGCGGCGGCCGCGGCAGGAGATGGCGAGCAGGGATGGGCGGCGCTGTTCTCTGACGTCGCGGATGTGTTTCACGGCGTGGACTTCGGATTCGTGAATATGGAAACCCCGGTGGCGCCGGCACACTCGCATGGGTCGAAGCCCTTCATGTTTGACGCGCCAGTCGAACTGCCCGAGGCGCTAAAGGCAAGCGGTATAAAGATCGTTTCGTTTGCCAATAATCACGTCATGGACCAGGGGTGGGCTGGGTTTGCCGAGACCCGGGAGCATCTGCGGGACACGGGGCTGATTTTCTCCGGCACGGCCGATAACGCCGCAGATGCGTGGCAGCCGGTATTTACCGAGGCGAACGGAATCAAGGTGGGCTGGCTGGGAATGACGCGCTGGCTCAATGGGAACCGCAACCCGGAGGATGCAACCCTACCGCGGGTGAACTTCTTTCCTTATCCGGGTGAAGCGGGAGGCGCGCCGGGGGCGGATGAAATGACGGTCCTTGCCGCCGTGAAGAAGGCGCGAACTGAGTGCGATCTGCTGGTGGTTTCCGTTCACTGGGGCATCGAGTACGCGCCCGCGCCGAGGCCCGAGGACGTGGACATTGCCCACAAGATGCTGGAGGCGGGAGCGTCGGTGGTGGTGGGGCACCATCCGCATGTGCTCCAGCCTGTGGAGACCTACAGGACTGCGGACGGACGCAACACGGTGATCTTCTACTCGCTGGGAAATTTTCTGTCGAACCAGTCGCGCAGTTATGTCGACGGGCTGAATCCGGACAGCGACGGCGATCCGCGCGACTCGATGATCGGGCTGTTTTCGGCGGTGAAGAAGGACTACGGACCGGCGGGGATACGGGTGGAATTGGGACACGTAGGGATTTTGCCGGTTTGGGAGGAGAATAACCGCAATGAGATTGCGACGGGCCGGGCAAAGACACCGGTGATCCGGCCGATCTTGATCGACCGGGAGATTCCGCGCCTGCAGGCTCGGCTAAATGAATTGACTCAAGATGAGTTGAGTAAGGCGGCTGAGCCCGGTAAGGCTGCTCCGGCGAGTGCAGCGGTGCCTGGGACAGCTGCGCCGAGTGAGCCGGTCGTAAAAGCGGACACCGGCGGCTCGGCGGCAGTTGCAGTGTTGAGCGCCGAGCAGAAGAAGGAGTTCATCGAGATCACTGATCGGCTTAAGCTGCTGACGGATCGGCGCGCGCTGTTGCTGGGGCGCACGGGTGACGAGTATGTGACGGCGCCACCGAAGAGGTCGGCGAAGCCGTAGGTATTGTTCACACTATTCTTTACGACCGGCATGATATCAATTGACCTGGAGGAGCCCGGCGGCACGCGATGCAGAGTCATGAAGTCGAGAAGAAACACTTCGCGGATGTGCTGGGAGCGCTGCTTGGGCTGCTGATGATTCCCATGCTGCTGGTTGGGGCGGCGATCGTGGTTCCGGTCGTGTTTGCGTTTCGGTGGATAGGGAAGCATCGCGAGCACTCGTTCAGGATGTTGATGAAATCGCGGGGAAGGCTGATGAGCTGGCCGGAATTACTGCGCGAGCTGCGCGACACCGGCGGAACATGCATCGAAGAGCGATTCTCATCCAAAGGACCGGTCCGCTTCTGGTGGACGCGGGACGATGTCTATCGCGACTCGCCGTACGAGATTATTGATTGGTTCACGATGCGAAAGGGGCGCGGAGCTGAACCGTTCATTCACTGGTGCAGGGCGCGGTACACAAACGCCGATGCGGGCAGCGCGATGCTGGTGGACACCGGGCTCGTGCCGCGGAGGGAGATTTACGCCTTGTGGTCCAAGTGCAGGTCGCAGTCGATGACGGCGCGATGGGTGGAAGTGGCGCCTCCCGAGATTCTTCCGCCGCAACCGGGGCAGTAGTTCCGGTGGCTTTGTCAGAGGCTCTGTCAAGAGAGCTGATTCGAAAGCGCTTTATCGATGGCTGCATAAGGAATGTCCTCGAGAACGCGCCGCAATAAGCTCGAAACACTCAATGGTCTGAGATCCGTTCGAAGCTCATCGTCTGGCATTCGCTGCGCCAAAAAACTCTCCACGTTGAGTCATGCCCATCCATGTACCCAACTGCACAGCAATTCATCCCGCGGAATGAAACGCTGGATCCATGGTCCCTGTTGCGGTTCTTGGCAGGACCGAACAATCGGTGATCGCTTTATATCCGACATTCCCGGGGGAAGACCATGCCACAGAGCCCGCACAATCGATCGGCTGAGATTCATAACCTTGCGGAACACACCCATGATGCTTCTGCCGCTCACGACAAGGCGGATCATTTGACTCCCAACGAACTCAACAAACAGGCTGACGAGCATTCCAGGAAAACGCACGAGCGCGACGAGGCACTGGCCGCAGAGGTCACGAAGCGCAACAAGGCGCAGCCCGTGAAGCCCTCGCCCTCCGGCAATTGACGGGCTGTCGGTCAAGTCAGGAGCGCAACGCCAACCGCTGACGCAGCGGCTTTCAATGCAAGGTCGAGAGTCGCCAGCGGAATCTGTTCGCTCATTGCCAGGGCCAGATAAGCGGCGTCGTAGATCGAAAGTTTGTTTTGCCGTGCGAGATCTAGCAAAATCCGGTCGTCCCGGCTGGAATCGACTTCGATGGAGAGCGCCGCAATCTCATTGAGGAAAATTGCAGTACCCACCGGGGTAATTCGCCCACGACGTTCACTCACCACGAGTATGTTGCGTACCTCAAACCACCACAAGGCCGGAACAATGGCGGAAGCAGCGCCTGACTCCAGCAACTCCTCCGCCCGGAGCGCAACGGGGTCGTGCTCGTCGGGAAATGCCAAACTCACAGTAACCGAAGCATCCAGGACGAACCGCGTGGGCGGCATGGTTAGCGGCGCCCCTCGTCTCGAGCCGACAATATCTCCTCGACAGACATCGGCAGTGTCCGCGCCCGCAGGGCGCGAATATTCGCGACAGCCCTCTTTGTACGCTCCCGGTCAAATACCTTCTCAGGAACAATACGGGCGATTCGCTTGCCATGCCGCGTAATCGCGATGCTCTCACCGCTTTCAACTTCGTCGAGAATGCGAAGAAGGTGGGTCTTGGCTTCGGATGCCTGAATTGTGTGCATAAGATTTGACCAGTCGAACCGACTAGTTGAATTCTATCGCAATCACCGGCATAAGCAAGCCCAACCCTCGAATCGTCCGCTCTAATACCCGTTCGCCACCAGCCAAGCCTCGGTCAGCGCGAATTCAGACTTGTTAGCGTTCTGGAGCTGCATCGCGGCCAGCTTCACCAGCACATCGGCCTCGATGTTCACAGGCGCGCCAGGGGCGAGCGTATGGAGGTTGGTGCGCCAGTAGGTCAAGGGGAGAATGGCGATGGTGATGGTGTCGACCTCAAAGGCCGCGATGGTCAGGCTGATGCCTTCAACGGCGACACTGCCCTTGTGAACCATCCATTGACGAACGTCCTCGGGGACCTTGACTTTGAGCGTCCAGTCGGTCGTCTGGGCGTCGAAAGTTGGACTGGAACGCTGGACCAAAGGCTCAAGAGAGCGGAGCTCCCCCGTGCCGTCCACGTGGCCCTGAACGATGTGCCCCCCGAGAGGGCTGCCGGCGGCGGTGGGCAGCTCAAGGTTGACGCGCGAGCCGGGGGCAAGCGCGCCGAGCGAAGTGCGGTCGAGAGTCTCCTGGGCGAGGTCGGCGTGGAAATAGATCGGATCCGGGTCGAGCGCGGTGAGGCAGACGCCGGAGACGCCCAGTGAATCGCCCTCGCGGAGGCGGGATGCCACTCCGGGGGCCTCGACTGTGATGCGGCGGACGCCGCCACGGTCGCTGAGGCTGACTAGCGTTCCGGTCTGCTCGATGATGCCGGTGAACATGGTTCGATTCTAAGCGAGTAACGCAGCTTGCGTAGAATTAGCGGCCGGGGGCACACAATGGAAGCGTCAGACCCTCATCTCCAGCTCCGTCCAGAGGGCATTTTTTTTGGGACCCCCACCCCCCTCCCGGTGAAAGTGAGCCGGCGCAAGCTCGACCCTGGATTCAAGAGCACTGTAATCAATAACTTGGGCCGAAAATTCCCGTAACCGCATAGTAAACAGAGGCCCAGATTTCATTCGTTTTTGCCCCGTTTGTGCCGCGTTCGTGCGCAAAAAATGCACAAATGAAGCAATTTCAACCGAGTCCTCTTACCCGCGGCGCCCATTTCATTGGATGGATCGAAGCTGCGAAGACGGGAACGCCCGAAGTGCGGCTTGCGTAGGGAGAAGAGTACGCTCGGGTGTGCGCTGGCGGACATGCGCGTCCAAAAGCGAACAGTCACTGGCGACCCAATTTCGCGTTGCTGTCGTAATCCGAAATGTGCTGTGCAGGTTGCGAAGCTAGTCGAGGGCTGGAGTTGTGGCACGCCGCCTGCTAAAAGAGTAGAGGAACGGACTTTCCCCGGAGATCCGAATCGAATGAAGCAATTTGAGCGGTTCAGGCTGGATACGGCGAACGAGTGTCTGTGGCGCGAGAGCGAACAGATCGCAATTCCGCCCAAGGCATTCGCGGTGTTGCGTTATCTGGTCGAGAATCCCGGGCGGCTCATAACCCATGACGAACTGATGGATGCGCTCTGGCCCGAGACGTTTGTGCAGCCGCAGGTTCTGCGCACCTACATGCTCGATTTGCGCAAGGCGCTGGGTGACGACGCCGGGCAACCGCGGTTCATTCAGACACTGCCCAAGCGAGGCTACAGCTTCGTGGCCGCGGTATCGGATTGCGTGGCCGTGACGCCGGGCGCGGCGGTACAGGCGGCTAAGCAGTCGGGGTTTGTGAATCGCGAAGAGGAGCTCGGAAGGCTGAGAGCGGAGTTCGAGCGGGCGTCGACTGGCGAAAGGCGACTGGTCTTTATCTGCGGCGAGGCGGGGATTGGAAAGACAGCGCTTCTGGATGCGTTCCTGGATGCGTCGTTGAGGTCCGGAAAGCCTCCGGTGTGCGTGGCCCGCGGACAATGTGTACTCGGCATGGGCTGGAAAGAGGAGTACTACCCGGTGATGGAAGCGCTGGGCCAGCTTGCCGGAGCGGCCGATGGAGAGTCGGCGCGCGGGACCCTGGCACGGATGGCTCCAATGTGGCTGCCGCGCCTGGAGCGGCAGGCGGAGACACCCCCAGGGACGGGATCTGTTGCCGGGCAGGAGCGGTTGATGGGTGGCCTGTGCGAAGCCATCGAGGAGATTGCAGCCTCAAAGCCACTGATTTTGATTCTTGAAGATTTGCATTGGGCCGATGACGCGACGCTGAATCTGATCTCTGCGCTTGCACGGCGCCGCGGGCCTGCGAAGCTGCTGATGGTGGCCACGCTGAGGCCGGGGAGCGCAGCCAGGGAGCATCCGCTGCGGGCATTGAAGCAGGACCTGTCGATGCGCAAGCTGTGCTCGGAGATTGGGATGAAGCCGCTGGGAAAGACCGCGGTGAGGAGTCTCTTGAGCAAGGAGCTGCAGCAGGAAGGCCTGCCTGAGGGGTTGGGCGGATTTGTGCATCAGCACTCGGAGGGCAATCCGTTGTTTGCAATCGCGATCGTGGAGCACCTGATCGAGCAGCGCGTGCTGGTGCGGCATGGGAGCGATTCCGCTGCGCACTGGGAGCTGGACAAACCGCTGAAAGAGATGGAGGGGGGCGTTCCGGCGGAGCTGGCGCAGATGGTGGAACTCGAGATTGAGCAGGTAAGCGCCGAAGAACAGCTGGTGCTGGAGGCGGGGAGCCTGATGAACGTTGCGTTTCCGGCCTGGGCAGTGGCAGCGGCACTCGGGACGGATGCTCTTGCCATGGAAGAGACTTGCGATGGACTGGCGCGGCGATTGCATTTTGTGAAGCGCGGCGGACAAGACGAGCTGCCGGATGGAAGCTGCTCCGACTTCTATGTCTTTTCGCACGAGATCTATCGCGAGGTGCTCTATCAAAGGCAGTCGCCGCGACGGCGGGCGCGCGGACACATACGGATTGCAGAGCGGCTGGGCGAGATGTTCAAGGGACGCGAAGCAGATGTGGCGCGCGAGATGGCAGGTCACTTTGAAGCGGCCGGGAGCTGGCAGCGCGCGGCCGACGCGCTGCATGCGGCTGCGCGCCGTGCACAGTTGCGGCGGGCCCATGTGGAGGCGACGGAACTGACCGAGCACGCGCGAAGGTTGGAACTGAATGTGAGCTGAGTTGAAGCTCTGAAGCGAATCGCGCGCTATGAAATTCAATCTGGACAAGTCGCAAAAAAACTTGACGATTTCTGGATGGGAACTTAACGACTTTAATTTTGAAGGCGGGTAGTGTGGTTTTCAGGCAGGAGGTCTTCAATGAAAATCACACTTCGCTCCATCGTTCTGGCGCCGGTCATGCTGGCTGCCTTAGCCTTCACCGCAAACACCGCGATGGCGGAATCGAACATCAACGTGCCTTTCAACTTCACGGTTGGCGGCCAGAAGTGCCCTGCCGGCCTCTACACTGTCAGCAAAGATAGTCAGGACGGTTCCGTGAGATTGGTCGGGCCCGCGCACTCATTCGTCTGGGGGGCTCATCCCGGCGATGCTAAAACCGATGAGAAGCGCGTGGTTTTGAAGTTCGACGGATCGGGTCAGGATCATGTGCTGCGGTCGATCCAGTACGGCCCGCTGGTGACCTCACAACTGAACAAGAAGACGACCAATACCGAGATCAGGGTGACGGCAGCCGGACAGTAGGAGATTTCCGAGCGGCGAATGGATGAGTTCACGCTTGCGTCGGGCAAGTGCAAAAGCAGGGTGCATCGCATTGCGACGCGCCCTGCTTTTGCGTTGCGCGGAACTCAATCTACGCGGGCCAGGGGTCTTTCAATAGGGAGCAGAGGCCCAGGTCGTTGTTGTAGCGCTCAACTTCCACCTCGGCCATGCGGATGGGGTTGGAGACTCCGCGGAAGGCCGGAACGGCGTCGGAGCCCATGATCTGCGGCGAGACGAACAGATGGATGCGGTCGACGAGTCCTGCAGCCAGCAGCGCGGTGTTGAGGCGTGTGCCGGTTTCGGTGAGCAAGGTGAGAATGCCTTCGCGGCCCAGTTGATCGAGAACTTTGCCGAGCGGGACGCGGCCTGCCACCCAGCCAACCGAAGACTTGTCGCTGGGAGCCCCGGTCTCGGCGGGCAACACCTCGACGCGGACGCCGCGGCTGCGCAGCGCATCGGCGCGGGCCTGGTCGGTGGAGACGGTGAAGATGACGACGTCATTCTGCGCGCTGGCGACCATCTTTGAGTCAAGGGGCATGCGCAGGGTTGAGTCGAGGACGGTGCGCAGCAGGGGCCGTCGGCGGCGCAGTCCGCTGCGGTCGGTGAGCATGGGGTCGTCGGCCAGGACCGTGTCAACCCCCACCATGGCGGCGTCGGCCTGCCAGCGCAGCGGCTGCACGGCGGCGCGGGCTTCCTCGCAGGTGATCCAGTAGGGCGCGTGGGCCAGGTGTTGACCGGCGGGCGGAGCGATGCGGCCGTCGAGCGACATGGCAACCTTCATCAGCACGAAGGGGCGCCGATGCTGGCTCCAGCGGGCGAAGCCTTCATTGAGGCGGCGGGCTTCCTTCTGACTGGCTCCAATGCTGACCTGAAGCCCCGCCGCACGCAGCGCTTCCAGTCCATGACCGGCCACGTTGGGATTGGGGTCGATGGTCGCAGCGACTACGCGTGCGAGCCCGGCTTCGATAAGCGCCGCGGTGCAGGGAGGCGTGCGCCCGGTGTGGTTGCAGGGCTCGAGGGTCACATAAGCTGTGCCGCCGTGAAGGCGAGCGCCGGCGTGGGCCTGGGCCTCGCGCAGAGCGACGACCTCGGCGTGGTCGAGCAGGTCGTATTCATGCCACCCCTCGCCGACCACCTGCCCGGCGCAGTCAAGAATGACGCAGCCAACGACGGGGTTGGGCGAGCAGACCCCAATGCCCCGGTGGGCCAGCTCGAGGGCGCGGTTCATCCAGTACGCGTCTTGGCTGGAGGTATCGTTCTTGCCAATCATTTCGATCATTCGCCGCAGTCTTTCACTCTTCGTCGATTTCCGCAACAGCAGCTCCGCTTCGATCGCGCGGCGGTCGGCGCAGCGGGGCCAAGCGGTATGCGTATGGATCTTCCGGCTCGGGTTTCGGGGACAGCAGGCGTTTCAGCTTCGCAAGGAGTCTTTGTAACAGCGAATTCGGATGATTGCCGGATTTCATTTTCCCCTACCTAACTCAGCTTCGGCTCAGAGTGGTTTTGTGAGGTTCCTGTAGACCATCCTCGCCTATTCCAAAAGCGATTCCACAAATGCCTCCGGAGAAAACTCCAGCAAGTCTGACATTTTTTCCCCAACGCCGACGAACCGTACAGGCAGATTGAGCTCGCGTGCGATAGCGATGGCGATGCCGCCCTTGGCGGTGCCGTCGAGTTTGGTGAGCAGGATGCCGGTAACTCCGGCGGCCTGGGTGAACAGACGCGCTTGCTGCAAACCGTTCTGGCCTGTAGTGGCGTCCATCACCAGGAGGACTTCGTGGGGCGCCCCGGGAACCAGGCGAGCGGCGGTCCGGCGCATCTTGTCGAGCTCGTCCATGAGGCCGGTCTTGGTGTGCAGGCGGCCGGCGGTATCGACGTAGAGGTCCTGAATATTGCGGGTTTTGGCGGCGGTGATGGAGTCATAAAGCACGGCCGCCGGATCGCCGCCCTGCTTGGTCTTGATCATTTCAACGCCCGAGCGCTGGGCCCATATTTCAAGCTGCTCGATCGCTGCCGCGCGGAATGTATCCGCAGCGCACAACAGCACGGAGTGCCCTTGGGCGCGGCTCCAGGCGGCCAGCTTGCCGCTCGAGGTGGTTTTGCCGGTGCCGTTGACGCCGACCAGGAAGGTGACTTTAGGCAACACCTCGGGTGCGGCGACGGCCACTTGCGGAGCGCGGAGGATTGCGATCATCTGCTGCTTCAAAAGATCGCGCAGCTCGGCGCCGCCGTCGATGGCTTTGAGGCGGGCGTGATCGCGAAGTGCTTCGAGAATGGCGGTGGTGGTTGGGACGCCGATGTCGCTCGAGATGAGCGCGGTCTCCAGCTCTTCAAGATCCCCCTCGTCGACTATCCGGGTCATCGCGGAGATTTCCGCGATCTTCGATGAGAAAGACTCGCGCGTGCGCGAGACGGCCTGCTTCATCCGCTCGAAAAAGCCGGGTTTGCGGCCTTCCGTCTGTTCGGCTTCGTCGGAACCGGGTTCACCGGCTGCCGGCGCCTGGTCCGCATCTTTCTTGCCGCCAAATAATCTGATCATTATGTGTCCAGACTCCAGTTTATAGCTTCTTTGCAGGCTCAGGGAGGGGCGGGCCGCTCTGCAATTTAGGTGGTTGTAATCGCTTTCCAGCCTCGTCTCGTGCTCATTCGACGGGATTTGGTTCGGTTACTTGCGCCGGCTCGGATATTCTTGATAAAAGGCCGCTTTCCCCCTGTTTTGAATTTCCGCGGCCGCCAAACGGCAGGTATCGCGACACAACGCGGGCGATGGAGTCGCTCGCCAGCAGCAGCGCAAGGGAGAAATGAATTCATCTCAGACACATCCTCTCAGAAAAGTTCTCGAAAGCCGCATCGCCATTATCGACGGGGCTATGGGGACAACGATCCGCGCCTATGGAATGACGGAAGCGGACATCCGCGGAGAGCGGTTCAAGAACGCGGCCAAGGACTTGAAGAACAACGGGGATCTGTTTTCGCTGACGCAGCCGGAGATGATCTTAGATATTCACAAGCGATTTCTGGATGCGGGAGCGGACATCATTGAGACCAATACGTTTGGCGCGACGAGCATCACGCAGAGCGAGTTTTTTGTCGAAGATCCGCGCGAGAAGGGCGGGCGGAAAGATCCGGAGTTTTACCAGAAAATAATCGACGACAAGTTTCTCAAGGACCTGGCGTGGGACATCAACGAGACATCTGCGCGGCAGTGCAGGGAGATGGCGGACCGCGAAGGCAATGAGACCGGGCGGCGGCGGTTTGTTGCCGGAGCGATCGGGCCGCTGACAGTATCGCTTTCGAACTCGCCTGACGCCGACGACGCCGGGTTTCGCGTGGTCACGTTCGACCAGGTGAAGACGGCTTATGCCGAGGAGGTGAGGGCGCTGATTGCAGGCGGAGTGGATGTGCTGCTGGTGGAAACGATCTTCGACTCTCTCAACGCGAAGGCCGCGCTGGTGGCTATTCGCGAAGTGTTCGACGAGCAGGGCAAGGAACTCCCGGTGATGATTTCAGCGGCGGTTGGACGGGGCGGCGAAACCATGATTTCAGCGCAGACCATCGAAGCTTTCTGGAATGCGACCGAGCACGCCAAGCCGCTGTCGATCGGACTGAATTGCTCGCTGGGTCCTGACCTGATGTATCCGTTTCTGTCGGAGCTTTCCGAGAAGGCGGACGTGGCGATCTCCTGTTATCCGAATGCGGGATTGCCGAATCCGCTCTCGGCGACGGGTTTCGATCTTGGCCCGGACGACATGGCGCGTTACCTGAGCGAGTTTGCAAATGCGGGGCTGATCAACATTGCGGGCGGTTGCTGTGGCAATACACCGGAGCACATTGCGGCGATTGCAAAGGCGCTTGAGGGCCTCGCGCCGCGTGAGTTGAAGAGGACGCGATGAGCGAGATCGATAGCAATGAAGTTCGTGAGATGCGGCCGCTGAGACTTTCAGGTTCGCAGCCGTTTACGCAACAGCCAGGCGTCTACATCATGATCGGCGAGCGGACTAACGTGGCCGGGTCGCCGAAGTTTGCCAAGCTGATCAAGGAAGGCAAGTTCGAAGAAGCGGTGAGCGTGGCGCGGCAACAGGTAGAGAATGGCGCCAACGTGATCGACATCTGTATGGACGAGGGAATGATCGACGGCGTCTCGGCGATGACGCGCTATCTTCACCTGCTGGCGAGCGAACCGGAAGTAGCCAAAGTGCCGTTCATGGTCGATTCGTCGAAGTGGGAAGTGATTGAGGCGGGGCTGAAATGCCTGCAGGGCAAGGGCATTGTGAATTCGATCTCGCTGAAGGAAGGCGAGGAGAAGTTTCGCAGGAACGCTTCTGCAGTCTTGAAGTATGGCGCCGCCGCGGTGGTGATGGCCTTTGACGAGCAGGGGCAGGCCGCAACGTATGAGGACAAGATCCGAATTTGCGAGCGGGCTTACAGAATTCTCGTCGACGAGGTTGGATTTCCGGCCGAAGACATTATTTTCGATCCGAACATTCTTACCGTCGCGACCGGCATGGAGGAGCACAACGACTACGCGCTCGACTTTATCAACGCAACGCGATGGATAAAGGCCAACCTGCCTCATGCGAAAGTGAGCGGGGGCGTCTCGAATATTTCATTCAGCTTCAGGGGCAACAACAAGGTTCGCGAGGCGATGCACTCGGCGTTCTTGTACCACGCAATGGCCGCGGGCATGGACATGGGCATTGTGAACGCCGGCATGCTGGAGGTGTATGAAGAGATCGATCCGGAGCTGAAGGAACTGGTGGAGGACGTGCTGCTCAACCGGCGTCCTGATGCCACCGAGCGGCTGGTGGAGTTTGGCGAGACGCTCAAGGGCTTGGGCTCGGTCGAGGTGGAGAAGAAGACTGAGGAGTGGCGGAACGGAACGGTCGAGGAGCGGCTGAGCCACGCGCTTGTGAAAGGGATTGACGCCTACATCGAGTTGGATGCCGAAGAAGCGCGCGTGAAGCTGGGACGGCCGCTCAAGGTGATAGAAGGGCCGCTGATGGCGGGCATGAGTGTGGTGGGCGACCTGTTTGGCGCCGGCAAGATGTTTTTGCCGCAGGTGGTAAAGTCTGCCCGGGTGATGAAGAAGGCCGTGGCCCACCTGACGCCGTACATGGAGGCTGAGAAGGCTTCGATGGAGGCGAACGGCGAAGTTGTAAAGGCGCAGGGAAAGATTGTGCTGGCAACGGTGAAGGGCGACGTGCACGACATCGGCAAGAACATTGTGGGCGTGGTGCTGAGCTGCAACAACTATGAAGTGATCGACCTGGGCGTAATGGTTTCGTGCGAGAAGATCCTGGAGCGCGCGAAGGCGGAAAATGCCGACATCGTCGGGTTGAGCGGGCTCATTACGCCATCGCTCGACGAGATGGTGCACGTGGCGCGGGAGATGGAGCGGCAGGGATTCAAGCTGCCGCTGCTGATTGGCGGAGCGACGACCAGCCGTGCGCATACGGCGGTGAAGATTGCGCCTCACTACAGCGAGCCGGTGATCCATGTGCTGGACGCCAGCCGCGCGGTGGGAGTGACGACAAGCCTGCTGAGCGCGGACGGCAAGGCGGGGTTTGTGGCCGGACATCGCGCCGACTACGAGACCATTCGCAGCAAGCACGCGGCGCCCGCCCAGAAGCTTGTGACGCTCGAAACTGCGCGCAGGAAAAGGACGCCGATCGGGTGGCGTGATGAGGATTTGCCGGTTCCGGAGTTTACCGGGGCGCGGGTGCTCAACGATTTTCCGCTCGCGACGCTCAGGGAGTTTATCGACTGGACGCCATTCTTCCACACCTGGGGAATGAAGGGCGTTTATCCGCGGATTCTCAAAGACGAGCGGCAGGGAGCGGAAGCGCAGAAGATTTTCGACGATGCAAATGCGCTGCTCGATCGGATGATTGAGAAGAAACTGATTACGGCGCGCGGCGTGTACGGGCTGTTTCCGGCCAATGCTGTTTTCGACGATGTGGAACTGTATGCGGATGGATCGCGGGCCGATGTGTTGCTGCGATTCCATTTCCTGAGGCAGCAGGCGAACAGGGACAGCGGCGAGCCTTGCCGGTCGCTGGTGGATTTTGTCGCGCCGAAGGAGACCGGGCTGAGCGATCACATTGGGGCTTTCGCGGTGACTGCCGGGATCGGGTTGAAGGAGTTGTGCGACGGCTTCAGAAGCAGGAACGACGACTATAACGCGATCATGGCCGAGGCAATTGCCGACCGGCTTGCAGAGGCGTTTGCCGAGTGCCTCCACAAGCGGGTGCGGGATGAGTGGGGCTACGGACGCTCAGAAGTTTTGAGCACCGACGACCTCATCCATGAAAAATATCGCGGCATCAGGCCGGCGCCGGGATACCCGGCTTGCCCGGATCATACCGAGAAGGGAACCATCTGGGGACTGCTCGATGTCGAGAAGAACACTGGAATGCTGCTGACCGAATCGTTTGCGATGTGGCCGGGATCGAGCGTGAGCGGGCTGTATTTTGCGCATCCGGAGTCGCGCTATTTTTCGCTGGGCAAAATTGATCGCGATCAGGTGGAGGATTATGCCGGGCGCAAAGGGATGAGCGTGTCGGAAGTGGAACGATGGCTTGGTCCCAATCTGAACTACGAACCGGGACGGGAATATGGGATTGGGAATTGACGGAATCTATTTCAGGACAGGTTGCGTAGAATTATCCGGGTTTATGGGAGAGTGGATTTAAGAAAGAGTGAACGGCATGTGTGGTCTCCTCGAACGGCCGGGGCACAGGTTCTGATTGGTAAGCTCCCGGTCGTTCGTCTTTTCCCTAAACGCACGTTGTCCACGATCTCCATTTGAACGCGACCTGAGAAGAACCGGCGCCGCCGCCCAAATGCGGGCCTGATTCCGCATTGCGAAAGTGGCAGTTAAGACTCCTCCAGCCCTCCGACCGCATTTTCCGCAGCCAGTAAAGCCGTGCCCAGCCATATCGCAGCGACGCCGTTCTACACTCCTGGCGCCTTCCCGGATGAAATTGATGCTCATTCTCCGAACACGTTGTAGCTGCTTCTAATCTGTGATCATGTGCAATGCAACGATGGCCAGGATGACGAAGGCTGTCGCAGTTGCCGCCGCGACGAGCAGATTAGCGAGGTGACCTCGGATCGAAGCGAAAGCCTGGCCAGCGGCGTGGCGGAGTTCGGGGCTTGATCGCCAGGTTCTCAGGACGGTTATGGAACCGCTTATGAGCACCACAAGCGGCATCGCGACGAGGAACAGCCATAGGCCAAGGTGCGGCTGCGCGGCGTACCAGGCGACGATTCTCTGGGCGGTATGGGCAGGTTCGAACTGACCGGGTTGGAGTTCGCGCACGAACAGCGCGGTCATGAACAGGGTGGCGGGGAAGAGGAGCACGAGTTCCGCTGCGGCGAGGGAGCGTTTGACGGTCTTCATAGATCACATTATGTGGAGAAAACATTGGGGCTTCAAGGTGTGAATTAAAGAAAATTACGGTGCGGTGTTACTACGGGGTTAAAGTTCTTACACAATATTTGCACTGTTTTCGCGTCACCTTGATAGTCCTTTCACAGTCATTCGCCAATACTTGTATGGTGATCCCACACTTTCGGCAAATAGTTCCTATGAAGCTCTCGCACGGCCCCTCTTCTCTGCTTGAAGTCGCATTTCCTACCATAGCGCCGACGGTATTTAGGGTTCCTTCCACTCCCAATATTCAAGCGGAGGTGGGCCGGTACCGTCTGCGGCTGGCATTGACTCGTGAGGATCGCGAGGCTGCGTGCAGACTGCGATTCAGGGTGTTCAATGTCGAACTGGGCGAGGGGTTGGAGAGCTCGTACCAGACCGGACTGGACACGGACCAATTCGATCCGGTCTGCGAGCACTTGCTGGTGGAAGACAAGGCGAGCCGGCGGATTGTGGGCACATACCGAATGCAGTCGGGCACGACGGCGACCGAGAACCTGGGATACTACTCGGAGCAGGAGTTTGATCTCGCGCCTTACGAGCAGCTTCGCGCCGAGATGCTGGAGCTGGGGCGGGCCTCGATCGACCGCGAGCACAGGACGCCCGAGGTGCTCACGCTGTTGTGGCGGGGAATTGCGCAGTATGCTCATGACATGGGGCTTCGTTACCTGCTGGGCTGCTCGTCGCTGAACTCGAATGAACCGGCTGAAGGTTGGCGGATGTTTCGCCAGTTGGAGCAATACCGGGTTGCAAAGGAGTTTGAGACTAAGCCGACCGCTGAGTATGCGTGTCCCATCGATCAGCATGGCGCGGACGCACAGCCGTCGGCCATGGAGCAAGTTCGATTGGTGCCAGATGCGCCTTGCGCCCATGCGCCGGCGCAGGTGAAGATTCCGAGGCTGCTGAGAACATACCTGGCGATCGGCGCGCAGATTGCGGCGGCGCCGGCCTGGGACCGGGAGTTTCACACCATCGACTTTCTTACGCTGCTTGATCTGAAGTTGCTCTCCGCCTCGGCGCGCAACCGGTTTCTGGCCCCGCTGACAACGTGATTTTGCGGCGATCCCGGCGCGCTGCGGCGCTGGCGTTTGCACTGGGAGTCTCTGCATTGGACGGGTGGCGTCTGAGGCTGCGCGGCCCGATTTCAGTAGAGCAGCACGCACGGTGGATGCAATCTACTGCGCGTCGTGTGCTGGATGGTCTCGGCATTCACGTGCAGATTGACGGCGAGGCGCCCGCTTGCGGGCTGGTGGTTTCGAACCATCTCAGCTATCTCGACATTGCCATTTTGTCGGCGGCCAACCCAAGCATCTTTGTATCGAAAGCGGAGATCGGCGCGTGGCCGTTTTTCGGCATGCTCGCGCGCATGGGCGGGACGATTTTTCTGGATCGCAAGAGCCTGGTGAGCGCGGCAGCGGCTGCGGGAGAAATTTCTGCTCGGCTGAGGCTCGGCGTGCCGGTGCTGTTGTTTCCTGAAGGCACCAGCACCGACGGAGGCACGGTTTTGCGGTTTTATACGCGGCTTTTTCAGCCGGCCATTGATGCAGGCTCGCCAGTTACGGCGGCTGCCATTCGATACGTGCTGAACGATGGTTTGGACGAAAGGGAAATGTGCTGGTTTGGGGATGCTGGTTTTCTACCCCATCTGTGGAAGGCGCTGGGGATGAGTGAGTTTTCAGCGCAGGTTCGGTTTGGAAGGCCGCGGGTGTATGCGGATCGGAAGAATGCGGCGGCTGAAACGCGAAGTGAAGTTGTGGCGATGCGGCAGGCATGGATTGGGGCCGCCGCCCCGACGGACACCGTTCGTGCGTAGAGGGCAGAAGCGGCGCCTCAATCTGATGCGGCGTCGGGGCTGTCGGCCAGGAGGGTCGGCCCTGGAATGCGCGTGGATGCGGCGATCCAGCTCATTGACTTCGGAAAGAGTGGAAGAGCGAGCAGAGCCAGGCCGTGACCGGGCGCGGTGACCATCGCTTTGGAAAGCAGTGTTGCAATCCACATGGACCGGTCGAGCTGGCTGCGCAACTGGCCCAGGTATCGGTTGGCGGTCGAGCCGGCAAGAAAGTTCTTCGCGGCGAGGGCGGCGCTGTGCAGGGCGATGGACATGCCGTCGCCGGTAAAGGACGGGATGACCACGGCCTGGTCTCCGATGCGCCAGAGGCCTCCTGACGCCGCAGCGATATAGCCGTAGGGGATAGGTGAGATGGCCAAGGGACGCGGCCATAGCTGTGTCGCGCCTTCGAGGAGCTGCCGCAGACGCCGGTTTCTATTCAGTATCCCGGACAGCAGGCTGCTCCAGGTGAGAGCTTTGTGCCACGCAGCGCGGCGCACGACGAGGCAGAGATTGGCGATCCCGGCTTCAACCAGGGAGAGGCCGCCGTATCCGTTCGAAAAGAGAAACAACTCCATGAAGTTCTGGAGGGCACGCGCCGGCGCGGGGGCGAGGCGGAAGTGAACTTTGAAGCCGATGAGATCACCCTGAAGGCCTCGGCCGCGGGGCAAGCCGTGGAGATCGTGTTTTCCAGTGGCGAGGAAGACGTTTTGGGCGGAGATGGGGTCGCCTTGCTTGAGGCTGGCTCGCCATGCGTTGCCGTGCGAACTAAGGTCTTGGACGGAGACGCCGGTCAGCACTTGGCATCCGAGTTGCTCGGCGCGGCCGAGCATCGCGCCGTCGAGGATGCGGCGCGAGAGCGAAAGGGCGCAAAAGGGAAGCTCGGCCTCCGCTACTTGATGGCCTGAGGAGAGCCGTAGGGACTGGATGGAGACCGCGCCGAGGGATTCGGGCGAGATACCGGCGTGTCGGAGATAACGAACTGCTTCCGTGCTGAGGAATTCGCCGCAGACTTTGTCGTGCGGGCCGCGCTGTTTTTCGACCAACGTGACCGATCGGCCGGCATGGGCCAGCTTGATGGCCAGCATCGAGCCGGCGAGCCCCCCGCCAATGACCAGGTTTTCGACTGCGGCAGGCGCGCTCATTGGACTTTCCAGCGGGCGACGCACAACCGCCCGGGAGTGAAGCCTCGGATGGAGACATCGTTGGCGCGGAGACCCGCGGCGGCTGTGATGGACTGCCAGTCACTCACTTCAAACGACCGAAGGATCGAGACGGGCCCATCGTGCTGCACGAAGGGATGGAGATGGGCGAGTTTCGAGAAGGCTTTCAGCAGATGATATGGAACCGGGTTGCGGGAGAGATCGTTGATGAACCAGCCGAGCGTGGCGTGGTGCTCCATCCATTGAATGAAACGGACAATATCGCGATCGTCCAGATGGTGGGTGAAGAGGGAACTGACGACCAGATGAACGGTCTGGTGTGGATGGTAGGCGAAGATGTCCGAGCAGAGCCAGTCAATTTGGACGTCGCGGGCTGAGGCTTCCCGGGCGATGGAGATGGTGTCGGGATGTATGTCGAGGCCGGTGAGATGGACTTGGACGCGGCGCTGACGTGCCCATTGCGCGATGTGGCGCAGGGTGTCGCCGTGGCCGCAGCCGACGTCGAGAATGCGGATTGGTTGCTGAATGGGGGATGGCAGCGAGCGGAGCCAGTGAAGTACGGGCCGGTAGCCGAGAAACCAGCGGTTGAGCCGGGCGAGATCTCGCAGGCATGCACGGAGCTGATCGCGGCTGCATGGCCGGTCCATGAGCTCGGCGAGCTGGGCGCGCCGGCTGAAATCGAGCGCCTCAGGCGGCATGGAAGAGCATCGTCTCCGCGGTAACGCCGGGGCCGAAGGACATGGCGCAGCCGGGCTGGCCGGGTTTGGCTTGGCGCATGATTTGTTCGAGGACGAACATGACAGTCGCAGATGACATGTTGCCGAAACTGGCAAGGACGCCCCGTGAATGGGTGAGGGCGTCGGGGCGCAGGGCGAGTCCTTTTTCAGCGGCGTCTAGGATGGTTTTGCCGCCGGGATGCACAGCCCAGAGTTCGATGGAGTTGGGGTCGGCGCCGCGCGTGATTTCGGAGCCGATTTCGCCGAGAGAGTGGCGCAGTTGCACGGGAACCTGACCGGAAAGCTGCATGTCGAAGCCGAGCTCGCGAATGCGCCAGGTGATGAGATGGCTGGTGGAGGGAATCTGGAGGGCGAGGAAGCTGTCGATGGCGAGGCCCTTTTGGTCGGCGCTGACTAGAGACGCTGTAGCTCCATCGGCGAAGAGCAGGAAGGACAAGATCTGCTCGAGGTTCTCGGTTTCCTGCAGGTGAAGGGTGCAAAGCTCGAGATTGAGGATGAGCACCCTGGCGCGGGGCTCGGAGCGGACGATGTGATGAGCGGATTTGAGCGCATTGATAGCCGCGTAACAGCCCATGAATCCGATCATGGTGCGCTCGACCGAAGGGTTGAGGCCGAGATGCTCGACGATATCGAAGTCCAGGCCAGGCGCGTAAAGGCCCGTGCAGGATGTGACGATGACGTGAGTCACCTCACGGCGTTCATCACGGTCGAGAGCCAGCTTGTTGAGCGCGCACTGAGCCAGGCGGGGGGCATAGCGCTCGAAGGCCTGCATGCGGCGCGCGGTCCCGGGGAACGAGCCGGGGACGTACATCGCTTCAGCGTCTTTCCATGAGCCGTCGGGCTGGGGAATCGGCTGAAGGAACGAGTAGCGGTGTTCGATGGCAGAAAGGCGGGCCATGCGTCGGAAGAGATTTCGCTCCGTGCCTTCGGGAAGCAGAGTTTCGGCGAAGTCGATGAACGCGCGATGGACATCGTGGGGAGGGACCGCCGAGGCGATGCGGTTGATGTGGGCTGTAGTCATCGTATTCCTGGGGTCTGAATGAGTTCTCGGGGCCGATTTGTTCTTGTTAGACATAGATGCGGAGATTGGGAGAGCGGTACAAATGCTTCAAAATAGGGGTAGATTGGGTGAGGTTTTTGATACGGCGGTAGGAAGCTGGGAGGGATTTTAGTCGGGGGAAATGCCCCACTTGCCCGCAAGGAATAAAAAGTGACTCCGAGGAGGTCGCAGGCAGGTCACGGAATGAGCCTGATCAACCGAAGATGGCCAGTGCCACGTGGTTGACCACGAAGGCGGCGCCGTACGCGAGGGCCAGCATGTACGCAAACTGCAGGGCGGGCCATTTCCAGCTGTTGGTTTCGCGGCGAACAACGGCCATGGTGGAGGTGCACTGCATGGCGAAGGCGAAGAAGATCATGAGGGCCAGTGCGCCGCCGAGGGTCATGTCGTGATGGAGCGCCGTTTGAAGATGCATCGCCTGGGTGCTGGGGTCGGCGCCGTATAAAGTTCCCATCGTACTGACCATGACTTCGCGGGCCAGCACCGAAGAGAGCAGGCCAATGCCGATCTTCCAGTTAAAGCCGAGGGGTGCGATCGCGGGCTCGATGAAGTGGCCCAGCCGGCCGATGATGCTGTCGGCGAGTTCGGGTGCCGACCACGAGCCGCCGGCCGATTGGATCACGGGCAGATGGGCGAGAATCCAGAGGGCCAGAGTGACAAGGAGAATGACGGTCCCGGCCTGGCGGAGGAATACGCGGGCCCGGTCGACAAGGCGCAGCGAGAGCGAGCGCAGGGTCGGCATGCGGTACTGCGGAAGCTCGAGGATAAAGGGTGTCTCGCTCGACCTGAGGATCGAACTCTTCAGGAGCCAGGCCGTGGTCATGGCGCCTACGAATCCCGCCAGGTAAAGCGACAGCATGACGATAGTGCGCAGGCCTAAAAAGCCGTGCAGGTAAAAGGTATTGGGAATGAAGGCGGCAATGAGAAGCATATAAACCGGCAGGCGCGCCGAGCAGGTCATGAACGGCGTGACCAGGATGGTGGCGAAGCGGTCGCGCTTGTTCTCGATGGTGCGGGTGGCCATGATGGCCGGGACCGCGCAGGCGTACGCGGACAGCAGGGGAATGAAGGCCTTGCCGTTGAGACCGATGGTCCGCATGACGCGATCGGCGATCAGGGCGGCGCGGGCCAGGTAGCCCGAGTCCTCGAGAATTCCAATGAATAGGAAGAGAAGGAGAATCTGCGGAAGGAAGACGAGCACCGAGCCGATACCCTTCCATGCGCCGTCGAGGATGAGGGACTGGATCCAGCCGGCGGGCAAGAAGGGGCGGACGAACTCGCCCATGCGGGCGAGGATATCGCCGAAACCGTCGGACAGGGGCTGGCCGATGGAGAAGACGACTTCAAAGACGCCTACCACGACGACCAGGAAGAGGAGCGGTCCCCAGACGCGATGCAGAAGCAGGTTGTCGATCTTGCGGGTGCCCTCGACGGAGAGCGGGGCGCGATAGCCGGTATTGCGGCTGACCTGGGCTGCCCAGGTGTGCGCGCTGGCGGCATTGCCGACCACGGGCAGAGAAAGCGGCTGGTGGATTTCGCGGTTGCCGTACTGATTGAGGAAGAGTGGAACGGCGTCAAGGCCGGTGCCATGAACAGCGCTGATGAGGGCGACGGGAGTGTTGAGCTCGCGGGCCAGCCTGAGGGGATCGATTTCGCCGCCGCGGGCTTCCATCAGGTCACTCATGTTGAGCAAAACGAGGGTGGGCAGGCCGACGGCCAGGACGGGAGCGGCGAGCATGAGCTGGCGGGTAAGGTGAAGCGAGTCCAGAACCAGGAGAACCGCGTCTGGCTTGGGAGTGCCGGGCATCTTGCCGCGCAAGACATCGACGGCGACGCGAGCGTCTTCAGAGTATGGCGTGAGGGAGTAAATGCCGGGCAAGTCGATTAGGGTGAGGTCTTCGCGGCCGACCCCGGCCATCACGCCCATGCGCTGCTCGACGGTCACGCCGGGGTAGTTGGCCACTTTCTGGCGGAGGCCGGTGAGCCGGTTGAAGAGAGTGGATTTGCCGGAGTTGGGAGGGCCGATGAGCGCAACTGTGCGCAGAAGTCCTGCCCCCGATGGTGCAGCTGGCGGTTGAAAGACCGGAGGCGCGCAGCACTCGCTCATCGACTTGCCTCAACCAGCAGGGGGAAACCGTGACCCTCGGACTTGGCGTCATCGGAACTGCGGACACGAATAGCGCTGGCCGTCTCGCGGCGGAGGGCAATCTCCATGCCGTCAATCAGGTAGACGGTAGGATCGCCGGCCGGAGCGCGGCGGAGGGCGGTGACATGGGCGTCGGGAACAAAGCCCATGTGCATAAGGTGGTTCTGAACGGAATCAGGCAGATCGAGGGCGACCAGGACTGCGCTCTCTCCCACGTGCAACTGGCTTAGGATGTTCACCTGCCTGGCTCCTGTGCGCCGACGTATAGGCGGCAGCAAGAAAATACGACCATTCCGGTCGTAATTGAGTATACGGCTTTTTAGCTCAGGCTCGCAAACAGAAGCGGAGGGGAAAATCGTTGTCCAGAAACCCATGGCTAACCTCGACGGGGAGCGAGGCTTTCCAGCAACCGCCGGTTCTCCCCACACCCCCCTGGCGGCCCCTCGATTATGTTTATCGGAACGATGATCATGTTGTATCAGCGGATGGGCTGGGTTGATGTGACCCATATCACCGAATAAGAGGTATAAACCCATTGCAACGGCGTAAGCCGGGTGGTAGAAGAAATTTCATGGACGCAGATGAATTCCGAGCGTTATTGCAGAATGAGGCGCCGCCCGCGGGAGCGCCGACGACTTTGGCGGCCCTTTGGTGGGACGCCAAGGGCGAATGGGCTCGGGCTCATGAACTGGTGGACTCTCTGGAGACTCCGGACGGCATGGCGGTTCACGCCTATCTGCACCGCAAGGAGGGCGAGGCGTGGAATTCGGAATATTGGTACAAGCGGGCGGGACGGAGGTTTTATCGGGAAAAGCTTGAGGATGAGTGGGCGGCGCTGGTGGAAGGGTTGGGGGGAGAATAGCCAGTCAGCCTGCATTTCACGCCTGCACCCTTTTTCTATGAGGGCGCACCGGGTTACCCGGTCGATTGCTATTGCGTACGATTACCGCCCGGACGCGCACAATGGAAGTGGGAGAATCTCATGTCCGCTTCCTTGTGTCGCTTGCGCCCGATCCTAAATCTTAGGGTTTGCCCTTCCGTTTTCGGCCCCCCTACCCCCCTTGCACCTAAAACGGCCTATTTGGAAGGTACGTCCGGAGCAAATCAAACTGAATCAACAGTTTACAATCAACGCCGGGTTACCATATCGTAAACACAACCTCATTTTATCGTTCATTTTCGGCCCCTTCGTGTCGATTTTCGACGCAAAATGAGCTCAAATCAGCCGAATTAGAGAGCTTTTGGAGCAGCTGGACCTCTGGGGAGGAAGTGCCGGCGTGGGGTAATCGAACACGTCATGACTCACTTGCGGATGGTGAAGTTAGACAGATCGGCCTTCTTCAGGTCCTTGGTCTCAATGTCCAGGCCCACTAATCCTTCGACCCCCAGCTCACGGAGGCGGATTTCCATAATCTGGATGCCTACCCGCGCATAGCCGCGCTGCAACGCCACCTGGTTATAGGCGCTCTGGAGGGACAGGTCGGCGTCTTCAAGGTTCTTGCCAATCTGCCGGGCGGCTTCGCCAAATAGCCAGACCTCGGCCCAGGGGAGCGAAGTGAATGCAAAATTCACGCTTTCTTTCTTTTCCTCCAGCTGATCGCGGAGCGCGCTCATCTGCTTTCTCAGGTTCTTACGGCTCTCGGAGATCGACTCCAGAGCATCGGACAGCTTGGCCTCCGCCAGATACCAGTTCATCTGCACCTGCTGGAGGTCGGACCAGCCGTCCCACTCTGGGTCGCCCTGGTGGGGAGCTTTTCCCCTCAGGTCAACGGCGGCATACTCGTCGTCGAGCGCCTTGGCGCGGCTAGCAAAGTCGTTCCCCTCGCGCAGCTCCTTATAGTACGGAGAGCCGTGCTCCAGCGTCGCGAGGGACATGCTAATGGACTTCGCAATGGTCTGCAAGATATCGGCGAACTTCTTGACCTCGAGGTACCATTGAATCGTCTTGGCGGCAAACTCGAGCTTATCCATGGCGCCGGGTTTGAGAATTTCAGTGGCGGCCCGGCGCGCAGTCGCGCCACCCATCGAAGGTGTGCCCCCTGGCATTCCGGTCTTGCCTGCGGACGATGGAGCGGCGCCTGGGCCCGCACCGCCGCCCTTGTCTCCATCGCCGCCCCCGCCTTTGCCGCCCTGACCTTTCGGCGCGTTGGGACCCTCGGGCAGGACGGTGTCGTTATTGATCTCGCCCGAAAGGCTGCCCGCGGCATTCGCCTCGGCAATGTACAGCGAATTTGTTACCTTGACGCCGCGCGTGATGTGCGCGCAGTGCTCGCAACGCACGGCGCTGGTCCCGGCCTCGATCCCTCGCAGCCATACGTTGTGCAACTCAAACGAGTCCATGTCGGCATCGGTTACGGGGCGCCCTCCTGGAAGTTTTTGCCGATCGACAATCGCCCGGTCCAGCGCGTACACCTCGGAATGCTCGCCCGGTTCAACCGTATGCACCACGACCACCTCGCCGCTGGCGACGCGGCGGATCTGATCAGCGATTCGTTCCTGGACCAGAGCGGATTGTTTCGGCCCCTTAACGTTGATCCCGACGTAAATCCGTCTGGTCTGAATGTCACGCACCACGCTGATTAGCGGTCCGGCCGAATCCCCGTGTTCTGCCACATCCTTCAACTGGTTCGGTCCCACCACCAGTCGCGCGATGCGCTGCGCAATGGGCTCAAGCGGAGGAAGCTTTGGAACCGCGTTTCCCGTCTTATCGTCGCGGCGCAACACGGTATCCGCGCCACGCCGCTGCTGGACGGTGTGCGCCAGCTCGTGGGCCAACAGCCGCTGGCCACTCTGGGTTCGCGGCGCAAACTGCCCGGCTCCGAAGACGATATTCTGGCCCACGGTATAGGCACGCGCGTCGACGGCCTCGGCTGACTCCGCGGCTACCGGCCCCGAATGCACGCGCACACGGCTGAAGTCGAACCCGAAGAAGCGCGGTTCAAAGAACCTGCGTGTTTCCTCATCGAGTGGGGCACCCGGCCCGTGGAGCGCTTGATGGACCACGGTGGGTGCTGCCGGCATTCCAGGCGCCGCGACGCCACTCTCCGGCCGCAGGGGCGTCGCGGCCTCAGGTGATCGCATCACCTGCTCGGTGGTCCGATCTGCTTCGCTTTCAAGCGGGTCGTGGGTCGAGCCCACCAGCAGTTTCCTCTGGATGGGGAGGGTCGGCGCATCGTTGGCTGCGCTGCCCGCGCCGGACGCAAAGATAGAGATACCGCGAAAGTCGAAGGAAAGCGGGGGTGTCCTTTCAATGCGCTGCTCCGCATCCACGGCACATTGCTCCGCCTGTGCCGCTCGGACCAGCGGAGCCGCGCTCTGCTTTGCAGTTTCTTTAGCCACGTGGGTATGCATGGCCAAGTCGACAAGCCCCCTTCGCGTTTCTACATATTAAGCCCATCAGTGGGGTTTCTTAAGGGATAAATTGAACGGCGGGAGGTGGGGGAGCGGACATTCTTCCAAAGACAAAAGACCCCGCTCGATGACAGGGTCTTTTGGCGCTGCCGGCTGACGATTATTTCAAAACTGGTTGGGGATTGTTTCAGAACGGTTTGGCAACCTCGACCAAACCTCTAGAACGACAGCAGTCGGTCGAAGAATGCGCGGTAGCGCCGGAAGGCCTGGCGCAGGTCTTCGGTATTCACATTTTCACCGCGGTCCCACTGTTTTTCCATCTGTTCGCGCTCTGAGGCGAATTGTTCTCCGATACGCTTGAACACAGCGGCGACCAGGTGGTCTGCCCGCTCAACCGCCTCGCGGGGCTGATCGACGAAAGATATCTGAACCTCGCTCCAGTTCGATCGGAAGTTATCGAGTTCGCTCGCAGGAAACAACGGATTCGGCTGTTGCTCCGCGATGCCTCTCGCGGGGCGTGCGGCGGTATCGGTCTGGGCTATGGAGTCGTTGTTGAACCCGTTGACTGAGTCTTGGCGCGAAGGGCTGATAATATCAGCGGCGCTCAAGTTTTCTTCTTTAAGAAGCTCGCTCATAAGTAACTCCTTTTGTTATCGCTGCGGATTTGGGTATATCGAGTAGTTCGTCGAACAGGGAGCGGTAATGCACCATTGCCTGGCGCAGGTCTTCGGTTCCGGCCTCGCCGCGCCCATATCGCTGCACGATAGCGCCCGCCGAGCGGTAATTCTGGACGACGGCCGGGTAGGCGACGGAGACATCGGCTGCGCGCTGTTCAAAGTCGGTCATGGGATAGCCGCGGGCGGCCATGACTCGGTTGACGAGGGAGTCGGCCTCGCTGACGGCAATGCCCGGATCGTCGACGAAGCGGCTTTGCACGGATGCCCATTCTTCTGCAAACCGCTCCCGCGCGGCTGGGGAAAGCGCCTTGATTTCAAAGCTGTTGACGCGCTTCTGGCGATTGAGAAGTTCGGCTTCGGCCTTGGCGGGGTTTCCTCGAGATTGAAGAGCGCGATCATATTCCGAACCGAATTGCTGCTTGAGCTGCCGGCTCCTGCGTTGACGGGTGAGGATGAAAATCACGGCGGCGATGGCGATTACCGCAACCACGATTACTATGGCGACCATCGTTCTTTGATCCATCTGTTGTCTCCATTCTGCGGATGAGATGCCCGGCGAGAGTGGCGAGTTGTCGACCGAGGGTGGGCAATCCGGGGACAGTTGCCGGACGCACATCGCATTGATGCAATCAAAACAATCGGTGGCTCGGCGCGGCTCTCGTTGCGTAAGGCGCGGAACGTGGAATTGGAGGCGTTTCATTATGGAGACTCCATTCCACTATGTGGGATAGATGGTCCTCTGTGTGTCTTGCATCACTGCCCCCGCCGGCCTCGAAGCTGAGACTCACGGTAGTGGCTGATTTCCTCCAAGGGCCGCACCATGAGGCAAAGCGAATGAGTGAACAAAAGACTGTGATTATGGATGGGAACGAGGCTGCGGCTTCGGTAGCCTATCGTCTCTCCGAGGTAGTCGCCATTTACCCCATCACCCCCTCCTCGCCGATGGCTGAGTGGGCCGATCAATGGCGGTCGGAAGGAAAGAGAAATATCTGGGGCGCATTGCCCATCGTGGAAGAGCTGCAGAGTGAAGGCGGAGCAGCCGGCGCGCTTCACGGGGCATTGCAGGCAGGCGCATTCGGGACCACGTTCACCGCATCGCAGGGCCTGCTGCTGATGATTCCCAACATGTTCAAAATTGCGGGCGAGCTCACTCCGGCGACGATGCATGTGACGGCTCGGACGCTGGCCACGCATGCGCTTTCTATCTTCGGCGATCACTCGGACGTGATGGCTTGCCGCTCGACCGGCTGGGCGATGCTGGCCTCGAATTCAGTGCAGGAGGCGCATGACCTAGCGCTGGTAGCGCAGACCGCGACGCTCGAAGCGCGGATTCCCTTTATGCACTTCTTTGATGGATTCAGGACTTCGCATGAAGTCGGCAAGGTTCTGCCGCTTTCAGACGATACGCTGAGATCGATGGTCGACGACAATTGCATCATTGCCTATCGCAACCAGGCGCTTTCGCCGGACCGGCCGGTTCTCCGCGGAAGCGCGCAGAATCCTGACGTGTTCTTCCAGGCGCGGGAAGCCTGCACGCCTTACCATGCCGCGGTGCCGGGAATTGTGCAGTCGGTGATGGATCGGTTTGCGGCTCTGACCGGACGCTCTTACAAGCTTTTTGATTATTACGGCGCGCTGGATGCGGAGCGCGTGATCGTGGTGATGGGCTCGGGCGCCGAGGCTGCCGAAGAGGCCGTGGATGCGATGATGCGCCAGGGCGAGAAGATCGGCATGATCAAGGTGCGGCTCTATCGGCCTTTCGACAGCAAGGCGTTTCTGGCTGCCGTTCCGGCGACGGTCAAGTCCATCGCCGTGCTCGATCGCTGCAAGGAGCCGGGCGCGCTAGGCGAGCCACTTTATCAGGACATCGTTACCGTGCTGGCCGAGAACGCGAAGAGCCTGCCCTTCGCGATGCCGGCGGTGATTGGCGGCCGTTACGGACTTTCGTCCAAGGAGTTCACACCCGCCATGGTCAAAGGCGTCTTCGATGAGCTCAAGAAGGCAGCCCCAAAAAATCACTTCACCGTCGGAATCAACGACGACGTGAGCCACTCCAGCCTGGATTACGATCCCGCATATTCGACCGAGGATCCGCAGACGGTGCGGGCGCTGTTCTACGGGCTTGGTTCCGACGGCACGGTGGGCGCGAACAAGAACTCGATCAAGATTATCGGCAGCAACACGCCCAACTACGCGCAGGGCTACTTTGTATACGACTCGAAGAAGTCAGGCTCGATGACGACTTCGCATCTGCGCTTCGGGCCGAATCCGATCCGGTCGACCTACCTGATTACGCGGGCGAGCTTTGTGGCCTGCCACAACTTCAGTTTCATCGAGAAGATGAACGTGGTGGAAGCCGCGATGCCCGGCGCGGTGTTCCTTCTGAACTCGCCATATGAGGCGGCGGAAGTGTGGGATAAGCTGCCGCGCACCATGCAGCAGGAGTTGATCGCCAAGAAGATCGAGTTTTATGTGATCGACGGCTACAAGGTGGCGCGCGAAGCAGGCATGGGCACGCGTATCAACACCATCATGCAGACCTGCTTCTTTGCCATCAGCGGCGTGCTGCCGCGTGAAGAGGCGATAGCGCAGATCAAGAAATCGATTCAGAAGACCTATGGCAAGCGCGGCGAAGCGGTGGTGCAGAAAAACTTTGCCGCCGTCGATCATGCGCTGGCCCACCTTGAAAAAGTTGCACTACCCGAGGCAAGCACTTCAGAGTTCGACCTGGCGCCGTTTATCTCGTCGACGGCGCCGGCGTTTGTGCGCGATGTGCTGGGGCAGATTGCCGGCGGGCACGGCGACCAGCTTCCGGTGAGCGCGATTCCGGCAGGCGGAGCCTTCCCCACCGGCACCGCGCAGTGGGAGAAGCGGAACATCGCGCAGTTCATTCCGGCTTGGGACAAGGACCTGTGCATCCAATGCGGCAAGTGCGTGATGGTTTGCCCGCATGCCGTCATTCGCGCCAAGGTGTATAGCGCCGATCTGGCCCAGGATGCGCCGGCCACCTTCCAGTGGGCGAAGCCGAAGTGGAGGGGCATGGAGCAGGACCGCTACACGCTGCAGGTTGCGCCCGAGGATTGCACCGGCTGCGCCCTGTGCGTGGAAGTTTGCCCGGTGAAGAACAAGAGCGACGCCAGCAAGAAGGCGATCAACATGATGCCGCAAGTTCCGCTCCGCGAGAGCGAACGCGAGAACTGGGACTTCTTCCTTGGGTTGCCGGAAGTGAATCGCTCGAAGCTGTCGCATACGCAGGTGAAGGACATCCAACTGCTGGAGCCGCTGTTCGAGTTTTCGGGCGCCTGCGCGGGCTGCGGTGAGACCCCGTATATCAAACTGCTGACGCAGCTCTTCGGCGACCGGCTTTATATTGCCAACGCCACCGGCTGCTCATCGATCTACGGCGGCAATCTGCCCACCACGCCCTACACCAGCAATACGCATGGACGCGGGCCGACCTGGGCCAACTCGCTGTTCGAGGACAATGCGGAGTTTGGCTTCGGCATGAGAGTAGCGCTGGATCAGCAGAAAGAATTTGCAAATCTGTTGGTGAAGCGTCTTGCGCCGGCCATCGGCGATGAGCTTGCGGCGGCGCTGGTGACCGCAACGCAGAAGACCGAAGCCCAGATCAACGAGCAGCGCGACCGGGTGCTGCTCCTGCGCGCCAAACTCGACGGCAACGAGTCTTCTGACGCAAAGAACCTGCTGGCGATTGCCGATACGCTGGTTCGCAAAAGCGTATGGATCCTGGGTGGCGACGGATGGGCATTCGACATCGGATTCGGCGGCCTGGATCACGTGCTGGGCTCGGGCAAGAACGTGAATGTGCTGGTGCTCGACACCGAGGTTTACTCGAATACCGGTGGCCAGATGTCCAAGGCGACTCCGCGCGGCGCAGTGGCAAAGTTCGCGGCCAGCGGCAAGGGCAACAGCAGGAAAGATCTGGCCATGGAAGCTGTGAGCTATGGCTCGGTCTACGTAGCGCAGGTTGCCATGGGCGGCAACGACACGCACGTGGTGAAGGCCTTCCAGGAAGCGGAAGCGCACGAAGGGCCGTCCATCATCATCGCCTATTCTAGCTGCATCGCGCATGGATACGATTTGGTGCACGGGCTGGAACAGCAGAAGCTGGCCGTGCAATCGGGCTACTGGCCCCTGATGCGCTACAACCCCGCACTGCGGGAAGAGGGCAAGAATCCATTCCAACTGGATTCGAAGGCGCCTTCAATCCGGCTGAAGGAATATACCTATCGCGAGGCGCGGTACACGATGCTGGCGCGGAGCAATCCAGAGTTGGCGGCCGAGTTGCTGAAGGAAGCCCAGGACGATGTGGAGCGGCAGTGGCGCGTCTATTCGGGGCGCGCGGCAATGCCGGGACGTGGCGAGACGCCGAACATCGCGCCTCTGGAAAAACCGGAAGAAAAACTGGCGGCGGTGGCTGCCGGAGGTGAAGAATGATCGACATTTCAATGCCGTACCTGGGCATGACGCTATGCGGCCCCATTCTGGTTGCGTCGACGCCGCTTTCGGAGTCGCTCGACAACGTTCGCCAGATGGAAGACTCGGGAGCTGCGGCCATTGTGCTGACTTCTCTGTTTGAGGAGCAACTTGAATTGGAATCGCGCACTCTCGATGAAGACCTGTCGCGCGGCACAGAATCTTTTGCCGAGTCGCTGGGCTATCTGCCCGATCTTGAGGACTATCGCGTCACCCACGAGGTGTACCTGGAGCACCTGCGAAAGACGCGCCAGTCGGTGAGCATTCCGATCCTGGCTAGCCTCAACGGTGCTACCAGCGGCGGCTGGGTCCGGTTTGCCAAAGATATGGAGCAGGCGGGGGCTCACGCAATCGAGTTGAACACCTACGCGCTGGCCACCAACTGCAATCAGACATCGGCCCAGATGGAAGTGCAACTGATCGATCTGGTCAAGAGCGTCTGCTCGGCGGTCAAGGTTCCGGTGGCCGTGAAGCTGTCGCAGTCGTTCACCAGCGTGCCGAATCTCGCCGCTCGGCTTGAGGCGGCCGGAGCCGCGGGCGTGGTGCTGTTCAACCGCTTCTATCAGCCTGACTTCGATATCGAGGCGCTCGAGGTGCGGCCGTCGCTCCATTTCTCTACGCCTTCAGAACTGTTGCCCCGGCTGCACTGGGCAGCTGTTCTCTACGGCGAAGTGAAGATGGATATCGGTATAACGGGCGGAGTGCATTCGGCCGAAGACGTGTTGAAGAGCGTCATGGCCGGGGCCAACGTAACTTTGATGGCTTCCGCGCTGCACATACACGGAATCGAACATATCGGCCGCGTGCTGGCCGATCTGCAGTACTGGCTGGAGAAGCGCGAGTACTCATCGCTCAAAGAGACGCGCGGCTGCCTGAGCCGGCACTCGGTGGCTGATGTGTCGCCGTTTGATCGTGGGAATTACATCAAGACGCTGAGTTCGTACAGCTTGAGGCAGACCCTGGCGGCATTTTAACTCTGCTGTTTAACTCCTGAAGAGGGCGGCTGCGGCACTTCGGTGCGGCAGCCGCCTTTTTTTTTGCAGGCTAATTTATCGCTGTGAGTTGGCAGATTTCGAGCCGGTGGCTATGATTCAGTCTGGGCTGGTTGACTATTCAAGAATGGCTATCAAGCGATTGGCCGCAAACGACTGGCCGGTTGAATGAGGGAATTCAATGTTTCGCATGAGCCGGGCTTCTGGAGTGGTTGTTTTGGCGCTGACGCTGTTGAGTGGGATGAGCGCGGCGCAGGCGCCGAAACATTACGAGCCTGCGATTCAGTCGCTGGACCTGCACCCGCTACCGGAGTGGTACGCGAACGCGAAGCTGGGAATCTTCATTCACTGGGGCCTTTATTCAGTTCCGGGGTGGGCGCCCTTGTCACATCCGAATCACGATTTCGATTCGACCGATTACATCAAGAACAATCCGTATGCGGAGTGGTATCTGAACACGATGCGCGTGGAAGGGTCGCCGACGGAGGCTTATCATCGCGAACACTACGGTGCGGACTTCAACTACTACAACTTTGCGCCGGTGTTCGACCGGGAGAGCCAGAAGTGGAATCCTGACGAGTGGGCGAATATCTTCCGCGCTGCCGGGGCGCGGTACGTGGTGCTGACCTCGAAGCATCACGAGGGGTTTACGCTGTGGCCGAGCGCGACGCCGAATCCTACGCTGGCGGCGGATCGCCAGCATGCGACGCGCGACATTGTGGGCGAGCTGACGACGGCGGTGCGCAAGCAGGGCATGCACATGGGACTCTACTACTCAGGCGGATACGACTGGACTTTTGTGCCCGGACCGATCCGCGTCCCCGCCGACTACGAGAAGGTAAAGCCGGAGAGCCAGGCTTATGGCGACTACGCGTTCGCGCAGATTCACGAGTTGATTGAGCGCTATCACCCATCGCTGCTGTGGAACGACATTGACTGGCCGCGAACGGGCAGGCCACTTGAGGTGATGGCCGACTACTACAACGCGGTGCCGGACGGGGTGATCGACGACCGGTTCGGCGTGGCCCATTCGGATTTTATTTCGCCCGAATACCAGACGCTGGGCAAGATCAGCGTCAAGAAGTGGGAAGAGTGCCGGGGACTGGGACGGTCGTTCGGCTACAATCGCGCCGAGGGAGAGGCCGAGACGATTGCACCGGGTGATTTGATAGCGCTGCTGGTTGACATTGTGAGCAAGAATGGCAACCTTGCGATCGATGTGGGGCCCGAGGCGGATGGCACCATTCCGCCGGTGCAGATGGAGCGGCTGCAAGCGCTGGGAGCGTGGCTGAAGCAGAACGGCGAGGCGATTTATGACACCACGCCGTGGGATCGCGCCGTGGGCCAATCTTTGGAAGGGGACGACGTGCGCTTTACGCGCAATGGAGCCGAGCTGTACGCGACCATCCTTGGCAGTCCGAAGGCGAAGACGGTGACCCTCGAGGATGTGCCAGCGCCGCCCCTGCTCGAGGTATATTTGCTGGGTAACTCGAAGCCTCTCCAGTGGAAGGCGGATGGAGATAATCTGCGCGTGGCGCTGCCGGAGCACCCTATGGGCCAATATGCCTATGTCATCAAGCTGGCTCACTACCTGCGCTGAGCATTTGCTCGATCGTGTTCTGGAGCAGTTGGCAGGCCTGGGGCAGGGCGGCTGCGGCTTGAGGGCTGAACTCTTCACCCAGTTCAACCGATCCGGCGCCTATGGTTAGAAGTAAGGCATTGCGGGGTTGGGAGCCGTAGAGGTCCTGGCTGAGGGCCAGCAGTTCCGGGGCTCCGAGGTGGTGCGTGGCGGGGGCTTGATTGACCAGGGCTGCATGGACGGGAAGCAGGTTGACTGCACCGGGGCTGGACGCGAGTGAGCAGTCGATGAAGATTGCCGATTCCGCGCGGGCGAGGTCATATGCAAGCTCGGGAGTCCACTGCTGCCGGGAGATTACGCGGATGTCTGCATTGGAGTTTTCTTCAACCCATTCGGCTAGCCAGGGGCCGACGCCGTCGTCGCTGCGGAGGCTGTTGCCGCAGGCGAGGATTAAGATGCGGGGTGTGAGTTCGATCTTCAACGTGCTCCGCAGAATGTAATCCGTCCCACCCTGGCCACTAAAACAAAAACATGGCGAGGGTGGGGCACCCAGTATTCACTTAAAGTGACAGCTAGCGGATGAGCCGGTCGACCTGTTCACCATCGGAGTTGAGGAGCGTCAGCTCCAGCGGCATCTGGCCCGCGGCATGCGTGGAGCAACTCAGGCACGGGTCGAACGTGCGGACTACGGCTTCCACGCGGTTGAGGACGCCTTCGGTGAATTTGCCGTTCTTCACGTAGTGGCTGGCCGCCTGTAAAACGCCCAGGTTCATGGCATTGTTGTTCTGACCGGTGGCAATGACCAGGTTGGCCCAGGTGATGAGACCATTATCGTCCACCTTGTAGTGGTGATGGAGGGTTCCGCGGGGTGCTTCGGCCTGGCCTGCGCCTTCAAGGCGATTGACGCCGGCTGTCGCCCGGACATGCTTTCCGAGAATCTCAGGGTCGGAAAGGATCTGTTCGATTTTTTCGATGCCGTAGAGGATCTCGATGAGGCGCGCGTGGTGATAGTGGAAGGAGCTCTCGATCGGGCTTGTGGCGATCTGCTTGAAGATGGAGAATTCCTTGTCGGCCAGCGGAGTACCCAGCGAGCCAACGATGTTGAGCCGCGCGAGCGGTCCGACGCGATAGCTGCCCTCGGGATAGCCGAGGGGCTTGTAGTAGGCGAACTTGGTGTAGCTGTAATCTTCGACGGCCTCGCCGATGACCTCGGTAAAGCGCGCGGCGGTGATGCCGTCTTCGATGATTGAGCCGGCTGGGTCGATGAGGCGTAGCGAGCCGTCGGTGAATTCGATGGACTCGTCTTCGTTGATGAGGCCGAGGTAGTTGGACGGGAAGTTGGCGAAGACGGTGATTTCGCTCTTGAACGTATCGGCGATCTTCTTATAGGCGCCGAGGGCCAGGGCGATGTTGGCGTAAGCCCCCGGAATCATGGCCAGGATCTCGTCGCGCTTGACCGACTCAAGCGGCTCGGTGACGCCGCCCGGCACAACCCAGCCGGGATGAATGCGCTTTTTGCCGAGCAGCTCGATGATGTGCTGTCCGAAGCGGCGCAGCGCAACGCCGGCGCGGCCGAGTTCGGGGTAGGCCGCGGCAACGCCGAATATGTGGCGCGCGGCGGGGTCCGACTCCATGCCCAGAAGCAGGTCGGGCGAGGACAGATAGAAGAAGCTCAGAGCATGGGACTGGATCATCTGCGCCAGGTTGAGCATGCGGCGCAGCTGGGCGGCAGTGTGCGGAATGCGCACCGACATAATGGCTTCGCAGGCCTTGGCCGAGGCGATCAGGTGCGACACCGGGCAGATGCCGCAGATGCGGGCCATCAGGCTGGGCATCTCGTAAAATGGGCGGCCCTGCGAAAAGCGCTCAAATCCGCGCACCTGGGTGACGTGGAAATGGGCCTGCTGCACCTGACCCTTTTCGTCAAGCTGAATGGTGATTTTACCGTGGCCTTCAAGGCGCGTAACGGGATCGATGGTGATGGTCTGGCTCATGGGGGACTCCAGTTTCAAGCTCCGAAGCGGGTGAGGGCCGGGATATCCAGCGGGCCGCCGGTTAACAGCGCCGTAAGCGCGGTATGGAAGGTGTCGGCCGAGGGCGGGCAGCCTGGCAGGAACACATCCACCTTCACAAACTCGTGAATGGGGCGGACGACCTCAAGCAGATGAGGCACGATGACGCAGGGAATCTGCTGCTGGGCCGAGGCGTTCTCGATATAAGCGCGATCGAGGATGGCCTCGGGGCCGATGGGATTGCGCATCGATGGCACGTTGCCTGAGATCGCACAGTCACCCATGGCCACCAGCATCCTAGAGTGGGCGCGAACCTTGCGGATCTTCTTCTCGTCGTCGACTGAGGCTACCGCTCCTTCGACCAGCGCGATATCGACATCGTCGGGGAAGTGCTTGGCGTCGACCAGCGGGCTGTAGACCAGTTCGACCAATTCACCCAGTTCGAGGAGCCGCTCGTCCATATCGAGGAACGACATGTGACAGCCGGAACATCCATCGAGCCAGACCGTTGCCAGTTTCAGTTTGCTCATTGGGCTTCTCTCATCAGATTCAGGTAAGGGAGGAAGTCAGGATACTTGGGGTGATCGGAGCCGATCTTGCTCTTATCGAAGAGCGCTCCGGTGGGACACACCTGAACGCATTTGCCGCAACGGGTGCAGGCCGAGCTTCCCCAGGGTTCATTCAGGTCGGAGATGATGATGGCGTCAATGCCCCGGCCCATCACATCCCAGATATGGGCACCCTCAACCTCAGCGCAGACACGAACGCACCGTGTGCAGAGAATGCAGCGGTTGTGATCGAGGGTGAAGCGCTCGTGCGAAGCGTCCACGGGAAGCTCGGGATTGCGATAGGGCAGGCGAATGTGGGTGAGGCCCTGCTGCTGGCCGAGGGTCTGAAGTTCGCAGTGGCCGTTGGAGACACAGACCGAGCAGATATGGTTGCGCTCGGCGAAAAGCAATTCAAGTATTGTCCGACGGTGCTTGCCGAGGCGCTCGGTGTCAGTGGAAACCTCCATACCTTCGTAGACCTGGGCGACGCAGGCGGGCAGAAGTTTGTTCGAGCCCTTGATCTCAACCATGCAGAGGCGGCACGCGCCCACGTCGCTGAGGCCTTCAAGGTGGCAGAGGGTGGGAATGTTGATGTCGTTTTCAATGGCGACTTCAAGGATGGTCTGGCCGCGAACCGCGCTGACTTCCTTGCCGTCGATGACGAGTGTTTTGACTTCCGCTGTGTCACTCATGCGAGCACCTCCGCTGGAATTTCGGCAACGGGAGCCTTGATGTTGCAGACGCCGGCCGGACAGCGCTTGTGGACGATGTGATCGATGTATTCATGGCGGAAGTATTTGAGGGTGCTGAGTACCGGGTTGGGCGCCGTCTGCCCGAGTCCGCAGAGACTTGCCTCCTTGACCGTGGAGCAGAGATCTTCAAGCAGTTCGAGGTCGTCTAGCGTGCCCTGGCCGGTGCAGATGCGGTTCAGGAGCGTGAACATCTGGGCGGTGCCGGCGCGGCAGGGGATGCACTTGCCGCAGGACTCGGTCATGCAGAACTCGATGAAGAAGCGGGCCACATTGACCATGCAGGAGGTGTCGTCCATCACGATCATGCCGCCCGAACCCATCATGGCGCCGACTTTAACGAGGGCATCGTAGCTCACGCCGATGTCGAGCAGCTCGGCCGGGAGGCAGCCGCCGGAGGGTCCGCCGGTCTGGACGGCTTTGAAGGTGTGGCCGTAGGGGACGCCGCCCCCGATTTCTTCAATGATTTCGCGTAGCTTGATGCCCATAGGCACTTCGACCAAGCCGGTGTTGGTAATTTTCCCGGTGAGAGCGAAGACCTTGGTTCCCTTGCTGCGCTCCGAGCCGATGCCTGCAAACCACTTGCCGCCCTTGCGGATAATTGGAGCGATATTGGCGAAGGTCTCGACATTGTTGATGAGTGTGGGTTTTCCCCACAGGCCGCTGACGGCGGGATAAGGTGGCCGGGGCTTGGGGGTTCCGCGCTTGCCCTCGATGGAGGCGATGAGCGCTGTCTCTTCGCCGCAGACAAAAGCGCCGGCGCCCAACCGGATTTCGACGTCGAAGTTAAAGGTTGTGCCGCAGATTCCGTTGCCCAGCAGGCCACGGCGGCGAGCGTCGCGCAGGCAGGTGGCGAGGCGGCTGACGGCGAGAGGATACTCGGCGCGCACGTAAACGTAAGCCTTGCTGGCGCCCACGGCAAAGGCGGCGATGGCCATGCCTTCCAGCACGCGATGGGGATCGCTTTCGAGAACGCTGCGATCCATGAAGGCGCCGGGGTCGCCTTCGTCGCCATTGCAGATGACATATTTCATGTCCCCACTGGCCTTGGCCACAGTTCCCCACTTCAGGCCGGTCGGATATCCGCCGCCACCGCGACCGCGCAGGCCGCTCTCAGTGACCTGGTGGATGACGCCTTTGGGAGTCATGTCGGTCAAGGCGCTGACCAGCGCCTGATAGCCGTCGCGAGCGATATAGTCGTCGATCTTCTCCGGATCGATGTGCCCGGAGTTCTCGAGTACGATGTGCACCTGGCGATCGAAGTGATCGCGCAAATCGCATTGCAGCGCGGTCACGGGCTCACCGTCGAGGCTGTTGACAATTGCCTCGGCATTGCCGGCGCTGACATGCTGGTAGAGGACTTCCTGGGGATCGACGAGAACCAGGGGCCCGGCCGCGCACAGTCCCATGCAGCCGGTGCGGCGGACAAAGGTGTTCTTGCCTTGAGCGGCGACACTTGCTGCCAGCGCTTCTTTCAGCTTGTCGGAGTGCTGGCTTAGGCAGCCGGTACCCATGCACACATTGATCTCGTGCTCGTATTTGTCGTTCTCGGCCCGTGCGGCTTTGGCAATTTGGTCAAGCTCTTCGTAGGTCATTCGACAGCCCACCTCTCCAGTTGCTCGAGCAGGATCTCGCCCGTCATCATGCCCTGCAACTCGCCGTCGGTGAGCACCACCGGGGCGCGGCCGCAGGCGCCCACGCAGCGGGCGGTCATGAGGCTGATGTTGCCGTCCTTGGTAGTGTGGCCCTGGGCAATGCCGAGCTTAGCCTCAGCAGATGCCAGCAGTTTGTCAGTGCCCTTGATGTAGCAGGCCGTACCGGTGCAGACGGTCATGGTGTGCTTGCCGGGTGGTTTGAGGCTGAAGTGGTGATAGAAGGTGACCACCCCGTAGGCCTGGCTGAGCGGCACGCGCAGAGACTGCGCCACAAAGCGAATGGCGTTGTCGTCCAGATAGCCAAACGAGGATTGTACCGTGTGGAGGGTTTCAATGAGGGCGTTACGCGCGAAACCGTTCTTGCGCATCGTTCCGTTGACAATCTTCCATCGTTTGTCGTCGCTGGGCAGCGGCGGAGGTGTGAAAGTGGGCACATTTCCTCCCTGGGTACGGGCTGGGGATACGGGAGAATCCGATCTGCATTCCCGTTGAATGCCTATCGCTTGTACGCGCTGGGGGAAGCGATCGTCCGTGATGATGGTCACGGTGCGAACTTCTATCCCGATGTTTGGTATAAGTTTCCGGTTCCAGCGCCCTACGGCTTTATTAAATCTGGACTTACAAGCTGCAACGGACAGATGGGGGATCAAGCGCGTTCGCGTATTGTTATCCGAGCGGCGGAAGGTGGTCTGAGATCCCGAACAGAAAGATGATGCCAATGATACAACTGTAAGCCGCGCCCGTCCATGCAATGACATGGTAGAAGCGAGGGTGATGTCCTGTGGCTTTGAAGGCGCCACCCATTGAAGCAGTCATGAGGGCGTTCATTGCGACCAGCCCGAGTGAAAAGGCAAGCAGACCCAGCATGCCGCGCGAAGTTCCGCCAAGATTGGCGGTGAGGAAGAACAACGCCAGCTGGCTGGGTGTTTCAGCTCCGACGCCGTGCAGCATGCCGATTACGAAGACTGACTTGCCGTTATACATCCATTGAAAGCGCTCGGGGCGTGGGCATTGGGGACTCCGCAAGCTGCGAATCTTCCATCCCATCCAGAGGATTCCGTTGATCGCAATGGCCAGACGGCTTTCGATCCGGCTGTGGACGTGCCCATGGGCATCTTTACGGAGGATGCCCGCAACTACGCCAATGCCGAGGACGATGAGGGTAAGTCCGATGAGGCGTTCGGTGAGATGATCGAGCCCCTGTGGCAGTCCGAGATGGAGTTCAAGGACGGCGACGCCCAGAGCGGCCACGGTAAAAGCGTGGCCAAGCGCGTAGGTCATGCCGAGGCGGAGACCGCTGCGCCAGTTGCGCTGCACGGCGGTGATGTCGGAGATTGCCGCCAGGTGATCGTAGTCGAAGCCGTGACGCAGCCCAAGCAGCAGGCAAGAGCCAAGCGCTGCATAGAGGCTCAGGTCTCTGGGCAATAAGATCACGCATTCCAGTATAGAGGAGAAGGTGGCGAAGAGGGGTGTGGTGAGTCACTTCAAGCGCGGCTGAGGATCGCCGGGGGGCAGGCAGGCGGGGTACGGAAAGGTGGACGGCTGAGGCCGTCAGCCAGTGAACTCTCCTTTGCAAGCCCTGATCTTGCAAGCCCTGATCTCTCAATTTGAAGAGCGAAGCTGGAGATGGTAATCCGTGTAGTCGATGGTCACGACGGAGCGGCCGAAGATCATGCTGCCGGATTCAGCGCGAGCGTGTGTTGCCATGGGGAATCCATCGATCTGGGCGTACTGGCGCATAAGCTCGGTAACCCCCGAGAAGGCAGAAGGGCTTTTGGAAGACTCGCCTTGAATCTGTGCGAGCGCATATCCATTGGCTTCAACCCAAATGGTTCCATTGATCATGTTGGGCGCTTTGCGGCGCGCAGTGACGGCGATGGCGATGCAGTCGCGCCCATTCAAGCGCACCATGGGGCCGGGCTTGACCACCATCCGGTAGTTCTCCGAAGTGAACCATGAACCCGGAACATTGGCGGGCTGGTTGATCTCGCGTTCATTTTCGAGCAGAGGTTTCAGGCCGAAACGAAGCACTAGCTCCGAGCCGCTCTCGGAGAGAAGTGTGTAAGTCTTGCCGGCGTCTTTCGTGTAGGTGTCCTTCACCGTCATCTCAGCCACAGTATGAGACTGGTCTTTGCCGCGGAAAACGGCGTAGTGCTCGATGTCGGTGAAGCTGAGCACGTTCTGGTAGCGAGCCTGGACGGCAGCGTCGATGCCGCGGATGATGGAGGCGGCGTCCGCCTGCGCAGCTGGATCGGGCAAAACGCCTTCCGGAGTGAATAGCAGGAGGCTCAACCACATCAGCCCGCGTTGAAACGCCTGGTTGGTCCGCCTGATCATGTCGAGGATTTTCTCACGGCGTCCAAGGACCGCTGTGGCGAAGCGGACGCTTCCGAAACCAAATTTGCTGAAGGAAAAGGAAAAGCCCTCCCCGCTACTGCGCGCAAGACGCACGCTGTACGGGGAGGGTGTTCAGGACCGGGGTTATTGCGCGGCGCGCGCCTGCTCCTTGGCGCCACGAACCGCGCTCAAGAAGGGATGCGCTGCGGGGGTGGGCGGGACGGATCCGGTGAGGACTGCGCGGGCGGTAACGTCAGGACCGTATACGGCCTTCATTGCGTCATCATCGGTGTGCACCGCGGCGCCGTTCAATGTGAGACCGGCAAAGATGCCCTTGGCGCGCGAATAGGTAAGAATTTCGGTGTTCAACTTCCAGTCGGTGTCGGCAGAAGCATGGCGGCCGACCGGTCCGGCTGCGGCGGATGCATCGGCGCCGATCTGGAATTTGCTGCCGAGCAGTTCCTGCATGCCCTTGTCGTTCTGGATGATCATGACCAGGTCTATGCCCTCAACGCCGATCTGAAGACCCCAGCTGCCGCCTTCTATACTGAAAAAGGCCGGCGCGCTCCAGCCGTGCGCGGTGCGGCAGGTAGCCACCCCTCGGCCGCCTTCTGCGCCAAAGACGAATCCGCCTTTTACCATATGCGGCACCACGGCGACGCACTTGGCGTGATCGAGAACTTCTTCGGGAATGCCCTTGTCCGGAGTGGCCATCACGGAATGGAGAACTTCGCCGGCATGAGCCAGGCGATCGTCCGCGCCTTGACGGGTGTCATCAGCCCAGGTCAGAGACGCGAAACTCATCATTGCAATCAGCATCAGTGTTTTCTTCATATGTTCCACCTTTTCAGTATGGGGACTCCCGGCAATACCCTTGCGGCGCCTTCGGATGCCACCGGAGTCGTTCAATTCAAAGATTTTTACTTCGGGTGCAGCCGCCGACGAGATGGCCACGGAAACTCTCTCTTGCCGCCATCCGATTGGAAGCCCTTATGGAACCAATTGGTTGCTCGTGAAGGCGGACGCCCTGCGGGGCAGTAGGAGAAAACACCAGGCAAAGGATTTATGCTGATCTCCGGTGTTCGGGATCGATAGTGGAGAAACGAAATTCCCAATCAAAACCCGCGCCTCAACCAGAACCGCACGAGGTGCTGCTGCGGCAGCGGCGCGAGGCCCGAGTGCGCGGCGTTGTGCAGGGGGTCGGATTCCGGCCCTTCGTTTACCGGCTGGCGCACGAAGAGGGCCTTGGCGGTTTCATCGGCAATGATACCGATGGAGTGACAATTGAGATCGAGGGCGGTTGCGAGCGGGTGGAGTCCTTTTTGCGGCGGCTGCGCGCGGAGGCTCCGGCTTTGGCCAGGGTCGACTCGGTCACGGTTCGCGAGATCGCTCCCAGGAACGAAGAAGACTTCAGGATTGCGGCCAGCGAGGTTCTGGGTGCAGTGGCCACAGGAATTCCCGCCGATGCCGCAACCTGTCCTGACTGCCTCCGCGAGTTGTTCGACCCGGCCGACAGGCGTTTCCGCTATCCGTTTCTAAACTGCACCAACTGCGGTCCGCGCTTCAGCATTACGCGCCGGATTCCGTATGACCGGCCGCAGACGTCGATGGCGAAGTTCAAGATGTGTTCTCTCTGCCAGGCGGAGTATGACGACCCGGCGAACCGGCGCTTTCATGCGCAGCCGAATGCCTGCTGGGATTGCGGTCCGCGGGTCTGGATGGCCGATGCGGATGGAGCGGCACATGTGAGCGGTGATCCGGTCGAGAGATGTCTCGAGGAAATCGTCGCGGGTCGCGTGGTGGCCATCAAGGGTATTGGCGGATTTCACCTCTGCGTGGACGCGACAATTGAGTCGGCGGTGATGCGGCTGCGGGAACGCAAACACCGCTGTGGAAAGCCGCTGGCGGTGATGGTGCGCGATCTGGAAGCAGCGCGAGCGATCTGCTCCCTGACCGAAAGGGAGGAAGCTCTGCTGACGACGATGGGCCGGCCGATTGTGCTGACGAGGCTCAAGCGCGACTCAGACATCGCACCCGCGGTTGCGCCGGGAATTCCGTGGCTTGGCGTGTTTCTGCCGTATGCTCCCCTGCAGCATCTGCTGTTTGCTGACCAGCGGGTGCGGGCTTTGGTCATGACTTCAGCCAACCTGAGCGAGGAGCCCATCGCAATTGACAACGAAGAGGCGCGCCGGCGGCTGGGAGAGATCGCAGATGCGTTCCTGATGCACGATCGCGAGATCCTGCAGCGGTGCGACGACTCCGTGATGGCGGTCGTGGATCGGGCTCCGCAACTCATCCGGCGGGCGCGGGGATTCGTCCCGCTCAGCGTGGAGCTGCCCATGGAGGCGCCGACGATGCTGGCCGTAGGCGGACATCTGAAGAGCGTGTTTGCGCTGGTGAAGGGCCGACATGTCTATCAGAGCCAGCATCTGGGGGATCTCGAAAACCTTACCGGCCTGGAGTTTTTTCAGGAGTCGCTGGCGCACCTCAGGCGCACCTTCGAGATTGAGCCGGAAGTAGTGGTGCATGACATGCATCCCGGGTATCTGTCGACCCAGTGGGCGAAGGACTGGGCGCGCGAGCGCGGATTGAGAACGATTCCCGTGCAGCATCATCATGCACATGTGGCCGGTTGCATGGCAGAGCATGGGCTCGAGGAAGCAATTGGACTGGCTCTAGATGGCACGGGCTATGGCACCGACGGCCACATCTGGGGCGGGGAAGTGTTGATTGCGAGGCTAGATAAATTTGAGAGATTCGCGCATCTGGAATGTGTGCCGATGCCAGGCGGTGATGCGGCGATTCGCGAACCGTGGCGCATGGCGCTGGGCAGCTTGCATTCGGCGGGCATCGATGTGGAGTCGCCGGAGGTGTTGGCGCTCCTCGGCGCCGATCCAAAGCAGGTGCGCGTGCTCAAGCGCATGATCGAGCGCAAGCTGAACACGCCGCTTACCTCCAGCCTCGGCCGCTTGTTCGACGCCGTGGCCGCATTAGTTCTGCGCCGTGGCGAGGTTGATTACGAAGCGCAGGCAGCGATTGAGCTTGAAGGGTGTGCCATCGATGAATCGGATCGGACTAGTCCTTACGCGTTGCCGATCACAGGCTCCGATCTCAAGTGGCACATTCCAGCACGCATCACTCTCAATTTGCTTTGGGAGGGAATTCTCGAAGACCAGCGCGACGGAGTGAGCAAGCCCCAGATCGCCGCCCGCTTCCACAGCGCTATTGCCGCGGCGTTTGTGCATGCAGCCACTTCCGCCCGCGCGGCAACCGGTATCGCATCCGTGGCTCTCTCCGGAGGCTGCCTGCACAACCGCCGGCTGGCGAGGCTGCTGCGCGCGGGACTCGAGGAGCATGGTTTCGAGGTGTTCCAGCATCGCAACGTCAGCCCCGGCGATGGCGGCCTAAGCTACGGGCAGGCTGTTGTTGCCGCAGCCAAACTGAATAGAGAGAAATCAGCCTGAGAGTCGCACGAGTTCCTGCGCTTCCTGGCGCGGTCCGAGGATGGAGATGCGCGGGATGCGGCCGCGGACCATGGCGACCTCGTCGCAGCGATGAAGCCGCGGGCAGTTCTGGCAATCTTTGAAAACTTTGTCAGGCAGTTCGGTTTTGTCTTCGACGATGCGGAACCCGTATTTGAAGAAGAAGTCGGGAATGCGCGTGAACAGGCACACCGACTGGATGCCGTGCATCTCGGCTTCTTCAATGAGAGCATTGAGGATGCGGCTGCCGGCGCCCTGGCTTTTGGCTTCGGGCTTGACCACGATGGAGCGCACCTCAGACAGATGCGGTCCGTAGAGGTGAAGGGCGCCGCACCCGAGGAAGACGCCGCCATCGGACTCCGCGACAGTGAAGTCGCGGATATTCTCGCAGATCTCCGCGAAGGGACGCTTGAGCAGGGTGCCGTCGCCGGAGAGCGAATTGACCAGGTCGTAGACGTTGGAGGCGTCGTGCAGAAGCGCTTTACGCACCAGCATGGGCTGCCTCCTGAGTAAGGGTTGCGATGCGAAGCGCGGCCTGGTCGAGGGCCTGGCGTACGCGGCTCCGCGCTGTTCCGCCGACCACGTCGTGGCAATCGAGTGTGGCGTTTAGCGAGACGGCGGCATAGAAATCTTCGTCGAACTCGCAGCCGAACTGGTGCAGTTCGTTGAGCGTGAGGTCGTTGAGTTCGACGCCTTTTTCCAAAGCAAAACGGACCGCATTGCCGATCTTTTCATGCGCGGTGCGGAAGGGAACGCCCTTATACACGAGATAGGTCGCGGCAGCCATGGCATTCAGATAGCCTGTCTGCGCGGCCTCGTTCATGCACCGGCGATTGAACTGGATTGCGGCCGTGAACCGCGCCACCAAGTGAAGCATCTGTGGCACGAATTCAACCTGGAAGGCCGGCTCCTGGGTCTCCTGCATGTCTTTATTGTAGGCCAAAGGCAGCCCCTTGAGTTGCAGAGTGACGGCCTGCGCGGCGCCGTGAATGCGGCCCACCTTGGCGCGAATGAGCTCGGTTAGATCGGGATTCTTCTTCTGCGGCATGGCGCTCGAGCCTGTGGAGAAAGCTTCAGGCAATGCGATGAAGTTGAATTCAGCGGTCGAAAAGAGAGTGATCTCTTCGGCGAAACGGCTCAGGTGCAATCCCACGAATGTGAGCGCGTGCAGGTACTCGAGGATGAAGTCGCGGTCGCTGGTCGCATCGACTGAGTTGCCTGTGGGCGCATCGAAGCCGAGTTCGGCGGCTGCAATCGAGCGGTCGAGCGCAAGCGTAGCGCCGGCCACCGCGCCCGATCCCAACGGGCAAAGATTGAGCCGTTGAGCGCAATCGGCAAGACGCGAGGCGTCGCGGAGGGCCATTTCTACGTAGGCCAGCAGCCAATGCGCCACCAGCACAGGCTCGGCGCGCTGCAGGTGCGTGTAGCTCGGCATCACGGCTTCCCCGGCTGTGCGCGCCTGCTCGACGAGCGCTGTTGCCCAGCTTGCGATTCCTTGAGTGGTCCGCTCAAGGCAATCGCGCACGTAAAGGCGCAGGTCGGTTGCGATTTGCTCATTGCGGCTGCGGCCGGTGTGCAGCTTGCGGCCGAGAGCTCCGACGCGCTCGACAAGTTTGATTTCGACGAAATGGTGAATGTCTTCGACAAACTCGTGATCCCGCACCAGTGCCTTGCCCGCATCAGACGTAAATTCGTCGGCGATGGAGTCAAGCGCTTTGCGCAACTCTGCTGTTTCACTTCCGGATAAGATCCCGGCCGCGCACAGAGCAGACGCATGCGCCTTGCTCGCGGCGATCTCTTCATCGAGAAGCCGCCAGTCGAAGACAATCGACCGTTGCCATGCTTCGAATTCTGCATCGGGAGGCTCACGGAAACGGCCGGACCACATCTTCACGGATTGTTGTTCGTTGGACATTACTTCGGGCGCACCTCGTGCTCTTCGATTCCGTTGCCGTTTAGAAGCTGGGGCATCTCGCTGCCTTTGCTGAGGGTGAGCAGGCCGGCTCGTGCATAGGTGAGCAGCTTTTCCCGCGTGTCGGTGATGTCGAGGTTGCGCATGGTGAGTTGTCCGATGCGGTCGCGTGGCGAGAATGCGGACGCGGTCTTCTCCATGCTGAGGCGCTCGGGATGGAAGGTGAGATTGGGCGACTCGGTGTTGAGAATCGAGTAGTCATTGCCGCGGCGCAGCTCGATTGTGACCTCGCCGGTGACGGGCTTGGCGACCCAGCGCTGCGCGGATTCGCGAAGCATGATGGCTTGGGAGTCGAACCAGCGCCCCTGGTAGAGCAGGCGCCCCAGCTTGCGGCCGTTATCGCGGTACTGCTCAATGGTGTCCTCGTTATGAATGCCGGTGATGAGCCGCTCATAAGCGATAAAGAGGAGGGCAAGGCCTGGAGCTTCGTAGATGCCGCGCGACTTGGCTTCGATAATTCTGTTCTCAATCTGGTCGCTCATGCCCAAACCATGACGACCACCGATGCGGTTGGCTTCAAGAAGGAGTTCGACCGCGTCGTCGAACTGCTGGCCGTTGAGACCGACGGGCAAGCCCTCTTCAAAGCGGACCGTAACCTCTTCGCGCTTGATTTCCACGTCGTCGCGCCAAAAGGCCGCGCCCATGATGGGGATAACGATCTTGATGGATGAAGACAGATGCTCCAGGTCCTTGGCTTCGTGCGTCGCGCCCAAGAGGTTGGAGTCAGTGGAGTAGGCCTTCTCGGCGGACATTTTGTAAGCGAAGCCGGAGCGCTGCATGAAGGCGGACATCTCGGCGCGGCCGCCTAAATCATCGATGAATTCAGCGTCGAGCCAGGGCTTATAGACCTGGAGGCTGGGGTTAACGAGCAATCCGTAGCGGTAGAAGCGTTCGATGTCGTTACCTTTGAAAGTGGACCCGTCGCCCCAGATGTTGACCTCATCCTCCTTCATGGCGGCGACGAGCAAGGTGCCTGTGACGGCGCGGCCGATGGGAGTGGTGTTGAAGTAGGGGACGCCGGCGGTGGTGATATGAAAGGCGCCGGCCTGCAGCGCGGCGATGCCTTCGCGCACCAGCGGGCCGCGGCAGTCGACAAGGCGAGCTTTATGGGCGCCGTACTCGAGGGCCTGGCGCGGGATCGCGTCGTAATCGGTCTCGTCGGGTTGGCCGAGATTGGCCGTGTACGCGCAAGGGATGGCGCCCTTCTGCTTCATCCAGTGCAGGGCTGCGGAGGTGTCGAGCCCGCCGGAGAAGGCGATGCCGACCTTCTGGCCAACAGGCAGCGTTTCGAGAATTACAGACATGCTTCGAGAACCTCTTTTGAGCTTCTAGCCGCTAGCTTCTAGCCGCTAGTGAATCCGGTTTTGCGATGAATACCCGCACGGCGGTAAGAAAACTAAAAGCTAGGAGCTAGCAGCAAAAAGCCTTCACATTTGAGAGGCCGCCGAGCAAAAGCAGCAACAGCGCCTTCTGCGCGTGCATGCGATTCTCTGCCTGATCGAACACGATCGACTGGGGGCTATCGAGCACGGCGTCAGTCACTTCGGCGTTGCGACGCGCCGGGAGGCAATGCATGAAGACAGCGTTGGGCGCGGCTTTCTGCATCAGGGCTTCGTTGACCTGGAAGGGCCGGAAGATGGGCGCGCGCTTGCTCGACTCGTGCTCCATTCCCATGCTGACGCAGACGTCGGTGTAGATGGCATGGGCTCCCTCAGCGGCGGCTTGCGGATCCTGAAGCAGGCGGAGTTCGCAGCCGTTGGCTGCGGCGATGTCGCGGGCGAGGGTCACAATCTCAATGTCCGGCGAGTAGCCGCGCGGCGTGGCGACGGTTACATTCGTCCCCAGTTGCGCGCCGGTGAGCATGAGCGAGTGGCAAACGTTGTTGCCGTCGCCGACGTAGGTAAAGTTGAGTCCGGCGGCGGTGCCGAAGTGCTCTTCGAGGGTCATGAAATCAGCCAGTGCCTGGCAGGGGTGCTCGAAATCAGACAAGGCGTTGATGACCGGCACGCGGGAGTTGGCGGCCATCTCGGTGATGGTGTCGTGCGCGTAGGTGCGCAGCACGATCACATCAACCCAGCGTTCGACATTGCGCGCGATATCGGCGATCGACTCGCGCTCGCCGAGCGGCGAGCTTGTCTGGTCGACGAAGATGGCGTTGCCTCCCATGGTGTTGATGCCGGTCTCGAAGGCCAGGCGCGTGCGCAGGCTGGCCTTTTCAAACATCAGAACCATCTGCCTGGCGTCGAGGGCATGGCGGAACTCGCGCGGATGGAGCTTGACTTCATGGCCAAGTTTCATAATCGCGCGCACTTCGGCGCTGGTCAGGTCGGCGATGGAACAAAGGTCTTCGCCGGCTAGCCGGGCGGCCGCGGCCAGGATGTCGGGATCTTTCTCGACAGGAATGGTGTTGATTTCAAGAGTTGCTCTGCTAGCCAAGTTGGTATCCTCCTGCGGCACGTTGGTGCCCTCCAATTGATGGTGCCGCGGGGTGTGCGGCGTGTTCCGTGAAGATTTCGTTGAGCGCTGCGATGGCCGTGTCTACATGGGCGCGCTCTAGGATGAAGGGCGGCAGGAAGCGCAGCACGGTGTCGCTGGTGCAGTTGATGAGGATGTGGCGCTTGAGCATTTCAGCCACGGTCAGCTTGGCCAATTCCGCTGAATCGAGCTCGGCGGCCACCATGAGGCCGCGGCCTCGCACATCGACGACGGAATCGTGGCGACGGGCGAGCGCCCGCAATTGATCCTGGAAATAGTCGCCGACTTCTGCGACGTGAGCGAGGAGGTTGGTTTTTTCCATCGAGTCAATCACCGCGATGGCAACAGCGCATGTCAACGGGCCCCCGCCGAAAGTGGTGCCGTGCATGCCGGCGTGCATCACGCGCGCGACTTCTTCGGTGCACAGAACGGCTCCGAGAGGAAGGCCCCCTGCAAGTGGCTTGGCCAGCGTCGTGATGTCCGGCTCAATGCCGTAGTGCTGATAAGCGCACCACTTGCCGGTGCGGCCCATGCCGGACTGGATCTCATCGACGATGAGCAGGGCGCCGGTCGACCTTGAAAGCGCGCGGGCCATCGTGAGGAACTCCTCTGAGAGCGGCCGGATTCCGCCTTCGCCCTGGATGGCTTCGACCAGAATGGCGCACACTTCATTGGAAAATTTCGCGCGCAGATCGCTCACGTCGTTGAATCGGACAAATTGGACGCCGGGAACAACGGGACCGAAAGGCTCGCGATATTTCGCCTTATGAGTGGTGGACATGGAGCCGTAGGTGCGGCCGTGAAAGCTTTGTTCGAGGGCCAGAAACTTCGTGCCGATCTGGACGCCTTCGCTGCGCTTGAGGCCGGCATAGACGCGGGCCAGCTTGAGCGCGCCCTCCCAGGCTTCGGTCCCGGTGTTGGCGAAGAAGGCCCGATCAAGGCCGGTCATCGCGGTGAGGCGCAGCGCGAGTTCGGCCTGTCCCTCGTGGTAGAACAGGTTTGATGTGTGGATGAGCGCGCGGCTCTGGCGGGAGATGGCTTCCTCAATGACCGGGTTGCCGTAGCCGAGGGCGTTAACGCCGATGCCGCTGAGCAGGTCGAGATACCTTTCGCCGCTCTCATCGATAATGTGAACGCCTTCGCCGCCGACGAACAGGATGGGATTCCTCTCATAGGTCGAAAGCAGGAGCCGCGATTCAGCGGCGCGGATTTGATCGAGTTTCGTCAATTCAACTTCTCCTGGTTCCATGTGATGCGGGAACCGTTAGGCCACCATTACTTCGGTGCCATGGGCTACGCGAGAGCTGCACAGGTCGGGTAGCGAACCTGCGGCTTCGGCGGGAAGAATTCTCACGCGCTTTACGCCGTTCAAGAGCGCTTCGCGGCAGGCGGCCAGTTTGGGCAGCATGCCACCGGAGATGACGTCACTCTTGGCCATCTCCGCAATCTGGTCGATAGAGAGCCATCGGAGCACTTCGCCGTTGGCTCCCTTGACGCCGGGAACATCGGTGAGGAAGACGAGCGCGTCGGCGTGGCAGGCCGTGGCGCAGGCCGCGGCCATCTCGTCGGCATTGATGTTGTAGTATTCGCCGTCGAAGCCCAGGGCCATCGAAGAAATCACCGGCACGCCGTTCAACTGCCAGATGGCATCGATCCAGCGCGGATCACTGGCGGCGATTTCGCCTACGAAGCCAAGATCGGGGACAGTGCGCTTCTTGCGCGCGCGAAACAACAGGCCATCGCCGCCGGACAGACCCACAGCGGGCTGGCCGAGCGCGCCCAGGGCGGCTACCAACCCTTTATTCACGCGGCCGGCGAGCACCATCAGCGCGACATCGCGCGTCTCCGCGTCGGTTACACGCAGGCCGTTAATGAATTGGCTCTGTTTGCCCAGGGCCTTCAATGTACGTGTCAACTGGACGCCGCCGCCGTGGACCACGGCCACCTGGTTGCCGTCGCGCACCAGGTCGACGATGGCACGCACACAGCCATCGAGTAGCGAAGGAGTCTCAAGACCTGCTCCACCGAGCTTGACCACAAACTTCATTGGAGTCCCTCCGCTTCGCCCCATCCGAACACGACATTCAGGTTCTGCACGGCCTGGCCCGCCGCACCCTTGAGCAGGTTGTCAAGGCAACTGACGATGACTGCGCGGCGGCCGCTCGCGTCGAGTTGAAATCCGATGTCGGCATAGTTGGTTCGTACCACATATTGAATTTGCGGCAGTTTTTTTTCGTGAAGCCGCACCATGGGGCTGGCGGCAAAAAAGTCGCGATAAACTGTCGCGATGGAATCGCGCGTCTGGGCTAGCTTGAACCGAACGTAGATGGTTGACAGAATGCCGCGCGGAATGGAGAGTAGGTGCGGGGTGAAGACGATTTCGCAGGCAGTAATTCCAATCTGCTCAAGCAATTCGCCGGTGTGGCGATGACTGAAGGCACCGTAAGCGGACAGATTGTCTGCAGCGTACATGAAGTGGGTTTTTGGCGTGGGCGCTTTGCCCGCCCCGCTTACGCCGCTTTTTGAGTCGGCGACAATGCCGTGGTCGAGATCGATAAGGCCGGCCGCGACCAGCGGCTTCAGAGGCAGGATGATCGAGGTCGAGTAACAGCCTGGATTGGCGACCAGGCGCGCGCCGGCGATCTCCGCCCGATGCAGCTCGGGCATGCCGAAAACCGCCTGGGCCTGGGTGGCCGCGGCCTGTTCCGAGCCCTCGTCTTCGAACGCATAGACAGCCCGGTTCGAGGCTTCGCGAAGACGCCATGCCCCGCTGAGATCGATGACGCGCAGCCCGCGGCTTAGGGCCTCCGGAACCCACTCGCGCGACTGCTCGTGCGGCGTGGCTAGAAACAGGACCTCGACGCCGCGCTCGGCGAGCAACTCCCAGGAGAACGGCTCAAGGCGCAAGTCGTCGCAGCTGCCCGCAAGCTGGGGATGAATTTCGGCGAGAGGCACTCCCCCACGCGCCGCGTCTTTCGGGTCCACGCGGCCGGCAAAGACGGGAGGCTTTCCTTTGAGGCGTGGGTGGTGCAGGAGCAGTCGCGCCAGTTCTGCGCCGGCATAACCCGACACTCCCACTACAGCGGTTTGTGCCTGGTGGTTCATGATTCGAGCAGAGTCCTTATTTTTGATGCCACTTCGCCTGCCCGCCGCGGGTCAGGGCAGATGACGAGCACTGTATCGTCACCCGCGATGGTGCCGACAATCTCCGGCCATTCCGCGTAGTCGAGCGAGGCGGCCACCGGCTGAGCACCGCCCATCACGGTGCCGACGACCACCTGATTCATGGCCTGGCGCACGCGCAGGCCAAAGCT
>Ga0182013_10000204_pt1 | contig 78667 bp, 56 predicted proteins | sample 612S2MmetaG_FD_120487 | JGI IMG/M metagenome (GOLD analysis project Ga0182013, IMG submission 120487) | Permafrost microbial communities from Stordalen Mire, Sweden - 612S2M metaG | ecosystem: Environmental > Terrestrial > Soil > Wetlands > Permafrost | place: Sweden: Stordalen | collected... | reverse complement strand
GCACACGTGCTCAAAACCCACAAAGAAGGCGAAAAACATAACTTCCTCTACCGGACCAGCGAGAACGCTTTCGGCGGACTGCAATGGATTTACCGCAGATCGCTCACCTGGGTGCTGGAAAATCCGGTGCTGCTGCTAATTGTTTTTCTGCTCACCATTGCTTTGAACGTAGTGGTGATTTACAGGATTCCGAAGGGGTTCTTCCCCACCCAGGACACCGGCGCGATGGTCGGAATGGTGCAGGGGCCGCAGGACGCCTCGTTTCCCTTCATGAACTTCTCGGTTCAGAAACTGATGGCAATCATCAAGGCGGACCCGGCGGTGGAGCACGCCAATGCCTACACCGGGGGCCAGGGGTCGAGCAACGGAGGATTCATTTATATCGCACTGAAGCCGCTGGGCAAGTCCTGCCAGGAAGGCGCCTCGGGTTGCGATTTCCGTGTGACCTCGGCGATGGACGTGATCAATCGGCTGCGTCCGAAGATGAACCGGCTGCCGATTGCTTCGGCATTTCTCCAGCCTGCGCAGGACCTGCGCATCGGCGGTCGCTCCTCGGCGGCGCTCTATCAATACACCGTGCAGACCGCGAGCATCAACGATCTGGCGCATTGGGGCCCGATCCTGTTGAACAACATGAAAAAATTGCCGGGCTTGCAGGACGTGAATACAGACCAGCAGAACGGCGGATTACAGGAGTTGCTGACCTACGATCGCACCACCGCGGCGCGGCTTGGTCAGACGCCGACGTCGCTGGATTCGGCTCTTTACAGCGCCTTCGGCCAGTCTGAAACCTCAGTGATTTATACCCAGCTCAACCAATACTACGTAGTGATGGAAGTGGCTCCGCCGTACTGGCAGGACCCTTCGGGATTGAAGGACATTTATATTGCGCCTGGCTCATCGTCCTCAGGCGGGGGACTCAATGCCATCAGCCCGCTGACGAGCGTTCTGAAAGCCCGCACCAGTACGACGCCGCTGCAAGTAAACCACACCGGGTTGTTCCCTTCGGTTACGGTCTCCTTCAACCTGGCGAACGGTCTCTCCCTCTCCGACGCCACACGCGAGGTGACGGAGATGGAACAGCGGCTGGGCATGCCGGGAACCATCCGGGGATTTTTTGCGGGCACGGCGCAGGCTTACCAGGATTCGCTGGCCAGCGAGAAGTACCTGGTGATTACGGCCCTGCTGGCGGTGTTTATCGTGCTGGGTATTTTATACGAGAGTCTGGTTCATCCGCTGACCATCATTTCCACGCTGCCCTCGGCCAGCGTGGGTGCGATGCTGGCGCTGATGCTGTTCCACATTGACCTCAACGTGATTTCTATTATCGGTATCATTCTGCTCATCGGCATTGTGAAAAAGAACGCGATCATGATGATCGACTTTGCTCTGCAGGCGGAGCGCAATGAAGGCATGAACACGCGCGACGCCATCTTTGAGGCCTGCATGCTGCGTTTCAGACCGATCCTGATGACCACCATGTCGGCCATCTTCGGCGCATTGCCGCTGGCCTTTGGAACCGGCACGGGCTCGGAACTGAGACGCCCGCTGGGCATCACCATCGTGGGAGGATTGCTGCTGAGCCAACTGCTGACGCTCTACACCACCCCGGTGGTTTACCTCTTTATGGACCGCATGCGCATGCGCGCGCTTCACCGTGTTCCCAGCCGGATCCCCGCGCAGGCTGAAGGCGCGGCATCGTGACGCGAGAAGGATGATGACTATGCGAGAACTTGGGATTCGAACTCGATTGACGTTGGCGGCATGCGCCGTAACGCTTCTCGTCTCCAGCTGTCGCGTGGGGCCGCCGTATCATGCGCCCACGCCTCCGGCAGCAACCGCGCCCAACTACAAGGAGTCCACCCTCAACTTCAAAGACGCAGATGGCTGGAAGGTAGCCAGCCCCCAGGACGCGATGCTGCGCGGCAAGTGGTGGGAGATCTTCAACGAGCCCGAGCTGAACACGCTCGAAGAGCAGCTCAACATCAACAACCAGAACATCAAGGTTTCGTTCGAGAATTACATGGCTGCCCGGGCCACCATTGCCGAGGCGCGTTCGCAGTTCTGGCCCACGATCACGGCGGGCCCAGGCTGGTCGAGGTCACGCAGTTCGTCGAACCTGGTCAACTCGTCGCAGACCAATGTCGGAAAGACATCCGGCCTGTGGTCGGCTCCCATCGATGTCTCCTGGACGCCGGACTTGTTTGGAAAGATTCGCAACGAAGTGCGGGAGGCGCAGTATGCTTCACAGGCTTCGGCGGCCGACCTTCAATTGGAGATGCTGACTGAGCAGGCCACGCTGGCTGAGACCTACTTTGAGATTCGCGGCCAGGACATGCTGCAGAAGATTCTCGACCAGACCGTCGCCGCCGACCAGAAGGCGCTGGATGCGACCCAGGGTGCCTACGACGCGGGAACTGGCGATCAGATTTCTGTCGTGGAAGCCAGGGCGACTCTTCAGTCAGCGCAGTCTTCGGCTGTGAACGTGGGCCTGCTGCGCGCACAGTATGAACACGCCATCGCCATGCTGCTCGGTAAGGTGGCAACCGACTTTTCAATTCCCGTGAAGCCCATGACCTACGTTCCTCCTCCGATTCCCACCGGCGTACCGTCGCAGTTGGCCGAGCGCCGGCCCGATGTGGCCGCTGCGGAGCGCACGCTGGCCGCGGCCAACGCAACCATCGGCATCGGCTACGGCGCCTTCTTTCCCCAGGTGACCATCTCCACGGCGGGAGGTTTTGAAAGCTCCACCCTGAAGCGCCTCTTCGACTGGTCCAGCCGCGTCTGGTCGATCGGCCCATCGGCCTCTCAGACTATCTTCGACGGCGGCCTCTACCGCGCTGAACTCCATCAGTACGTGGCGGAATACAACGCCGACGTAGCTACCTACAGGCAAACGGTGCTGACCGCCTTCCAGCAGGTCGAGGATGGACTCTCGTCAACGCGCATCTACTCGCAGCAGATACTGCGGCAAAAGGCTGCGGTGGAGTCGGCCCAGCAGTATGTCGATATGGAGACAGATCGATATAACACCGGCATCGACCCCTATGTCGATGTGGTGCTGGCGCAGACCACGCTGCTCGATGACCAGCAGACGCTGAACGCCCTCGAAGTCGACGAGATGCTCTCGGCCGTCGAGCTGGTGCAGGCCCTGGGCGGAGGATGGGACACCAGCCAGTTGCCGACCCCAGCGCAGGCAGGGGCGAAGACTACCAATGCCGACTACACGATACAAAAGTAACTCCGCCGAAAGGCCGGGATTTCCCACATCTCGTTTCTGAGATGTGGGACACCCCGAATCTCACCACCCGCTCCACAAAACCCGCTCCACAAGAACCGAAACAGCAAGCCGACTTACTGAGGCGAACGGTAGCAGATGTTGTCGCCGTCGAGCTTGTACTCTGCCGAGCACACTTCGCCGCCGCAGATCATCATCTCCATTCCGATGAGCTGACGGCGGGTAATGAGGCCGAGCGTGCCGCAATGCGGGCACGACATCACGGCGACATAAGGGTTCTGCGAGTGACCCAGCTTGGCCTGGTTTTCAAGGACGAAAACCGTACCAGGGTCCATTCTTTCGGGGATCCATTCTTCCAGAAACTGCAAGTCGGCTGACATCCTTCCCTCCATTGGGTTGATGTAACCGAGCCGTGCCGGCATTGCGCCCGGCTCTGTCTGGAGCAACAGCAGGCTGCGAATGGTGGAACGTAATGTACGATATCACGGAGATCGATGCTCTCTCCGTTCGAACTCAGTGTTGCGGACGCGGAAGCCTAAGTCAATCGGAATCGAAGCCCGGGGTTGTCGAGCGGGATTCCCGTGATCCCAAGTGGGCCATCCCTGTGTCATTTTGATGCTTGCAATCCGGCCCGCGTGTGGGACTGGGCGAATTCGTCGATGTCGCGATAGGTCTCCTGGTTGCGGCGTATCGCTTCGACGTACTCCCGGGTCTGGGTGAATGGAATGGACTCGACGAACTCGTCGAGGCCGTGATAGGGTCCGGCGGACTGCCAATCGACAACCCGGTTGTCGCCGGCGTTATAGGCGGCGAGGGCATACTCCTCAACGCCCCCAAAGTGGTCGAGCATTTCGCGCAGATAGCGGGTTCCGAGGCGGATGTTGGTGGCCGGATCGAGTAGCTGAAAGGTCTGGAAGTGGCCTAAACCCTCCTCGCGGGCCATCGCCTTGCCCACCGAGGGCAGAAGTTGCATCAGCCCGTATGCGTTCGCATAGGAGATCACGGAAGGGTTGAACTCCGACTCCTGGCGAATAAGAGAGGCCACCAAATAGGGGTCGAGATTATTTTTCGCCGACTCGGCCGTGATGATGTCCCAGTAGGGCTGCGGGTACAAAATGCGCCAGTAGGCCAGCGGAATGGACTCAATGGAGGCGGTCGAGGCGTAAGGCAGAGCTCGCTTGAGAGCGCGCAAAGCGCGGTAGGTTTCTCCGTAGTTGGCGTAGATTTGGGCTTCGGCCAGGGCGCTCCACGAAGAAGAGTCGGGATCGGCCTTGATCTCGTCCGCGATGTACTCGTTGAGACCGGCATTGGCCACTAGGCGGGCCTTGGCCAGGTGCGGGCTGTCTACAGGAAAGGTGTCGACAAGTCGAGGCAGCGGCTGGGGTTGGAACTGGTCCAGTTGCGGCGCTGAAGCGGGCTCCAGCTTGCCCAGGGCGACCAGGCGCTCCCGCGCCATCTGGGCGTAGAAGAAGTGCTGGTAGGCGCGGATAATGGCGCGGTAGTTGGCAGCGGCCAGCGCCGGGGAGTGGTCCTGCGCCTCGTAGAGACGCCCGCGCCAGTAGAGCGCGGAGACGGTTTCTGCGGCGGTGGGATAAGACTTGATCTGCTCGTCGAAAAGGCGCGCGGCGTCGGAATACTGCCCCTCCCGGTAGCTGAGCCAGCCGGCGCGCCAGTGGGCGGCCGAGGCATTCTTGCTCTGCGGAAAGTGCTCGGCCAGGTAACTGTAGTACTGGATAGCGGCGGGATAATCGCGCTTCAACAGGTACATGTTGCCGGCTGAGAAGAGCGCCTCGGCGAGCCACGGACTGCGGGGGAAACGGGCCTCCATCTCTGCCAGGATGCGCTTCTGATCGGCCGTGTCGTCCCGGTCCCGCGCCAGCTCCATGAGCAAATCGAGGCGGCGGGCCCCGTTTTCGTCGTTGGTGTCTGGCAGGCCCTGGACTTGGGCCGGAGAGAGGTGCTTGAGCTTTAGTTGGCAGGCGGCAGCGGCAACGGCAAAATCGTTGCGGTCGGCCTCGCTGAGCTCGCTCGCACGCGAGAGCACGCGATATTGCTCTTCGGCATCGCTGTAGCGGCCGGCGTTGTAATAGGCGTCGCCGAGCAAATGCAGGTCGGCTGCGGTAAGCGTGGTTTCAGCCCCCATTTGCGTCAGGCGCGCCCGCGCAGTCTGCGCCTCGGGGCTGAGTGGATGACCGAGCAGCAGCTTCCTAAAGGTTTGCTGGGCAGCCTGCTGCTGGCCGAGCGCCTGCTGCACCTGTCCCAAGGCCAATTGATAGGCAGTACGATCGACGGCGTCGGTGTCTTCGGCTTGGGCAAGCACGGCCCGCGCGCCCGCGGCGTCATTTTTGGCCAGCAGGATGTTAGCCTCAAGCTCCGGCGCTTGATCGTCGAAGATGCTGTCGGGATAGCGATCGAGAAAGCCGTGCAGCAGGGCTTCGGCGGCGGTGTCGTCGCCCGCCTCATGGCTGGCCTGGGCGCCCAGGAAATCGGCGTAATCGGCCAGTTCCTGGCCGTTGCGGCGGGCCTGGGCAAGATTGGCTGCGGCCTCGGCGTAGCGCTTGTCGAGCAGATAAGCGTGGCCGAGAGCCAGATAGGCTGCCGCTGCTGCCTCGCCCGTATGATGGTGGGCGTAGTTGGAGACGCCTTCGTAGGCCTCAGGGGTGCGCAACAGCGCCAGTTGCTGGGCCATCGGGCGCAGCTCGGTAGAGGCGACAAAGGCCTGCCTGATCCGGGCCGTGCGGGCCGTTCTCGCCGCCCGGCTGGCCCGATGTACCGGATGGCGATGGGAAGGTGCGGTCTTCGCGGATCCCGATCTTGCCCTGGTCTTTTTTGCCCCGGTGCTATGGTGGGTAGAAGCCGCCGCCGGGTCGGAATTCTTGGGTTTGCTCCTCGCTCCGTTGTGTCTGGTGCCATCAGCGTCCCCGGTGGCGGCTTGGCCGGTGGCCATTGATGGCGTCAACAACAACCAAAGCGGCATGAACAGCGTACACAGCGCCAGCAAAGCGCGCGCATGGCGGAAAACCCGGGAAGTGAGATGCTCGACCGACATATCTTTACTCTATCCCCGTTTTTGTTTGGGGCCTGCGCAGATTTGACTCAGTTGCCTCGAACCCGTACCCGTGGTGTTACCGAAATAGACTCTCCAGTTTCAGTTTGGTGCCCTGCCGGGGTGTCCGGTACACTCTTGCCTACAGGCTCTTTTTCCGGGGGCCGGGACGAGCGCCCGGAAGGCGGCTCCAATTGACGTCTGCGGGTCCCTACGAATTCTCGCATCCAACCTCCATGTCGACCATCCAATCAGTTGCAGGAGAAAACGAGCAACATCCCGACGTCGCCCTTGTCGAGAGGGTGCGCGGAGGTGATGTCTCGGCCTACGATACGCTGGTCCGCAAGTACGAGCGGCAGCTCTTCAGGATTGCGCAGCACATCACGCAAAACCGGGAAGACGCCGAAGATGTAATGCAAGATGCGTTTTTGAAGGCCTACGAGAAGCTCGATCAGTTTCAAGGAAACTCGAAGTTCTACACATGGCTGGTTCGAATCGCTGTCAACGAGAGCCTGATGCGTCTGCGCAAGCGACGCACCGGCAGGATGGTTTCGATCGACGAGGATCTGGAGACCGACGAGGGGTCTGTCCCTCGCGATCTGGCGGATTGGGCGCCGGATCCGGAGCAGAATTACAACCAGTCGGAACTGGCCGAGATATTGCGCAAAACCATTCAGGGACTGCCACAGGGTTTTCGCGTGGTCTTCGCCTTGCGCGACGTGGAAGGCCTGTCCACGGAAGAGACCGCGGAAACGCTGGGTTTGAGCGTGCCTGCAGTAAAATCTCGACTGCTGCGGGCCAGGCTACAACTGCGCGAGCGGCTCAGCCGTTACTTCCGCAACAAAACCGGGGCGCCGATTTCCGCAGGAAGCGGGGTTGAAAAGTGACCTGCACTGAGTTTCTCTCTTTTCTCGACGACCTCATCGACGACACGATTTCGGCTACGGTCCGCGCCGATATCGAGTCGCACATGAAAAAGTGCGGCCACTGCGAAGTGATCTTCAATACCACACGCAAGACGATTGAAATCTATCGCTCCAACGAGATTTACGATCTTCCTTCCGACCTGCGCGAGCGGTTGCACACGGCCATCATGGCACGCTGCAAGAACGGCTGCTGAAAAGCGGCCTCTGCAGACGGCTGAAAGACTCGCCGAGAGACGTCTTCAAAGTCACTTGAATCCACGGTGTGATGATGCCGTGATGGACGCATGGCCGCCGTGCGATTTATCACCATCGTTCTCGCCGCATTCTCGAACGCCGTTGCGGCGTCCCGCCAATCTCCGGCTCATATTGCCTTCCGGGTAACCGGTCAAGCCGCTTGCCTCGCTTTTCGCCCGGTACCCTAGTGGCCGCAGGTAGAATCCATCCATGTGCGCGGACAGATCGGAATCGAGTGAGACCGGGCTGGGAGCTTTCGGCACCGTCAAGTTCGCCCTCCGCGTCCACGACTGCACGATTGAAGTCAACTCTCAACTTCCCCAGGGCCCAATCCTGCCCGCGACCCTTCTTCCCATCCTTCAAGGCTTGTCAAACTCGCTGACAGATATCGCTGTGACCCGTGCCGGAATCGTTGGCCGGCATCTCAGCTGCCGCAAGGGATGCGGCGCCTGTTGCCGCCAGGCCGTGCCCATCACCCCGGTTGAAGCTCGCATGATTTCAGGGCTGATCGAGTCACTACCGGAAGAGCGCCGGAACATGGTGCGCGAACGGTTCCGCCAAGCCGCCGAGCGTTTGGAACAGAGCGGCATGGCGCAGAAGTTCCGCTCGTCCCCGGACCTGACAGATCGCGCCGCCCTGCACGCGCTGGGGCTGCGGTATTTCGCGCTCGCAATCCCCTGCCCGTTCCTCGAAGAAGAAAGCTGTTCGATCCATGAGCATCGTCCGCTTCGGTGCCGGGAATACCTGGTCGTCTCGCCTGCTGAGGAGTGCGCGCGCCCCGACGGCGGCCAGGTCGTGGGAATCAAACCGGCGGTGAAGCTCTCCCAGATTCTTGGCCAATGGACGACAAGCGGCGACGCGCAGCAGCACGAACTCATCATTATGACCATGCTCGACGAATGGATTGCCGGCCACCCTTCCTGCCAGGATCTCGCCCACCGGTCGGCTCCGGAACTGCTCCATGAGTTTCTAACTTCCTTTGCCAGGGATTCGGCTGCCGGGAGCGAAGACAGCGGAACCGCGGAGACGCTGGGCCTTTAAGCTCGCCGCCCGCGTTCCCGACCCGCGATTAGATGGAGTTGAGCCGAGTAAATCCAGGCCCCGAGGGGGGCGGCCGGAACATTCCTCTTTTCAGCGTGTCAATCCCGCGGTACCACAACTTTCTCTGGAATCCTGCGTCTGCGTAAGTAGCGGGGTAGATTCATGCGGCGATTCATTCCACCACCCTTTCGCGCTGGGGCGTTCCAATGGACTCAGGAATGAACGTGCTCAAGAGCTATCTGGCGATACTGCTGTGCTCCAACCTGTGCGTGCCGGCGACCGGCCTTGCGCAGTCCTCGCCGGCGGCCTCGAATGAAGCTCCGCCCAGGCCGGTTCATCGCTCCGCATACCAGGATGGTCAGCTAAAGGGAGATGCACGCATTCTCCATGCCTTGAACCGATTCACCTTTGGGCCGCGTCCGGGCGACCTGGAAGCGGTCCGACGGATCGGCCTCGAAGCGTGGTTCGAGCGCCAATTGCGGCCGGCATCGATCGACGAGACCGACCTGAATGCCCGCCTGGCCCAGTTCCCCGCCATGCAGTGGAGCACCCAGGACCTCTTGTATCGCATACCTTCGAACGCCATCATCCGCCAAGCGATCGCCGGCAAGGCTCCGGTTCCCGACAAGGGCACGCTGCACGCCGTCTATGAGAACCAGATGTACCGGGTGGAAGAGAAGAAGGCTGAGCAGGCGCAGCAGAAGGCAGATGCGCAGCCGGCCCCGATCAACAGCGCGCTGGCCGGCGCCATGGCCATGGACGCCAGGGACGCCAACGCGCAGGCCATGAAGCAGCAGTCGGCCAATGGCGCAGCAACGGCCAAAGCAACCGACTCGCCCGTGGCCGCGCAGGCCGCCATGCAACCGGGTGCGCCAGCTCCCGCCGACGACTCGCGCGAAAAGTCGATGCTGGCCGATCTGCTCGCACTCGCGCCCGAGCAGCGGGTTTCCAAACTCCAGGCCATGCAGCCGGCCGATTTCTATGACTTCATCAAGCCGCTTAAACCGGCACAGCGCAGTGCATTGGCAGCGGATTTGAATCCCGGACTGAAGGAAGCGCTTCTCGATCTCGAAGATCCGCAGCGGCTGGTCAACGATGAGCTGATAGCCCAGCGGCTGACACGCGACATCTATTCCGATGCGCAGCTCCAGGAAGTGATGGCCGACTTCTGGCTGAACCATTTCAATGTCTTCCTGCATAAGAACGACGAAGCGCCTTACTACCTGGTCAGCTATGAGCGCGATGTGATCCGGCCGCTTGCCCTGGGCAAGTTTGAAGACTTGCTCGAAGCGGTTGCGCACAGCCCGGAGATGATGCTCTATCTCGATAACGCAAGCAGTGTGGGTCCGGACTCGATCGCTGCGGAGCGTGCGAAGGAAAATGCCGGTCGCAATCCCGGCAAGAACAAGGCCGCTCCCGAGGGACTCAACGAGAACTATGCCCGCGAGTTAATGGAGCTGCATACTCTGGGCGTTAACGGTGGCTACACCCAGGCCGACGTGACCCAGGTGGCGCGCGTGCTGACCGGATGGACGGTCGACAAGCAGCAGCGGGGCGGTGGATTCGTCTTCAATCCCAACCGCCACGAGCCCGGCGCGAAAAGAGTGATGGGCACAAAGATCAAGGAAAACGGCGAGTTGGAGGGCGAGCAGCTGCTGCATTTCCTGGCCACGCGCCCGGCGACCGCCCAGTTCCTCTCGCGCAAGCTTGCGGTGCGGTTTGTGAGCGACGATCCCCCCCAGGTGCTCGTCGACCGAATGGCGAAGACTTACCTGTCTAGCGGCGGCGATATTTCCTCGGTGATGAAGACACTCTTCCATTCGCCTGAATTCTGGGCGGCGAGCGACTACCGCGCCAAGGTGAAGACTCCGATTGAATTTGTAGTTTCCGCGGCGCGGGCCACTAACGCAGATGTTGAGAACTTTCAGCCTCTCGCCAACGCGCTGCGTCAGTTGGGCATGCCGCTCTACGGATGTGTGCCTCCCATCGGCTACAACTGGAGAGCAGCGGCGTGGGTTTCTACGGGCGCGCTGGTTGACCGCATGAACTTTGCGCTGAACCTCGCCGCCGACCGGCTTCCTGGAATCGCGGTCACCTGGTCTGCGCAGGCCGACAATCAGAATCCCGCGGTCGGACTCGCAGCCGCTTCCGCGCCCGACGCCGACAATACCGCACCCCAGATCCCTGGTCCACAAGCGGAAGAGACGCGGCTTGAGCCCTTGCTTGTGCCCGGCGGAGTAAGCGAGGCAACACGTGCCGCGGCGTTGCAACAATTCGAGGCGCAGAGTGCCAACGACAACAACGTGGCCGTTCTGCCTGTCTCCGCCATGAGCGCAAGGCCGAATCGCAACAGGCCGGCCCCCACGCCGCTCGAAAAACAAGACCAGCTGCTGGCGGGATTGCTGATCGGCTCACCGGAATTCCAACGCCGATAGCAGATGTCTATAGCACCTGCAAGGAGTAGCACGATGCAAATGAACCGGAGATTTCTTCTTCACCGAGGCGCGTTGGCCATCGCGGGCACCGCGGCGATTCCGAGTTTTCTGGTGCGTTCCGTGATGGCCGAGACGGGCCACGCGCCCGGGCAGCGGCTGATCGTCATCTTCCAGCGCGGAGCGGCCGATGGGCTGAACGTCGCAGTGCCCTATCGCGAAAAGAACTACTACTCGATGCGGCCGACGATTGCCATTCCGCAAAATCAGATAGTGGATCTTGACGGGTTCTTCGGCTTGCATCCATCTCTCGCGGCATTCAAGCCGCTCTACGATCAGGGACATCTTGCCGTGGTGCACGCCTGCGGTTCGCCCGATATGTCCCGCTCCCACTTCGACGCGCAGGATTACATGGAGTCGGGCACACCGGGAATCAAGGGCACCAGCGACGGCTGGCTTAACCGCGCGCTGCAGGCTGAAGACCTGCGCCGTCGCTGCGAAGGCACCTGCGAGCATACCGCGTTTCGCGCTCTGGCCCTGGGCGCTGATGTGCCGCTTACGCTGGCGGGAAGCGTGCCCGCCATCGCGCTGAACAATGTGGACGGATTTACGATTGCCGGCCGCGGTCCCTCGCCCTCGCCCGCCGCCAGCGCCTTTGAAGCCATGTACGCCGGCTCCGGCGATCATATTCTTCATGCCGCCGGCGACGAGACCTTTGAAGCGGTGAAGATGCTGCGCGCGGCCAATCCCGCGCAATACACGCCGGGCGCCGGCGTTCAGTATCCCAGCTCCGAGTTTGGCAACAGCATGAAGCAGATTGCGCAACTGCTGAAGGCCAACCTGGGCGTCGAGGCCGCGTTCACCGACGTGGGCGGCTGGGACACGCATCAGAACCAGGGCAGCGTGAATGGGCAGCTTTCGAATCGCCTCAGCGACTTCTCGACCAGCATCGCAGCGTTCTGGCGCGACATGGGCGACGGCGCCGAGAACGTAACGCTGGTGACCATGTCCGAGTTTGGTCGCACGGCACGCGAAAACGGTACCGGCGGCACCGATCACGGCCACGCCAACGCCATGTTCGTACTAGGCGGCAAGGTGAAAGGCGGCAAGGTCTACGGGCGCTGGCCCGGCCTCGATAACGACCAGCTGAATGAGGGCCGTGACCTGGCGCTCACCACCGACTATCGCCAGGTGCTGGGTGAAGTCGTAGCCAATTCGCTGGGCGCCGACAACCTTGAAGTGGTGTTTCCCGGCGCAGAAATTGCTCCCCATAAATTCCTACGCTTGGTTTGAACTCGGACGTCCGCGGCTCAGTGCTTGCTGAACATGTCCATTACATCTTTGCGCAGCGCGCTGCGGCTTTCTTCGCGTGTATAGAACATGTGGCCGCCCGGATATTCGTGCACCGAGACGCGGGTTGGGTCGCCCATTACCGGCATCTGGTTGACGCTGAGCACCGAGCCCATGAAGGGGCACGAGAGGTCGTTCCATCCGTGAACGATCATCACCCGCAGCTTTGGATCGGCCGCAACCGCCTGGCGCAACTGCGATACTGAACCCTCTCGAAGATTGTCGTCGCGGTCCCATGCGTGGTTCACTTCATAGGAGAGCGCGTTGTAGCGTGCATCCACTTTCCAGCCCACGGTGCGGGTAACGAAGTCGACCATCGCCGTGGTCATTGGCGCAATGATGGTCGACAGGAGTGGATCGTTGGCGCGCTGCTCGGGTGCGTACGGGAACGGGTCAAACGCGGTCACGTTGGAGTCGTAGATCGAGCCCAGTTCACCCTTTTCGCGATGAACCTCCCTTAGGTAAGCGCCAGTCTCAAGACGGCCGCCGGAATATTTCACGAACTCCGGATCGAGACCCGTCATCTCGGTCACGCGCTGAATCATCTTCGCGGTAGCATCCGGGTCGGAGCGGCCCCGGATCAGCGTGGTTGCGTATTCGCCCTCCGTATAGGCAATCACGTCGGCCATGGCTTCGGGCGTCAGTTTCTTCTCGCGCTCCAGATTCGCCGCGGTGATCGAAGGCAGCGTCACCATCCACGGAATGGGCGAAAGGTCGCCGTTCTCATCGACCGTAGGATTCAGGTAAGGCGACACCAGCACCACCCCATTCATCGCCACGCCCAGGCGCGACTGCAGGAAGTAGGTGATGCGCGGCCCGCGGAAACCGCCATAACTCTCGCCGACCAGGTATTTACGCGACTCCATGCGGTCATTCTTCACCAGCCAGTCGTAAGCGATTCGCGACAGATACTCGATATCGGGCTCGGTTGTGTAGAACAGCTTCCTGGTCTCGGCCTCGGAGACTTTGGATCGGCTGAATCCGGTGCCGACCGGGTCAATAAACACCAGGTCGGTGAAGTCGAGCCAGGTGCCTGGATTGTCGGTCAGCACCGCCGGATCGGAGGGACTGTCGCCCTCGTTGCCCACATGCAGATGCTTGGGCCCGATGGCGCCAAAGTTCAGATAGACGCTCGAAGCGCCCGGGCCTCCATTGAACGCGAAGGTGACGGGCCGGTTCTCGCCGGGCATGGTGTAGGAAGTGACGACGACTTCGCCGGCCACTTTACCGTCCTTGTCGCGCACCGGGAATGCGCCCACGGTCACTGTATAGTGGAGAGTCTTGCCGTCCAGCTCCATCGTCTGCTGCATGTGCGCTTCAGCGGGTAGCGGAGGCAGCTCGTTCTTGTCTTCGGCAGGCTTGGCTGGAGCGGTGGATTTGTCGGCGTCGGCAGCTGGCTTATCAGCCTGTGAGGCTCCGCGTGCGGCCGGCATTCCAAGACAAATGAGCGCGGCCACGAAGATGGCAGAACGCCCGCGGAAAGGCCTTAAAGGGAAAATGCTCATTCAAATAAGATACATCGCCCGACGAGGGTGCTGGCAGTCGTCAGGCCGCATGATTTAACCTCTACTTCGGTATGAAATTCAGATTCCCGCATCTTCTTTCCGCCCTGGCGCTGGCCTCGATCGCATCGCTGGCGCCAACCATCCTTGCGCAGCAGTCCACTCAACCGGTCAAGCCAGCCCTTGACAGCCAGGCGCCCGCAACCCCGCAGGCTCCCGCGGCCAGCCAATCGGCCCAGGATCTGCCCGACGCGCCCACGGCTACCGCCGCGGCGTTGATTGTGCCCAATGGGCCCTCTGTAGTGATGGACACCTCGATGGGCCGCATCACCTGCCAGTTCTTCCAAAAGCAGGCGCCGCTTGCCGTGGCCAACTTCATCGGCCTGGCGCAAGGGACCAAGGACTGGACCGACCCCACCACCAAGAAGGTGCAGCACCACAAGCCGCTTTATGACGGCACCACTTTTCATCGCGTGATTCCGGAGTTCATGATTCAGGGCGGCGATCCGGCCGGAAACGGAACCGGCGATCCCGGCTACGCCTTCGACGACGAGTTCAATCCCGACCTGAACTTCGATCGCCCGGGCCGGCTGGCAATGGCCAACTCCGGTCCGAACACCAATGGCAGCCAGTTTTTTATCACCGAACAGGGCTACGACTCGCTGAACCAGCACTACACGCTCTTTGGCCAGTGCGACGACTCGAGCGTGACTGTAGTCAAGTCCATTGCGCGCGTGCAGCGCGACGGCAACGACAAGCCGCTGGAGCCGGTGGTGCTTCAAAAAGTGACCATTGTTCCCGAAGGCCAGCCAATGCCACCCTTGCCCGCGGGCCAGCAGAGTGCGCCGGCCGCACCTCAACCCTAACTACGAAGTTATCGCTCCGGAGCGCAAGGCATTGCTCTTTCGAACCGGAAAACCCCAAAACCAGGAGTTCACATGGCACTTTCATCGGGAACCTACGCTGTCTTCAATACCACTGAAGGCAAAATCACGGTCCGTCTTTTCGAGACCGAAGCACCCATTACAGTAAAGAACTTTATCGAACTGGCCGAGGGCTCGCGCGAGTGGACCCATCCGGTCACGCGCAACAAGTCAAAGGACAAGCTCTACGACGGCACCACGTTTCATCGCGTGATTCCCGACTTCATGATCCAGGGCGGCGATCCTGCCGGCACCGGCATGGGTGGGCCCGGCTACCGTTTTCAGGACGAGACCAAGGGCTCTCCGCACAAGTTTGACAAAGCGGGAAAGCTGGCCATGGCGAACTCCGGACCGGGAACCAACGGCAGCCAGTTCTTTCTGACCGTGGCGCCCACCCCGTGGCTTACCGGCAACCACACTATCTTCGGCGAGGTAGTGGACGGGCAGGATATCGTAACCAGGATCTCGAAGGTAGCTCGCAACAGCCAAGACAAGCCGCACAAGCCGGTGGTGTTGGAGAGCGTGACGATTGAGCGCGTGGAGTAAGTTCGAATAAGAAGCCGAGTCAGCCCAAACCCCGAACAATAACTATCCAAGTATCAGCAGCAACCATGAGTCATCAATGTGAGTTATCCGCGCTAACTCACATTGATAACTCGGAATAACTCCCCCGTCGGCTCAAACTTCCGCGCACAGGCGCAGCAGATCGGCGCCGAATCGTTCGACCTTAGCGGCTCCGATTCCTTCAATAGCCAACAGCTGGTTGGGATATCGCGGGCGAGCCTGGGCGAGGGCCTTCAGGCTGCGATCGTGCAGGATGACATAGGCCGGCACGCCCAGACGCTTGGCCTCGGCCGCACGCCATTCCTTGATCTTTGCGACCACAGCCTCTTGATCGGACGATAAGCTGACCGGATCCGGGCTCGATGCAACGTCCTCCCCATTCTTTGCCGGCGAGGGTTTGGCTTTCCTCGAACGCACCGGCGCTGGAGCGTTTGCACCGAGCTGTTTGACCACGCCGTCGGAGATGAGCAACGCCAAGGCCGTGGTCGGGCGCAGGTCGAAACCAAACGCCGTCAGATGCACCTTGCGAAAGCGAATCAACTCGCCGTCCTTCTCAAACTCCGCTTCTTCAATTTCGATCAATCCTACGCGGACCATCGCATCGAGCAGCGCATCGAATTCGTTGCGGCTGATTCTGCCTACCTGGTCGAGATTTCTCTGCAAGGTTCCAATAGCCTTATAGTCCACCGGCCTAAGCTCGTCGACGATCTGCTGAACCAGCATCCGCTCCTCCGCCGTGGCACGGCGAAACTGGCGCAGCACGGCGCCCGCCGGATCGCACACGTCGCAATTCATGCAGCCGCGCGACGCATCTTCAACATCTCCGAAGTGGCGCACCAGTGCGCACATGCGGCATTCGTTTGACGTGGTGTAGCGGAGCACTTTCTCAAACTGCTCGGCGCGGAATTGCGCCTGAATGGTGTAGGTCTTCTTCCAGCCAGTGCCGCCGCGGGTGACGCTGCCGCCGAAATCAACGCGCGCGCCGCCGTGAATCTCAAGCTTTTCGAGAGCCTTGTCGAACTCTTCTTCGCTGAGCCCGAAGCGCGTCGCCGACTCGGCGCGCAGTTCTTCCACCAGCCGAGGCTCCTCTCCAAGAGATCGATAGACCTGGTTCAAATGATCGACCGGAGGGTAGTCGCGATTAAGAAAGAAATCGTGGGTCCTTTGATCGGCGTAGGAGTGCATGAGGTAGGTGCGGCTGAGAGCGCCATCACGACCCGCGCGGCCGATCTCCTGGTAATAGCCTTCGAGAGTTGACGGCAGCCCGGCGTGAATCACCGTCCGAATATCTGCCTTGTCGATGCCCATCCCGAAGGCGATGGTGGCGACCACGACTTCCAGTTCGCCGGCCTGAAAGGCGCGCTGCACGCGCTCTCGCGTGTTTGCGTCCAGCCCGGCATGATACGCGGCGGCGGGGATGGCGCGCGCCAGTTCCTCGGCCAGGCGCTCCGACTGCTTGCGCGAAGTGGCATAGACAATGGCCGGCCTGCGCAGCCGATCGGCGAGAAGATTGAAGATGGTGCCGGCCCGCGCAGGGATTGGAACCTCGACCACTTCAATGGCCAGATTATCGCGGCGGAATCCGTGAATGAATTTCGCCGGCCTGATCATTCCCAGTTGAGCGATAATGTCGGCCTGCACGGCGGGCGTAGCGGTCGCGGTCATGGCCAGCACTGGCGCCGAGCCTTGCCCGCCTTCAATCGAGCCGCGCAACGCGGGCAGGTATTGGCCAAGCATTCGATAGTCAGGGCGAAAATCATGGCCCCATTGCGAGATGCAGTGCGCCTCGTCAATTGCAATCAGCGACAGGCGCTTCTTGGCCAGCATCTCGGGGAATCCGGGGACGCGGAGACGCTCGGGCGCGATAAACAAGAATTGCAAACTACCTTGCAGGTATTCCGCGCAAATCTGCCGCGCGTGCATGCGCTCGAGCCCGGAGTGAATGCGCCCCACGCGCAGGCCAAGCGATGAAAGCTTGGCCGCCTGGTCTTCCATCAACGCAATGAGCGGCGAGATGACCAGCGCCGTGCCGCCGCGCGCGATGGCCGGCAACTGATAGCAGAGCGACTTCCCTGCCCCGGTCGGCATCACCAGCAATAGGTCGCGGCCCTCCATCGCGGCGCGGCATACTACCTCCTGATTGATGCGAAAGCTTGCGAAACCGAAGACGGAGCGAAGCAGTTCGACGGGCGCAATCGAGTTGGAGGATGCGGCTGACAAGGACGAGTCCGGTAAGCGAATTGGCCGGCGTGGCAATCGGCGCGTGCCTGCCTCCACTTTACAGGAGCGGCGCGTTACGGAAGTGGGCCGCCCGCATGCCGGGATGCGCCGGGTTCCTTCCTTTACACCTTAAAGTCATGCACGACGGGATCGTTATAATTCTTCTCTGCCGCCCCCGGGACGAGTCGCCGATTGAAGCTAATCGCGGATACTGGCATCCAATGAAGTAAACACGAGGGGGGCTTTTGAGCGTCGAGCAAGAAACAGCGAAGACAGGCCAGAGAGTGAATCCGGAAGTCGGCGCCCATTCGAGCAGCTTCAAGCGCAGTTGGCTGGCCGGCGCGTCCCATTCCTGGCGTGCGCTGCGGCACCGCAACTTCAGGTTGTTTTTCGGCGGCCAGAGCATCTCACTTGTCGGCACGTGGATGACGCGGATCGCCACCTCCTGGCTGGTGTTCAAGCTGACCGGCTCTGCGCTCCTGCTGGGCACAGTCAGCTTTGCCGGGCAGATTCCTACGTTCCTGGTGGCGCCGTTTGCCGGTGTTTGGGTTGACCGGCTGAACCGCAGAGAGGTCCTGGTATGGACGCAGGCATTGTCCATGGTGCAGTCGCTCCTGTTGGCCGCGCTCACTTTCTCCGGCCGGATTACCATCGGCTGGATCCTGGCGCTCAGCGTCATGCAGGGGCTGATCAATGCATTCGACATGCCCGCCCGCCAGTCGTTCATGGTGCAGATGGTGGAAGACCGGGCCGACCTCGGCAATGCCATCGCCATCAACTCATCGATGGTCAACATAGCGCGCCTGGTGGGCCCGTCGCTGGCCGGCATGATCATTGCCGTAAGCAGCGAGGGATGGTGCTTTCTGATCGATGGCATCAGCTACCTTGCGGTGATTGCTTCGCTCGTTGCCATGCGGCTGAATGTATCGGCCGTGAAGCGAAAGGCCGCATCGACATTCGTCGAGCTAAAGGAAGGCTGGAGTTATGTTTCAGGATTTATGCCCATTCGTACCATTCTGATGCTGTTTGCGCTGGTGAGTTTAATGGGAATGCCGTTTGTGGTGCTGATGCCGATTTTCGCGGTCAAAGTGCTGCACGGCGGCCCGCACACGCTTGGATTCTTGATGGGAGCGATGGGAGTTGGGGCGCTCGGTTCAGCCCTTTCGCTGGCGGCGCGAAAAAATGTGCGCGGACTGATCCGCATGATTCCCGTCGCCGCCGCGGTTTTCGGACTGGGACTAATCGGATTCGGGCTGTCGCGCCAATTCTGGCCCTCGATGGTCATGGTCCTGATTGCCGGTATGGGAATGATGCAGGGCATGGCAGCCAGCAACACCATCATCCAGACGCTGGTGAGCGAGGACAAGCGCGGACGCGTAATGAGCTACTACACCATGGCGTTCGTGGGCATGGCGCCCTTTGGGAGCCTGTTGGCCGGGACGCTGGCGAGCGCGTTTGGCGCACCTTTGACGGTCATCGTGAACGGATCGGTGGTGTTGCTTGGCTCTGCATGGTTCTTCACCCGGCTGCCCGCGCTGAGGCGCACGGTTCGGCCTATTTATGAACAGATGGGAATTATTCCCGCCAAAGTAACGGCGGCGGAAGAGATTCCTTCCTGAGCTGGCGCCCAGGGCGTATATTCAAATTTTCCACGGGAGCAGCGGCAGCATGTCGACAATCGATTCGCACAGCGTCTTCCTCCTGGTTGCCGCGCTTGTATCCGTCGTCGGCCTGATTCTGCTGGTCGCGGTCGTCAAGCTGAATCCTGTCATCACGCTGCTGGTGACCGCGCTGACCTTGGCCCTGGTGGTGGGCATGCCCATGGCCACGGTGATCCACTCTTTTGAGACCGGGGTGGGTGGAATCCTGGGTCACATCGCCATCATCGTGGCGCTGGGCACCATGCTGGGCAAAATGATGGCCGAATCGGGAGCATCCGACCGCATCGCCTACACGCTGATTCGGATCTTCGGCGAGAAGAATGTTCCCTGGGCCATGGTCACCATCGCGCTTATCGTGGGCCTGCCGGCGTTTTTTGAAGTCGGCTTCGTGCTGCTGGTTCCGATCTTGTTCACTGTGGCGCGGCGCACCAACACATCCCTTGTGCTGGCCGGCTTGCCCATGGTTGCCGGCCTTTCAGTTGTGCATGGACTCGTGCCTCCGCATCCGGCCGCGATGCTGGCAGTCACCGCATTCAACGCCGATGTGGGACGCACCATCTTCTACGCGCTGATAGTCGGCATTCCGACGGCCATCATCGCCGGCCCGCTTTGGGCCATGCTGATCTCGCCTCATATCAAGCTGTCCGCCGAGAATCCGATGGCGGATCAACTGACGCACCATAAACCAGGCCGCGCACTTCCCGGATTTTGGCTGAGTGTCTTCACCATCCTGCTGCCGGTGATCCTGATGCTGGTGGGCAGCTGGGCCGATGCCCTGTCTGCGAAGGGCAGCGGTCTGAACAGTGCATTGCACCTGGCCGGCAACGACGATATGGCGCTGCTTACAGGCGCTGTCATGAGCTTTGTCACCCTCGGCACCATGCGGGGATTTTCGCGTGAAACTATTCTGCGCTTCAGCAATGAGTGCCTGGCGCCGACGGCCGCGATCACCCTGCTGATCGGCGCGGGCGGAGGCTTCGGGCGCGTATTGCAGGATAGCGGCGTATCGGGCGCTATCGTTCAAGTGACCACGCACTGGCACGTCCCGATTCTGCTTCTGTCCTGGCTGCTGGCCGCGCTCCTGCGCCTGGCCACCGGCTCGTCTTCGGTTGCAATGGCAACTGCCGCGGGGATTGTCGCGCCCATTGCGCTGCACACCGCCGGCGTTCACCCCGAGTTATTGGCCATCGCCACCGGCGCTGGCGCGCTGATTTTTTCGCACGTAAACGATGGCGGGTTCTGGCTGGTCAAGCAGTACTACAACATGACCGTAGTCCAAACCCTCAAGACCTGGTCGGTATGCGAGACCATTGTCGCGGTCATGGGTCTCTTTTTTACCGCCCTGCTGTGGCATTTCGCATGAATCCCGAATTCGATCCGAGGTAGTTATGACCGACAAGTTGATTCAGCATCTTTCGAGAAGAAAGTTCTTACGGGACGCAGCAGGCGTTTGGGTCGCGAGCTCGAGTTTCGGCGCTCTTCGTCTTCGCGCAGCACAGGGAAAAGTGTGCGCTTACGTCGGCACATATACAACTGCCGTTGATGGCGGCGGAGACGGCGAAGGAATTTATCTCTTTGATATGGATTCAGCCACCGGGGAGCTATCGAACCGCAGACTTGCGGCGAAGACTCCCAATCCATCGTGGATTGCCATCCACCCCTCAAAGAAATTCCTCTACGCCATCAATGAAGTGGCAAATTATGAGGGCGGCAATGGCTCGGTGAGCTCATTCGTCATCGATGCGGCGACCGGCAACCTGACGTTGCTGAACGCCGTAAGCTCCGCAGGCGCGGGGCCGGCTCACCTGAGTCTCGATGCGACCGGCAGTTTCGCGTTTGTGGCCAATTACGCGGGGGGAACCATCGCCGTGCTTCCCATTCTCGCGAATGGCCGGCTTGGTGAAGCAATCGACGTGCACCGCGATACAGGCCCGCTTCTCGCAGCTCAAACAACGGATGCGCGCCCCATCGCCGGCCACAAAGCGCCGCACGCGCACATGATTGCAGCTGATCCTAACAGTCGTTTTGTGCTGGCCACGGACCTCGGCCTTGACCGGCTTTATGTCTATCGCTTTGACAGTACATCTGGAAAGCTTACCCAGCTTGGCGACGCAACGTCCCTGCCCTCCGGCGATGGGCCGAGACACTTCGCCTTCCATCCCAATGGCCGCTGGCTTTATCTGTTGGAAGAGGAGTCTTCCAAGATCGTCTCGTTCGAATTCAACCTCGCAACCGGAGCGCTGACCGCGCCACAGAGTATTTCCGCATTGCCTCAGGAGTTTGCGGGCATCAGCTACGGGTCAGAGATTCAGCTCTCGCCCAATGGAAGATTTCTCTTGAGCGCGAACCGCCTGCACGACACGATTTCAATCTGCTCCATCGGGGGCGATGGCCGGCCAAAGCTGATCGGCGAGGTGTCGACGCTGGGCGATTATCCGCGGCACTTCGCGTTCGACCCGAGCGGAAATTATCTCTTTGTGTGCGATCAGAGGAGCGACTGCATCACTTCATTCAGAGTTCAGCGTGAGACCGGAATGCTCGCCTTCACCGGCCAGTACACGGCCGTTGGAAGCCCGGCAATGATCGCATTCCTGGCTTAGCAGCCCTCGCAAAGCCGCGCGGCCCAGGAGCGGATCGACTCTGACGTCACCGCTCCCCCGTTGGCATCGCCGGCCGCAAGCTGCACCGCCATGCTGCCGATGGTGGTGCTTTCCGTCTGGCCAATCTCAACCGGAAGCCCGGTGCGCTTTTCGGTGAGCGACACCAGCAGCCGATTGCGATTCGCCCCGCCCAGCATATGAATGCGCTCAAGCTTGCGCCCTAGCATCTTCTCCAGGCTGAACAGTGCAGCCGCATACCGGAACGCCAGGCTCTCGAAGATCACCCTTGCGAACTTAGGTTCGTTGCCCGGCACATCGGGAATCGCCTGGTAACCTCGCCGCTCGAGCTCGTTGTTAATCCGCTGCGGCATGTCGGAGTCCAGCATTAGCGGCTCCGCATCCATGTCCAGAAGATCGGCAATCTCGCATTTTTCCGCTTCCCTTATCAGGTCTTCGAATGTCCACGGCCGCCCCGCCGCCGCCCACGCGTTCATGCACTGCTTCAGCACCCACATGCTGTTGATCACGGAGTGGAACAGCAGGTCTCCTGTCGCCGCGCCTAGGTTCGTATACCCCGCGTCAAACGCCTCACGGGTCGTGCAGGCCACCGCGGTGCGCGTACCCACCAGCGACCAGGTTCCTGAGCTGATGTAAAGCGTGCTGGTGAGGCTGGTCGGAATCCCGGCAATCGCCGAGGCCGTATCGTGGCAGCCCGGAACAATCAGTTTCGCCTCCCTGAACGCGTTGAGCGATGCCAGCGGCCCCGCGAGGCGCCCAACCACATCGCCGGCGTGCACCAGCGGCGACGCCGCCTCAACGTCGAGATCCAACAGCTCGAAAAGCTCCCGGTCCCACGCCCCTGTCCTGAGATTTACCAGCCCCGTATGCGTGGCGCGCGTGTACTCGGCCACGCGCCCGGCGCCCAGCCAATAAAGAATGTATTCGGGAATCGTGACCCACGGTGCGCCCGGATCCACTCCGGCGGCGGAATCCGAGCAAAGCTGATAGATGTCGTTCAGCCGCATGGGCAGCGCGCCGGTGCGCTGAAACAAATCGAACGGCGCGATCTTCTGATCCGCGGCTTCCTTTGCAGCCACAGTGCGCTCGTCGCGATAGCAGAACGGCTCGTTCAATCTCTTACCGTCCGGCTTGAGCCTCACGTAGTCCGCGCCCCAGCCATCCACTGCGATCGAAGCGATCCCTTCAGGCGAAGCTTCCGCTGCCTTGCGCAGGCCGTCTTCGAGACCGGCGAGTATTGAATCGAGAGGCCAGACCAGAGAGTCGCCGCGGTGCACCGGGCCGTTAGGAATGCGATGAATCACTTCAATCGAAGGCCGATTTTCAACCCAGCGAAGGAGAGAAACCCGGCAGCTTTCAGCACCTAAATCAATGGCTACACGCGCAGGCTCTTGCATGACCCCTGTTGAACTCCAAATCTTTCATCGTAAGAATGCATCGCTGAGTCCGCCGTCCACGGGAATGATGTGTCCTGTGGTGCAGCGCGCCCGGGGACTGGCCAGGTACAAGATTGCCTCAGCGCAATCGACCGGATCGATGGTTTTCTGGGTGAGTGTGCGTTCTGCGTAAAACGCTGCAAGACGGCTGCGGAGCTCTTCGTCGCTGAAGGACTCCTGGAACGGGATGTTGTACTTGGTGAGCGAAGCGCGCACACGGTCGCGCGGAAACATGGTGGAACCCTTCACCACAGTAGCCGGGCTGATTCCATTCACGCGCACGTTCGGCGCCAGCGCCACAGCGAGTTCGCGAACCAGGTGCGAAAGCGCCGCCTTGCTCACGTCGTAGGCTTCGCTGCCCCGCTTGGCTACCACCGCATTGGCCGAGCTGGTGAAGACGATGTTGCCGTGCAGGCCCTGGTCCTCAAACACCTTCGCCGCTTCATCGGCCAGCAGGTAGTTGGCGGTCACATTCACATCCAGGGTCGTGGTCCACATGGCATCGCTGATGACGCCGTCAGGAGACGATGGGAACAGTGCCGCTGTATTGATGAGAATGTCGACGCCGCCAAAGGCCGCGACCGCGGCATCGAGCGCCCCGCGGATGGCTTCGCGGCTGCGTATGTCGACCGCAGTGCTCGCGACGAACTCAGACGAGGTCACACCCCCCAGTTCGTCCGCTGCCTTGGCTGCGCCTTCCGCATCACGGTCGGCGATGACGATATGCGCGCCGCGCGCCGCGGCCAGACGGGCCACTTCGCGACCGATCCCGCTGGCCCCGCCAACCACCAGTGCAACTCGGCGGCTGAGCTCTTTTTCCGCTGGCTGGCGGCGGATCTTGGCTTCCTCCAAGGCCCAGTATTCGATTTTGAAGGCCTCGTGAGCGGGCAGCGCAACGTAGTTGGTAAAGACCTTGAAGCTGGCCGGATCCATCCCCTCCTGGCATTGCGGAACCGTGCCCGATATCTGGCCTTCAGACAGCAGGCTGGCGCCTTCCATCACGTGAATGGCGTTGGCGTAGAACTCGCCCGTGATGCGCGCCTCGGTCTTGTTCTTCCCGAAGCTGAACATGCCCAGCCCTGGAATCAGCACCACCGTCGGGCTCGCGTCGCGCAGGGCCGGCGACGCGGGCGTGGCAAATGCACGATAGTAGGCGCGGTACTGCTTTCGATATTCGGCTAGTGAACGCTCGGTTTGCTGGCGAAGCGCGTCAATTCCCTCCTCCGCAGCCCAGGGAATAAAAAGCGGCCGAATCTTGGTGCGGATGAAGTGATCGGGGCAGCTGGTGCCCAAAAATGCGAGTTCTTTTGCATGCGCGGAGTTGACAAACTCCAGCACATCCGGCGCATCGGAGAAGCTAGCGATCCAGCGCTGTTGCGCGCTGATGCGGCCGCGCAGGAACGGGGCGAACTTGACCGCGAGAGCCTTGCGATCTTCGCGCGTGGGAACGGCCTGGCCGCCAAAACGCATTTTGCCGGTGCCATGGCGCTCGATGAACTGGCCGATGCTGTCGATCACGTGCAGCGTGTTCAGATAGCACTCCCGCTGCGTTTGTCCCCAGGTAAACAGGCCGTGGCCGCCCAGGACGATGCCATCGCAGCCGGGATTCTCCTCGACGGCGCGCTTCATCATCATGGCCAGCTCAAAACCCGGACGCTGCCAGGGCAGCCAAACCAGCGAGTGCCCGAATTCGCGGTTGAATTCCTCCATCTTGCCTTTGCCGTTGGCCGACGCAGCCAGCGCGATGCCCCAGTCCGGGTGCAGATGGTCGACGTGCGGAAAAGGCAGAAATCCGTGCAGAGGCGTATCGATCGAGGCCGCCACCGGGTTATTGCGGAAAGCGCACAGCGGGTACATGGCCACCATGTCGTCTTCCAGTTCCACGCCCTTGTAGCTGCGCTCCAGCGCCAGCAGCTTGTCAAGGTAGAGAGTGGCGAAACCGGTGCGCTTGATGCTGCCCAGGTCGCCGCCAGAGCCCTTCACCCACAGTACCTCGACTCGATCGCCGGTAAGGGGATCCACATCGGCGATTTTGGAGCTGGTATTTCCGCCGGCAAAATTGGTGATGCGAAGGTCCGATCCAAGCAGGTTGGATCGATAGCGCAGCAACTCGGGTGTATCCAGTGTGGCGGCAACACTGGAGTCCCAGCGATCTTCAAGAAATTTGAGCGTGGTGGAAGCCACAGAAGCCGAAGTCATAGAAACCAGTCTTATAGGGGGAAGTGGTCGTGCTCAACCTCCATCATACAACCGGGAACAAGAGAAAATCTCTTCTCATACGGAAGTCACGGTTAAGCGCGCGCCCGGTGAGCCGGTCTGGGCAACCGTTGCGCTTGCCTGTTCTGCGCCCAGCGATTCCGGAGTCACGGCCCGATGGTGCACGTAGTTATAGGGCGGAACGGTATAGCCCCGCAGCAGGGCGATGCCAAGCTGAATCAGGCGCGGCCCATAGCTCTCCGCTTCGTGCGAGATGGAGCCGATCAGAGCGCTGGCGCCGCTGCGCATCACCTCAAGCGCTTCCGGGATGCAATCAACGCCAACGATGGCAAAGTTCTGCTCCTGCCCGGCCTGCCGGATCGCATCCAGGGCGCCGAGGGCGCTGGAGTCGGTGGCGGCGGCCACCAGGGTCAGATCGCCAACCTTGCAGCCAGCGAGATATTCCGCCATGGCGCGGCGGCTGGGCTCGCGCATGCCGCGGCCTTCGATCTGAACGAACTTTTCGAGGGAAAGTTCAGCGATCCGCTCGCGAATGCTGTCAAACGCGCCGGTCATGCGGCTCTGCACAAAACTGCCGGCCTCGCCGAACCCAACGCCTACCACCTTGTCGACCTTTCCCTTCCATCTGCGCTGGGCATAAAGGGCCAGCAACGTGCCCGCCTCGTAGCCAACCTCGAAGTTGTCCACGCCGAAGTAAGTGGCATTGGGGTGGGGCACATCGATGGCCACCAGCGGAATATCGGCCTTCTTGAAGATGTGAGCCACGCGGGGGGCGACCGCTTCTTCCACCTGGAACTCGATCACCAGGTCAACCCGCTTGGCCACAAACTCTTCCGCATTGCGGATGGCGACTTCGGCATCATAGCGGTTGTCGAGGGTAATCAGCTCCACGCCGGCGGCTGCCGCGGCGGCGGTCACACTGTGCGCCACAGCCACCGAAAACGGCATCTCAGCAGACTGCACCGCGAAGCCGAAGTGCAAGCGGCGGGGCCGCGAAACCAGCCGGTACTGGCCGTTCTGATTCTGGGCCAGGTAGCCCCGGTGCACCAGGGTCTTCAAGATACGATAGACGCTGGTCTTGGAGATATTCGTCTTCTGGTACACATCTTCAAGCGTCAGCGGCGCATGATCCTGCTCCAGCAGCTCAATCACATCGAGCGCCTTCGAAAGGATCGGAATTAGATAGAGCCGCTTGATTTTTGCTTTGGCCAACGCCGCCTCCGCCGCTTGTGTCCCGAATGAAACGCAGGCATCAGAACATCATAGAACACCTGGTGCAAAAAGACTTGGCAGCCCGCTTCCTTGTGAGTGCCCGTTGCATCTACGGGATGGGATTCAGTTGAACCCTTCGAAACGCACCACACTCACACTGGTCTCTGATCTCTGATCCCTGCCTTTACGCATAACTGCTTACAGCCAGGCTCCGGCTTCCGCGCTCGCGGCCCACCCGCTCCACGTAGCCGCTGGAGCGAAGCGCCGCCAGCGGGTCGGCAGGCAGACCGCGCGCCTCCCGCCAGGCCTGGGTGAGCGGGCGAACGTCGCTCCAGAAAGCGCCGCGATAGAGTTCCTCCGCCGCCACCAGGTCGCAGCATTGCTGCAGTTCCGCCAGCTGCTCGCGATCGATGAGCGCGGCCTTCAGATATAACTCCTGGGCCGTCACAACGGTCTGCACCATGGCTTCGATCTTGCCCTTCAGGTTGTGGCTCTGATCGATCATGTAGGCCACCTCGAGTTCCACGCCGTCATCGGCCGCGGCGTGAATTTCGTGGAAGATGCGGAAGATCTGGTAGGGATCGATCGACCCCAGCGTCAGGTCATCGTCGGCATAGCGGCGGTCGTTAAAGTGGAAACCGCCCAGCATCCCGGTGTGGACCAGCCAGGCCACAATCTGTTCGATATTCTGGGCGGAATAATGATGGCCGGTATCAACCAGAACACAGGCCTGCGGGCCGGCATGGCGCGCGAAATGCGAAGACATGCCCCAGTCGGCAATATCGGTGTGATAGAAGGCAGGCTCGAAGGGTTTGTATTCCACCAGAAGGCGCTGATTTGGCGCCAGATGATCGTGCGACGCGCGCAGCGCGTCCTCGAGCCACCCAATGCGCTTGCGGATGCTCTGCGTGCCGGGATAATTCGAGCCGTCGGCCATCCACAGCGAGATGTCGCGCGAACCCAGTTCCTTGCCGATCTCGATGGAGTCGAACATGTGCTGCAGAGCCTGTTCGCGAATTGCCGCGGAAGGATTGCAGAGCGAGCCGAACTTGTACTGCTGATCTTGAAACAGGTTGGGATTGATGGAGCCGGAACGAATCCCAAACCGGCGCTCCAGATCCTTGACCGCGGGTACGTCGCGAAGCCCGTTGGGCAGATCCCAAAGCACATGAAGAGCCAGCGTGGGCGTCACCCCGGTGAGCCGGTTGACCTCCGCCGCATCGGCAAACTTCTCTTCGATGGTAGTGGCCGCGGCCGCCTGCGCGAACTTGCCGAACCGCGTGCCGGTGTTGGCGAATCCCCACGAGGGAATCTCGATCGAAAACCTGTCGAGCGCCTTGAATGCCAGTTGTTGGGTTGCGGATTCTGAAAGCATGGTGAAACTCCCTTCGCCGGGCACATGGCCGGCTTCAATTCAGACTTGTCTTGGAACCATCGTCGCGCACCAGGATCACGTTCATGAATCGCGGACCATGCACGCCCTTGATGCGCGTCATCTCAATGTCCGCCGTCGCGCTGGGTCCGGAAATTGTCGTTACCAGGGCCGGCGCCGTCTGGCAGCGTGCGAAGTACTCCGGCAGCGTTTCCACAATCTGGCTGGCCTTCAAAACGCAAAGGTGCCAGTCCGGCAGCAGCGTAATCACCCGCCTGCCTTCGCTCGCGGAGTGATGCAGCACAATGGTTCCGGAATCGGCGATGGCGCAGAAACATGCAGTCAGAACGCCGTCGGCCCTTTCGATCTCTTCCGTCTGCAGATCGTAGTCGATCTTCCAGTCGTATCCTGTAGTTAGCCATTCCCGCGGCACACCGGCGGGAGCGACGATGCTGCGTTTCCCGCTTGCCCGGAGCTGCGTGGCAATCGCCCCGGGCAACTCGTCCGGCGCGCACTCGGTCACCTCGGCATCGTACTCGCGAAGCCGCTCCACCATGCGCTCGATGCGGGCCTCGGCGCTCATCGAACCCATCCGGATGTATCCGCGGGGCAACGCGCTCCACGCCGCTGCAGCTTGCTCAGGCCGGTCAGCCTCGCTTCCGGTCGCTGCATAAATGCGCTTGAGAATCTGTTGACGGCTCTGGGAAGAGGTGCTCATTTCGCCTCCTTCTCGCGTGCCGCCCACCAGGCGTGAAAGGTCTGGTCCGGGAGCCCGCGCAGGTCGCGGGTTTGGGTCCACTTGGCGCCGATGCTGGGCAAAGAGTGAATCCATCCGTCCTTGCGCGTGAAGATGCCCAGCCCGATGCGCCCCATTTGCTGCGCCGCGTGAAAGAGCCACGCTCGCGAGAACAGCAGGTTGGCGATGCGCAGACCGAGATACATGGGATCGAAGAATCGCAGCGTCTGCTTGCGCTCTTGGTTCACCACCTGTGAGCGCAACTCCAGCAGCACCTCGGGAATATTGATCTTGACCGGGCAAACCTCGTAGCAGGCGCCGCACAGCGATGACGCGTAAGGCAGCGACTGCGCGTGGTGCATCTGCATCAGTTGCGGAGTAAGAATGGCGCCGATCGGCCCGGGATACACCGACCCGTATGCGTGGCCGCCGGTCTGCCGATACACCGGGCAGGCGTTCATGCAGGCCGCGCAGCGAATACATCGGAGGGTCTGCCGCTCGGTCTTCCCGGCCAGAATCTGCGACCGGCCATTGTCGAGCAACACCACGTGAAAACGTTGCGGCCCGTCGCCCGGCGTCACCCCGGTCCAGATCGAGTTGTAGGGATTCATTCGCTCGCCGGTAGCCGAGCGAGCCAGTACCTGCAGCATCACTTCGAGATCTTGGAAACGCGGCACCACCTTCTCGATCCCAGCGATTGAGATCATGGTGCGCGGCAACGTAAGGCACATGCGGCCGTTGCCTTCCGACTCCACCACCACCACCGAACCGGTCTCAGCTACCAGAAAATTCGCGCCGCTGATGGCGGTTGGGATTTCCAGAAACTTCCGCCGCAGGTAGTTGCGGGCCGCCGCAGTAAGCGCCTTCGGATCGTCGGAAAGATCGTTGAGCCCCATGCGGCGCGCGAAGATTTCTCTCACCTGGCTGCGATTCACATGCAGCGCGGGAACCACAATATGCGATGGCTCGCCTTCACCGAGCTGCAGAATGATCTCCGCCAGGTCGGTCTCGAATACGCTCACTCCTCCGGCCTCGAGGAACGGGTTCAACTGGATCTCCGCCGAGGTCATGGTCTTGATCTTGATCACCTCGGAAGCGTTCTCCTGGCGCAAAATATCTAAAATGATCCTCCGCGCATCGGCAGCGTCGGCAGCCCAGTGAACCGTGCCCCCGGCCTCCGTGCAGCGCGCTTCAAACTGTTCAAGATACGTGCCCAGATGGCTTAGAGCCTCATCTCGAATCCGGGAAGCCGCCGAGCGCAGTTCCTGCCAGTCGGATTTTTCCTCCACCAGCCGGGCGCGCTTGGCCTGGATCACGTCGATGGCATGGGCCACATTCTTGCGTAGCTGAGGATTGCGCAAGACCGGAAGCACCGCGGCTGGAAAAGCCGCCGCCTTGGCCGGATCCAGAATGGGCTGGTCGCCTGGATGCTCGATTGGTCGCTCGGCGCGATGGTCGACTGGATGCTCGGCAACGGGCGTCGTCTCGGCAGAGGTCATCGAATGGCCTCCGCCCGCGCCGGGCGTTGGGTTGCGGTTGCTCCCGGTCCCGTGCTGGCCAGAATCTCAGCCACATGAATGGTCTTCATGCCCAGGTATTGCCGGTGCATGGCCCCGCCCAGGTGCATCAGGCAACTGTTATCGAGAGCGGTGCAGAACTCTGCGCCCGTCTGCATGATGTCCTGGAGCTTCACCGCCATCATCGCCGAAGACACTTCCGCATTCTTAACGGAAAAAGTCCCGCCAAAGCCGCAGCAGCGGTCCAGGTTGGCGAGTGGGACAAAATCCAGGCCGCGCACCTTGTTCAGCAGCCGGTAAGGCCGGTCACCCAGGTGAAGCGCGCGCAGCCCGTGACAGCTCGCGTGGTAGGTCACACGGTGTGGAAAATACGCGCCCACGTCATCGACCTTGAGCCGGTCGATGAGAAACTCGCTCAACTCCACGACCCTCGGCAACAGCGCAGCAAACTGCCTGCGCAAGTCCTCGTTGCCCAGTTCCTCAAACAGCCCTGGATACTGATCGCGGATCATAGCCACGCAGGAGGAGGAAGGAATGACCACCGTCTCGGTATCCTGATACATCTGAACGAAACGCTTGGCCTGGGAAAATGCCTCGCCGCGAAAGCCGGTATTGGCATGCATCTGGCCGCAACAGGTCTGCCGCGCATGAAAGTCGAGTTCCACTCCCAGCCGCTCCAGCAGGCTGACCACCGCGCGGCCCGTCTCGGGGTAAAGGGTGTCGTTGTAACAGGTAATAAAAAGTGAAGCTCGCATGGCTGCCGCCGCGTGTTCTCCCTGGTCACTCTACCCAGAAAACCGAATAATATACGATACGAAATGAATTGTCTATTGCAATATGCAGACCCGCAGACATTTAACCAAGACAACCGCTGTTCAGAATCCTGTCAAGTCCGTGTGGGCTCCTGCACCTCGTTGCTGACGCGCGTTTTGTGCGCATTCCGGCGGATCATTGCTTGGCCCGGGCCGAGTTGAATCACCGGTGCGTCAAGCCGTCGCACGCAACATAAATCTCTGCGGCCGCAGAAAATAACTCCCGGTCGCAAAGGCCAGCACGACCAGCGGAGCCAGCGCTACTAGCAGCGGATCATGCAGGAATAAGTGGGACAGGAAGGCATCGAACATGTCGAATGCGATCCCGGCGTATGCCCACTCGCGCACCAATCTCGTACCCGGATGCAGCAGAGCCGCGACCGCCAGCAACTTCCAGGCACCGAGGATGAACGCAAGGTACGCCGGATATCCAAGGTGTGCAAGTCCCTGGATTACGCCCGGGATGCGCATCAGGTCGAGTACGCCATTGGGTACGAGCCATAGAACCAGCAAGCCGGTGCAAACCCAGTATCCGTATCGCCTCGCCATGGAAAGGGCTCCTCTTTGGGCAGAATACGGATCGCCCAGGCTGGTGGCAAGTCATTGCGCACTCTCGCGCCGGCAGTTTCGAGTTCCGCGCGACAGGGCTGAGTTTGAGGCGAGCTCGTTTTAAGACAGCCTCTCCGTGCGAGGCGACCCTTCTGGACCGCGATGAGGGTGCCCCGATCCCTGCCTTTGGGGATCGGGCCACTCTCGATTTGATAAAATTCCTCCTGAGACCAGCGCCTCCCGCCCTCAAGTCAACCTAATAGCAAAACAATCGTCTAACAACCCGGGCATTCCAGACGGCCTTATGAACCGAAAATCCGCTGCTCAGTCGATTCTAGTAATTTCGCCATCGCTCTGTTCGGATTGCCGCGTCGCAGACTGTCAGTTTGGAACAGGTTTTTGCCGGTTCGCTCCTCGGTTCCCTTGAGACGTTCATCATGGCGAGACGTCCATTACTTGTTGAACACCTCAGCGCAACAGGCTTGCGTCTTTTCTCTCTCTGTCGTAACACAACTTTTCTTTGATCTCCGGGTTACCCCGAAGAAAGGGTTCAGGACTCCCCCATGAAAAGACTACTTTCGCTCGCCCTGTGTGCACTCGCAGGCACGTTGTGCCCTTGCGCAGCGTCCAACGCCCAGCAAGCCGCATCCGCCGTTCGCATTGTCAATCCCATCGACGAAAATCAACTGGTAACGCTCAAAGGCAACACCCTTGCCGCCGCGAATGCCAAGAACGATCTCGGCCCGGTAAGCGGTTCGCTGCCCATGGCTGGCCTGACTCTGGTGCTGAGCCGCAGCCCCGAGCAGCAGGCAGCCTTTGACGCGTTTGTGGCGAGCCAGTACGACCAGGGCTCGCCGAGCTTCCATCAATGGCTCACGCCCGCGCAGATCGGGCAGCGCTTCGGTCCCGCTCAGGCCGATATCAGCACCTTGTCTAGCTGGCTCGCGAGCAAGGGATTTGCCGTCAAGAGCGCTTCGCCGGACGGCATGACCATCCAGTTCAGCGGCACCGCAGCCCAGGTTCAAAGCGCCTTCCACACGGAGATTCACAACCTCTCCGTCGGAGGCAAGTCGCACCTTGCCAACATGAGCGATCCCCAAATTCCTGCTGCCCTGGCGCCCGTGATTGTCGGCATCAAGGGCCTGCACAACTTCCTCCCCCACCCGCTGCACCGCATGGGCAGCAGGGTGCAGTTCAACCCCGATGCCCACCGCTGGGTCAAGCTGCAGACCGGCTCTGGCACCGGGATCGCAGCCGGAGCCTTGAAACCGCACGCTTCCGCCTCGGCCAACTCCACCTCTTCGTCCAGGCCCGACTTCTTCTACCAGATCTCCGGCAACTCGATCGTGGAAGAAGACGTCGCGCCATATGACTTTGCCAAGATCTACAACCTGCCTTCGGGGTGGCCCAACACCGCCAGTGCCAACGGCACTGGCCAAACCATCACCGTCATAGGCACCAGCGATATTGACACCACCGACGTAGCCAACTTCAAGAAAGCCTTTGGCCTCCCCACAGGCCTTACTCCGGTCATCGCCCACGGTCCCGATGGCGACCCTGGCAACTGCGCCTCCAACCCCTCCGGCAGTTACTGCAATAGCGGCGATCTCGATGAGAATTCGCTCGACGTTGAGTGGTCAGGCGCCGTGGCTCCCGGCGCTCAGATCGTGCTCGTCACCGACGCCTACAACAGCCAGACCAATCCCACCAACGACCCTCTCTTCGACGGCGCGCAGTGGGCCATTGACCAGACCAGCGTTTCCGGCTCGGCAGTCTCCGGTTCGCACATCCTGAGCCTCAGTTACGGCCAGTGCGAACTCGTGAACGGCACGGCCTCCAACGTCGCCTACAACAATCTATGGCAAACAGCCGCCAGCGCCGGCATTGCCGTCTTCGTTTCCACCGGCGACTCCGGCTCTCCCTCCTGCGACGATGGCGGCGACCAACTGATCGGCAATCCCTACGCGGCTCAGTACGGCCTGTCAGTCAGTGGACTCGCCTCCTCGCCCTGGGACACGGCCGTCGGCGGTACCGATTTCCAATGGTGCAAGCCCACTTTGGATTCCAGCGGCAACGTCAATGGCTGCTCCAGCACCGACAGCTCCACCTACTGGAACAACAGCAACAGCACCACCGGGGAAGCATCCGCCAAAGGCTACGTGCCGGAGAGGCCATGGAACGATACCTGCGTGGATCCGATCATCGCGGCTTACGTGGAAACCTCAGCTTCCTACCTGGGCTTAACGGGTACCGATTCGACGCCTGAGGAATCGTGCAACGTTCTCTACAACAACTTGAATACACTTTTGCAGGATTACCAATTCAGCGGCGGCGATCCGCTGGTGGAATACGTAGATACGGTTGGCGGTTCCGGCGGCGCCAGCAATTGCGTAGTCAGTTCCACTACCTCCACTACCATTGGCTCCTGCACCGCGGGCGCCACCAGCACCGGATCCGACTACGGCAATCTCGCTCTCTACAACAACGGCTGGGAGAAACCAAGCTGGCAAGCCGGCGTTACGGGCATTCCATCCGACGGCGTCCGCGATATCCCCGACGTCAGCTTCTTCGCCGGTGACGGGACACTCGACAGCGCCACGCTGATCTGCGTCGCCAATGACGGCGCAGATTGCTCCAGCCTCGGCAACACCGGCAGTGGCAACGCCAACGGTGCTGAAGAGATCGGCGGAACTTCAGTGGCTACGCCCGAAATGGCAGGCGTCATGGCCCTCATCAACCAGAAGATAGGCGCCCCGCAGGGCAATCCCAACTCCGAACTGTATGCCCTCGCCGCCAAAAACCCCTCCAACTGCTCGGCGGAATCGGTGACCACATCAGGCAGTTGCTACTTCAATGACATCGACACGGGCACCAACGCCATGCCCTGCGCCACCACGGACAAGGTCATCGAGGGCGGCGCGCTCTACGAGGGAGGTGGACAGTGGTCAGTGGGGACACCAACCATGTACGCGCAGGCCTCGCCCGACTGCACCGCCCTCACCTCCGGCGACGTAATCGGTACGCTCAACGGCAGCAGCGCCACCGCTGGGTATGACCTTGCCAGCGGTCTCGGCTCGCTCAACGTCGCTAACGTCTTAAGCCACTGGACCGCCGCTAGTGCCGGTACAGGTATCGCAACGGTAGCCGTCAGCCTCGGCGGCGTCACGTCCATCAGCCCGAGCCAGAGCGTCGCAGTTACCGTCAAGGTCACCGGCTCCGGCAGTGGTCCCACCGGCAATGTCACGCTCACCGCTTACCTCAACGACTCCAGCCCCGGATACAGCTCCACGACGGCTCTCACTTCCGGATCGGCGAGCTTCACCATTCCCGCCAACACCTATACCGCCGCCGGTACCGTCACCGTGACGGCCGCCTATAGCGGAGACAGCAGTTACGCCGCCAGCAGCGGCACCAACAGCTTCACCGTTTCAAGCGGAACCACGACCACCGGAACGTTTGCCCTGGCCACCATCCCCAGCCCGGCAGGCATAGCGCCCGGCGGGACCGCCACTGCGACGGCGACCGTTACTGCGAGCGGCGGCTATGCCGGGACCGTGACCCTCAATTGTGCGCTTACCGCCTCGCCCAGCGGCGCCGTCAACCTGCCCTCATGCCAGCCCAGCGGAACCATCGCGCTGAGCGCCGGCACCACATCCGGCACGGCCACGCTCTCCGTGACCACCACCCCAATCACGACCTCGCAGCTTCGCAAGCCAGACGGCGGCAAGGGCTTGTTCGGCGCGAGCGGCGCGGTGCTCGCCCTGCTTGTCTTCCTGGGCATCCCGGCCCGCCGCCGCAGTTGGCGCGCGATGCTGGGCATGGTAGTCCTGCTCGTCACGCTGGCCAGCCTGTCGGCCTGCGGAGGCAGCGTTTCCACCACCACCATTCCCGGCACCACCGCGGGAACCTACACCTTCACCGTAACCCCCAGCGGGGCGCCGGCGCCATCCGGCACCGCGCCGGCGGCGCAGACCTTCAACGTCACGGTAAACTAAACCTCAAAGCTCCAACCTTGCTTTCGACGAATGCGCCGCCCGATCCTGGGCGGCGCATTTTTATGGCGCGTCGAAGCTCCCGAGGTCCGCTTTCTCTTGAATCGGAATCGCATTCGCGCATCCCCCTGAGCCGGGGATTCTCGTACCCCGCTCATTTTGCCGATGGGAATCAGCAGGAATAATTTATTTCGCCTCCCACGGAACGGCGATATGATGGCGTTGTTACCATTCTCTTCATTCTGCTGTATTTTTCCTCCAATGAGGGGCGGGCCTTTGAAGCCCCGCTTCACCCGGCTCTGCGCTGTCATTCATCACCCTCTCACGAGGAAGGGGTCAGGACCGACCGAAATGGCAAAACTGCCTTTGTTGTCTCTTTGTGTGCTCGCCAGTGCGTTTCTCAATCCCGCTCAATACCACGCCCAGCAGGCCGCGTCCCAGACCCGCATTACGAATCCGATCGACGAAAGCAGCCTGGTAACGCTCAAAGGCACCGTGCATCCGCTGGCCAACGCCAGGAATGACCGCGGCGCCGCACCTGACGGCATGCAGCTCAACCGGCTTCAGCTGGTGCTCAAGCGCAGCCCGAGCCAGGAGTCTGCCCTTCACCATCTCATCGACCAGATGCACACCCCCGGCCAGACTAACTATCACAAGTGGCTCACTCCCGATCAGTTTGGCGCCCAATTCGGCCCCACCGACCAGGACATCGCCACCGTGTCGGACTGGCTCGCCAGCCACGGGTTCATCGTCACCAGGGTTAACCCCGGCCGTCAGACCATGGAAATCGCCGGCAACGTCGCCCAGATGCGTTCCGCCTTCCACACCCGGATCCACCAGTATTCGGTGAATGGAGAAACCCACTACGCCAACGCCGACGATCCCCGGATTCCCTCCGCCCTGGCGCCGGTCGTAGGTGGATTCTTCTCGCTGAACAACTTCCGCTACAAGAGCAACGCCAGAATCATGGGCAAAGCCCAGTACAATCCGCACACGGGAACGGCCCGACCCGAGTGGACCATCGGCCCCGGCGCTCCCGCCTACGATAACAACTACGTTCTATCGCCCGCCGACTACGCCGTTCAGTATGATCTGCAGCCGCTCTACAACAACAACGTCAACGGCTCCGGGCAGTCCATCGCCATCGTCAACGAGTCGAACGTCAACATCTACCTGGTGAACCAGTTCCGCAGCGTCTTCGGCCTGCCCTTCAATCCGCCCCAGGTCATCATCGATGGTTCCGATCCGGGCGTCGACGGCATCAACAACTTTGACGGCCCCAACGGCGCATCCGTTGAAGCCTACCTCGATGTGGAATGGGCCGGCGCCATAGCCCCCGACGCCACCGTTTACCTGGTCATCGCCGCTGACTCGGAGCTCGAAAACGGTCTCGATCTTGCCATGGCCCACGCCGTCGACAGCAACATCGCGCCCGTCATCAGTCTCAGCTTCGGCAACTGCGAGGCCCACGCGAACGACGCGTCCTTGAACTCGCTTTGGGAGCAGGCCGCCGCACAAGGAATCACGGTCATAGTCTCCACCGGCGACAGCGGGTCGGCGGGCTGCGACGACCCGGATACTCAGAGCTATGCGACCGGCGGTCAGGCGGTCAACGGACTCGCTTCCACGCCCTACAACGTCGCCGTCGGCGGCACCGACTTTTACTACAGCAACTACAACTCCACTCAAACCCTGCTGGACGCTCAACTGGCCGGCTACTGGGACACTACCCCCAGCAACAGTACGCCAAAAATCTCCATCCAGGGCGTGATCCCCGAGCAGCCCTGGAACAACAGCCAGTATGGCCTGGATATCTTCAGGTCTGCCAACAGTACAAATTCCACCATCTCTGCCGGCAGCGGTGGCGCCAGCAACTGCGCCACGCGCAACGGAGCCAATTGCCTGAGAGGCTATCCCAAGCCGGCCTGGCAGTCGATCGGCATCAAGGGTATGCCCTTTGACGAAGTCCGCGACCTGCCCGACGTTTCGCTCTTCGCCGCCAACGGCTACAACGACAGCTATTATCCCATTTGTGCTGCCGGCGGCGATTGCCAGCCGGTTCAGAGCGGCGACAGCATCCAGATCACCGGCGTGGGTGGAACTTCCGCTTCGGCACCCTCCTTTGCCGGCATCATGGCGCTCGTCAATCAAAAATACGGTCGCCAGGGGCAGGCCGATTACGTCCTCTACCCTCTCTACGCGCAGTTTCCGTCGGCATTCAACGATGTGACGGTCGGCACCAACACCGTGCCCTGCGAATTCTTACCCACGGTGGGCACCGATTGCATCTCGGCCGGCGCCGCAGCGATCACTGTGAATTTCAGTGGCGGCTCAGTTACTGAAGGCCAAATCGGCTCCGGCACGACTCCTGAATACAACGCCGCACCCGGCTATGACCTGGCTACCGGACTGGGCACCATCGATGCCAATCATCTGGTCACCAACTGGCCCAAGGTCGCGTTCCAATCCACCACCACCACCATGACCGCCAGCCCCACCGCGATCGCCCACGGAGCCGCAAACGCCATCGCCATCAGCGGCACGGTGACCGGAACCGGCACGCCCACTGGAGACGTGGCGCTCGTGACCGACAGCCCCCAAGAGCTGCAGCAGGGCGAGGCCTTTTTCACCCTCAGAAATGGCGCCTATTCCAGCACCAGCGCCGCCGGCAAGGCCAGTTACCCCAGCGGCATCAACTTCCTGCCTGGCGGGACCTATCACATCTGGGGCCAGTACGGCGGCGACACGAACAACGCCCTCAGCTCATCCGATCCGATCGAGATCACCGTCACCCCCGAAGCCAGCGCCATCGACCTCAATCTCATCGGAGCGGGCAGCATCTACAACCCCGGCAACAATCCGGGGACCGGCGTCGACTACGGCACCCAGCTTCAGCTCAGCGCCGCCGTCGGTCCCGCTTCGCAGGCCGCAGCGCTTCAGACCTGCCTGGTCAACGACACCGGCTGCTCTTCAATTCCCAGCTACACCAGCCCCACCGGGACCGTCGCCTTCAGCGACAACTCGAAGGCCCTCTACACCGCGGCCCTCAATGCCGATGGCGAAGCCGAGTACAACGCGCCTTACGCGGTAGGCGCTCACTCCCTCACAGCCAGCTACGCCGGCGACAACAGCTACAGTGCCTCCACCGACTCAAGCCCAGTCACGTTTACCGTGATCAAAGACACGCCGACATTTGGCAGCAGCCCCTTCAGCATTACAACCGGAGGCTCGGGCACGAACACGTACCTGATCAATGGAACCGGGCAGCCGACAGTGCTGACTATCGTGCTCTACAACGGCGCCCAATACAACAGCAGCTCCTACAGCGTTGCGCCGGTCGCCCCGCCCACGGGAACCGTCGCCATCTCCGGCCTCAGCGGAGCCACTCCCGCCAGTGCCACGCTGGTCCCCACCCTTGATCCAAGCAGCTACTCAATCGGCAGCATCGCAACCTTCCAGGTTCCCGCGGGAAAAGCAAGCGGAATGTATAACGTAACTTTCACCTACAGCGGAGACTCAAACTACAACGGAACGTCGAAGAGCGGCACCATCTCCATTACCGGTGACAACGGCGACGGCCTGAAATCATCCACCACAACTGCCAACATCAGCGGCTCGATCTCGCCCGACTCCAGGCTCCTGATCAGCGGGACGGTCGCCGGCAGCGGAACGGCCTCTCCAACCGGCACCGTTGACTTCTACTCCTCCGGCTACGTTCTGGCCGAAGTCGCTCTTTCGACCAGTGCGGGATCCACCGCGCAATTCTCGGCATCCTTCAACAGCAACGGACTCATCCAGGGATCAAGCCAGATCATCACCGTGCAGTATTCGGGCGACAGCACCTACAACCCCTCCGCCGCGGTGCTGTCGACCGGCGTTTCAAACCCCTTGAGCGACTTCACCATGGTGCCTCAGACGACCAATATTCCGATCGGCCTGAGCGGAACGACGGGCACCGGTACAACCCCCATCAACATTGCCTCCGTCAACGGATTCACCGGAACCGTGACCCTCAGCTGTTCGGCAACCTCTCCGCTCACCTGCACCGCCGCGCCCAATCCCACGCTGAGCAATAACTCGAGCGCCAGTGCCGCGATTGCGGTGACCGTGCCTTCCGGCACCGCCTCTGGAACTTACAACGCCCTGGTCACGGGCAAGGACCCGACCGGCGAGTACATCCACACCCTCGCCTTCCTGGTCGAGGTGACCGGCGCCGCTTCCGCCACGCCGGGTTTCGGGCTCTCCAATGGCGGCGCCGTCACCGTTACGCCCGGCGCGACCACGGGCAATACGACCTCCATCACCGCAACAGCCACCGGAGGATTCACTGGCGAGGTTGCCCTCACCTGCGCCGTAGCGCCAGCCAGCGGAACCTCGGTTCCCACCTGCACGGTGACAAATCCGATAGACGTTACCGGCGCCTCTGCTGCCGGAATCCTCACAATCGGCACCACCGCGACCACCACTGCCCAAGCCTATACGGTCACCGTAACCGGCACTTCCGGCTCCATCACCGAATCTACGACTGTCGGTCTGACGGTGACACCCCTGGCAGGATCGGGCAGCTTCACCGTCTCCAACGGCGGGAGCATTGTCGTGACTCAGGGAGCGACCACCAGCAACACCACCCCGATTACGGTAACTCCCACCAACGGTTTCACAGGGGACGTCGCGCTTACCTGCGCCGTAACGCCGACCACCGGAACCTCGATTCCCACCTGCTCCGTCACCACGCCGCTCGACATTACCGGCGCGACCGCGGCATCAGCAACCCTGACCATCAACACCACCTCGACTACCACGACCAACACCTACACGGTCGCGGTGACGGGCACAAGCGGCTCGTTGACCTCCACCACGCCGGTGACCGTGATTGTGACACCGGCTTCAGCGTCAGCCTTCGCTCTCACCAGCAGCGGCAACATCACCGTCTCCCCCGGCGCAACCACGGGAAACACCTCCACCATCAGCGTGACCCCCTCGGGAGGGTTCACCGGCAATGTCGCGCTGACTTGCAGCATCAGCCCCACCGCGGCCAGCGACCCTGCCACCTGCAGCCTGTCCCCGGCCACGGCCGATATCACTGCCTCGGCAGCCGTCACCTCCACGCTCACGGCCTCCACCACGGCGGCAAGCAGCGCTCTCAACGCGCCGCGGAAGATCTTCTGGCCGGCCACCGGAGGAACTGCCCTCGCTCTGGCCTTCTTCTTCCTGCCCAAACGGAGGCGCGGCTGGCTGGCTATGCTTGGTGTGATAGTGATGTTTGCCGCTCTGGCGGGCCTTTCGGCCTGCGGCGGAGGAATCGGCGGCGGAGGCGGCGGCCAGTCCAACCTCGGAACAACGGCAGGAAACTATACGGTGACAATTACCGGCACGTCCGGATCTCTGACGACGACCACATCGGTTACTCTCACCGTCAACTGACTCGGTTAAGGAGTATTTTCCTCAGGAAAATACTGCCTTGCATAATTCTTCAAACGTCAACATGTGAATCGAAACCGCTCAGAAGTGGCGAATCGATTCCACGTTGCTTGGCGTCGGCGGTGTGTGACTCGGGCCGCTGCCGCCGGAACGTTCCACGCGGCTCTCCAGCGACCTGCTCACTAGTTCGCGCGATCCCAGTCCGATGGCCAGCGCAAGCGTGAGCACGATGCCTCCAAACAAAATTCCAAAGGCCAACTCCACGATGTCGCCGCCAACCTCAAGGTGGTCGAGCACCATCGCCGCCGTCAGCACCAGCACCAGCCACTTCACTCCCAGGGAGAGAAAGCGAGCGTACTGCAGTTGCGCATTCACCGCGCCGATCAGCACAGAACGCGCCAGGTAGCGCGCGATCAGGTTGCCCGCGATAAGCAGCAGAATCGCGCCGACAGCGTGCGTAAGATATGGCAACAGCGAGATGGGAAGCGCCGTGCCGGTCGCATACGACGTATCGAACGCAGCCACGCCAATGATCAAGCCCATCAGCACGCACACCCAGAACGAGATCCGCGCGGCAATTTCGGTCGGCGAACTCGTCGGTGCCCATTCGACGTTGCCTCTGTTCCGCGCCATGCGATCGTCAAATTTGAAAAGCAACAGGAACCGCCGCAGCAAAGCCGAGATCGCCATGCCTGCCAGGGTGAACAACCCCAGCGCCACGAAGAACGCAAGAATCCCTGGCAGCACTGCGATCAGCAGCGACAAAACGCGCAGCAGCGATTGATGCAGCGCGTCCGACATATGCCGCCATATCGAAACATCTTCGCCATAAACTGGCGGCGCCTGGTAAGGGTTTACCTGCATCATGAGAGCAGAGATGTTCATCATGGTTTCGACTCCTTCAACGGCTTCTTGCCGGCGCGACCGTACTGCTCGCTACAGCTCCGGCGGCGATCATGAGTTAAACCGATCCGGCCAGCGCCATCGCGAGACTAAATACGGCTTGTCAGCCTCGAAGGCAGCGGCCACAGCTTCTATGTGCCGCTCAGAACTGGTTCCCGCCGCCGTAATGTTGATGTGTCCTGCAACCCATGCCAGATAAAGCGGAATGAGCGCGCCCATCAAGTGGCCGCGATTGATGGTTCGCAGCCGGTAGGCAATCAGAAAATCGAAGACAATGCGCGCCCAAAGTGCCTCCGGCATTCGGAAATCAGCCGTGTTGGTAACTGAGAGGCGCTTGAGTCCCAGCAGCGAGTTGGGCGGAAGAACCAGCGACCAGATCTCCTGCAGGTTGGTGTAGGCAAATCGAAACGACTCGACCAGGCGCTGCACTTCGCCGGTTCCGTCGCTGGTTGGCAAATCTTGCATGGGCCGGCTCAGAGCAGGCATCCGCCGCGGACGCTGCCAGATGGCGGCCTTGGCTTCGATGTCGGCAAACAACGAGCCGGTCACCAGCGAAAGTATCGCATTGATGTCAGTATCGGCGGGCTGTGGCAGGGCGCGCGGGCCCACATCGAATTCGTCCGTCGCGAAGCCCGCCGCAACCGCCTCGTTCACTGGCCAGATCAGCGCATCCGCCTGGTTCGAATTGGTAAAGCGCTGCGCAGCCGTTGCCATCCGTTCGGCCATCCGCAGCGAAAGCCCCGCATCGATGGCCTGGGGAAAACGCACCGGCGATGCAAAAAGGGTCCGCGTCAACGGATAGAGAATGGCCGAGTTGATCAGGCCCGCATGTGCAGGCAGGGTGTAGCAGGGCATGGCCAGATCAACCTGCGTGGCAGCCACAGCCTGCGCCAGGCTGCGCAAAGCCGATGTGCTCAGCGATCCCGCGCCCGGACCCAGCATCAGCACAGAGTGCACCTCAGTCTCCCGCGCCAGCTGGTAAGCATTTTGAAAGTCCGCGGCGGTCGACGTCCACGCAGCGTTCGTCGGCGGAGCAGGTATCATCCGGCGTGCCGGAAACAGGGTCGATGTGACCTCGCCCTGCGTCGCCACCACCAGGTCCTCCACCGGGAAAGCTTCAGCCAGGTTTACCAGCAACATTTCCATCTGGTCGCGAGGCATTGCAGCCGCCAGCACCAGCAGGTTCGCCGCCGGGCGGGCTGGGGCGAAACTGGTATCGGAAATCGGATTTGCAGTCGCCATGATTGTCAAAAGAATCCGGCCCGGCGAATACACATGCTTCTCGCAGGCCAGGAGTTGTCTATAGCGATAGGATGCCTGAAATTGGTATCCGGAGCCAGGCGGGCCGGTTATTGAGCTCGTAAAGCAGCTCATAAAGCGCCTTTTCCAGCACATACGCCTCGAATAAAGCCTGTGCCTGATCGGCCGGGGGCAACAACGCCGGGTTGATCGCAATCGTCTCACGGTAGGCGGCCAGGAATCCCTCCGAAGCCGCATTCTCAAGCCAGCGCGTCCATGCGCCAAGGGCTTCGGAATCTGCTTTCCGGCCGGCTTCCCCGATTCGCTCAAGGTGCTGATTGAGGGCCGAGTGAGTGGCATAGGAAAACGACCGGATCATTCCCGCCACATCCTTCAACGGCGACTGTTTTCTTCGCCGTTCAGCCAGTGAACGCGCGGGCTCGCCTTCAAAATCCAGCAGCACGAAATCGCCCTGCTCGCCGTCCCCGCCGGTGCGCAGCGTCTGTCCCAGATGAAAGTCTCCATGAATCCTGATTCGCATACCGGCCGCATTCTCCCCGGCAATTGACCGCGCCCGGCCCAGCAACTCCACCCGCTTGGACAGCAGCAGTGCCGCCGAGTCGGCCGTAGCCTCATCGAGACCCGCCAATTGCGTCCTGAGCGCTTCCAGCGTCGACCTGAGCTGCGCTTCAATGCGATCCGCATCCGCGCTTAAATCCTCTGCCATAAACGGCTCGGGCGAAAAGGCGGGATTATCTGTGTGAGTGGAAAACGCAAGATGCATCTCGGCGGTCCGCTTGCCCAGAAGTCGAGCCGCCTCGAGCAGCGGACCGGCCAGCGGACTGGTCGCCTCCGCACTCTGGGGCACGGGTCCCGGCCATCGTAGAAAGCTCGGCGCCCTTGTCTCGCCAGGCGAAGACGTCACCGGGACCCTCTCAAAGACAGACGCCAGTTGCTCCAGAAACCATGCCCAGCCGTCACCTTGGTTCTCCACCAGCCCCTGCAACATGGCCACGGTAGTCTTTTCCCCATTCGCGGGGGTAATCGAAATCTCGCCCAGAAACGGGGGAATGTGCGAAAACCGCGCGATTTCGGTTAGAAATCGCCCAATTTCCACGTCCGGGTTCTCGCCCGGCTGTAGCCGCCGGAAGAGCTTGAGAATCAGCTCTTTTCCATAAAGTATCGACGTGTTCGATTGCTCCGCCGAACCTAAGCGCGAGGCCATTCGGTGCGCGCCGTGGGCCTCGATAAACGCCGTCGAAGCGCGCGCATCCAGCCGCCCTCCCGGCGGAGTTGGATCTCCTGCCGACGGCGATTCACGAGGCTGCATCCGGTGCGCGCCTGACAAAGGCCCGGCCGATGCGCTCGCTCGCGGGCGCACGGCTGCTTCACCTGGCTGCGCGCTCAACGGGACGGGTGGGGGGGGGGTAGCCCCCGGATCGCGCGGTATCGCAGGCTGTGTTTCGATAAGCGGGTCATTCGCGCCAATCGAGTCCGCGACCTGCGGTGCAGCCAGCAGTTCCATCGAGCCGGCATCCACAGCCTCGCGCGGCGGCCCCATCGAGCTGATCGGCTCGGTGCCCCATTCTCCTTTGTCCGAGCCGCTTCCATTGGCCAGCGCCAGCGTCGCATTGCATTCGATCAGCTTGAGCAAATCCTGCTGGAAATCGCTGCGGGCCGCTGCGTCATGAAGAACCACCGCGCTTCCGCCGGCGCTGAGGGTCGCCACAATCCTCTCCGGATGGCCCGCGCTGACTGCGTCAATTTCGGCGCCGGAGCTGAATGCCAGCGGAATCTGGTAGAGGTCTGAGGGACCATCCACGTAGGTAATCTCAACGAAAAACAACGCGGGACCCATCGAGTCAGCGTGCGGCGGCTCATTCGACTTGAAACGTTCGCACCCTGCCGTGGAAGCCAATTCAGCCCAGTCACGAATTCTCGCCCCTCGAATCTTGCGCGTCTTGGCGCCAAACCAGCGTTGTTGGGGCAGCCAGGCAGGCAGAGCTTTTTCAAGCACCGTCTTGCCCCGCCCGGCAAGAAACTCGGCCCAGCTGCGAGGCGGCATATCCACGGCGAACGTCTCTGTCGCAGGGCCTGCTTCCTGCATCTGTTGCTCCAATTCCGGCAACGGCAACGCCTCGACGACCGGCGCCTGCAGCTCAAGCCAGAGAAACGAGTAGGGCGCCAGCGTGAGCGAATAGGGCTCTTGAGTGACGGTCGGAAACGGCACATACCCGATCATTTCCACTGGTTCCAATCCGGCATAAGCAGACAGGTCGAGCGACACTGGCTGCGCGAACCGGCTCAGGTTGGCCACGCACAGAACAGTTTCGTGGGTTCCATCCTCGCGGTCGAGGTTTCTGAGGTAGGCCAGGATCTTCCGGTTGGCTGGATTTAGAAAGGTCAGCGTGCCGCGCCCGAAAACCTGAAACAGCTTCCGCAACGCAATCATGTTCCGGGTCCAGTGCAGAAGGCTCGACTGGTCGCTGAGTTGCGCCTCCACGTTCACCACCTGGTAACCGTAAATGGGATCCATCACCACGGGAAAATAGAGCCGCGCCGGATCGCACTTCGAAAAGCCGGCGTTACGGTCCGAAGTCCATTGCATCGGCGTACGGACCCCGTTCCGGTCGCCCAGGTAAATGTTGTCGCCCATCCCGATCTCGTCCCCGTAATAGAGAATCGGTGTGCCCGGAAAGCTCATCAGCAGCGAGTTCAGAAGTTCGATTCGCCGGCGGTTATTATCCACCAGCGGCGCCAGCCTTCGCCGGATGCCCACGTTGATGCGCATGCGCGGATCGGCCGAGTAGGCGAAATACATGTAGTCGCGCTCATCGTCGGTCACCATCTCCAGTGTCAGCTCATCGTGGTTGCGGAGGAACAATCCCCACTGGCAGTTGTCCGGAATGGGCGGAGTCTGCGCCATGATGTCGGTGATGGGCAGACGATCTTCCTGGCGCAGCGCCATGTAGATGCGCGGCATCAGCGGAAAATGAAATGCCATGTGGCACTCGTCGCCATCTCCGAAATAGGGGCGCACATCTGCCGGCCATTGGTTGGCTTCGGCAAGAACCAGCCGGTTCGCGTACCCGGCATCGATGGCCGCCCTGATCATCTTGATCACAGCGTGCGTCTCAGGCAGGTTTTCGCACGAGGTCCCGTCGCGCTCGCACAGATACGGAATCGCATCCATGCGCATCGCGTCCACGCCCATGTCGAGCCAGAATCGCATCGCCTTCAGAACCTCTTCCAACACCTGCGGATTGTCGAAATTCAGATCCGGCTGGTGCGAGAAAAATCGATGCCAGTAGAAGGCCTTCGCCGTTTCATCCCACGTCCAGTTCGATTTTTCGGTGTCGGTGAAAATGATGCGCGCATCTTTATAAAGCCTGTCCGAATCCGACCACACGTACATGTTTCGCTGCGGCGAACCCGCCGGAGCCTGACGCGCAGCTTTGAACCATGGGTGCTGGTCGCTAGTATGGTTGATGACCAGCTCGATCATCACCTGCATGTTGCGCTGGTGAGCCGCATCCAGAAATGCCTTAAAGTCGTTCAGCGTTCCGTAGGACGGATTGACGTCGGTGTAATTCGATATATCGTACCCGTCGTCGCGCAGAGGAGACGGAAAAAACGGCAGTAGCCAGATGCATGTAATTCCGAGATCCTGCAGATAGTCGAGCCGCGTAAGCAGACCCGGAAAATCGCCGATGCCGTCGCCGTTCGAATCGGCGAAGGCCCGAACGTGCAACTCGTAGATGATCGCATCCTTATACCAGAATGGATCAGTCGCGCTGGCCACCTTCTTCACTGTACGGTTCATCCTCTGCTTGGATGCGATTCCCGCATCCCGCGCCATCACCAGAGTGGAGGACACTGGATCTGCGGAAACGGGGCGGCGGAATGCCGTCGAGCGCCGAGAGTGGATAGGTTTTCTTGCAAGCCGGGCTCCCCGGCGGCTGAGGTGCGGCGATTTACTTGCAGAGCGTGATTTCCACACCCCGGGGTACTAGCGTTTCTTCCCCGGCTTCCCCACTGGCTTTTTTGCCCCCGGCTTATGGGGCTTCGCCGGGTGCGCCTTGGCCTTGATCGGTGCAGGTTTTGGTGGCGCCTTGGCATGAGGCTTTGGAGCGGCCTTCGCAACGTGTTTGGCCGCCGGCTTGTTCGCACTCTTGGCGGGCGCCTGGGGCTTAGCGGCCAGCTTAGCCGGCTCTGCCGCCTTGACCGCAGGCGCATTCTTGCTGCCATTCGGCTTGCCTGCCCGTTCGGGCCTGGCCTTCGCTTCGGGTCTTACCGGAGCTGCTTCCCCCCTGGCCGCAGAAGTCTTCTCGGCCCCCCCGTTATTTTCCGAAATCGCCCTCTTATCGGCCACTGCACCCTTCTTCGCCGCGGGCTTAGAAGCCACCGGCTCGGGCCCGGATTCTTCTTCGTCCTCTTCGCCCTCTTCGGCGGAATCTTCCTCAATTGCGTCCGCGTCCAAATCGACCTTGGGTATGCTCAGTCCCAGATCAACCTCATCCTCGTCGCCGCCAATGTCGTCAAGTTCCTCGTCATCCAATGGCTCCTCGACCTCTTCTTCGTCATCGTCGAAGGACTCTTCCTTGATTTTGGCCTCCGCGTTCCGCTTGGCGCGGGGTCGCTTGACGCTGACCTGCGGCGGAGGAGCGGGCGGAGAATGAGGCTCCAGATAAGCTCGCTGTTCCTCCGTTGTCGTCAGCTTGCCATCGATCAGCTCCAGGAAAATCCCCTGCACCAAATCGTTATATCCCGCCAGTTCCGGGGTGATTCGCATCTCCAGCATCAACGCATAGGGGATCTTCTGGCGGAACTCCGGCCACACCCTCAGGAATTGGTTGTAACGTTCCTGGACGCCTTGAGACTTTCCTGTAAATCCAAGCCATAGAACAGCTTCCGGATCATAGCTTGTGAAAAGCTTGAAGCTGGCCGAGGGATCGGCATAGGCCTTGGAGAGCAGCACCTTAGAAAACTGCGCCGCCATCGCGTCGAGACTGTCCCACTCCTCCACAAAACCAGGCCGAAGCATCAACTTCTTGAGAGCCGCCAGATCTTTGGGCGCGAGTTTCAGAGTGAGCAACTGCATCTGCGCCGCCGACATCTCCGCATGAACGCCCTGCATCAGCAACGACACGGCCAGATCATGAAGCGCCTTCAGCTTTTCCTCGTCCGCCTTGGCCGCGGTCCAGGCCGGATAAAGCGACTGCATCCAGCCCTCTTCTTCGAGCGCCCGCAATACCTTCAGTCCGTCTTCTTCATGGCCGATCTGCTCCAACTCCTGGCTGCGCGCATGGGCTGAAAGCGACTCGATCACACCCTCGCCCTTAGCATTTTCATAGCGGGTTTGGGTCCTCTCGTCCAACTCCCATCCCAACCGGGACCGATAGCGGGTAGCCCGGATTAACAGCGACGGGTCCTCAAGAAACCCATAGTTTGACACCAGCCGCAAGGTCCTCGCCTCGATGTCTGCCGCCCCATTCAAGGGGTCCATCAGCAGCCCAAACGACCCCTCGTTCAGCGAGATAGCCATCGAATTCGCGGTAAAATCGCGCCGGCGCAGATCCTCCTGGATCGAGGCAGGGTGAAAAGCCGGCCTACCAGGCTTCGGGTATTCCACCCGGTGAGTGCTAATCAGGTCGACCCTGACGGTGCCGGGGAAACAAAGATATAGACTGCGCGACGCCTCGTCCTCTCCCCAAACCTTGGCCCCCCGGTTCTCCAATGATTTCTTAAGCTTGAGAGCATTTCCATGAACGGCCACTTCAAGCTCGCGAACGGCATGGCCACTGGTCAGATCGCGAACCGCGTCCCCGGTGAGAAACAGGATCGTCTCGCCCTCCCGGGCCGCCTCGCGTAATTCTCGAAGTGCGTGCCGCTGGTCGGCCGAAAGCCGATTTTCCAGCAGATAGATATAGTCGGGCATCCGTTCCCCTGCTTCCCCGTCTCAGTCCCCTGCCAAGTGACTCATGTTGTTGCGCTTAACACGCAAACCGGCAGAGCTTGCAAAGCAGTACATTAACACAACTCGAACCGCTTTGCTAGGGCTTAACGAAACGGTTTTAGCGAAACCGCTGATGTAGATACGGGGCGCCGGACCGGAGCTGTAATTCCGCTTACGGGATAAGGAAATGGCGCTTGGTCCCGTTTCGAAGCCAGGTGCATAAATCGGAGTGTCCCACCCCGTCCGCCGTGCGACAATCCTATGCGATGGCCTCCGCTCGCAAACCCGTGATCGTACGCAAGTTCACCCGCGACTGGTGCGCCGGATACGCCGGGCCCGATTTTGGCCGCGACGCGCTTGAACTGGAGATTCTGGATCTGACCGGCAAGGTGGTCCGCATGGGCTGGGGCCAGGTCAAGTGGGTTTGTTATGTGCGCGACTTCCCTGCCGCTACTTCCGATCAGGCGAACCCTGAGCGTCTGCTGCGCCGCCGATTTCTCATTCGTCCCCGAACCGCCGGGCTCTGGCTGCGGCTGACCTTGGCCGACGGTGAAGAACTGGAAGGCCTCGCGGCCAACGACCTGTCCCTGATTGAGGGGTCCGGTCTGCTGCTCACTCCGCCAGACACTCGTTCCAATACGCAGCGCATCTACGTCCCGCGCCAGGCCATCCAGTCCCTTGAGGTTCTCAGCCTGATCGGTGCTATGCGGAAGCGCCCGGTCTCGGCGCCACCCGAAACCGAACAGCCCGACCTCTTCCCCGGCGACTCAGATATCGGCTAACGCAGCACGGTAAAAGTCCGCGGTCAGCGCCAGTACCCTCTGGTCCACAAAGTGTTCGTGAACCCAATGCCGGGCTGCGGCGCCCATCCTCTGCCGCCTTTCCGGGTCACTCAGTAGCGTCAGGACGGCTTCAACGATTGCCTCCGGATGCCCCGGCGGAATCAGCAGCCCGGTCACCTCCGGCAATACTGAATCCCGCGAGCCTGTCGAGATCGTCGTGATCACTGGGATACCGGTGGCCGCGGCCTCCAGCACCACGTTCGGGAATCCCTCCCGCCACGTCGGCAGCACCATCACATCCATCACCCGGTAGTAATCCACTGTGCTCGGGACAAAGCCGGTGCAGTGGATACGCGGATGGCTCTCGATTACCCTGATTGTTTGGTCGTCGAGGGCGTCCTCGGCCCGGTCAAACCAGCCCACCAGCAGCAGATGGGTCTCCTGTTCCGACTTCAGAATTGCATCAAATGCCTCAACCAGTTCCGGAACTCCCTTGTCGCGCGTAAGGCGTCCCACAAAGCCCACCACCGGCGCCTGGCGAGGAATCCCCAGCCGCGCACGCATTCCGCTTGGCCCCGGCTGATACTGTTCCATGTCGACCCCGTTACTACTGCCATCGCCCAGCAGGCGCAGCTTATGACTCGGCGCGATGCCGAGCGCCAGCGCCTCCTCGAGCAGGCTCCCGCTGTTGCACAGCACCATATGAGCACAGGCGGCAGCCACCCGCTCGGCGGCCAGAAGCACCGTCCGCTTGAGTCCCTTTGAGGTCTCGAGCTTCAATCCGCGAAGCATATAGATCCGCCTGGGAACCCTGGTGAGCCATGCCGCCACACAGCCCAGCAGTCCGGCTTTGGGAGTGCTGAACTCCACGATGGCCGGTTTAAGGCTGGCCAGCAACTGCCACAACCTGAACAGCGAAATCAGATCCGCAAACGGCGAAATCTGCCGGCAAATCGGAATCGTACGGAACTCGATCCCCTCCTGGGCTGCGGTTTGTTCCAGCAAATCTCCGGGGCTCGAAACCACCATCACCCGAAAGCCGGCTTGCCTCAGGGCCCACAATCGGCTCCCGAGTACCAGGCAAGTCTGCGGATGAGTCACTCCGACTACGCACAGTGGGCGCGCGTCTGCCCCGAACGGCAAGCTAGAAAGAGACTCGACATTTGCCGCCGTCGTCATTCAGGATGCCTCTCCGGAGCAACTGACAGTCCCCTGCCAAAGCCAGCGAGCAGCGGCCGCAGTAACCTTCTCCAGCGTTCGGGGGAGTAACGCCCAAACTGTAGCAATTTGAAACAAAATAAGACGTGTCTTGTATCACAGGTGAAAAATGTCCAATTCGGCAAGAATCGTCGCTTAACGGGAAATTTATGGCACAAAAGCTCAGGGTGCTGTTGCTCATCCCCCATCTTGGCGGGGGCGGCGCGGAGCAGGTGACTGCCCTGCTGGCTCGAGGACTGTCGCGGCACAAGTACGAGTTGCATCTGGGCCTGGTCACTGAGAGCAACTTTGTTCGAGAACCTCTGCCCCCGTGGGTTCGTGTCCATTTTCTGGGTGCCCGCAGGGTACGATTCGGTGCTTTCAAGTTGTTGCGCTTGGTTAGGGACGTTCAGCCCAACCTCATCCTCTCCGGGATGGTCCACTTGAACTTCCTGGTGCTTCTGCTTCGCCCCCTCTTTCCGCCCCGGACCAGGGTGGTTATTCGCCAGAACTCGACCGTTTCGTCCTCCCTTGCCCGCTCCGGTCTGCCCTGGTATACATACTTTCTCTACCGGCGACTCTATCGCCATGCCGACCGCATCATCTGTCAGTCGCGCGATATGGCCGATGACCTGGCAAACGTTCTCGGCACTCCCCAGGAGCAGATTGCGGTCCTGCCCAATCCCATCGACTTCGCCGCCATCCGCGATGCAACGGACAACCACGCCGGGCGCGGCGATCTTTGGCACGGGCCCGGCCCTCACCTGCTTGCCGTGGGCCGGCTGGCACACGAAAAAGGTTTCGATCTATTGATCGAAGCCCTTCCCATGGTTCGCCGGAGATTTCCGCATGCCGACCTGATTGTCGCCGGCTCAGGGCCCCAGGAAGCCGCTCTCAAAGTCCAATGTGCCTCGCTCGGTCTCGAAGCGGCTGTTCGGTTTGCCGGCTGGGTCGACCGCCCCTACATCTTCTTCCCAGGCACGTCTCTCTTTGCCCTCTCGTCGCGGTACGAAGGCATGCCCAACGCGCTGCTTGAAGCCGTTGCCGGAGGCTTGCCGATCGTCGCCACTCCCGCATCCGGGGGGGTGGTCGATCTGCTCCGTGGCCGGCCGGGCGCATGGATCGCGCGCCGGGCATCGGCCTCGGCGCTGGCCTCAGCCCTGTTAACAGCTCTCTGCGCCCTCGAACCCGGCCAGCGTTTTCCTCTCCCTCTTTCTCCCTCCCGCACCCCTCAAACGCATGAGGCTGGATACGCCGGCTAGGTTTGCCGCGCAAAATGACGCCACTCATGGGGAGTCAGATACCCCTTTTTTCCAGAGAACTTTTGCGCCATTGACATCCACAAGCGAAAAGATGTTTCCTAATACTAACTTTTCGTTTCGACCTATGGGTGGAATGACCTCTTTCAAGGTCAGCACCTGCGTTTGACTCATCCGGCCCTGCAAGCGCCATTGTGCTCGGCCGTGTAGTAATTTCTGGTTACCTTGGGGCTCTCGTGTTCGACCTCTTTCTGTTTGCCACAATTGCGTCGTTGCTGATCGTCTCCGCCATTCCACTCTCACAACTACCGCACGGCTCTACACTCGAAGCCTCGGCAAACCTCCTCTCCCTCTCAATATTCCGCGTTTTCGCTCGCCGGCCTCCCCGCGCCGAGTTTCCCCGACTTTTGCAGGCTGAAGAGTTCGCCTTCGACCGCGCCCTCGATGCCTACGAGGAGTTGATTGACGCCACCTGCGCCGCGAGGCACGGGTGAGACATGCGGCCCTGATCATTCCGACTCTTGACCGCATGGCGGGAGCCGAGCGCCAGGTGATCCTGCTGGCCAGAGAGTTGCGCCGACGTGGTTGGCGCGTGAGCGTCGTGGCTCTCTCCGGCACCGGAGGCGCGGCTGCCGCCGGCCTGATGGACGACGACGTCGCCTTTTTGAGCCTGGACTTTCGCAGAGGATTGGCCGACCCCGGCGGCTGGCTCCGCTTCAATCGCTGGCTCCGCGCTGAACGGCCCGACATTGTCCACGCTCACCTGCCCCACGCCGCCTGGCTTTCGCGCTGGTCGCGCCTGTGTGCCCCGCTTCCGGTGTACATTGACACCCTTCACAGCTCATCAACCGGAAGCCTGGGCCGGCGCCTGGGATATCGTTTCAGCCGCTGGCTGCCGCACCGCGTGACCGCCGTCAGTCACGCCGTCGCGAAATCGCATCTCCAGGCTCGGATGGTCACCCCCGGCGCGCTTACCGTTCTCTCCAACGGTGTCGACACTGAAGAGTTCCGGCCCGACGACCAGACGCGCTCCGCCTTGCGCCGCGAACGAGCCCTCGGCGACGGTTTCCTGTGGCTCGCCGTCGGTCGGCTCCATCGAGTCAAGAATTACCCTGCGCTGCTGCACGCAATGGCCCGGCTTCACTCATCCGCGAGGCTTGTGATTGCCGGAAGCGGCCCCCTGCGCGACGCGCTTGGAAATCTGTCCACGCGCCTCGGCCTGGGAGAGAGAGTCACTTTTCTAGGTTTCGAGAGCGATGTGAAGCGGTGGTTTCAGGCGGCCGACGGGTTCGTTCTCTCCTCCCGCTGGGAGGGCCTGCCCATGGCCTTGATTGAGGCCGCCGCATGCGGCGTGCCCGCTGTTGCCACCGACGTTCCCGGCGTAAACGAAGTCATTGTAGACAAAGTGACCGGCCTGCTAGTCCCCCCCGCGGACCCCGTCGCGCTCGCCGACGCGATGAAGTCCGTCATCGGGATGCCGTCCGGGCAACGCCACAGAATGTCCTTCGAGGCGCGCCGGCACGCAGTCGAAAATTTCAGCGTCGAAGCCGCCCTCGACAAATGGGAAAATCTCTACTGCGGTCAGCTCAGCATGTAACCCTCAAAATCGTTGGCCGGCCGACCGCTCCGCCTGGCGCACCTCGCCTTCCGATCTCGCGTCAGCTCCCGCGCAAACGCCGCGCACGAAACCGCCATAGCGCCAGCCTCTCGTAGATCCGCTCAACCACCGGCAACTCTTCAGCCCGACACTCTTCCGCCACCCCCTCGAAGGAGGTGAACTGATCAATATGGCGGCGCAGAAAGGCGTGCAGACGGCCAAATTCCGCCTCGCCCGCCGTGGACGGGTGCATGCAGATCGTCCATAGTCCTTCTCGCTTTTCGACCGGTCTCCACAACTGCTGCGGAATCCACGTAATTCCGCCACGCTTGAACGGCATCCGCGCAAAACCATCCGACAGGAACTGAATGCCCGCCGCCTTCAGCGCCCGCAGCGTATCTTGATCGAACCCGTGTTTTGGTGCGATCCATATCTTCGGATTGAGACCGTGCTTGCGCAGTATGCGCAGCCCCTCCCCAATCCAGCCTCGTTGCCGGTCGGCCGGAACACCGGCGAACTCCGATCGCGAATTGAGCGGCATCAAGCTGCGCCCCTGTGCCAAGGCCAGGTGATGGTAGCCGTGCTGCGCAATGGTGGCTCCGGCAAATTCCAGGGCCTGCATCTTCTGCCAGAATCCGGGATCGGGCGACGAGCCTTCGATCTCCGGGTCCCGGTTCGCTGGGACTACCGCCAGTATGGGTTTTATCCCCAGCTCATCGACCAATGAAAAATAGCGCTGCCATCGCTCCGCCGGCATCGCAGGACAAAGATCGTCCAGCCGCAGCAGATATCGGGCCGGCCTCAGCAGCGCTCCACTCATCTGCCGCCCTCACCTTCCGCGCGGGCCAGCAGTCTTTTCGCCCAATACCTCAAAAACAAAAACGTGCTCACCGTCCACAGCGAGGTGGCCAGGGCGATCCCCGCCACTCCCAACCGGCGCATCAGCACCAGGTTCAACACAATATCCAGGCAAAGATTGATTGCCCCGCACGCAAGCACCAGGTCGGTCCGCAGCATGGCGACCAGAAAGCGGTAGTACACGCGGCTAGTTACGAAGAAAGGAATCTGAATTGCATACATCGCGAGTGTTCTCGCAACCACCTCTGTATCCCGCGCTTGAAATGCTCCATGCTGGAATGCAGCCCGAACCAGCAGGTGCGACCCTACGATCATCAGCCCGGCCACCGGCAAAGACGTAAGCGCCGTAATTCTGAGCCAGGTGCGCAATGTCTCCCGGCAAGCTGTCCAGTCCCCTTGCGCGATCATGCGCGAGAAATACGGCACAATCGCCGTCGAGACCGCACCTGCCAGCAGCATCACCACCACGCTGACAAAGCGATTGGCATACACCAGCGCCGAGACGCTGCCCGCCGGCAGCATGGCGGCCATCGACTGATCCACCAGCAGGCCCCCCGAAGCCACCACCCCGCTCAGCAACACCGGCCCATATTGCCGTCCCACGGTCCGCGTTGCATCGGTCATTCCATGCCAGCGCAGGCTGAACGCGTAGCCGTGCCAACCCATCATGCGCGCCACCGCCGCCGCATGAATCAGCGACCCGGCCAGCGTCGCATACACCATGGCCCATATGCCGATCCGCCCGCCTAAGGCCAATGCACCGATCACAATCGAAATCGAGATCGCCAGCGGTGCCAAAGCCGGAAGCGCAAAGCTCCCCACCGTCGTCAGCACGGCGGTGCAGTTGGTCGCGATTCCGGTAATCAGAATCACCGGCAGCAGCGCGTAAAAGAGCCGCATCGAAAGATCCAGCTTGGCAGCCGGAAAATTCAACGCGATCAGCGGAAAGAACCCTCGCGCCCCCAGAGCCATCGCAGCCGTGGCCGCAACCAGCAGCACGCACATCCACAGCATGGAGTTTGAAAGCAGTTGTTGCGCGCTCTCGCGGCCTTCCAGTTCCCTCACCCGCACCAGCGTCGGAATCAACGCCTGGTTCATCGACTCGGAAATCAGGTTTACCAGCAGCCCCGGAATAAGCGCCGCAGCCAGAAACGCATCCATCGCGTCGGATCGGCCATAGACGCCCGCGACCGCAATCTCCTTGCCCAGCGCGGCCAGCTTCACCACGACGCTCACAGCGCCCACCGAAAGAACGGCGCGCAGAATGCTGCGATTCACGCCGCCGTGTCTCGCGGGCGCGCCGATCGAGTCGACGGCAATGGTTTCAGCGCATTCGGGGTTCACGACTGCGTCTGCGCAATCTGCCCCGCGGCCGATGCCAGGCAGCTTTCTCCCGCAGGCGCGGGAAAACACGAAGCAAGAGCCTCCGGATCGTCCGCTGCCAGCCGCCCCGCCACCGCGATCAGTGCCAGCAGCAGCCATGTCGTCCGGCTCTCTTCGACGGTCGCCGTCAGAGACGAAATCATCCACACCACCAGCGAGGTGACCAGTGCCACGCGCAGCAGTCCGCTCGTTCGAAGCGCCGCGATCACCGCCAGGAAGACAATCGCCGCAGCCAGTGTCAGCGCGCAAAGACCGCCTCCCACCGCGATTGAAAGCACCGTGTTATGCGCCGTATCGAGAGGCGCCAGACCGGCCGCCGCCACAAATGTGCCCGCTCCGGTGCCCGCCAGCGGCGCCTGCCTGAACGCGTGCCAACCCGACGACCAGATATTGAGCCGCTGATTCAAATCGCCGCCGCGAAGCTGCACAGGGATTGTCGCCAGCCGCTCGAAGATCTGAGGCGGGATGGCGAGCCAAAGCCCTGCGCCCGCCACGGGCAGCGCCATCGCAGCCGCCAGCACCGCTCTCTTGTGCCCTCGCCCGAGCAGAATTGCGGACCCAGTCAACGCGGCCACGGCCCCCACAAAGCCTCCGCGCGATGCTGTAAGCAGCACGGCAAACAAACCCAGCGGAAGATACCCGATGGCCATCAGCCGCGCCCACCTGCGCGATTCGCTCGCGATCAGCAGCGCCGCCAGCGGGAAACCCAGATCCAGAAACCGCGCCACATCGTTCGGGTCTTGTCCATAAGCAGCAAAGCGCATCTGTCCGGCCGCGATCGCTTCCGGCGAACTGAAGTTATAGAGAGTCAGCAGCGCCAGCACCCACTCGCCGGCCACAAACACGCGCAGCAGACTGCGCACGTCGCTCGCATTGTCGGCAAATTCCCACACCAGGAAGACGATCATCATCTCCTGGAAATAGCCGCGCACCTTTTCCAGTGTTGCCGTCTGGTCGATGGTCCAGAGGTAACTCAGACAGAACCAGACGAACAGTGCCAGCGCCATCCACTGCATCGCCCCAGGCGTGCGCATGCGACCCCACTCAAGCACCGCCGGAATGGCGGCCAACAGCACTGCCAGCCCCAGAATTCGCGCCACGTTGCCCAGTGGAACGCCCAGGTCAAGCGAATACTCCCACGGAATCGCGAAGGCAAACAGCAGCATCAGAATCCGTGCGGTGTTGCGCATCAATACCTCTGCGAATAAACCAGCCCTGAATAGATCGTTACGCCGATCGTCGACTGAATGGCCGATTCCATGGTCCGGTTCCAGAGATTTTTGGCCATCGAGTCAGGCACGAAAAGAATGTCGCCGTCGCGAACCGGCTCATCCGGATCCTGCCCGCGCAGCATCCGCTTCAGGTTGAGCGCCGTCAGCGTGCGCCCGTCCTTCTCTTCGCGAATCAAGACTGCCTTGCCCGCAGCCGCGTTCTGGCTCGGCCCCCAGGCCAGTGAAACCGCTTTCAATACCGTGATCCCCTGCGCCGGATCGATCGCAAAACCGCCCGGCCGAATCACGTCGCCGACCACGTAAACCAGCCCTGCGCGGCTCACCTGGACCGTATCGCCCGCTGCGAGTTCCGGGTTGTGGTCGTCCGCCGCGTCTGCGCCGCCCGGGTCAAGCACCACGGCATGCGGCGTCTTCGGGTCGTTGCGATGAAAGACATTCACCAGCCGCCCAGCCCCCGGCGTGAGTCCCGACGCCGCGGAGATCAGGTCGAGCAGCCGATGATGATAGCCGTAGGGGTAAACTCCCGGCCGCGTCACCTCGCCCAGGACGCTTACATCCTGGCCCGCATACGACTTCACGACCACCGAGACCAACGGGTGCAGCAGCATCCCTTTGGCCTCGAGAGCCGCCTCGATCGCTTTCGCTGCCGCCTGCTCATCCATCCCGCCGATCGGCACCTCGAGCACCATCGGCAGCGTCACAGTCCCCGCTGGGGAAACCCGCACCTCCGAGTGAAACTCCGGCGTGTGATATTCGCTGATCTCCAGCACATCGCCGGGCCCGATAGCCACCGGCATCTCAGCTCCGGCAGCCGCGCCGGCCTGCACCTGCCCCACGCCCGGCGCTCCAGGGCTGTTCCAAACCGCCGGCGCCTCTTTCGGGTTGGGGAGGCTCTTCGTCTCCTGTGTCTGCGGAAAACTCGCCACCCCGGTCGGCAGCCCCGAAGTGCTCGGAGTAGGGGCCTGCGCGCGCACCCCCGAAGCTGCCGCTAGGAACAACAGCATGGCAACAGCCGCGCGAACTTCCCTGCCCCCCAGCGACTCGACCGCCAGCGCCGCTCCCACCCCCACCCAAAGCCCCGCAAAGAACGTGATCGCCATGTATAACAGCAGATCCGGAGACACCGGCTTGACCGGCTCGAGCGCCGGGTCCACGACGGAGATATTCGAGTTGTGGATCCCCGCCGCGAGCCCCGCTTCTTCAACCTTCTCCAGCACCCGCACGTAAAGCTGGTGGCTTCCGTTCGCCTCCTGGCGCCTCGCGGCATACTCGGTCGCCGCCTCATTCAGCTTCATGCCTTCTCCGGTGGTCTCCTCGAGACTTTTCTCCAAGAGCCGCTCCCGGTCCGTCGCCGTCTGCCAGTTGCTCTTGAATCGCTCCACCAATTTCGCGTCCTCGGCCAGCTTTTGCCGTTCGAGATCCTGTAACTGGCGCCCAATCTCGACCACGCGCGGAAAATTCGGCCCATGTTCCGCGCTCAGTTGGGCCTGTTCCTGTTCCAGGTCGCTCTCCCGGGCGTGAATCTGTTCGAGCAGCACGGTCTGAAATCCGCCGTTCCCGCCCTGCAGGCGCGCGTCGCCGGCAATCACCAGTTCTGGATCGCCCTCCTGAGCCGCGCGATATTCCGCCTCGCTCAAGATGCGCTCCGTCGTGGCGATCACCAGTTGCCGGCCCAGCTCATCCATCTCGAGAGCGGCCGAGTTGTGCTCTGCCTCGCCCGGCTCTCCGTTGGCCGTTGTCTCGGGCGTACTCAGAATGCCATGCGTCCGCTCAAAATCCGCCAGCCGCCGATCGTCCTCATCCACGCGGCCCTTCAACTCCTTCAGCTGCCCCTCCAGCCATTCTGAAGCCTCCGCCGTCGCCGACCTCTGTGTTTCCAAATCCTGCTCGCCGTAGGCGCGGATCAGCGCATTCACCACCGAGGCCGAAAGCGCCCCGTCCCGCGAACGAAAACGGATCTGAACCAGCAGCGTCCGAGGCAGCGTCTCAACATGCAGCCGGCGCTCGAATCGATCCAGGAGCCAGGCCTGAGCGGCGGCCGAGGGAGCATCCACGCGAAAATCAGGGAACTTGTTTGAGAATCTGCCCCGAAATCCCGGCGCCTGGTAGAGCTTCAGCGCGGTAATCACGCGCCACGCCAGCTGTTGGCTGCGCAACACCCCAGCCAATGTCTCCAGAGCCGTGGGCGCCGACAATATCGAAGCCGACACTAGCGGCTCCTGCGCTTCAAGGCTCAACGAAGACGCCGGCGAGGTGCGCAATTGCACCTTGGCGCTGGCCTCATAGGAGTTCGGAGCAATTAGGCAATAGAGCAGGCACAGCAGCAGCAACCCGCCCCAGGTTCCCAACACCAGCCTCCGCCTCCGCGCCAGAATCTCCCAGATCTCAGCGAGCGACGCGGATGAGTCGCTTCCTCTGTTGGGCCCGCGACGCACTTCCGGCTCGCGCGTCGAACCCGACGTGCCCAGCGCATCCAGTTGAGTTGGCTCACCCTCCGTCAAGGCATGGCCCCCGTTCCACACCCTCCCGCCAAGCCCGTTTGCTCAGTAAACACACGCCTGCCACTGGGAGAGAGATACCCGGTAGTCTCAACGAAGCGGGAGATTTTGTAGGTGTTTTGGATCACACCTGATTGGTAATGGGAAAGGTCTCCTCGCGTCGGCGGCTACGTGGCGCGGTCCATCTGCCTGTACCACTCCGCCGTCCGGCGCAGGCCTTCCCGAAAATCGACCACCGGCTCATATCCCAGCAGCTCCTTCGCGAGATCGATGTCGGCCAGCGAATCCCTGATGTCGCCCGTGCGCGCCTCAGCATACGCCGGCTCGCCGCGGTAGCCCGTCAGTTCCTTCAAAACCTTGAATGTCTCATTCAGCGTGATCCGCGTTCCCGTGGCCAGATTCATCATCCGCCCCGACACTTTCTCCGCAGGCCGTTCGGCTGCCAGCAGATTGGCCCCCACCACATTCTCGATAAACGTGAAATCGCGGCTCTGCTCGCCATCGCCGTAGATCGTTGGCTGCTCCCCGGCCAGCATCTTGCGGCAGAAGATCGCCAGCACCCCCGAGTAATGCGAAGCCGGGTCCTGGTAAGGCCCGAAGACGTTGAAATACCTCAGCACGACCGTCTCCAGCCCATACACCCGCGTGAATGCCCGCATGTAATGCTCGCCCGCCAGCTTGGCCACCGCGTAAGGACTGATCGGATTGGGAAGCATCTCTTCCCGCTTGGGCAGCGTAGGCGTGTCCCCGTACGCGGACGAAGATCCGGCATAAACCACCCGCCGTACCCCCGCCTCTCGCGCCGCCACCAGCACGTTCAGCGTCGCGTCCACGCAAGCGCTGTTGGTCGCCACCGGGTCCGCGACCGACCTGGGCACCGACGCCAGCGCCGCCTCGTGAAAAACCACCTCCACGCCCACACAAGCCTTTGCGCACACAGCCGGGTCCACCAGATCGCCTTCAATAAATTCCATCGCCTCAAGCCCGGCCAGGTTAGCCCGCTTGCCGGTGATGAAGCTGTCAACCCCGCGAACGCTCTTGCCTCGCGCCAACAACTCCGCGGCAATCGATCGGCCAATAAATCCTGCTGCTCCGGTTACAAGATATTCAGGCAATTCTTCCCTCCAGAGAACTCCCCCAGAATACATTCTGCGGATGTGTCTTGAGGTGTGCGCTCGTCACGCCTGTGTTCACCGCACAGGTCTTACAATCATCACCATGGATACTGCAACGGAGAATCGCCTCGCATCGCTCGCGCACAAGATGGAATCCCGCGAGGCTCGTATCGGCATCATCGGCATGGGGTATGTCGGACTCCCGCTGGCTCTGCTGTTCAGCGGCGAGCGCTTCAGGGTAACCGGCTTCGACATCGCGCAGGATAAAGTCGAGACCCTCAATGCTGGCGGCTCCTACATCGTCCGCATTCCGCCCGGAGACGTCCTGGAGGCGCAACGCGCAGGCTTCCGCGCCACCACCGACTACTCCGAGATCGAGCGGATGGACGCGGTGATCATCTGCGTTCCGACCCCGCTCGACGAGCACCATGAGCCCGATCTGAGCTACGTTACCGGCACCGTCCGCTCCATCGCTCCCCATATTCACGAGGACCAGCTCATTGTCCTCGAAAGCACCACCTACCCCGGCACCACCGAAGAAGTCGTCGCTCCGCTGCTTGAGGCCGGCAACCCCCTCGGCCTCAAGGTCGCCTGCGACAGCAACGATCACGGATTTCACCTGGTGTTTTCACCCGAGCGCGAAGATCCCGGCAACGACACCGTCTCCCGCCACGACATTCCCAAGGTCGTCGGCGGCTGCGGGCCCCTGGCCGCCGATCTGGCCGCCGCCATGTACAGCGCCATCTTCCGCCGCATCGTCAAAGTCAGCAGCCCCTCGGTCGCCGAGATGACCAAGCTGCTTGAAAATATCTACCGCTGCGTCAACATCGCCCTGGTCAACGAGCTCAAGCAGCTCTCCATGCGCATGGGCATTGACATTCACGAGGTGATTGAAGCCGCCAAGACCAAGCCTTTCGGCTTCCAGGCCTTCTATCCCGGTCCCGGCCTCGGCGGCCACTGCATCCCCATTGATCCCTTTTATCTCTCCTGGAAGGCCCGCGAATTCGACTTCCGCACCCGCTTCATCGAGCTCGCGGGCGAAGTCAACGAGTCCATGCCCTACTTCGTTCTTGAAAACATCGCCGCCGGACTTAACGCGCATTCGAAATCCATTCGCGGTTCGCGTGTCCTGGTGCTGGGCGTGGCCTACAAGCGCGACATCGACGACCTCCGCGAATCTCCCTCGCTCACCATCATCGAACTGCTGCGCGAAAAAGGTGCCCAGGTCTCTTACAACGACCCCTTCTTCCCAAGAGTCGGTCGCGGCCGCCACTACGACCTCAACATGACCTGCGCCCCGCTCGACAATCTGGGCCAATACGACGCCGTCGTCATCGTCACCGACCATTCCAGTTACGACTACCGCGCCATAGTCGACCAATCCCGGCTCGTCATCGACACCCGCAACTCCACCAAGGGCATCGACTCGCCTAAAATTGTCCGATGCTAAGCCCTCCAGGGATCTGCGCTCTAACCCCGGCACGGCGCCCCCCACCCCTATCATGTATCGTGAGGTGGTTCGTCTATGACCGTTTTCATCCCAACCCTGGCCGAACCCGAGCACTTCTCCCTGGCTGAAAGGCTCATCCTCGTCGCGCTCGTTCTTGCCTCGGGCTGGGGCTTCTGGCGCCGCTTCGGAGCGGTCCTCGACAAAATCCTCAAGTCAAAACGAGATCCCGGCTTCCATCTCTTCCCCCTCGGCCGTCGACTCTGGGATTTCTTCTGGGAAGTCGTTTGCCAGGCCAAGGTCATCCGCCAGCGCCCCCTCCCCGGACTGGCCCATGCCTTCGTCTTCTGGGGATTTTTGGCCTTCGCCCTGGTCACCCTCAACCACTTCGCCAGCGGCCTCGGAATCGGATTCCTCTCCCCCTCAGGCGCGTTCGGTCGCTTCTACTACTACCTGGCGGCCTTCTTCGCCCTCGCCTGCGCCGCCGGAATCCTCGCCCTCTTCGTCCGCCGTTTCCTCATCCGTCCCAAATGGCTTGGGGCAAAGCTCTCCTGGGAGTCCGGCTTCATCGCCCTGCTCATCTTCATCCTCATGGCGACTTATCTTGCCGCCTTCTTCGTTACCAACTCCAGCCCCTCAGCCCGTGTCCTCTGGTGGGCGCACACGCTGGCCATTTTGATCTTCCTGCCCCTCATCCCCCACACCAAGCATCTCCACCTGGTCTTGAGCCCGGCCACCATCTTTCTTTCCCGCGGCGGCTTCAGCCAGATTCCGCCTCTCTCCGGCGACGAAGACTTCGGCCTGGTCGCCGGCGCCGACCTCACCCAACTGGTCAGCCTCCAGGCCTACTCCTGCGTCGAGTGCGGCCGCTGCACCGAGCACTGCCCGGCCAACAACACCGGCAAGCTCCTCAACCCCAAAGAAATCATCCTCGGCGTCCGCGCCTATCTCAATGATCTCGGCCCCGCCTCCGATCAGCCCCTGCTCGGCAAATACAACTCCCAGGAAGCGGTATTCCAGTGCACCACCTGCGGAGCCTGCGAGTTCCAGTGCCCGGTCGGCATCGAGCACCTTCCCATCCTGGTTGGCCTGCGCCGCGGCGCCGTCAACACCGGCGAGTGGGACTCGCAGTACGGCGCCAAGCTTTTCCTCAACCTCGAGCGCGGCTCCAACGCCCTCGGGCTTCCCGCAATAGACCGCGACAAGTTCATCCAGAAGCAGGCGCTGCCCATCTTCGACGGCACTCAGGAGTATTGCCTCTGGTTAGGCTGCATGGGCGGATACGACCCCAAAGGCCGCGAGATCATCGCCGACTTCGCCCGCGTGATGAATCATCTCGGCACAAGCTACGGTGTCCTGCGCAAAGAAAAATGCACCGGCGACCCCGTCCGCCGCCTGGGCAACGACCTCGTCTTCCAGCAACTGGCCCAAGCCAACCTCGAAACCCTCGCTCAAAACAAGGTGAAGAAGATCGTCAGCATCTGCCCGCACTGCGTCCGCACCATCCAGCAAGACTGGAAAGCCTACGGCACCCCTCCCGAAATCGAGCACCACAGCGAATTCCTGGCCCGTTTCGCCGACAGGCTACCCCAGGGACGAGCTTTGAAAGGGCACGACTTCAGTCGTGCCGAAACGGCCCCAAACCCTTCCGGGGCTTTAGCCCCAGAGGAAAGCGAAAAGATCGTCTTCCACGATCCCTGCTATCTGGGCCGCTATCGCAACATCTACGACCAGCCCCGCGCCGTTGCTGCACTCGCAGGCGAAGTCATCGATCCACCGCGTAGCCGTGAGCGGAGCTTCTGCTGCGGAGCCGGCGGCGGACTCGCATTCCTCGGCGAAGAAACCGGCGAGCGAGTCAGCCACAACCGCGCCGCCGAATTGGCCTCTACCGGAGCCACCACCATCGCCGCCGCCTGTCCCTTCTGCAACACCATGCTGCGCGATGCTGCTTTCTCCTTAACACCAAAAGAGTTGGCCCCACCGCAGGTGGCGCAGGTGGTGGTGGATATCGCACAGCTCGTCGCCCGCAGTCTTCCGCCCAAAAACCTCATCTAACGTCAACGGGAGTACGAATGAAAATCATAGTCGCCATCAAGCAAGTCCCGGAACGCGATGCGCCAGTCCGCATCGCCGCTAACGGGAAAGAGATCGAAGAGCACGATCTGCAGTACGCCATGAACGAGCCCGACGCCTATGCCCTCGAAGAGGCCCTGCAACTGAAGGAGAAGCACGGCGGCGAGGTCATCGTCCTCAGCGTAGGCCCCGAGCGCGTGGGCACAACTCTCCGCGAAGCTCTGGCCAAGGGGGCCGACCGCGCCATTCTCGTTCTCGCCGACGACCTGGCCTCGCGCGATGCTCTCGGCGTAGCCCGCCTGCTGGCCGCCGCCATCAAGCCCGAGAGCCCCGATCTCATCCTCACCGGCCTGCAGTCTGAAGATCTGGGCCTCGGCCAGACCGGCGTCATCGTCGCCGAACTGCTCGGCCTGCCTCACTCCACGCTCATTCTTCAGGTCGAAAAGACCGACACCGGCCTCAAAGTGAAGCGCGAGCTTGAAGAGGGCTGGTTTCAGCAGATCGAGCTGCCCACCCCTGCCGTACTCACCATCCAGTCCGGCGGTAACAAGCTGCGCTATGCCACTCTGATGGGCATCAAGCGCGCCAAGACCAAGGAGACCCGCCAGGTGACCGCAGCTGAGCTCGCCGTCGACTCTTCGCCGGTGGTCCGGATCGAGCAAATCACGCTGCCCAAAAAGCAGAAATCCACCCAGATTCTGCCCGGCTCCCCCCAAGAAGCCGCCGCAGCCCTGGTCGAAAAGCTCAAATTCGAAGCGAGGGTGCTATGAGCGTCGTACTGGTAGTTTTAGAAGAACGAGGCGGCCATATAAGCCGCAACAGTTGGGAAGCGACCTCAGCAGCCCGCCAGTTCGGACCGGATGTCATTGGAGTAGTCATCGGCGCCGAGACTCAATCGCTGGCCCAGGAAGCGGCCGCCAAACGGTTCACCAAAGTGGTGCGCATCGAGCACCCTCTCCTCGCTCAGTACACGGCAGACGGCTATTCCTTGGCTCTTCATCAGCTCATCCAGAACCAGAGCCCCGCACCGGTGGTTGTGTTCCCGCACAGCTACCAGGTGCGCGACTACGCGCCCGCGCTCGCCGCCCGCATGGGCCAGGTCCTCATCGGCGACGTAATCGCCATCGGCGACGGCCCTGTCTTCACGCGCCAACTCATGCAGGGCCGGCTCAATGCCGACTACCGGCACTCCGGCAGCGGCCCCTCCCTGGTCTCCGTACAGGCCGGAGCCTTTCGAGCAGAACTCGCCGACGCGCCTTCCGATGCCATCCCGCTTGAAACCTTCACTCCCACCATCGAACAGGCTCAGATTCGCACCCATCCCGGCGAGCCCTTCCGCGGCTCGGCGCAAACAGTCGACCTCGGCTCCGCGCAGATGATTGTCAGCGTCGGCCGAGGCATAAAAGACGCCGATAATCTGCCCTTGGTCCAGGACCTCGCCGCCGCATTGGGCGCAGAGCTGGCCGCCTCGCGCCCCATCTGCGACAACGGCTGGCTGCCCATGGAGCGACAGGTCGGAAGCTCCGGCCAGAGCGTCGCGCCCAAGCTCTATCTCGCTGTCGGCATCTCCGGAGCCATTCAGCACCTGGTCGGAATGAAGGGCTCGCAGTGCATCGCAGCCATCAACAAAGATCCCGACGCGCCCATCTTCGAAGTCGCCGACTATGGCATCGTCGGCGATCTTTTCGAAGTGGTTCCGGCGCTCACTGAAGCCATCAAAGCGGCCAAAGGATCTAGCTGATCGGCGAAAGCATGACAACGACGTTCGCCGTCCCAATCTCAAGGCCCTTGGCAAAGAAAGTATTATGGAAGACGCTGTTGAGCGCGCTGGCAGCTGAGGCGTCGAGTGTCACGCCCACACTGTCGAGCGTCAGTTCTCCATTGTGAGGATCGAGAGGCAGAGTCAGTCCGCTGGGCGCAGTTAAATCGAACAGCGTGACCCGTCCAAGGAGAGTGCCGTCGGCCACCACAAGCCCGGTAATGACCGGCATCGAGCCGGTGGTGTCGATGATGAAGCTATCCAGGGCAACCACTGTCTTGCCCGAAGTGACCGTGAGCCCGCCGGAATGAAGAATTTGGGCGCGGGCATTGCCCAACTCCACGACGCCGCTGCTGACCGGGAGGTCGATGACGCCGTTTGAGAGACTGGCCGGGCTGACAGTACCCGGGGTGACTCCGAGGCTGCCGACAGCATCGACAAAGGTGCTGGATAGCCAGATCGTGGTGCGACCTCCTTCAATCGTGTCGCTGGTTTGCGCCGAAACGGATGGAACGGTCAGCATCGCAGCCGCGGCTAGAACGGTATTCGCGCAAGCGAGTTTGTAAACTAGACGATACATCGGGGTGATCCTCCTCCAAATTGAGCGGCGATCTTCGCAACAAAGCCATCGGGAAGATCGAAGATCCGCGACGCCCTGAATGCGAATAGATGCCGCCGGAAGTCGAGGAGTTGAGATGGCGCGAAAAAATTCGATGATAGAAACGAGAAATTAATCTTCTCCCTCGATCAGATCACCTCTGAATGAGTTCAAGCCCCCAGCACTTCCTTCAAATACTCGAATGAGCCATGCACCCAAAAATTAGGCGACAATAAATACAATGTCGGAATCCGGCGTCACTCTTCGCCATCACAGCACTCTCTCAGCCGGTCAAGGCAGCCGGCGCAGGTTCCTGCGAGACGCGGGCTTTGCAGCCGCCGCTCTGGTGGCGAACAGCGCGTCGCCCCGCATCTGGCCCCAGGCCCCGTCCGCCAGTCCGCCCACCCCCAATCCCGCCAGCCCGACTCCCGACTACACCATCGAAATCGCAGAGATCGAGTGGGAGCTCGCCCCGAAAAAGCACATCCGCACCACGGCATACGGCGGCCAGATTCCGGGCCGGGTGCTTCATCTCGCTGAAGGCAAACCGGTCACCATGGAGATCCTCAACAAGCTCGATCGCCCGGAAATCGTGCACTGGCACGGGCAGTGGATTCCAACCGACGTCGACGGCTCCATGGAAGAAGGCTCGCCCATGATTCCCGCCGGCGGCAGCACGCTCATCCAATTCACCCCCCGCCCGGCAGGCCTGCACTGGTACCACACCCACGCCATGGCCAACCGTGACCTGAAGCGCGGCCTTTACAGCGGCCAGTTCGGAGTGCTCGACGTCCTACCGAGAGTCAACCCCGCCCCATGGGATCAGGAGCAATTCATCGTCCTGCACGACTGGAACCCCTACTACTCGGCCAGCGGCGACGGTTCGCTGATGGTCAACTACGTTTACTCCTCCGTCAACGGCCGCATGTTAGGCCACGATCAGCCCATTCAGGTCAGCCAAGGCCGGCGCGTGCTAATTCAGATCGTCAATGCCAGTGCCACCGAGGTTCATTGGCTTGCGTTGCCCGGGCATCGCTTCAAGGTTCTCGCGCTCGATGGCGCCCCCGTCGCCACCCAGGCTTCGGTCGAGACCCTGCGTCTCGGCCCGGCGGAGCGCATCACCGCCCTGGTTGAAATGAACTCGCCCGGCGTCTGGGTGCTGGGCGAAATACGAAAGGACTTCCGCGACGCCGGCATGGGAACCGTGGTCGAATACGAGGGACGATCAGGCAAGCCGCAAGAGCCTGACCAGTCCAAACTAGAGTGGGACTATCGCACCTTCGGCGACCCGTCTCCCATCGTTCGCCAACCGGATGTAACCGTCCCGCTGGTATTCACCTCCCGCTTCAGGGGCCATGGCGCGCTCGACCAGTGGATGATCAACGGACGATCCTACCCCGACGTCGAGCCTGTCCTGCTGCGCGAAGGTCTTCGCCATCGCCTGGTCTTTGAAAACCACAGCACGGACGATCATCCCGTTCACCTCCACAGGCACAACTTCGAGCTGGTTTCAATCCGTGGCGTTGCTTCAAGCGGCGTGCATAAAGATGTGGTAATGGTTGAAGCTGGAACCACCGTGGAAGCCGACCTGGTGGCCGCCAACCCCGGCAATACGCTCTTTCATTGTCATCAACAGGACCACATGGACGCGGGCTTCATGACGCTGTTCAAATATGCATGACAGGTACGCCCCGAAGACATTTAACTCCGATGAAGGTGCGCGCTTGAAAGTAATCCTCATTCTTCTCGCCTGCGCACTCGCGCTTTCGGCCGTTCAAGCACGCGCCCAGGGCAACTACGAGATCCAGGTCTACGGCGCCGACACCGTCGAGCCCCGCAGCACCATGGTTGAACTGCACTCCAACTTCACCGCCGACGGCCAGCGCAACTATATCGACGGCGCAGCTCCCACCTATCACGCCGAGCACGAAACTGTCGAAATCACCCAGGGCATCAATGACTGGGCCGAAGTGGGCTTTTACATCTTCACCAGCGAACAAAGCGGACTCGGCGTGCAATGGGTCGGCGACCACATCCGGCCGCGCGTCCGCGTCCCTGAAAAGTGGCGCTGGCCGGTCGGCGTCAGCCTTTCCACTGAGATCGGCTACCAGCGCGCCAAATTCTCCCCCGACACCTGGACCTGGGAGATTCGCCCCATCATCGACAAGACCGCCGGCCGCTGGTACTTTGCCGTCAACCCCGCCCTGGAGCGCACCTGGCACGGCCCTGACGTGAATCTGGGCATCGGTTTCTCTCCCGCCGCCAAGATCAGCTACGACTTCACCAAACAGATCACCGGCGGCTTTGAGTACTACGCCGACTACGGCAGCATCACCAACATTGCCAGCCTGCATAATCAGCAGCAGCAACTGTTCCCCGCCATCGATCTCAACGTCAGCCCCAAGTGGGAGATCAACTTCGGCGTAGGCATCGGCCCCACGGCCGCCACCGATCACTGGATCGTGAAAGGCATCATCGGTCGTCACTTCAACTGGGGTCACAATCCCCGGTAGCTCGCCTCAAACCTGGTCGTTGCCGCCAAACCCTCCGCCATCGTCGAACCCGCCCGTATCATCCTGTACGCCGTCGTCAAACCCCGCATCGTTGCCCTGGCTGCCGTCGTCGAATCCCGCACTGTCATCCCGTCCCGCGCCCGAATTGACATCCTGGCCAGACGCCAAATCCCCATCCCGCCCCGAATCGGCGTAGTCCGCAGCCTGGTCGTTGCCTGAGGTGTTATAGCTGGCGTCGGTCAATTGCGCCCCGCCCTGGTCCGCCGACTCATGGAAGTGACGCTCCTGGCCGCCGCCATCGAAGCCGCTTTGTCCGGTTGACTCATGGTGATCCCGTTCGCCTCCCGAGTCGCCGTAGTAGTTATTCACCACCGTCTCATCGATCGGCCGTTCAAACCCGCCGCCCATCATCCCCGGTCCCATACCGATCGTGGGGCCGCCAAACCCAAACCCGGCCGGATGCCCCATAAACCCATGCAGCACCGATTCAACCCCCTCGAACGCCAGCGCACCTGCCGCCACGCCCGCAGCCGTCTGCATCGCGCCCCGCAGGAAGCTCGGCTGCCCACCCCCTGCCGGCACATACTGCGTACCCGGCTGGTACTGCTGCTGAACGGGTTGATACGGCTGTTGGACCGGTTGATACACGGGCTCATAAGGCGGCGCCGGAGCCGGCCTTGGAGGCGCAGCCGCCGCCGGCGCAGCCTCGCGATGCCCCAGCAGGCTGCCCAGAAAGCTGGTGGCATGCGCTGGCTGCCGCGCCTGTTCCGCCTGCTGCTGCAGTTGCGAAACCTGCGCCCGCGCCCGCTCCAGCGCAATGTTTTGAACCAGTACCGTCTGCGCCAGAATATAAAGCGCGTCCGGATTGGCGCCAAGATTCTCATTCAAGAAAGCCTCCGCGTCCGGATCCTTTTCCTGCAGTTGTGTGGAATTCACGCGCTCGGCAAGCGAGCGAAGCAGCTGTTCTTCCTGGGGAGTCACCGATTTAACCTCCGGCGGCACATCTCATCGGCGTACGGCCGCCTATCAAATCAGACGCAAGCCAGCGGTCAAAGTTGTCCTGCCGCTTGGAGGTACGCAAATTCAATTCGTGGAGTTCCGCGACGTGAATCGTTCAGCCAGCAGGGACACTCAGCCGGCCAGCGCGAACTCGCGAATGGTTTCCTTGCGCACCGTCAGCCGATCGATCAGGTCGGCCCGCACCTCATAGCCGCGTCCAGGCGTATTCGAAATCGTAATCTCGCCCTCCGCTGACACCGTGACCTCCGGCTCGACAATGTCGTCGACAAAGTAGCGCGCCGACGCCGACACATCCCCGGGCAGCGAGAAATTCTCCAGAGTCGAAAGTGCGATGTTGTGCGAGCGGCCGATGCCCGACTCCAGCATCCCGCCGCACCACACTGGAATGCCGCGCTCCATCGCCGCATTGTGCACCGCAATGGCCTCCGAGAATCCGCCTACCCGCCCCAGCTTGATATTGATGATCCTGCATGACTCCATCTCGATGGCCGCCAGCGCATCGCGCCGGTTGTGGATCGATTCGTCCAGGCAGACGGGCGTATTTAAATGCTTCTGCAGAATCGAGTGGTAGTAGAAGTCATCGTGCCACAGCGGCTGCTCAATCATCAGCAGATCGAAAGCGTCAAACATCAAAAGGTGGTCCTGGTCGCGCATGCGGTACGACGAGTTCGCATCGCAACTCAGCGAGATGCCGGGCCACCGATCCCGCACCTTTTCGAATACCTCCACGTCCCACCCCGGCTTGCACTTCAGCTTGATGCGCTGGTAGCCCGCCGCCAACTCCCGCTCGATGGTCGAGAACAGCTCCGGAATCGAAGCATGAATACCGATTGAAACCCCGCACGGAATCGTTTCCCGCACCCCGCCCAGCAATTGCGCCAGCGGAATCCCCTCGCGCTGCGCTTCAAGATCCCAGATAGCATTCTCTAGCGTGGCCTTGGCCATGCGGTTATCGCGCACCTGGCGCATGATCCGCGGACAGTCCCCGCCATGCTCGGGCTCCGCCCCGGCCAGCAGCGGACCAAGCTCTTCGGTAAGCACCTGCCAGGCGCTGCCCGTCCACTCCCCTGAAAAATGCGGACGCTCGCCCGCCGTACATTCGCCCCAGCCGATCAGCCCTTCCGAATGCACTTCCGCCAGCAGCACTCGGCGGTTGCGGGTCACTCCAAAGCTGGTCTCAAAAGGACGCACCAGCGGCATGTGCAGTTCGCGCAGAATAATAGCATCAATTCTCATATGTGTTTGCGTTCCTCAAATGGTCTGATGCTCCAAGCGGTGGGGAGACCCAGTTCGAAGATTCCGTTCCCTTCCGCATCGAGAGAAAATCCCACTACTGCCAATCCCTGCCCAAATGCCTGTTGAAACCTCTTGCGGTTCTCCAACTGAACGGCGAGAGCGCGTTCCCGGCTCCCCTCCGCCTTCCATTGGGCGATAGCGGCTGGAACCACGATCCGTTCCTCGATCTCGAGGACTGCCGGGCGCCCGTCAAGAGCTGCGCTTACCCGGGGGGAATCCAGATCCCACTCCGCCAACAGGCGGTCCGTGGGGAGCCCACCCTGCAGTCGAGATGAGGATACACCATAAAAATCCGGGCGATAACCCCGCACCACCGCTCCCAGCCTGTGGATATTCAAAAAAGCATTCTTGATCTCCAGCGGATCGAAGGTCCACTCCATGTGCCGGATGCCCCGTTCCAGCGCCTCACGTCGTTGCTCCAGCTTAAGTTGCGCGCCGAGACCGCGGTTCCTGTATCCCTCCTTGACAGCCAGCATGTGTGAATGCAGATACGATTGCGGTGCGATGGCGCCCGCCTCATTGGCATTTCCACCGCTCTTGATTCCCGGCAAAGACATCGCAAAACCCACCAGCGTCTCGGAATCCTGCTCGGCCAACTCCCCCGAATCCTTCCCCGCGAACGCGCCAATCACCTGTCCGCCAATTTTGCCCGCCAGCATGAACGTCTTACGCGGAATCACGTCCGTCTCGTCGTAACCCCAGGTCTCGATCTGAAGCTGGACGCAGGCCTCCATCTCCTCAAAGCCCTTGCAGGAGCGAATGCGGATCATGGCTGGCTCTCCGCGGCGCCCGGCTGCGCAAGCTTTGCCTTAGCCTCGGCCCAAAGCGCCTCCAATTCATCAGGGGCAAGCTCTTCCAGTGGTCGCTCTGCCGCCAGTTCCATCTCGCGAAAGCGCCGTCTGAAGCGCAGATTACATCCGCGCAAAGCCATCTCCGCATCGACGCCCAGATGCCGGCCCAGGTTCACCACCGTGAAAAGCAGATCGCCCAACTCCGCCTCCACCGCCGGCTTGCGCGCCGGATCGCCCGAAGCCGCCTCGGCCTCCAGCTCCCTGGTCTCCTCTTCAAGCTTGGGCAGCAGATCCCGCCAACCCGGCCAGTCGAAGCCGGCCTTTTGCGCCTTCGACCCCAGTTTGGCCGCCTCCGCCAGCGCCGGCATCGCCCGCTGCACGCTGTCGAGCCTCGATGTAGTCCCGGAGACACCAGTGCCCGAAAGCGCTTCCGGCGCCTTTTCGCTCGACCCTTTTTCCAGGGCTTTGATCTCTTCCCAGTTGCGCAGCACCGCCGCAGATGAACCCGCCACATCCGCATTCACATCGGCCATGTTTCCCGCCGCGCGAGAAGCCTCTTCGCCGAACACGTGCGGGTGCCGTCGGACAAGCTTGCGGTTCAGGTGGTCCAGCACTTCGCCAATAGTAAAATGCCCCTCGTTGGCCGCCATCTCGGCATAAAACAGCACCTGCAGCAGCAGATCGCCAAGCTCTTCGGCCAGATGCGGAAAATCCCGCCGCTCAATGGCGTCGAAAACTTCATAGGCTTCTTCCAGCGTGTGCTTCTTGATGGAGTCGAACGACTGCTCCTGGTCCCACGGGCAGCCGCCCGGAGCGCGCAGCCGCGCCATAATGGCCGCAGCTTGCTCAAACAGCGCCGCCGCCCGCGCCGGGTCAGTGATCATTTGCGGCGTGGAGGCCTTTGGATGAGGGCTTTCTGGCGAAACATCCATCTTCTAAAGTTTAAACCCCCAAGCGCTACCATCAGCCTCTGCGTCTCACCAAGGCCTGACCGCACGGAAATGATCGGTTGCCCCCGATGCTTCGCGAGGGTCGGGGCACCGCGGCTTCCCAGTCAAAACAAGCGGGAAGAGCCTTGGTGCTCTCCTCGCATTTTTCTTCTGCGAAGGAATGATCTCCGCCGGACTTCAGACTTCGCGGCGGCCTTCGAGAGCGTGCGACATGGTTACCTCATCGGCGTATTCGATGTCGCTGCCGGCGGGCACACCTGTCGCTATGCGTGTGATCTTGACCGAGATTCCGCGCAACGAGGTCGCTAGCCAGTTCGCTGTGGCCTCGCCTTCGAGGGTCGGGCTGGTGGCTAGAATCACTTCGTCTACTTCGCCGCGTTCCACGCGGCTTACCAGCGATGAGGTGCGCAACTGCTCCGGGCCGATCCCATGGAGCGGAGACAGCGTGCCGTGCAGCACGTGGTAGACGCCCTGATAGCTGCGGGTGCGCTCCACGGCCTCGATGTTGGTGGGCTCTTCGACCACGCACACCAGCCTGGAATTGCGCGTCGGGCTCGAGCAATACACGCACGGATCGACGTCTGTGACATTGTTGCAAATGGAGCACAGGCGCAGGCTTGCCTTGAGTCCGCGCACCGCCTCGGCCAGCGCGGCGGCGTCTTCGTCGCTGGAGCGCAGAATGTGGAAGGCGAAGCGCTGGGCGCTCTTGGTGCCGACGCCGGGCAGCTTCTTCAGCTCTTCAATGAGCCGGGCCATCGGCTCGGCATAGCGTGACAATGGTTTGCCTCCGTGAAACTGCTCGCGAAGCGAGACGAATCGTCAGCTCAGGCCGGGAATCTTGAGTCCGCTAAGCATGCCCTGCAGGTTGGACTTGATCGCTTCGTCTGCCTTGCGTCCCGCCTCGTTGATCGCCGCGACAATCAGATCCTCAAGCATCTCCACATCCGCATTTGCCCCGCCGAGGCCGACAACCGCCGATGGATCGATGCGCAACTTGATCAAATCTTTCTTGCCGTTCAGAGTTGCAGTCACGGCGCCTCCGCCGCTCGATGCCTCGACCGTCGTCTCGGCAAGCTTGCGCTGAACATCCTCCTGCATCTGGTTGGCCTGGGACATCATCTCGGCTATTTTGAGCGGATTGAACATTCTCGTTCTCCTGACTGAAACGAACGTCACTTTTGGCGAAGATCGACCACGCTGCGGACCTCAGCCTTGAAAATCTCCTGTGCCCTTTGAACCAGAGGATGAGCTAACGCAGCCTCCTGTACGCTGCCTGCGATCGGGACAGCGGTTTGAGTCACAGCCGATGCGGATGCCGCGCCGGGAACCACCAGGAAGCGCGCCGGTCCGCCCAGCCGCTGCAGTTCCTGGCGGATGATCTTTTCGGCCGCGGCATTCACCGTCAGGCTAAGCATTTTCTTGCCCATCCCCGGCGCCTCAATACGCAGGTTAGAGCCGTCGATGGTCCACGATCCGGCGCCCAGAAGCTGTGCCGCCGAGTCGTGGCCGCCCGCTGCCAGGCCGGAGACGATTGCCTGGCGCAACGACTCGACACTCGGCGCGCCGGAGATTGAAGAACTCGACTCAGGCGCTCGCAGCGGTGCCTCGCCGATCGTCGACACGGGAGGTTCAGGAGCGGGGGTAAAAGCTTCGAGAGCAGATAATGGCGCGGGCCCTGGATGGGCGCCATTCGAGAGTTCCGGAATTGGCGCCGGTGCGGGCTGAACCGAAACTTCTTCGGCGATTGCAACTGCCGAAACGGTTTCGACAACTGCTGTTGTCGAAAGCTTGACGCTGGGACCTGGATTCCATCCGCCGCTGCTGCCTGGGCCGAAGGGCGAGATGGACGCGACGGTGGTGGGTGGGGCGGGTGCCGCGGGCGCACGGAGCGCGGAAGACCGTGGCATGCTTGAGGCAGGCCGTGACCCACTGACTGGGCTGTGGCTGCCCGCTCCGGTCGAAAAGCTGCCTGCCACGCCGCTCAGCAGTTCTTCTATCGGCAGCAACCGCTGCGCGTGAATCAGTTTCAGCAGGCCGAGTTCCAGGTGGAATCGCTGCTCTTGCCGGTAGTTCAAGTCATCGAAGGTCCTCAGCACGATCTGCAGGTTGCGGGTCAGCTCTTCTTCGCTGAACAGAAGCGCGGTGCGGGCGGCGCGGGCGCGCTCGTCGGCGGAGATCTGCAGCAGTTCGGTCTGCTCGCCGCCCAGCTTGGCCATGAGCGTATTGCGCAGGTAGCGGACCATCTGCCGGGCCAGCGATGAAGGACTGTGGCCGGCATTCACCAGCACATTCAACTGATCCATCAATTCCGCGCTCTGGCCTGCGGCGACCGCTTCCAGCAGCCGCTCGAAGATGGCGTTGGGCACCGCGCCCATGAGTTCGCGAATCTGCTCCGTTGAGAGCACCGGCCGGCCCGATTCAAACGGCGCCGACGCGATGGCCTGGTCCATGATAGAGAGCGCATCGCGCATGGAGCCGTCGCCCGCCTCGGCCAGCAGCGCCAGGGCGGCCTCTTCGGCCTCTACATTTTCCTGGATCGAGATGGATCTCAGCTGGGCCAGGATGTCGTCGAATTTGACGGCATGAAAGCTGAAGTGCTGGCAGCGCGAGCGGATGGTTTGCGGGATGTTCTCGGGCTCGGTCGTGGCCATCATGAAAACCATGTGCGCCGGCGGCTCTTCCAGCGTTTTGAGCAGCGCGTTGAAGGCCGCCTCGGTAATCTGGTGGGCTTCATCGAGGATGTAGATCTTGTAGCGGTCGCGCGCCGGCGAGTAGCGGGCGGCCTCACGCAATTCGCGAATCTCGTCGATGCCGCGGTTGGTCGCCGCGTCGATTTCGATGACGTCGACAGCGTTTCCCTGGCGGATCTCGATGCAGGAGTCGCAGATGCCGCAAGGTTCGGCCGTGGCGCGCGCGGGCGAGCCGACTTCCTGGCGGCAGTTGAGCGCCTGCGCCAGGATGCGGGCGATGGTGGTTTTGCCGATGCCGCGATGGCCGGAGAAGATGTAGCCGTGGGCGATGCGGTTCTGGCTGAGGGCGTTCATCAGCGTGCGGGTCACGTGATCCTGGCCGGCCACGTCGGCAAAGCGCTGCGGACGATATTTCCGGGCCAGAACCTGATAACCCATGGGTAAATGCGCTCCTTCAAGACCGCCGGCAAATTCTTGCCGCCTGGAGGAGATTGTATCGTTCCGGGGCGGGTGAGCGAGCGGACGGAAAGCCAGTTCCGGCTGCCGGTTGTTTGAGGGACGTTAAGAGGGGTCTAGGTTCAGGCTGATGTCGTTGAGCCAGTCGGCGATCAGGTCTTCGTCGGCCGGGTCCCAGCTATAGGCGTCATTGAGCAGCAGCACGGTGGCCCAGATGACCAGGTCGCGCTCCGAGATGAGCCCGAAGCGCTTGCGATCGAGGGCGTTGGCGATATGGTCGCGGGTGATGACGATGCCGGGCTCAGGGACGCGGAAGTTTTCAGTCGCCGCTCGGCGCAGCGAAAGGCCCTCGGCGGTTTTAAGCCTCGGCTCGATGTTGATGTCGAAAACGCCGGCGAGCGAACGGTGCATCTCGTCAGCAGTGACCTCGAAGAGGGCAAAGCGGCGCAGCACCTCCATCTGGACTTGCGTGAGGGGCGGCAGATTGGATTCTTCGTTCAATCCGATCCTGATTTCACGGCTTGGTTCTCTTTCTGAGCTTCGGTTTGCCGCGTCTTCTTGAATTTTGGGCGGCTTTTCGGGCCGCCGCTTTGCGTTTCTTCGCCTCTTCGGGCGAGTACATGGTCCCGCGGCAGCGCTTAGTGCCGCAGTTGCAAACGGCTTCGTCGTCGCCGCCGTCGTAAAGGCAATAGTCGTAGGTGATCTCCTCGCCGGCGGCGATGTCGCGGATGGCGATGATCCACACGCGGCCTTCTTCCTCGCTGGTTTCGCAGTTGGCCTCGCAACTGTGGTTGATGAACATGGCGGTGGAGTGGCCGTCAATGACGATCTCGCCGTCGCCCAGTCCAAATAGGTAGGTGATGGGCGAGTCTTCGTAGCGCTGGTCGGCGAGCTTTTTCGAGATGAGGTGGCCGGTGTACTCGGCAACCCGGGCGCCTCTGCGAACGGCAGTGGTGGTGTAGCAGCCGGCGGCGTGGATTGCGGAGGAGCGGATCATAAGGCCCATGCGATTTGGAATGCTCTCCTTCGATGAGGATTCTAAAGAATTATTGTATGGATGGCATCGTATCATTGGATATGAGGGCGTGAATTTTACGGTGAAATGGGTAGTTGGAGTTGCGCTGGTCCTGAGCTTCTGCCTGGCAGGAGAGCCGGGGATCTGTGCGCAGAACCCTGCGGATTCCAGCAGCCAGACGAAGCCGGGGAGCAACGGGCAACAGGCCCCTTCCAATCAAAAGCCTGCCGCCGCGCCCGCGCAGAATGCCAATCCATTTCCCGAAGACGAGAGCACGGTTCCGGTATTGCCCTCGAAGGGCGTGCCCGATCTGCCGGATGGGACCTACGATGGGAAAGATGGCGGCCGGGCCGCGCTGCCCAGCGCCGACAAGGACCCGGTGGCCAGCCCGGAGAACCAGCAGGAGGGCGAGAGCAGCGCGGTGAGCGGTTTCAGCTCCAGCCTGAGCGGGTTGGATACCTTGCTTCCCGGCTCGGATGACGAGCAGCCGACGGGAAAGCACGGAAGGAAACAGGACCAGGTTGTTCCCGAGCACCACGAGACCGCCGCCGAAGACGAGAACGTGGGCAAATATTACCTCGACAACAAGGACTGGAGAGCGGCCTTGTCGCGTTTCCAGTCGGCCATGGTGCTCGACCCCGAGAATCCCGATGTCTATTGGGGATTGGCCGTGGCGGAGCAGCACCTGGGGCGCTTTGCCGAGGCGCGGGCGAGCTATCAAAAAGTGGTGGAGTACGATCCCGGCAGCCGCCATGCGAAAGATGCGGACAAGGCGTTGAAGGAGCCGGAGATCGCGAATGCCAAGGCAGTGATGCAGCAGTCCGCGGAGCCTGGCGCAGCGAGCACGCAATGATTGGTCAGGGTTCAGCCAGATGCTTTCCAGGGTAAGCTTTGTGGACTTAGTACTACAGTTGCAGATAGCGTTTTGCGGAGGGAGCAGGGGGTTTTAACCCCCTGAAAATGAGGTCAGAATACGCGGCCTTCAGGCCCGGATCTTTACAGATTTCCCCGTAATTGAGCG
>Ga0182013_10000203_pt1 | contig 79008 bp, 51 predicted proteins | sample 612S2MmetaG_FD_120487 | JGI IMG/M metagenome (GOLD analysis project Ga0182013, IMG submission 120487) | Permafrost microbial communities from Stordalen Mire, Sweden - 612S2M metaG | ecosystem: Environmental > Terrestrial > Soil > Wetlands > Permafrost | place: Sweden: Stordalen | collected... | reverse complement strand
ACGTTCGCCTTCCTGCCGAGCACGCTGGCCGGCCAGATCGCGGCGTGGCTGCCCGGCACCACCAACCCGGCCACGCCGCACCCCACGGTGGCGACGCTGAAGCAGGTCACGGCGGCCCAGTGGACGGGTTTTTTCGCGCGGCCGGGCAGCCCGCAGTGGCTGCCGCCGTTCACCCGGCCGGTCGCCCCCGGCCTGTCCTCCGGTCAGGCCGCGCTGCAGGCCGGTTACGTGGTCACCCGGGTCCGCACGTTCGTCCGGGCGGTGCAGCAGTTCTTCACCGTCTCCACCGTCGCCACGGCCGCCAGGCTGCCCGGGGCCGGCACCCCCGCGACCTTCGACCTGCCCGGCTACGACCCGATCGAGCTGGCCGCCGAGAACATGACCGGGTTCCAGTTCGGCGCCGCGCTGCCGGCGGGCGCGCTGGCCAGCGCCGCGCAGGACGCGCTGCCCGGCGACGCGGCCGGGCAGGCCTGGCTCATCGAGGCGATGACCACGATCAACGAGCTCTGGCAGGTGGCCGGCGCCGCGCTGGCCCCGGCGCCGGTCTCGGGGACGCTGCCGCCCCAGGTGAGTTTCACTTTCTCGGTCATGGAGGCGCTGTACGCGCGCGGCTTCGTCAGCGCCGCGGACATCTCGGCCCTGACCCAGGGCGACTTCCAGCTGGCCCTGACGGGCACCGCCGGCTACGACTCCGCCGCCGCGCTGTGGGCCCAGGCGCAGATCATGGCGCCGGCCTCACCCGCGGACGGGCCGCCGGGCACCACGTTCCAGCCGATCAACCCGGACGGGTCCCTGGTGGACTGCGTCCCGCCGCCGTGCCTGTCGCCGACCGGGCCGATCGCCTACCTGCAGCAGCTGCTGACCCTGACCGAGCTGTCCAGCTGCGCCGACCCGGCCAGGTCCTCGCTCACCCTGGAGCTCGCTCAGACCGCCTCCGCCGGGGCCACCGTGCTGGCCTTCCCGGCGACCGCGGGGGTGCGCCCTGGCCTGTCGGTCAACGGCAGCGGTGTCCAGGACGGGACCACGGTGTCAGCGGTATCCCCGGCGACCGCGACGGTCACCGTGACCCCGGGGCTCAGCGGCGAGGCGCCGGCCGGGACGGCCGTCACCTTCGCCGCGGCCACGCTGGGCACGGTGCTGACCGGGCGGCGCGGGCCGGTGGGCCAGCTGACCGCCAGCTGCGCCAACCTGGACACCCCGCTGCCGCTGGTCGACCTGGTCAACGAGTGCCTGGAGTACCTGGGCGCGGCGGTCAGCCCGGCCGCCGGCACGGTGTACGAAACCACGGGGCCCGACACCACGGGGCCCGGCCATCTCGAGGTGGTGCCCGAGCATTCCACCCCCGCGACCCCGGGTCAGGCCAACGCCGCGGTCGAGCCCACCGTGTTCAACAACGTCAAGGCGGACTTCTCGGCCTGCCTGCTGCCGTACTCCCAAGCGCTCGACGTGTCCCGGTCCTACCTCGCGCCGCTGAGCAGCAGCCGGTTCGAGGAGATGCGGACCTTCCGCCGGTGCATCACCGAGTTCGTGCTCGATCCCACCCGCGAGCCGACCGGGTTCCAGGCGTGGCTGTGGCGCCGCCCGGTCCGCACCGACATCGCCATCGAGTACCTCGGCATCACGCCGGAGGAGTACGCGACCCTGTTCGCAGGCCCCACGCCTATCGCAGAACCCACGCCCATCGCAAGCACCGTGCCGGCGCAGGCGTCACGCGGGACCGTCGGGCTGCTCGCCTTCCTGGCCGAGACCTGCCTCAGCTACTGCGAGTTCTACGAGCTGTGGGAGTCGGGTTTCGCGCATTTCCGCAACGGCGCCGACCAAAAGGACGGAACGTTTCCGGCCTGCGTGCCCTGCTGCCCGCAGGAGCTGTGGCTGCAGTTCCCCGAGGACACCCAGCAGCAGAACCTGGCCGAGCTTGGCGTCTTCGTCCGGCTGTGGCGCAAGCTGCGCGAGAGCTGCCACGGCGGCTACTGTTTCGCGGAGCTGCGGGACATCTGCGACGTGCTGTACCTGCAAACGGGCGGCGCGCCGAATCCGGATTTCGTCCGCCAGCTGGCGGCGTTCCAGATGCTGCGCGACGACTTCGGACTCGACCTGGTCAATCCCGCCGCCCCGGCCGCGCCCGGCGCGGTCGACGCGGACCGCACGCACCTGCTTTCGCTGTGGGCCAGCCCGGCCCCGGCCCAGTGGCCGTGGGCGGTGCAGCAGCTGATCACCCGGGTGGAGCAGCACGCGCAGCGGCAGCATGGCTGCGAGCGGCGGTCCGGGGACTTCGTCAAGCTGCTGGCCGCGAACCTCGACCCGCTGTCCCGGCTGGCCGGTTTCGACCCAGGCTCGGCCACCGACTCCTGGCACGCGCGGCCGACGCACACGCTGCGGTTCGCCGACGTGCTGGCCAAGATCTACGCCTCCGCCTTCAGCGTCGGCGAGCTGATCTTCTTGTTCACGGCCGGTCCGCACGCCGACGGCGACGACCCGTTCCCGCTGCAGGACGAGAACGAGGCGGCGGACGCCCCGCTCGGGCTGCCCGACGACGACCCGGACCATGCCCTGTGGCGGCTGCGCCGGGACCTGCTCACCGCGGCCGAGGAAGACAGCGACGACAGCGCCGCGGCGGAGGAAGACAGCGCCGCGGCGGAGGAAGCCAGCGCCGCGGCGGTGGAGGAGGAGGTCGGACAGTGGCCGTGGCGGCGGATCGAATCCGCCCTGGAGGCGGAGTTCGGGTTCGCGGCGGCCGACGTCACCGCCCTCGGCCAGCACTTCTTCCCCGGCGTGCTGGCCCGGGCCGGCCAGCCCGGTGACCCGCAGGCGGCATGCTTCGTCGCCAGCCTGGCCACGGCGGACACGTCGGCGCCGATGTGGAACAACCCGCCGGACGGGCCGCTGCACTACGACCCGGTCGCGGAGCAGCTGTCCGCCCGCATCCCGCTCACCGACCGGGCCGTCATCGCCAAGCTGACCGCGGTCCGCGACCTGCACCCGGCCGAACAGCAGGCGGTGCAGGACCTGTACTTCGCCCCCCGCGCCCTGCTGGCCAGGTTCGCGCTGCTGTTCGCCGACGTCGCCGCGGCCCAGCACGCGCTGATCGAGGAACCGGACGAGGAGTGTCGCTGGTCCTACTTCCGCCGCCAGTTCCTGCTCTGCCGCCGCCGCAGTCACCTGATCGCGCGGCACCTGACCCGGCACGTCGCCGCGGTCACCGGCCAAACCGGACCCGGCGATGACGAGGCGGCGGCGCTGATCCTGCGGACCATGGCCGCCGACGAGAACGCCGCCACCCAGAACGGGACCTGCCCCGGCTGGGAATGCGACTCAGGCGTACCGCCTGAGCTCACCTGGGCCCAGCCCGCCGGGGGCGCGCTCGCCGCCCTGCTCGGCCTGGCCGGCACCGGCCTGACCACCGAGTACGCCACGGCCGGCGGGGACGTCGTGTGGCGTGACGGGTCGGCGGCCCTGTGCGGCTTCGGCCCGGAACGGGACCGGGAGAACTGCCCGGTGCCCACGGTGCTGCCCGCCTTCGATACGACGCTTGAACCGCAGCAGCTCCGGTTCGCCAGCGTGCACAACGGCTTCGCCATGAAGGACGCGACCGGCGCGTGGCTCGGCGGCGCGCAGGGCTTCACCGTCACCTGGTCCGGGGCGCTGCTGATCGACCGGGAAGGTACCTACGAGTTCTGGGGCGGAGCGCCGGTGCCCGGTGAGGACCGGCCGGACGCCGACGCGGCCGGGTGCCGCCAGTGGCGGGTGGTCCTGCGCCGCGGGCAGCGCACCTGGGTGATCCTCAGCCATCACTGGGCCGGGGAGGAAGAACGCGCGGCCACGGCGCTTCCGCTCAAGCGCGGCGCCTACGAGCTGACCGCGCAGCTGGTCCAGCCCACGCCGGAGTTCAGGGATGCCGAGGAGGTCCGGCCGCAGCACACCGGCTTGCAGGTGAAGTACTGCGGGCCGGACAGCGGCGGGCGGCGGACCGAGATCCCGTACCGCGCGCTGTTCGCGGTGCGCAAGGATCCCACGCCGCAGATCGAGGGCCTGAGCCCGGCCGCGGCGGCCTACCAGGCCGGCCGGTACGGCAGCTCGCTGCGCGACATCCGCCGGACCTACCAGCGGGCCTTCAAGGCCCTGCTGTTCTGTCACCGGCTCGGACTATCTGCGCGGCGCGAACCGCACGGAACCTCCGAGCTCGGTTACCTGCTCGGGCAGCCGCAGCTGTTCGCCGGGGCGGGCTACTACGGCGGCGACGGCGGCTTCACCCAGCACGAGGCGTACTTCGACGTCGACTTCCTGCCGCTGCGCGACGACTACCAGCCCCCCGCGCCGGGCACCGACGCGCGCACAGCTCCGTCGCCGCAGCGCGCCCAGGCGATGTTCGACTGGTGGGAACGATTGTTTGACTACACCGCGGCCCGCGCGGACGTGCGCCGCCGCAGCGGCCGGGCGCTGTGGCCGCTGTTCGCCGAAGCGCTGGACAAGCAGCCCGCCCACCCCGGCTACCTGCTCCGGCACCTGGCCGCGGACGCCAGGTGCTGGCCGCTCGAGCTGCGCTACTTCGACGGCCAGAACCCGCCGGGATCCGAGCTGACCAGCGCCGACCTGACGGACGAGCGCTGGGTGCTGCGCGCCTGGCACGCCGACCGCTGGCTAAGGGACATGCAGGACAGGTTCGCGGTCAGGGACATCACCACGGCGCGGCCTGACCTGTGGGCCAGCGATGACCCAAGCGCGCCGCTGCCGGACCAGAGCGGCAACGCCAACCTGCTGGCGTTCGTGACCGGCGGCTACCTGGCTGGCGGCTACCTGGCTGATGGTTACCTGGCCGGCGGCGCACCGCGCGGGGACGAGGACCTGAAGCGGATCAACGACGGGCTGCGCGACCGGGGCCGGCGTGCGCTCATCGCCTACCTGTGCCACCAGGACCGGGTGCCGCTGCCCTGGGGTGCGTTCGCGACGGCGCCCGGCGACCTCACCGACCTGCTCCTGCTCGACGTCGAGGCCGGCCTGCGGGAGCAGGCCAGCCGGATCGAGGAAGCCATCACCGCGGCTCAGTCGTTCATCCGCCGGAGCCGGCTTGGCGTCGAGCCGGGCTGGACGGTGACCCGCGAGTTCGCCCGGCTGTGGCACAGCCGGTTCGAGACGTACGAAACGTGGGAGCGGGCCAGGCGGCGGGAGCTTTACCGGGAGAACTGGATCGAATGGGACGAGCTGGCCCGGGCCCGCCGCATCGAGGCGTTCCGGTTCCTGGAGTCACAGCTCCGCCCCTCGACCCTCACCCTGGCCGCCCCCGGCGGCCTGGACTGGTGGGCGGACGACGACCGGGCCGTGCCGCGGGCGCCTGAGCTGCTGCAGCGGCGGGTGCCTTCCGAGCTCCGCGAGCTGCCCGCTTCGCCGCCGACCACCAGCGGAGCGGTCAGCACCCAGCCGACCACCCGCGAGGGGTTCACCCTGCTCGGCCGTCCGGAACACGCCGCCCAGCCGACCTGGCTGACCACGGTTCCGCTGCCCGCCGCGACCAGCGGATCGGACGGATCGGACGGGTCGGACGGATCGGACGGGACGAACGAGACCGGCGGGCCGGCCGCGGGCACGGCTCAGTCGCTGGCGGCCGCCGTCGCGGCGGGGAGCACCCAGCCGGAGTCGCTGCCGCTGTGGCTGGAGTCGGCCGCCAAGCTGGGCACGCGGTTCGTGCGCGTCGCGGCGGCCGGGGTGCCGCAGGCCGCGCTCGGCTTCGTCCCGCATGGCCAGGAACGCCGCGGCGCCTGCTGCCGCGAGTGCGGCCGCGATCACCCCGCCGGGGTGGACGAGTACTACTTCTGGCTCGTCGGCGCGCAGGTGTACGCCAACCCGGCCGACTCGAGCAGCTCCCCGGACGACGACGCCAGCTTCACCGGCAGCTACCAGTTCGGTTTCCAGGACTCCTACTACGACCAGTTCCAGCAGCAGTCGGCCGAGTGGAACGACCAGGACCAGGTGCCGTCGCTACTGGCCAAGTGGCAGCCGGGCCCGGCCGTCCGGCTCGCCTGGTGCCGCGTGCACGACGGCGAGTTCGGGCCGCCCAGGCGCTCGGAGGGGTACGTCGCGCTCACCGGCGACCAGCTGCCCGACCTGGTGTTCCACGGGCGAGCCTGGGACTCGCTGTATGTGGAGGTCATCGGCGCTCAGCCCGCTGGCAACGGCGACGGCGGGGACACCTCGCCGCCCGGCTTCCGGTACGATCTGCCGTCCGATCACGCGGTGACGCTGCCTGAGGTGCTCCAGCCTTCGCCGCCTTCGGCCCAGTACCCGGGCGGGCTCGGTTCGTACCCGTTCTTCGCCTACACCGAGCCAGGCGCCCGCCTGTTCCCCGCCTCCTGGTTCGCGACCGCGCTGACCCTGGCCGGGGCGCTGCGGGCCCGATGCGGCTACGAGCTGGCGCTGCGGTGGTACCGGCGTTCGTTCGACCCACTGAAGCACGACTGCGCCTGGATGCACTGCGTCGGCAACACCGATTCCGAGCGTGGCTCCGACTCACCCGGCGCCTGCTGCGACAGCACCAAGGTGACCGAGGAAGCCGCCCGGGACCGTGCCGTGACCCTGCACTACGCCCGGACGCTCCTCGACTGGGCCGATGCGCTGATGCGCCGGGGGCATGCCCCGGAGGCATTCCAGCAGGCCCGGGTGCTGTACGACACGGCGGCGCGGATCGCGGGCCCGCGGCCGCAGACCATCCTGCTGCCCGAGCCGGCCAGCGCGCCGTCTATCACGTCGTTCGTCCCGGCGTACCCGCCGCTGAACCCCGAGCTCATGCGGCTGTACGACCTCATCGCCGACCGGCAGGGACTGATCCGCCGGTCCCTGGACGCAGCCCGGATCCGCAACGGCCGACCCGACCGGGACATGCCCTATTTCGGGCGGCGCGATGCCATCTCAGCGTGCGCCGCCGACGAACAGGGGTGCGGGCGGCCCAGCCCGTACCGATTCAGCTCTCAGATCGGCAAGGCCATCGAACTGGCCGGGCGGGTCCGTGAACTCGGGGCCGCGCTGCTGTCCGCTTACGAGAAGGGCGACGCGGAGTACCTGGCCAGCGTCCACGCGGAGCAGGAGCGCGAGCTGCAGGCGCTGGCCATCGCCATCCGGCAGGACCAGTGGCGCGATGCCGACTGGCAGCTCCAGGCGCTGCAGCAGACCAAGGACACCAACCAGGTGCACCTGCTCTACTACACCGGCCTGTACCAGAACGGCCTGCTCAACGACGAGATCCAGAACCTCGACCTGACCATGAACGCGCTGATGGCCCGCACCGGCGCCAACGTGGTCGAGGCCACCGGCGAGATCATGAACATCATTCCCGACCCCTTTGTCGGGGCGATGTCGAGCGGCGCCTCGGTCCCGGCCGGCAGCAAGCTGGCCCACCTGTTCGAGGCGATCGGCCGGATCATGCAGACGGTCGCGGACATCCAGAGCACCACCGCCGGGATGGATATGACGCAGGCGGGCTGGCAGCGCCGCGCCGCCGAGTGGATGCACCAGATGCAGGCGATCCCGACCGAGATCCAGCAGATCGAGCTGCAGATCCTCGGCGCTCACCGGCGCCGGGACCAGGCGCTGCGGGAGCTGAACAACTCACAGCGTCAGGTCGAGCACAGCACAGAAATCCTGGACTTCCTGCGGGACAAGTTCACCGCCACCGAGCTGTACCTGTACCTGCAGGCCGAGACCGCCGCCCTGTACCGGCAGATGTACGAGCTGGCCCGGCGGGCGGCGGACGAGGCCATGCGGTCGTTCCGCTTCGAGCTCCCGCACGTCAGCCGGCGGTTCCTCGCCGAGGACGACTGGGACAGCCTGCACGCCGGGCTGCTGGCCGGCGAGCGCCTCGACCTCGCCCTGCACCGGATGGAGCAGGCCTACCTGACCGAGAACCGGCGTGAGTTCGAGCTCACCAAGCACATCTCGCTCCGGCTTGACTTCCCGGTGGCCTACCTTCAGCTGCGTACCTCCGGCTACTGCGAGATCAGCATTCCTGAGTGGATGTTCGACGTCGACTATCCCGGCCAGTACCTGCGCAGGTTCAAGTCGCTCCAGGCCACGGCGCCCATCGTGGCCGGCCCGCTGACCGGCGTGCACTGCCGCCTGACCATGCTGAGCAGCACCACGCGGGTGAGCCCGGAGGTCCGTCCGCCGGCTCAGCACTGCTGCGCCGGCGGCCGGGAGCACAGCGGGTACGCGCTGTGCGGCCAGGACCCGCGGATGGTCCGCGAGTACGCCGCGCGCGAGTCGATCGCCACCTCCAGCGGGCAGAACGACTCTGGCCTGTTCGAGCTCAGCTTCCGGGACGAGCGGTACCTGCCGTTCGAGTACCGGGGCGTGGTCAGCCGGTGGCGCATCGAGCTGCCGCCGGAGAACAACTACTTCGACCTGGACACGCTGACCGACCTGGTGCTGCACGTCAACTACACGTCCCTCGAGGGCGGCGAGGCCCTGCGCGACGCCGCGGTGCGGGACGCGCGCGGTCGGCTCCCCGGTGACGGGCTGCGGCTGTTCGACGTCCGCCATGATTTCCCCGACGCCTGGCCCAGCCTGCGCGAGGACGGCCGTGAGTCCGGCCGCGAGGACGGCCACGATCCCCGGCCGCGGCGGCTGCGGCTTCGCTTCACCCCGGCGATGTTCCCGTTCGTGCCCGGACGGCCGGTCCGCACCATCGACCGGCTGGTGCTGATGTTCGCGGCGCCCGGCGTTACCAGCGGGCGGCATCACCTGGTCCGGTTCTGGCCGGAGGGGGCCGACCGCGACGAGGTGACGGAGGTGGAGTGCGTGGCCGGCCGGGCGTGGCCCGGGTTCTTGGCCGGAACTATCGACCTGCGCGAGCACCCGCTCGGCCCGCTCCGTCAGGACCGCCCGGCGACCTGCACGTTCGAGATCCCCGCGGCGGCTGGGCCGGTCCGCAGCGCGTTCCTGCTCGCCAGCTACGACGCGGCACCCGCTCGGTGGGAGGGGTGAGCGGAACCCGTTATCCAGAATGTACCCGCGGGCTACGATCAGAATCATCCAATGTCTGATGATAAAAATCAGCCATACCAGCTGAGGCTGCTTCGGCCGTAAAGAGCATACGAAAACGCTGGACTCCCTTATCCTTCCGCGCATCGTTCACGGCATTATCCCGGAGTACAGAAGCAAGCTGCCCGGCGAGGGCTCTTGGGTTGTCTGCTGGCACCAACGGCCAACCCGCATCGCCCATCGCCTCTGCCACGGGCGCGATGTCAGAGGCAACGACGCCCAGGCGCAGGGCCATAGCTTCTATCAGAGTGCCGCCCAGTCCCTCCCAGCGTGAGGGGAAAGATAGAACGTCCGCCGCGCACATCAAATCTGGCACGTCATTACGATGCCCAAGAAGACGAATGCCGGGGACATCGGCAGCTGCTGCCCGGATCACGGTAGTAGCGTTTCCCGGGCGGCCGACGACAAGAAGCACAGCGTCCGGTACCGCAGTGATCAGACCGCGGAACGCCTCAATTGTGGTATCGACACCTTTTTGCTGATCCTGCCTAGCCACGCTCAGCACCACTGGCGCCGCAGCGTCAATCGAAAGCGCCTTCCTTACTCGGAGCCGCCTTTCTGTGCTGTAGACGCCAAGTCGGCCCGGGTCGCGTCCTCTGTAGACCACCTGAATTTGGTCAGTCGGGATCCGCAGGCGGGGCCCCATGACCTTGGCCACGTCATCAGATATGGCATGAAACCGCCTCGTAAGAGGCGCTGTGATGAGTTCGGCACAGTAAGCAGATCGCACGGCCCAGGCGCCGTAGCGAGAGTTAGCCCGGTGCTCAGGGCCGTAATCCAAATTAGCCAAGGTAGTGACCACAGGTTTATGCGTCGCGCGCGCCGCAACGCGACCTGCGAGATTAGAAAATAGCAAGGTAGTGTGCAGCAGCCGCGGATTTTCTGCACGAACGATACCCCGCAACTTCAGCACGGCTCCCAGCGGCCTTCGACTATTCAATTTAATGCAGGTTATCCCGAGGGAAACAAGGCGGCCATCAAGGCCGCCGTCGTCTGGCACGAGCGTGACGATGGACGTCTTCACGCCTCTGCTGGCGAGGCCGGGGACGATTTCCAGTATGGAGGTTTCGGCACCACCACCGTGCATACTGTCAATAATGTGCATTACATGCATCAGGCTCCACTTTCAGCAAACGGCCGGTCATATATGTCTCAAGTCTATTTTCCGGGTCTACCGCCAATACCGCCCACCAGGTAGCTTGCGGCTACATTTCTAAGCTTATGGATCCGGCTGCGGCCACTGGCCGCGCGACGCCGGGCCAGAAGCCTACGCCAATTCCGGCGCGCTGACCGTGAAACGATGACCTGAGATCCCGACGTTACGTAACGGATATCGGTGTCACAAAGTACAAATGATAATTAACTGCCGAGCTAATAACAGCCTGCCAGCTAGTTGCCGCACCTGCCGATCAACTGATACCTTGACCTGCGGTAACGAGGCCTTCTCGAAGCGCAAGAGCAGCACCATTCCGCTAATTTATGCCCTATGTCCCGTTGATCGCACTAATCTACGCGTCGTCCATAGGAGCCCATAGAGAAGCAAACTAAACGTTGTGCGGATATGGCACGTTTGGGGGTTCCTGCGGACTGATTCAAGGTGCGTGCCGCATTCATCCCAAAGATCTGCGCGCCGACAAGGAAACTCTGCCGCGACTACGCCAGCTCGATCAGGAGTCACAAGGGAACTGACGATGCTTCAATCTGCTTCCGGCTCGCCTCAGCCGAGAGTGACGGTGGTTATTCCCACCCTCAACGAGGCTCGCAACTTGCCTTATGTGTTCTCTAGGCTGCCGCCAGGACTTCATGAAGTCATCGTCGTTGATGGTCGCTCAGTAGATGATACTCTCGCTGCGGCTCGCCGACTGCGAGCTGACGTCAGGGTCATCATTCAGAATCGCTCGGGCAAAGGGAACGCCCTGGCCTGCGGATTTGCCGCGGCTACCGGCGACATAATTGCCACGATTGACGCCGACGGATCAGCTGATCCTGCCGAGATCCTCCAATTTGTCGGCGTTCTTCTCGATGGCGCGGACTTTGCGAAAGGCACGAGATTTACTGAAGGTGGCGGCAGCGCCGACATCACCCGCCTGCGCCGTATCGGTAACCGGCTACTCACTAGCCTAGTGAACGCCCTATGCCGCACTCAGTATTCAGATCTCTGCTACGGATTTAATGCCTTCTGGCGTTATCACGTTCCAGTGCTCGGTCTTGATGCGGAATTGAACACACCGGCGGGTAGTAGTGTCCGGCTCTGGGGTGACGGGTTCGAAGTCGAGACCTTGATTAATATCCGAATCGCTCGGGCCGGACTAGTAGTCAAGGAGGTAGCGAGTTACGAATATCCGCGGGCCTACGGAGCCAGTAATCTGAAAATATTTAGCGATGGCTGCCGCGTCCTGCGGACTATTCTGGCAGAACGTCACTACTCCAGTACCCGGGAGGCGGACGCAACAAGCCTGATCCCAAACCTTCCAAGTGCTGCCCTTAAGTCCTCTCAGCACTCATTCGAGGGCCTGACTAACAGCCGATCAGGTAGTTTATTCGCGCACGATACGGCTAAAGTAAAGCAGCCGGTGAAAGGACTAGATGAATCCGCTTGGCCGGTACGCTGGAATTCCAGCCCTCGTGCGCAAGGAACAAGCGCTAGACTTTTTCGCAGCCCTGATTGCCGCAGGCCTGATCGTGTTTACTCTCGGCCGGTGGTCAGGCGTGCTGAGGATTCTGATGGCACTCGCATTTACTTTTTTCGTGCCTGGCCGCGCTATCGTCACTAACTGGCCCCGTGTCGCGCGCTGGTCCGCGGCCACTATGCCGATGGTCCTGAGCCTTGCCGTCTTGTCTCTCCTCGCCACTGTCGCACTCTGGGCCCGTGTATGGCACCCGGTCCAAATCTTTGAAATTGAGGCCTCATTGAGCCTGGCCGGGCTGAGCATCGGGATGACACGCAGGCATTCAGCCCTCCAGGTGCAAAGTTGCAAGTCACGTGAATACCCGGGGGATGACATGGATGAGTGAAGGCGACGCGATTTGGGTAGGTTGTTTCGATCTGGACGGCGCTGGACCTATCGCCGGGCCAACCGGACCAGTGCGATCGACCTACTCACGGGCCCGCGTTATGGTGCGCCTGCACAAAGCCCCATTGGGATACATACACGTGCCGGTAGAGCCGGAGAATACGCTGGTATCGAGAGTACGCGCAGCAGCCGCCACGACGCTCGCTGAACCATTGCGGCGCCATCTCGATAGAGATCGCTTCTTCGACGGGCTAGCTAACTCTGGAGACTGGACGGCAAACGTAGCTTGTCCGCGCCATTTTCCGGCTTCCGGCGGTTCGGGCCTGAGTATTGTCATCTGCACCAGGAACCGCGCTGAAAGCCTGCGAGTCTGCTTGCGGGCGCTGCAGAGGACCACGTTTACTCCAGTGGAGATTCTTGTCGTAGATAATGCACCAATCAGCGACGAGACGCGCAACACGGTCATCGCGGCCGCCGCGGCAGATGGCAGAGTCCACTATACTCGCGAGCCGCAAGCCGGTCTGTCTCGAGCGCGTAATCATGGACTCACGCACGCACGATTCGAAATTGTCGCATTTACCGACGATGACACCATGGCTGATCCAGACTGGGCAGCAGTCCTGGCGGCTGGGTTTGCGGCTGATCCTGAAACGGTATGCGTGACTGGGCTGGTCGCCTCCGGCTCACTAGACACCGGCTGCGAGCGCTACTTCGATTCCCGTTACTCGTGGGGCAAGGAATTCGAGGCACGTCAATATGACCTAGCCGAGCATCGTCACCCGTCACGGTTTTACCCGTTCCGCGCTGGGATGTTCGGGACGGGTGCGAATTTTGCGGTTCGCCGCCGTGATGTTGCCGCCATCGGCGGTTTCGACCCCCTGCTCGGCGCCGGTGGGCCAGGCCTTGGCGGCGAAGATCTGGATATGTTTCTTCGGATCATCCTGGCGGGCGGCCGAATTAGCTATCTGCCATCCGCGCTTGTCTGGCACAAGCATCGGGCTGACACCGCGGCCCTAGCGGAACAGGTCTTCTCCTACGGTCATGGCTTGGGTGCCTATCTCGCCAAGCATCTTTCAAGCAGCCAGCTGCGGACTCAGCTGCTGGCGAAAGGCCTACCCCAGGCCCGCGGCGTGTCTATCCGAATGCGCCAGGCCGTGCGTGAAAGCCAACTGCAATCAAGCGGCAGGCGGTTGGTGGCCGACGAGGTGAGAGGCGTGGCAATAGGTGCACTACATTACCGCCAAGCCGCCCGGCAAGCATCCCAAACTCTTTCAGGGGTATAGTGAGCGCGCCAGCTATCATCCGCGGACAAGAGCAGGCCAGGACCTTGCGTTCCCCGGTTCGAAGAATGCATATAGCTGATTTCATTCTTCCCGTCAGTCTCGGATGCTGGGCCTGCGGAGTAAGAAAGACCGACGTAACGGTACCAGGGCCGTACGGCCTTCCAGTTGACCTGCCAGTGATATTTTATGTCGGAATCGCCTTGTTCGTAATTTCTGTGACGCTTGAACTAGCCCGCGACCGCCCATCACGATGGCGCATGTCGGTGCATGCGGCCGTCCTGGTCGTCATGCTTTACGGTACGGCCCCCCTAGTGTATTCACAAGGCCGGTACTCCTGGCTCTACAAGACGATCGGCGTCGTTCAGTATGTTAATGCACATGGGAGTCTCGATCGCAAAATTGATATCTATCAGAACTGGCCCGGCTTTTTTGCGCTTGCTGCCTGGTTCGATAAGATAGCTGGAGTTTCGAGCCCGCTTGCTTATGCCAAGTGGGCCCAGCCGGTGTTTGAGCTTGCCTCTCTCCCCTTTCTTTATCTAGCGTATAGTGCGCTATCCCTAAGTGAACGGCAGTGCTGGGTCGGGCTGCTGCTGTATTCGGGCAGCAATTGGGTTGGGCAGGACTATCTCTCGCCGCAGGCATTGGGCACGCTGTTTTCCCTCGGAATCATGGCCATTGTGACCCGCTGGCTGCATGTTAGAAATTCTGCCGGAGCTCGCCGGCCTTATATCATCTCTGGCGCTACGCATTCCAGCCGGGTCCGTCGTCCTAGAGCCGCGCCGGACGCTGAAGGATCCGTCGTGTTCAGCGTGCTGCTTGTCTTCATATACTCGATCTTGACCTTTACTCACGAATTGTCTCCTTATATCCTGGCGATACAACTCAGCTGTCTTGCTGCTGCCCGTCTCCTGCGGCCACGCTGGCTCCCGCTTGTACTGCTGGCCATCGCCGTCGGTTATATGGTGCCGAGATTCACTTACGTGAATAGTCACTATGGAATACTGAGATCCCTGGGGGATTTTTTCGCAAATGCGGCCACCCCGAAACATGGCGCTAGAATTTCTGGTAGCGAACGGCTGATTGACCTCGATGTTAAGGCTCTTACTCTCGTGATGTTGGGCCTGGCGATAGCCGGGGCCTGGCTGCGCCGCCGATCAAGGCGTACGGTCCTGGCTTTGCTGATCCTTGCTTTCTCTCCTGTCTTGATCCTGGGTCTTCAGTCCTACGGGCAAGAAGCCATCTTGCGGGTGTACCTCTTTTCCCTGCCTTGGGCCGCCGCACTTGCGGCGTCAGCTCTCGCGCCTGTGCGGTATGCGTCGGGCGAGGCCTGTGGCTACCATCGGCGGTCACGCGCTGACCGCAGGCCGAGCTTGTGGGCAGCGCCCGCGCGAGATGTCATTCGAGTCCCGGTCGGCCTCGCGACGGTGCTGATCTTGTTCTTCCCTGCCTTTTATGGCAATGACAGCTTTAATGTGATGACCAGAACTGAAGTAGTTACGCTTGATTCATTTTTGCAGGACGCGGTTCCCGGACCGATATATAGTCCCATTGAGAATGCCCCGCTCGGCGATACCGCCAAATATTACCTGTTTCCTCAGATAAGTATTTTCGGGAGTCATGGTCTGTTCGGGACTAAACCAGCGACGTCGGCGGCGGCTGACCTTATCGCTAATAATTCTCTTGTCTATACAAATGGTGAACAACCCGCGTATGTGGTGATTACGTCGAGCATGGCCGCGTATAACGCAAAATACGAATTGACGTCACCTCATAGCTTTGCTGTCTTGCTTTCTTCATTGGCGAAGTCTCCAGCCTGGAGACTGGTCGATCAGCGCCCGGACACCACGATTTATGAGCTACTTCCGATCTCGGCTAATCCTGGCGGCTACCCGGCAGGCGGCTAGCCGAATAGTAATCGCTCTTCTGCGGCACCGGAAATCATCATCGGGAGGATGCATGGGCCAGCAAGCGGCACATCAAGGCGGCGCAATCCCGTATGAAGTGGACCAGCCGCGCCTCGAAAGAAACGCTTACAGCGCGGGTTGTCTTGCTGTGACCGTGGTGGTATGCGCTTATAGCAAGCTGCGCTGGCAGCAGACCCGAGCTGCACTTGAGTCCGTGCTTGCTCAAAATCCTGGCCCAGGACAGATATTGCTGGTGGTGGATCACAATGCTGATCTAGCCGAGCTAGCACGTCATGAATTCCGTAAGGTGGCCGTCTTGGAAAGTGCCGGCCCACCTGGATTGTCAGGTGCTCGGAACACAGGGCTCCTGGCGGCGACGCAGCCTATTACAGTATTCCTTGACGATGATGCCGAGGCTCGGCCGGGCTGGTTGGCCAGCCTCGTCGGACCATTCCGCTATCCGGCTGTCGTGGCTACTGGCGGCAACGTGCAGCCGAAGTGGCCAGGATTTCGGCCGTGCTGGCTTCCGCCGGCGTTCTACTGGGTGGTCGGATGCAGCTATCTCGGGCTACCGGGCTCGACGGCCGCTATACGTAATCCGATCGGCGCGAACATGAGCCTGCGCACCGACCTGGCCATCGCTGTCGGAGGTTTCAGTTCCTTGATAGGACGTGTCGGCAGTAATACGCGAGGTGGCGAGGAAACGGAGCTAGCTATACGGCTCACCGCTCGTCAGCCAGGCTCCGTGATTCTTTACGTTCCCGGCGCTACGGTCGACCACAGCGTGGGGAGAGAACGCCTCAGAATCGGCTACTTCATGCGCCGCTGCTGGCATGAAGGGCGGTCGAAGGCTACCGTCGTCCGGCTAGTCGGCGCATCCGTCGGCTTGCGGTGCGAACGGCTCCACATCGCTGCGGTGATCCCGGCGGCACTGCTGCGCGACCTGCGAAGCTGTGTCACCGGAGATATGTCCGGATGCCTGAGGGTAGCCGTGTCTCTCGCGGGGCTGGCCGCGGCTCTTACCGGATATCTGACCGGTCGCGTCAGCTTGGCCGGACGCTCGGCTCGGCTCGGGGACTAGTGGCTACCCGGGCTCCGAGACCTCAACATGCCGTTGCCCGGCCCGGCTGGGTTCTGCGAGCACTTAAGAATCCGCTGTACAGTAGCAGCTATGCGCTACTGACGAATACCGCTGGTACGACGATTGTCGGCGTTGCATACTGGGCTGTCGCCGCTCATCTTTACACCCGGCAAGAGGTCGGGCGCAGCTCCGCTATCATCTCAGCGTTGATTCTGCTGTCAAACTTCGCGCAGCTTAATATGGTAAATACATTGCCGCGTTTTGTACCTACGGTGGGACGGTCGGCGGGCAGGCTTATCGCGTATAGCTACGGGGCCAGCGCTATCGGTGCTCTGGCCGGTGCCCTGGCATTTGTCGCAGTACTGCCCAGGATCAGTTCGCAGTGGCATTTCCTGGGGGATTCGCCGGCCCTGACCCTCGCGTTTGTAGCCGGGGCCGTGGTATGGGGAGTATTTGCTCTTCAGGACGCTGCCCTCTTGAGCCTCCGGCATCCAGTGATGGTTCCGGCGGAGAATTTTGTATATGGCGCGTGCAAGCTGCTTTTGCTCTTCCTGCTCGCATTGTGCTCGCCGTCTGCAGGCATTTTCTTTTCCTGGGTAATCCCTCTCGCCGTCACTGTGCCTGGTGTGAATTGGCTTATCTTCCGGCGTTACCTTAAAATTCGCGTGCCAGCTCAGGCGCTGAATAAGGTCCATGCCCGCGAGGTGCTCCGCTACGCGTCCGTTGATTACTTGGGGTCGGTGCTTGGCCAGGCGTACGGAAACCTTTTGCCGTTGCTCGTCCTGTCGATTCTAGGACCTGCTTTGAACGGTTTCTTCTACATTGCCTGGACGATCGCATCCGGACTCGGGCTGGTGGCAGGGAACTTTAGCGCCGCGCTGCTTATCGAAGGAACAGCTGCGCCAAATCGATTGGCAGAGCTGACCCGGGGTATGCTAGCGAGATGTGTCATAGTCACAACGTTCGGTGCACTCCTTATATTTTTCGCCGCGCATCCCATACTTGACGTTTACGGGGCTGGATACGCTGGTCATGCGGCGTCGCTACTCGGCCTGCTAGCGCTCGGCGCTGTGCCGAATAGTGTCGTTGTCGTCTCATTCTCGCTCGATCGGATAGCGGGCCGAGTCGGCCGTGCCGGACTCATCCGGCTTGCCCTGACCTTGCTCGTGCTAGGCGGGAGCTGGGTCCTGGTAAAGAGAATCGGAATTGACGGCGTGGCGTTTGCGTGGGGCGGCGCGAATACTGTTGTCGCCTTGGCGCGAGCTCGTATGATTATGCTCACGGCCAGGCGACGGCCGTCAGAACCGATGGCATGAAGGAAAGTTGGCCACCGCGTTACTCGCTCAGGTCTTTCCCGTTTGCCAGATCCGGATAGATCGGATTAGCAATTCGCCATCGCACCCGTTTGGCTGAAGCCGGTAATCGGCCAGATCGGCTATAAAGTACATCTTTTGCCGGGGAATATGCGCACTGGTGTACAGGGCCGCTCGCCCGTCAATGAACCAGGTGAGCCTAGAGCGGCTCCAGTACAGCGTAAATGTGTGCCAGCCGGCTGAAAGGTTGCCGGTGACTGGGGTCACGCCGATCCGCGGACCTCCGGCCGGATGAAAGTACAGGCCGGTGTGATTTGACGGCGTGCCCCAGTGCTCAAGGACGTCTATTTCAGGCGGCCACCGGAGGTCAGCCGCAGCTAGCCACAGCCCGGACCACAGTCCGGGCGTCGAAGGCACCCGGGCGACTATCTGCAGTATTCCGTACTCAAATTGGAAACTCGGATAAGTTGTGACCATACCCGAACGGCACAGATACTCTTTGGGCGCACCGCGTGCCGTCCGGCCCATGGTCGGTATGGCCTGGGCGACCAAATGCAGAGCTCCGCCGGAAACCCGGTCTTGGGAGGGCATGTACCATTGCTGCTCCTTGTTGCCGAAATTGGTGCAGCCGGAGGCGAGTGCGCTCCACGGATAGCAGGTAGCCCAGACAGACCTGTTCAGCTCGGCACCGGAGAATTTTGCTTCGAAAGCTAGGTGCCAGGCTGGACCCGACGGCTCCGACTGGAGAGGCGGGGCGTGTGCGGAGGAACTCACCCGGCCGCTCAGGTCAGCCGGCTTCGTCCCGGCCGCGGGCGAACCCCAAGACCCCCAAGACCCCCAAAGCGCGCCGCCCGCGGCTACCGCCGCAACGGCTAGCGCGGCTTGCACTCGCACCCTCATCAACCCATCGCCTCCGCGTGGATCGGCTGGCTACTGTCAAAAATCGGCCGACTTAATAAAGGTCCTGTCCGGGCAGCTAGCCGCCGCCCCTTTCGATGTAGAAAAGGATAGCCGTAAGCTGAGGAGAGCGCCCCGCAGATGGCAGTAACCAGCCATCGTTGTACCACGGGCAAGCGATCCCGCCATTCCTCGTCTAGTCTTATCTCCAGGCACGAGCCGACCGACTGCCTGACGCCTGGATTCCCGGCTACCCAGTGAAATCCGCGTCCAGGTCCCTCCTGGGGTTTCCCGTTCAACGGCCGGTCAGCCCCGATATTCACGGAGCAAGCGATGTCGCGGACGATGGCCTCAGGATCAGCCGCCAAGTCCTCATAACGAACGCGAACATAAGATGCGCTCAGGCGCTGTACGGCGAGTTGAATCACTAGGTTCTGTATGAGCCAAGTGAATGCAGTTATGGCTGGGTGCCGGTGCGGTAGGTAGCCGGGCTCGGAGTCCGATTTAACCGTTTTCGACCATGAGAAGGCAACTCCATGCGGATCTCGCACAATATGCACGGTTCGGAAATTATCCGCGAAAAGGCGGCTGAGGAGGCTGCCGAACCAGGGATCCTTTCCAGAGTCAACGACCCAGGTGACCTGAGCTACTTCAGCAATTGAGCAATATAGTTTCGCGCGCGCATCGGCTATAACCCGCAAACGTCCGGGTCCGGCGGTGCGCCGCCTCGTTGGCAGCAGCGAGCCGGCGACCTGACGCAGACGGAGCACCCATTCCAGCCTCGTCAGCTTTTGCACATCTTCGGGCGTCAGCTCCCCGAAGCCTGCACTGACAACCGCAGACCAAAATCCACATCTAGGCAGTGCCTGCCCGCAACTGCACAATTCGCCATTAGCGAACCGACGCCAAAAGAGGCTGAGCTCACCCGCGAAGGTAACATCAGGTATGGACCCCAGTCGCTGGCCGAGTACAGTGCTTCCGCTTCTTGGAACTCCTGCCAGATAAAGCACATAAGGCAGTTCGGCCTGGTTGGCGCGTAGATCAGCTCTTTGTCCTACCGTGAGCGATGCAACGTTATTTCGCCCGGCAGTGATCATGATATGTCCGTTCTAAGCCTTTCGGGCGCGTCAATCCCGAGCCCCTATCAGTCGATAGTAAGGGTAAAGGCCATGATGACAAGAGACCCCGCTCCGTGGGTGCTCGGCAAGAATCCATTACGGCAAATGAGCGGGTCGGATGGGGTTTGCCACCGCGTACGTGCCGTCCGACCTCAGGACACCGAGAAGGTGCTGGCGGGCGCGGCGGAGACCCTCGAGCTGAGCAGGCCGGTCGCGGTCAACGCGCTCATGGTCCTGCAGTACATCCCAGACGGGGACGGCCCCTGGGGATCATCGGGCACGGGCTCGAGTCGCTCCCGCCGGGCAGCTACCTGACAATCTCCGACACGATCCGTGACATCGACGCCGCCACCCAGCGCCTTCCGGATGCCGCAGCCGGCCTCCCTTATGGGTGAACGAGGATCTTGACGGCGGTGTCCTTGTGGTGGATGAGGGTGCCGAGGCCGTCCTCGACGAGGTCGTCGAGCCCGATCCTCGCGGTGATGAAGGGCTTGAGGTCGATTTTCCCGTCCTGGACCAGCTTGATCGTCGCCGGGTGGTCGTGCACGTAGGCGATGGTGCCACGCAGGTCGATCTCCTTGAGGACAAGCTTCTGCATGTCGATGGTGGCTGGCTGGCCCCAGATCGAGACGTTGACGATAACGCTAGCGGGCTTGACCGCGTCGAAGAGCTGGTCGAGCGCGGCGTTGACGCTGGTGCACTCGAAGCCCACGTCGGCTCCGTTACCGCCGGTGAGCTGCCGGACCCGGGCGGCCAGGTCCTCCTGCGTGGGATCGATGACATGGTCAGCGACCCCGGTCGCCCGCGCCTTGTCCTTCCTGGCCTCGGCGACCTCGGAGATGATGACGGTGAGCCCCTGGGCCTTGAGCACGGCGGCCAGCAACAGGCCGATGGGCCCGGCCCCGGTCACCAGGGCGACGTCCCCGGCCTTCGCCTCGCTGCGGACGAAGGCGTGATGGCCGACCGAGAGCGGTTCGATCAGCGCGGCCTCGTCGAGCGGGATATCCCCGACCGGGTGTACCCAGCGGCGATCGACAACGATCTTCTCGCTCAGGCCGCCACCTCCGCCGGCCAGGCCGATGAACCCCATCTTGGTGCACAGGTGGTAGTTCCCGGCCAGGCACTGCGGGCACTGTCCGCACACGAAGTACGGTTCGACCACGACATGCTCGCCCACGCTCAACCCGGTGACGCCCTCGCCGAGCGCGGTCACGGTGCCGGAGAACTCGTGCCCCATCGTGACGGGTTCCTCCTCGTGGGTGAGGGGGTGCGGGTGGCCGTGGGCGGGGATGAAGATCGGTCCTTCCAGATACTCGTGGAGATCTGTGCCGCAGATCCCGCACCAGGCGATATCGATGCCGACCGCGCCCGGGCGCAGCTGCGGCTCGGGAATCTGGTCGATCCTGATGTCTTTGGGTCCGTAAAAGCGTGCGGCTTTCATGCCTGTGCACCTCTAACTAATTCCGGTCGCAATTGCCCGTCGATCCCAGCCTGCGTCAGCACGTGTTGCCTGACCAGAGGCATAAGTCACTGGGCAAGGTATCTCGGGCGCCGCTTGGCCCTCCGTTCCAGTGGGACCACTTTTCTTAGCCGGGAGATGAGCGATGTTTCCTGCGGATCCGGGAACACCGGGCGGCCGGGCAGGCACGGCACAAGCGGTACCGTCCGCGTCCGGCGGCCGGGGCGCAGCGCAGCCGTCCGCGGCCGGCCGGCCGGGTGCAGCGCAGCCGTCTGCTGACGGCGGGCCGCCGGCTCCGCCGTCGGTGTCACTGCCGAAAGGCGGCGGGGCCATCCGGGATATCGGGGAGAAGTTCACGGTCAACCCGGCGACCGGCACCGCGACCCTGGTCATCCCGGTGGCGACCAGCCCGGGGCGGGCCGGGTTCGGCCCTTCGCTCAACCTGACGTACGACTCGGGTGCGGGCAACGGTCCGTTCGGGCTCGGCTGGAAGCTCGCCCTCCCGGCGGTCACCCGAAAGACCGACAAGGGGCTGCCACGGTACCTGGACGACCCGGATCAGGACACCTTCATCCTGAGCGGCTCCGAGGACCTGGTCCCGATCCGCGCGGAACGCGACGGCGCCTGGGTGCAGGTGCCCGAGCGCCGTACCGCCGGGGGCCGGCGGTACGGCATCCAGCGGTACCGGCCGCGGGTCGAGGGCCTGTTCGCGCGCATCGAGCGCTGGCGGGACCTGGCCACGGGCGAGACGCACTGGCGGTCGATCTCGTCGGCCAACGTGACGACCATCTACGGCGCCACGGCGGCGAGCCGCGTCGCGGACCCGGCCGATCCGGCCCGCGTGTTCAGCTGGCTGATCTGCGAGAGCTATGACGACACGGGCAACGCCGCGGTCTACGACTACCGGGCCGAGGACGGCGCCGGCCTGCGGGCCGAGCTAGCGAGCGAGGCTAACCGCACCGAGCGGTCCAGGTCGGCGGGCCGCTACCCCGACCGGATCAGGTATGGCAACCGGGTCCCCTGGCCGTCAGCCGACGGTCAGGGCACCGGGGCCAGGCAGGCCGGCGGGGCGGCCTGGATGTTCGAGGTCGTCTTCGACTACGGCGACCACGACGAGCACGCGCCGCGGCCCGAACCCGACCGGACGTGGCCGTGCCGCCCGGACCCGTTCTCCACCTACCGGCCGGGTTTCGAGATCCGGACCTACCGGCGGTGCCACCGCGTGCTGATGTTCCATCATTTTCCCGGCGAGCCGGAGGTCGGCGACGACTGCCTGGTCTGCTCCACCGACCTGGCCTACGCCAGCACCGGCGGCAGCGGCATGACCACGGTGGCGTCGGTGACCCACACCGGCTACCGGCGGCGTGACGGCGGCTACCGCGCCGAGTCCGTGCCGCCGCTGGAGCTGCGCTACCGCCGGGCCGTCATCGGCCACGAGCCCAGGGACCTCGACGCCGGCTCGCTGCGGAACCTGCCCGTCGGGATCGACGAGACGGCCTATCAGTGGGTGGACCTCGACGGCGAGGGACTGTCCGGCGTCCTGGCCAGGCAGGGCGGCGAATGGTTCTACCAGGCCAACCTCGGCGAGGGGCGGTTTGCCCCTGAGCGCGCCCTGGCCGTCCAGCCCGCGATGGCGGGCCCCGGGTACCGGCAGGAACTGCTTGACCTGGCCGGCGACGGCCACCTGGACCTAGCCGAGCTCGGCGGCCCGATGCCCGGCGTCTACGAACGCACCAGTGACCGTGGCTGGCGGCCGTTCCGCACGTTCGGGTCCCGGCCCGATATCTCGTGGACCGACCCGGAGCTGCGTCTGGTCGACCTGGACGGGGACGGCCTCGCCGACGTGCTGATCACCGGCGACGACGCGTTCACCTGGTATCCCTCGCTCGGCTACGAGGGCTTCGGCCCGGCCAGGCGCGCCTTCCACCCGTGGGGTGAGGACGCCGGGCCCAGGCTGGTGCTCGCTGACCCCGAGCAGACCATCCACCTCGCCGACATGACCGGCGACGGCCTGTCGGACCTGGTCCGGGTGCGTAACGGTGAGGTCTGCTACTGGCCGAACATCGGCTTCGGCCGGTTCGGCGCCAAGGTGACCATGGACCGTTGTCCCTGGCTGGACACCCCTGAGCACTTCGACCAGCGGCGGGTACGGCTGGCCGACGTGGACGGCACCGGCGCCGCGGACCTTATCTACCTGCACGGTGACGGCACCAGGCTGTACCTCAACCAGTCGGGCAACGGTTTCGCCGAACCGCACACGCTGCCCTGCGGGTTTCCCCGGCTGGACAGCCTGGCGCACGTCATGGTGGCCGACCTGCTCGGCCGGGGCACCGCCTGCCTGGTCTGGTCCTCGCCGCTGCCGGGCGACGCCGGCCGGCCGCTGCGTTACCTCGACCTGATGACCGAAGGCAAGCCGTACCTGCTCACCGAGGTGGACAACAACCTAGGCGGCCGGACCAGCGTCGGCTACGCCTCGTCGACCCGGTTCTACCTGGAAGATCAGGCCGCCGAACGGCCCTGGGCGACCCGCCTGCCGTTCCCCGTCCAGGTGGTGGAGCGGGTCGAGACCATCGACTGCATCAACCACAACAGGTTCACCACCCGCTACGCCTACCACCACGGGTACTTCGACGGCTTCGAACGCGAGTTCCGCGGGTTCGGCTTGGTCGAGAAGCTGGACACCGAGGAACTCGCCGTTCTCGGGGCCGATGGGACCCGGGGCAGCTTCGCCAACCTGGACCCGGCCACCGACCTGCCGCCGGTGCTGACCCGGACCTGGCGGCACACCGGTGTCTTCCCCGGCGAACACACGGTCACCCGGCTGTACGCGCACGAGTACTACCGGCAGCCGGGCGGCGGTGACCCGGACCTGCCCGACACCGCGCTGCCCGCCACGCTGCGGCCGACCGGACAGCGGCCGACCGGGCAGCGGCCCCGGCCCTGGCGGCTGTCGCGGAACGAGGCCCGCGAGGCCTGCCGGGCGCTCAACGGCACGCCGCTGCGCGAGGAGGTGTACGCGCTCGACGGTACCGAGGCGCAGCACCGGCCCTACACCGTCACCGAGCACACCTACACGATCGAGCTGCTCCAGCCCGGCCTGCAGCCGCGGCCCGACGGCCCGCAGAACTACCACGCTGTCTTCCTCACCCACTCCAGCCAGACCGTCACTGCCCAGTACGAGCGGGCGCTCTACCCGGCCGACGGCGGGTGGCGGGCCGACCCCCGGATCAGCCACGACCTCGTGCTCGCGGTGGATGACTACGGCAACCCGCTGCGCACCGTCTCGGTCGGCTACGGGCGCAGGTACGGCGATCCTGAGCACCATGATGCCGAACGAACGCTGATCACGAACACCGTCAACACCTTTACCAACGCGGTGGAGGCCCCCGGTGCGCACCGGACTCCGTTGCCGTCGCAGGCGCGTACGTTCGAGATAGTCGGCTTGCCCCCGCGCGGCCGGCGCCTGTTCGGGTTCGCCGAGCTGCGCGATGAGCTCGCGGCGATCCAAGCCGAGCTGCCCTTCCAGGACTGGGAGCCCGGCGGGTCCCACGGGTCCCGCGGGTCCGCCCCGGCGCGGCGGCTGATCTCCCGCACGCGGTTCCGCTATCGCCGCGATGACCTGTCCGGCCCGCTGCCCGCCGGGGTGCTCGAGCCGCGTGCGCTGCCGGACCGGACCTACCACCTGGCGTTCACCGGCGACCTGATCGGTTCCCTGTACGGCGACGCTGTCGACGCCGCCACGCTCGACGCCGCGGGGTACGTCCGGGACGACGGCGCCTGGTGGGCACCCTCTGGCCGGGTGTTCTACTCCCCGGACGGCGGCGACGGTCCGGCCGCCGAGCTGGCCTACGCCAGGCAGCACTTCTTCCGGCCGCACCGGTTCCTCGATCCGTTCGGCCACACCACGGCGGTCAGCTATGACCGCGACGATCTGCTCGCCGCGCAGACGCGTGACCCACTCGGCAACCTGGTGACCGCCGACCGCATCGACTACCGGGTGCTCATGCCCTGCCTGGTCAGCGACCCCAACCGCAACCGGGCGGCGGTGGCCTTCGACACGCTGGGCCGGGTCTGCGGCACCGCCGAGATGGGCAAGCCAGACGAGCGGCTCGGCGACTCCCTGGACGGCTTTGACCCGGACCCCGAGCCCGGACAGATCGCGGCGTACTTCGCCGACCCGTTCGCCGGCGCGCACCGGCTGCTTGGCCAGGCGACCACCCGTGTGCTCTATGACCTGGACGCCTACCGGCGCACCCGGCACCAGGAGCAGCCGCAGCCCGCCGGGGTGGCGGTGCTCGCCCGCGAGAGGCACGTCAGCGACCTCGAACGGGGCCAGCGCAGCAAGATCCAGCGTTCGTTCGGCTATTCCGACGGCTTCGGCCGGCTGATCCAGCACAAGGGCCAGGCGGCTCCCGGACCGGTCGCCGACGGGGGCCCGGACGTCACGCACCGCTGGATCGGCAGCGGCTGGACGGTCGTCAACAACAAGGGCCTGCCGGTGCGCAGCTACGAGCCGTTCTTCACCGCGAGCCCCGGCTTTGAATTCGCCCGCGCCGTCGGTGTCAGCGCGGTCCTGTTCTACGACCCGGCCGGCCGGGCCGTGGCCACCTTGCATCCGGACGACAGCTACGACAAGGTCGTGTTCGACCCGTGGCACACCGAGTCCTGGGACGTCAACGACACGGTCCTGCTTGACCCGCGGGATGACCCGGACGTGGCCGGCTACGTCGGCCGGTACCTCGCGGTGCTCGCGGCCCAGCCGGGCGGCTGGGCCAGCTGGTACGCGCGGCGCATCGACGGCGCCATGGGCCGCGACCAGCAGCGCGCCGCCGAGCAGACGGCGGCCCACGCCGCCACCCCGACCCGCAGCTGGCTGGATAGCCTCGGCCGGACCTTCCTCACCGTCGACCACAACCGGGTGCGGCAGGACGGCGCCTACCTCGATCAGTTCTGCCGGACCAGGCGGCTGCTCGACGTCCAGGGTAACGAGCACGAGGTCAGGGACGCGCTCGGCCGCGCGGTCATGCGCTACCGCTACTCGGTGCTGTCCGCGCAAGTCACCCGGCTCGGCATGGACACCGGCGGCGGCGTGGTGCTGCCCGACGTGGCCGGCCAGCCGGTGTACGCCCGCAATTCCCGCGGCTTCACCTTCCGCACCGAGTACGACCCGCTGCGCCGGCCGGTACGCGGCTACCTGGCCGGTCCTGGCATCACCGGTCAGGTGCTGCAGACCCGCACCGAGTACGGCGATCACCTGCCCGGCGCCGAGGCCAGGAACCTGCGGACGCAGCTGGCCAGGCAGTACGACGACGCCGGCCTGACGGTGCACGAGGCCTACGACTTCAAAGGGAACCTGCTCCGCTCCCGGCGGCAGCTCGCCGCGGCGTACCGCGACGTCCTTGACTGGGCGGCCCAGGTTCCGCTTCAGGAGCGGGCCTACCACACCCGCACCGGCTACGACGCGCTCAACCGGCCGGTCAGCCTGACCACCCCGGACGGCAGCGTGCTGGTTCCCGGCTACAACCCGGCCAGCCAGCTCGACCGGATCGACGGCCAGCTGCGCGCCGCGGAGCAGAGCACCACGTTCGTCGCGCACATCGACTACGACGCGCGCGGCCAGCGGAGCCTGGTCCGGCACGGCAACGGCAGCGTGTGCGAGTACACCTATGACCCGCTGACGTTCCGTCTGGTCAGCCTGACGACGCGCCGCGGCGGCCGGAAGCTGCAGGACCTTCGGTACACCTACGACCCGGTCGGCAACCCCACGCTGATCCGCGACCACGCCCAGCAGCGGGTCTTCTTCCGCAACCACGTGGTCGACCCGACCGCCTCCTACGTCTACGACCCGCTCTACCGGCTGATCGAGGCCACCGGCCGCGAGCACCTCGGTCAGGCCGCGCCGCCGCCGCACCGCCCGGGGCCGCCCGGCGCCACCGACGACGGACGCGCGGGCCTGCCCCAGCCCGGCGACGGCGCGGCGATGGCCCGCTACGTCGAGCGGTACGGCTACGACGAGGTCGGCAACGTGCGACGGATGGCCCACCGTCCGGCCGACCGGGCCCACGGCGGCTGGACCCGCGATTACCTCTACCGCGAGCCGAGCCTGCTCGAACCCGCCAGGCACGGCAACCGGCTGACCGGCACGGCCCCCGCCCGGGCGCTCCCCTCGCCGGACCGCTTCGGCTACGACGAGCAGGGCAACATCACCGCGATGCCGGAGCTCCCTGTGCTGCGCTGGGACGAGCACGACCGGCTGCACGCCACCGCCCGCGGCGCCAGGAAAACCACCTACTACGGGTATGACGCCGCCGGCCAGCGGGTCCGCAAGGTGACCGAGCGGGCGGGCCGGATCAGGTCAGAACGCGTCTACGTCGGCCCCTTCGAGGTCTACCGGGAGTACGCCGACGACGGCGCGGTCACGCTGGAGCGCGAGACCCTGCACGTGCTCGACGGCACCCGCCGGGTGGCCCTGGTCGAGACCCGCACGGCAGGCACCGATCGCGGCCCGGCCGAGCTGGTCCGTTACCAGTTCGCCAACCACCTCGGCTCGTCGGTGCTCGAACTCGACCAGGCAGGCCAGGTGATCAGCTACGAGGAGTATTACCCCTACGGCAGCACCTCCTACCAGGCCGTCCGCGCACGCACCGAGACCCGCAAGCGCTACCGCTATACCGGCAAGGAACGCGACACCGAGACCGGCCTGTACTATCACGGCGCCCGCTACTACGCCCCCTGGCTGGCCCGCTGGACCAGCTGCGACCCGGCGGGCCTGGCCGACGGCGTGAACGTGTACGCCTACGTGCGCGGCAACCCGGTGAACCGTCGCGACCCCACCGGCCGGGACGGCCAGGATGTCACCCCCGCGCCGCCGGCCAAGCCGGCCAAGCCCGCCGCCACGTCCCAGGGCGCGCCCGCGCCGTCGGGCAACGCGGCCGCGCCGTCGGGCAACGCGCCGGCGCCGTCGGGCAACGCGGCCGCCCCGGGCGGCCCGGGCAGCCCGGGCGGCGCACCGGACGGGCCCAAGCCGCCGCCCCAGCCCAACGCCGTCAACCTCACCACCACCCAGTCCGCCGCCGTGGTGGTGCCCGGACATGACGAGGTGGAGGTGACGGGGCAGGGGCTCCTGTCGGACACCAAGGGCGGCGCCAGCGCGGGCGGGAGCAAGGGAGGCAGCGTCCTGGCCGCCGCACGATACGGCCTGGGCCAGGCCGGTCCGGCCAACGCCAGTGCCGGGTTCCAGTTCGGCGGCGGCAAGACGGTCGGGCCGGGCGGGACGCAGAAGGACTGGAACGCGGCCGCGACCGGCGCCCTGGGGAAACCGGCGCCCGACCCGGGCGACAAGGTCGCCACCTTCGGGTACGCCGCGTGGGGGGCCGCCGGGATCGACGTCACCGATCCAAGTAAGTGGCCGTCGCCGAACGGCTCGCTGACCTTGGTGGGCGAGGCCAAGCACGGACCGCTCACCCTGGACGTCAACGCGGTCGGCACCGCGTCGGGACCGATCAGCACCAATTCAGGCGTCGACCTGAGCCAGTCCGCGACCGGGGGCGGCACCATCGGCGGCACCTGGCAGTCGGACAATCAGCTCCATTCCATCAGCGCGGAGGGCTACGGCTACCGGTTCACCGGGACGACACCGGCGGCCAACGGTGGCGCCGGGGCGGGCGTGTCGGGCTGGCGGGCCGGCGGAGGTATCGCCTACAACCACCTGTTCATCGATCAGCAGAGCGGGACGACGACATCTCTCGGCATCAGCCTCGGCGTGGTGCACGAACAGACCCTGGTCGGGCCGAACGGGTCCGCGGCCGGGTTCACCACCGGCAACACCACGGGCTTCCTCACCCTGGACCTCACCATCATCAGGCCACAGGGCTGGTGGTAGCCAGCTTCGGCCTGAAGCCAATGCCCAGACACCGCGCTCCGTGGCACGGCACACTGGCAGGGACGGGCTGGCGGCTGGCGGTAGGAGGGAGAGCAGGTGGAAAGGGGCGCTGTGTCAGCGGAGACCCTGGTGGCCCAGGGGCTGGGTGAGGCGGATCCGGTGTCCGGCGCGCTGGCCCCGGTGATCAACTTGTCGACGAACTACGAGCAGCAGCTTGACGGTTCTTACCGGCAAGCCCGGGTCTACACGCGGGCCGATAACCCGACCTCTGAGCATGCCGAACGGCTGCTGGCCGCGCTGGAGGGGAACGGCTGCGCGTGCGCGCTTTTCGGTTCAGGGATGGCGGCGGTCTGCGCGGTTTTCCAGTCGCTGCTGCCCGGTGATCACGTGCTGGTCTCCAGGGTCCTGTACTGGGGCGTGCGGAAGTGGCTGGCTGAGTTCGCCCTGACCTGGGGGCTGGACGTGGAGTTCGTCGACACCGCCGATCACGCCGCGCTGGCCGCCGCGATCCAGCCCGGCCGGACCCGGTTGCTGTGGCTTGAGACGCCGGCCAACCCCATGTGGGAGATCACCGACCTGGCGGCCGCGGGCGCGATCGCGCATGCGGCCGGGGTGCGGGTGGCCGTGGACAACACGGTGGCTACACCCGTGCTGACCAGGCCCTTTGAATTCGGCGCCGATCTGGTGGTGCACTCGGCCTCCAAGTACCTCAACGGCCACGGCGACGTGCTCGCCGGGGCGGTGCTCGCGGCCCGGCCTGATCCGTTCTGGGAACGGATCAGGTCCTGGCGCCGCACCGCAGGCGCGATGCCTGGGCCGTTCGAGGCCTGGCTCCTGCAGCGGGGCATGCGGACGCTGTTCCTGCGCGTGCACCGCGCTTCTGAGACCGCGCTGGCCATCGCCACCCGCCTGCACGGGCATCCCGCGCTGGTCGCCGTGCTTTACCCCGGGCTGCCGGACCATCCAGGTCACCAGGTCGCGGCCCGGCAGATGAACGGCGGGTTCGGCGGGATGCTGTCGGTGCGGCTGGCCGGCGGAGCCGGGCCCGCGCACGCCGTGCTGCGCGAGGTCCGGGTGTTCAAGCGGGCTACCTCGCTGGGCGGGGTGGAGAGCCTGATCGAGCACCGGCGCAGCCAGGAGGGACCGTCCTCCCCGGTGCCCGATGACCTGCTGCGCCTGTCGGTCGGCATCGAAGCGGCCGAGGACCTGGTGGCGGACCTGGAAGCGGCGCTGCACGCGGCCGCGGGGAAAGGCATCCCGTGACCGAGCTGGCCAGCGAGGTGGCGGCCGCGCTCGAGCGCAGCATCGTCCCTGTGGTGATCGCCCGCGGCGGCGCCGTCCGCCTCACCGCCGTCCAGGACGGGATCGTCACCCTGGAGGTCACCGGCTCCCCGGGTGCGGTCCTGCCGCTTGCCTCGCGCATCGAGGCGCTGATCCGCGCCGCCGTCCCCGCGGTCACCGGCGTGCGCCTGATCACCCCGGCCGCCGGCCAAGCCGGACCGGCCCGGTCGGCTGCGGAACCAGGCGGGGACCTCGCCGCGGCCGCCATCGCTCTCCTGGACGCCGAGATCAACCCGGCGATCGGTGCCCACCGTGGCCGGGTGACCGTGGCCGGGGTGACGGACGGCTGGCTCGACATCCGCCTAGAAGGCGGATGCCAGGGTTGCAGCCTGGCGGAAGTCACCATCAGGCAAGGCATCGAGCCGCTGCTGCGCGCACGCCTGCCCGGCCTGACCGGCCTGCGGGATGTCACCGATCACCAGGCCGGGACCCAGCCGTTCTTCTCCCCGGAGAAGCGGTGACCGGCGACCGGACCCCGGCGACCCCGGCGATCCCCGCGAGCCTCGCGGGCCCTGCGAGCTTCGGGGGCGGTGAGGCCGCGGCCACGGCGGCTCCGCGCCTGCTGCTCCTAGTGCCCGCCCGCACCTACCGGGCGGCCGACTTCTTGCTGGCGGCTGGCCGGATGGGCCTGGATCTCGTCGTCGGCAGCGACGGCGCCCTGCCGCTGGGCGGCCGCCCCGTGATCCCGGTCAGCCAGGCCGACGCCGCGGCCAGCGCCGACCGGATCATCGCCCGCAGCGGCCCGGTCGCCGCGGTCGTCGCGGCGGACACCCCGATGCTCGGGCTGGCCGCGGTCGTCGCCGCGCGGATGGGGCTGCCGCACAACCCGGTGCAGGCCGTGCTGGCCACGGCCGACAAGGCCAGCCAACGGCGGCTGTGGGCGGACTCCGCTGTGGCGCAGCCTGCCTTCGCGGTCGTGCCCGCCCCGGCCTGCGACGACGCCGTGCGGCGCGGAGCCGAGGCGGTCGGGTTCCCGTGCGTGGTCAAGGCCGTGTCGCTCAGTGCCAGCCAGGGCGTCCTGCGGGCCGACGACCCAGCCGCCGCGGTGAGCGCGGCCGGGCGGATCCGGCACATCCTGGCCGCGGCCCGGCGGCCTGCCGGGGAGCCGCTGCTGATCGAGGAGTACTTGCCGGGCCCGGAACTGAGCATCGACGGCTTGCTGACCGATGGCGGCCTGACGGTCACCGCGATCTTCGACAAGCCCCGGACCCCGGACGGCCCCACGTTCGAGGAGACCCTGCTGATCACCCCATCCAGGCTGGCCGGGCCGGTCCTCGCCGCCGCCGTCCGCACCGCAGGCCGGGCCGCCCGTGCGCTCGGTCTCACCCATGGCCCGGTCCATGCCGAGCTGCGCGTCAGCGACAGCGGCGAGCCGGCCATGCTCGAACTGGCGGCGCGCTGTATCGGCGGCCTGTGCGGACGGGCGCTGCGTTTCCCCGGTGGTGCGAGCCTGGAGGAGCTGGTGCTGGCCAATGCCCTGGGCCGGGTCATCCCGGCCGGGTACCAGCCCGTCCGGCCGTCCGGCGTGTTCATGCTGCCGGTACCGCGCCCGGGTGTGCTGCGAGCGGTCGAGGGCCGCACCGAGGCGGCGGCCGTGCCCGGGATCACCGGCCTGACGGTGACCATCCCGATCGGCCAGCATGTCCGCCCGCTTCCGGAAGGCGACAGGTACCTCGGGTTCATTTTCGCCGAAGGTGACACACATGGCGACGTCGGACAAGCTCTCGCCGCCGCCCAGGAAAGACTGCACGTCGTCATCCGTCCACGATGACCCCAGCGAGGCAGGTGGGGCAGGTGGGGCACGCGTGGGGTCTCGGTCAGCTGCCGACGTAGGCCGCGAGGTGCTCGCCGGTGAGGGTGGAGCGGTCGGCGACGAGGTCGGCGGGTGTGCCCTCGAAGATGATCCGGCCGCCCTCGTGGCCGGCGCCGGGGCCGATATCGATGATCCAGTCGGCGTGCGCCATGACCGCCTGGTGGTGCTCGATGACGATGACCGACTTGCCGGAATCGACGAGCCGGTCGAGCAGGCCGAGCAGTTGCTCGACGTCGGCGAGGTGGAGACCGGCGGTCGGCTCGTCGAGGACGTAGACGTGGCCGTGGCCGGCCATGTGGGTGGCCAGCTTGAGCCGCTGCCGCTCGCCGCCGGACAGCGTGGTGAGCGGCTGGCCGATGCTGAGGTAGCCGAGCCCGACGTCGGCCAGCCGCCCGAGGATGGCGTGCGCGGCGGGCGTATGGGCCTGGCCGCCCCCGAAGAACTCCCCGGCCTCGGTCACCGGCATCGCCAGCACCTCACTGATGTCGCGGCCGCCGAGGTGGTAGTCGAGCACCGACGCGTCGAACCGCTTGCCCTCGCACTCCTCGCAGGTGGTGGCGACGCCGGCCATCATGGCCAGGTCGGTGTAGATGACGCCGGCGCCGTTGCAGGTGGGGCAGGCTCCTTCGGAGTTGGCGCTGAACAGCGCCGGCTTCACGCCGTTGGCCTTCGCGAACGCCTTGCGGATCGGGTCGAGCAGCCCGGTGTAGGTGGCCGGGTTGCTCCGCCGTGAGCCGCGGATCGGGGCCTGGTCGACCGACATGACGCCGTCCCGGCCGGACACCGAGCCGTGGATCAGCGAGCTCTTGCCCGAGCCGGCCACACCGGTGACGACGACCAGCACCCCGAGCGGGATGTCGACGTCGACGTCGCGCAGGTTGTGCGTGGTCGCGTGGCGGATCTCCAGCGTGCCGGCGGGCGTCCGCAGCGTCTCCTTGACGGCGGCCCGGTCGCCGAGATGGCGGCCGGTGATGGTGTCACTGGCCCGCAGGCCCTCGACGGTGCCTTCGAAGCAGACGGCGCCGCCCGCGGTACCGGCGCCGGGACCGAGGTCGACGGCGTGGTCGGCGATCGCGATCGTCTCCGGCTTGTGCTCCACCACGAGCACCGTGTTGCCCTTGTCCCGCAGCCGCAGCAGCAGGTCGTTCATCCGCTGGATGTCGTGCGGGTGCAGGCCGACGGTCGGCTCGTCGAAGACGTAGGTCACGTCGGTGAGCGATGACCCGAGCTGGCGGATCATCTTGACCCGCTGCGCCTCGCCGCCCGACAGCGTGCCCGACGGCCGGTCCAGCGAGAGGTAGCCCAGGCCGATCTCCGCGAACGAGTCGAGGTGCTGCTTGAGCGCGCTGAGCAGCGGTGCCGCCGACGGCTCGTCGAGGCTGTCGACCCACTCGGCCAGCTCGCTGATCTGCATCGCGCACGCCTCGGCGATGTTGACTCCTGCGATCCGCGAGGAGCGGGCTGCCTCGCTGAGCCGGGTGCCGCCGCACTCGGGACAGGCGGTGAACGTCACCGCCTGCTGCACGAAGGCCCGGATGTGCGGCTGCATCGCGTCGACGTCCTTGGACAGCATCGACCTCTGGATCCGTGGCACCAGACCCTCGTAGGTCATGTTGATGCCCGCGATCTTCATCCGGACCGGCTCGTGGTACAGGAAGTCGCGCAGCTCGGCCTGGGTGTACGCGCGGATCGGCTTGTCCGGGTCGACGAAGCCCGACTCGCCGTAGAGCCGGGAGTTCCAGCCGCCGCCGGTATAGCCGGGGACGGTGATCGCGCCTTCGTGGAGCGACTTGCTGTCGTCGTACAGCTCGGACAGGTCGATGTCGGTGACGGCGCCCCGGCCTTCGCAGCGCGGGCACATGCCGCCGGTGATGCTGAAGCTGCGCCGCTCCTTCACGGTCTTTCCGCCGCGCTCGAACTCGACCGCACCCGCCCCGCTGATGGAGGCGATGTTGAAAGAGAACGCCTGGGGCGAGCCGATGTGCGGCTTCCCGAGCCGGCTGAACAGGATCCGCAGCATCGCGTTGGCGTCGGTGGCGGTGCCGACCGTGGAGCGGGGGTCGGCACCGATCCGCTGCTGGTCGACGATGATCGCGGTCGTCAGCCCTTCGAGTACGTCGACCTCGGGCCGCGCCAGGGTCGGCATGAAGCCCTGCACGAAGGCGCTGTACGTCTCGTTGATCAGCCGCTGCGACTCCGCGGCGATCGTGCCGAACACCAGTGAGCTCTTGCCCGAGCCGGAGACGCCGGTGAACACCGTCAGCCGGCGCTTCGGGATCTCGACGCTGAGGTCTTTGAGGTTGTTCACCCGCGCGCCGAGCACGCGGATCACCTCGTGGCTGTCAGCAACGTGCAGCCCAGGCGGCTGCGTGTCCGTCCTCGTGGCCATGCTCATCACCCTAGCCGCGGCCCGGTGGCCGGCGCTTCTCGAATCCTGACCCGTCGGCCAGGAGGCCCGTTACGGATCAGGCCTCGCCGGCGGCGGTGAGGTTGTCCCGCACGGTCCTGGTCAACCGGTGGTCCTGGCCGAGGTACCGCTCGCAGTCGGTCAGGGTGCGCTCGAGCAGCGCGATCGCCTCGACCAGCCGGCCGTCTGCGTACTGCGCCGCGGCCAGCCCGGAGCGTACGGTCAGCGTCTCCAGTTCGCCGGGCCCGAGGATGTGCTCGCAGTCCTCAAGCACCCGCTCGTACTGGGTGATGGCGTCGGCGCGCCGCCCGGCCTGCAGGTACGCGCCGGCCAGGTTGGATCGGGCGGTCCGGGTGTCCGCATGGTCGATTCCGGATACCCGCTCCCGGTCGGTCAGCGTCTGCGCGTAGGCCGGGATGGCCTCGCGCAGCTGCCCGGCGCTGCGGTAGCAGAAGGCGAGGTTGGCGCGGGCCGCGATGGTATCCGGGTGGTCCGGGCCGACGGTCCGCTCCCGGTCGGCCAGCACCCGCTCGTACTGGGTGATCGCGTCTTTGGGTCGTCCGCTGCGGCGCAGCGCGGAGGCGAGGTTGGCGCGGGCGGTGATCGTATCCGGGTGGTCGTGCCCGCGGATCGCCGCCTGATCGGTCAGCATCCGCTTGTACTGCTCGATTCCGTGCTTGGTTTTCCCGCTGGCCAGGTAGGCGCCGGCCAGGCTGGCCCTGGCGTCCAGGGTGACGGGGTGGCCGGCCCCGAGCATCCGCTCCGCGTCGGTCACCAGCGACGCGTAGGCGGCCATCGCCGGCCGGTCGCGGTCGGCGGCGGCGTAGGCGTCGGCCAGCTGAGCCCGCACGGTCAAGGTGGCCAGGTGCGCGGGCCCGAACTGGCGGCTGGAATCTCCCGCGACCTGTTCGTACAGCGGGATGGCCACGGCGGGCTGCCCCGCGCTGACGTAGGCGTGCGCCAGACGGCCGCGAGCGGCGATGGTGTCGGGGGCGTCGGTGCCCTGGTTCCGTTTCCGGTCGGCCAGCGCGTTCTGGAACAGGGTGATCGCCTCGCCGCAGCGGCCCGCCGACTCGTACGCGGCGGCGAGCCTGTCCCTGGCGGCGGCGGTGCTGGCGTGCCCGGACCCGAGCCGCCGGGTACTTGTCGCCACCAGCCGCTGCCAGTAGCTGATCGCGGAGCTGGTCAGCCCGCTGTCTTCCAGGCTCAGTCCCCGGCGGAACAGCAACGGATGGGCTTCGGGCTGCCAGAGCGGATTCACCGGACCCGGGTGATCCCGCTGCGGGTCCGCCGTGGTCTGCGGCACGCTCTCGGCGGCTGCGTCGAGGGAGGCCGCGCAGTCGCGGAGGGCCTGGTCAAGCGGTGTGCGACGACGGCCGGCCTCCGGCCATGTCTGGATCAGCGCGTCGGCGGCGGCCAGGATCGCCCGGCTCAGGCCGGCCGGCGACACGAAAACGCGCACGGCCGTCCGGACGCCCGGGTGCATCCGCACCGTGCGGACCAGGCTTTCTGGATCGACGTTGATCAGGCCGGCCGTGGCCAGGGCGGTGATAGCGGCACGAGCCATATTCTGGCCGACGTACTCCTCGGTGGCCGGCTGGCCGGTGATGTAGCCGCATGCGGCCGGGCTGGTGAGCACCGACTCCGGGATCCCGTGCGGATCGAGCACGGCGGCCAGCGCGAGGGCGGGCCAGGCCATGCCTTCTGGCCGTTGCCGGTCCGCGCATTCGGCGGCCAGCGACGTGGTGGCCAGCAGCGCGGCGGACACGCCGGGTACGGCGGGCATGAGCTTGCGGCGCTGAGCCAGCAGCGTCCGGTACTCGCGGCAGCCAAGCCCGGTCACGGCCATCACGGCGGTCGCCTGAGCGAGTCCGAGCGGCAGGCCATCGAGATCCTCGGCCAGGTCGATGGCCTCGAGCTGCTGGTCCGCGGTGAGCAAGCTGGCCAGGTAAAACACGCCTTCCCTGCGGCTGAAGCCGCTGACCGGGACGATCCGGACCCCTTGGCGGTGACCAACTGCCGTCTCCCGCAGCGCGAGCTCGGTCAGCTGGGTCGTGACGACGACCCGGCCGGCCGGTCCGGCTGGCCACAGGTCATCCAGGTCGGCTACGGCGGTCAGGTTGTCCAGGACCAGGATCCACGGGCGCTCGGTGCGCGCCAGCCACCTGACGAAGCGAGCCGCGGCCGTGGCCGCGTCATCGTCCGGCAAGGCAGCGCCCACCGTGTCCGCGGCGTGCGCGAAGCCGGAGACGATCGCCTCGCGGCCCGTCGCGCTCACCCAGGCGATCAGGTCGACGCTCCGGCTGTTCCACACGGCGCGGGCGAACTCCGCCGCGAGCTGTGTGGTGCCGGTGCCGCCCTGGCCGGACGGGGCGGCGACCGTCTTCTCGCCCTGCGTGAGCACGACGATCTCGCCGGGCCTCAGGTTGGACCTCAGGTCAGGACCGGTTTCCAGGCGCTGGCGGTAGGCGTCCGCGAGCGGCGGGACGACCCCCGACAGCAGCGTCGGCGACCGCGGTGACGTTTCCGTGCGCTGTACCATGACCACGGTGACATCCCTCCCCGCGATGTCAGGCGGCCGGGCTGGCCGTCATCGCCGCCCGGTAATCCGCAAGGCGCCCATATTAGTTCTTGACCGACATCCGCGATCCTCTTTTGCGAAACGCGGTGACCACCTTTGCGGCGGCATAATAAATTCGGCCCAAATCGATGTATTCTTTGGTGCGCCGACCCGTGCTCAAGCCAACGTCCGCGACTAAAGTATCTAGTCCCGAAGACCGCATTATACTATCGGCGACCGCATCCGGACGTGTAAACCACCTGTCCTGGTGGGGTTCCATTGCAGGAGGTCAAAACGGTCAATAACTGATTATTGGCCCGTATCATGCTGATTCAACTTTTATCCGAACGACCGAGGCCGCGGGCATCGGGTCCTGGTTATCAAATCGTGGGGGGTTTAGACCATTGAGCAGCGATATCGCCGCAGGCAGGCATACTAGATCGCGTAATCTGGAGGAAGAGCCGCAGGAATACGCGGCATTTAAGATCGAAAGACGCGGGATTGACCTAATTCCCGATGCTGAGCGTAAGATGCGGCCATCTGGGCTATTCTGGCTATGGTCGGGCGCGGTGTTCAACGTGGAGTTCCTGTTCTACGGCACCCTGATCATGACCTTCGGCCTGACCGTATTCCAGGCCATCCTGGCGATCTTGGTGGGTAACCTGTTCTACGCGCTGCTCGGCCTGGCCAGCCTGCAGGGGCCGAAGGCGGGTACCACCGCGTTCATGGTGAGCCGGGCGCCGTTCGGCCAGAATGGGAACCGCCTGGTGGCTTTGTTCAACTGGGTGACCCAGGTCGGATTCGAGATCGAGGGCATCTACTTCGTCGTCGCCACCGTGATCCTGCTGTTCTCCATGCACGGGATCAGCCTCAGCGGGCCCGCCAAGGTCGTGGTGATCATCGTGGCGGGGCTCATCCAGATGATCGTGCCGCTGCTCGGCCACCCGACCATCAGCAAGATCATGCGCTATCTGGCCTACGCGTTCATCGTGTTCTTCGCGGTGCTGGCCGCGTTTACCTTCCAGCGGCTGCACCTGTCCGCGTTCCACGCCAAGCCCGTCTCGTTCGCGGTGTGGACCACGGCGCTTGTGCTGCTCATCTCGGTCGGCGGCCTGGGCTGGACGGAGAACGGCAACGACTACTCGCGCTACCTGCCCCGCGCCACCGCGCCGTCCCGGACGTTCTGGGCCGCGACCATGGGGGGCGCCGTCCCGTCGATCATCCTGGAGATCCTCGGCGTGCTCGCCTATACGATCACCACGAAATCGGTGGGCATCGCCCAGATCGGCGTGCCGGAATCCTTCCCCGCCTGGTTCGTGACCCCGTTCCTGATCTTCGCGATCTTCCAGCTTCTCGCGATCAACACCATCGACATGTATTCCTCCGGCGTCACCCTCCAGGCCCTCGGCGTGCCGGTCAAGCGCTGGGGCGCGGTCATCCTGGACACGGTGGTGTGCGCGGCGGTGACCGGCATCATCTTGTTCCACGGGAACTTCTACGCTGACTTCTCCGGGTTCCTGCTCTATATCGTGGTGTGGCTGTCGGCCTGGTTCGGCATCTTGATCACCGACTACCTGCTGCGCGGCGGCACCTACCACTCGCTGTCGCTGCGGTCCGCGCGCGACGGCCTGTACTGGCGTCACGACGGCGTCCACTGGCCGGCCATCATCGCCCAGGTGCTCGGCATGGCGGCCGCCCTGATGTGGATCAACGCCGCCTTCGCCAAGCCGGCTTACACCGGTCCGCTGTCCAACCACTTCCCCGGCCTGCACGGCGGCGATTTCAGCTGGGCGATCGGCATCGTGGTCGGCGCGCTTGTCTACTGGGCCCTGGCCGGCCGCAGCGTGCGGAAAGAGGCCGTCCAGGCCGGCGCCTGACCCCAGAGCCTCATCGCGAGCTCGGGCCCGGCCGGGGTCCGTGCTCGCGATGGGGCGCCTTTCGCCTGGGGCCTTTCAGTTACCAGCTCGCCTGGGCCCTTCAGCTACCAGCCGACGGCGACCACCAGGTACTGCGGGTTGGTGACCGAGATGTCCGAGGACTGCCCGGCGTCATCGTCGTAGGGGAAGCCGTACTGCAGGCCGTTGATCGCGTTCTGATGCCAGAACCAGGCGTAGTAGTTCGCCGGGCCGGCCTGGTAGAAGTTGGCGGGGTTGGTCTGCTGATCGGCGGGCAGCTGCGCGACGTGCCGGTTGAGGGCGGCGCACAGCGGGGGATTGGCCGACAGCGTGCCGCCGCAGCCGAAGATCTGGGCGGTGGAGTCGCTGCTGTCGCCGTTGGCGGCCGCGTAGCTGGTGAAGTAGCTCGCGTAGGCGCCGCCCGGCTGGAACGCGGGGTCGTTGCTTGGCGACGGGATGCCGTACGGGGCCTGGTCGGTCGCCAGCTCCTTGAACTGGGTCGGTACCGCGTTCTCGAATCGCTGGAAGGTGGCGCTGCGGCTCTCTTGGAAGGTCGCGTGGTTCTCGCCGACCTCCTGGTTGGACCCGTCGTGGCCGTGCAGCAGCAGGGCCAGCTTGAGGCCGAACCGGTCCACCCTGGTGGTGTCCACGTTGATCGACGAGGCGCCCACGGTGAACTCGATGAAGTCGTAGTACTGGCTGTTCGGGGAGCCGAGGTAGAAATACATCCGCCCGGCCGAGTTGGCCGGCATGTCGATGTAGGGCTGCTGGGCGATCGATTCTTCTTGCCCGTTGAAGCTCCAGTAGACCTCGCTGTCCGGGTACTGGCCGTTCGTCTGGTTCACGACCGAGACTTCAAGCACGTTCTGCGCGGCCGGGATGGCGCTGGTGTTGCCCCAGAACGATGCGGGCGGCGCACCGGAACCGCCGCTGTTCACGGTCCAGCTGAAGGCGGCGGTGCCAGCCGCGCCTGTGGTGTCGGTGGCGGTCACGGTGACGCTGGAGGTGCCCGCGGTGGTGGGGGTGCCGGAGATCAGGCCGGAGGAGCTGATGGACAGCCCGGCGGGGAGCCCGGTCGCGGTGTCGGTCAGGGTCTGGCCGGACGCCGAATCGGTGGCGGTGATCTGCAGGCTGACCGCGGTGCCCGCGGTCGAGGTCTGGCCGCCTGGGTTGGTGACGGTAACCGTGTTACCGCCACCGCCGCCCGCCGCAGCGTACACACCGAATTCCCACAGGCTGTAGCCGTACTGGGTGCCGCGGGCGGTGCCGTACATGCGGATGTAGCGGCCGGAGCCTGTCACGTTCAGGGTCTGAGTGCCGCCGGTGCCGGTGGTGGTGGAGTAGATGGTGGTCCAGGTGGTGCCGTCCGGTGAGGTCTGGATCTGGAACGCGGTGGCGTAGGCGTTCTCCCAGTTCAGTACCACCTGGCAGATGGACTGGGTGGAGCCGAGGTCGACTTCCAGCCACTGCGGGTCGGAGAACGCGCTGGACCAGCGGGTGCCCAGGTTCCCGTCGACCGCGTCCTGCGCCGGGAAGCTGGCGTTCTGGATCGACGATGCCGTGGCGGTCTTGTTCAGCGCCAGGTTCGTCGTGCCGCAAGCGGCGGCCGCCGCCGCTACCGCGCCCGGGCCGGGCGCCGTGGCGGCTCCGAACGCGGCTACCAGGGTGAACGCCGCGATGACAGCGCCGAAGGACCGATGGCGGAAGCGCCGCCGCGGCTTCGCACGGAAGGTGGGACTCATGGCCGTCCTTTCCGCCGGGACGCACGGCAACTCCCCGGGCGGGTCGGTCGGGGGTTACGACGTCCGGTCCCGGGGCCTTGATTTAAGACTTAGTTCATCGCCTAATTTAACTAGACGGAAACCGTCCGTCAAGCATCGATTACCGACCCGGGTCCGGGCGCTAGCTGCCCGGGCCGCTCCGGTCGGCCCAGGGGCGTGCCCCCGTGGCGGCTGGCTAGCCCGTCAGCTCGTCCCCGAGCAGCCGGGCCCCCTCGGCCGCGATGGACAGGCCAGCGACGCCGCGTGGGTCACTCAGGGATTGCCCACTCAGCTCCTCGACCCGTTGCAGCCTGTTGCGGACGGTATTGCGATGGCAGTACAGCTGTCGGGCCGCGGCTGAGGTGTTACCGCCGCAATCCATCCACGTCCGCAAGGTGCCGAGTAGGAGTTCCCGCTCGTCGGCGGAAAGATCGACGACCCGGCCGAGCAGGTGGCGGACCATGCGGCCCGAGATGCCGGGCGCGCTCGCCACGATCGTCGCGACCGGATCGTCGTCGATAGTGGCGACGCCGGCGCTGCCCGGCGGGAGGCAGCGGCGCGCGACGGCCGCGATCTCCAGCGACCGGCAGGCGTCCAGGGCGTCGTCGAAGGCAGGGCTGATCCCCACCCTGCCGGTGGCCTCCTTCAGCAGCGATTCCCTGATCGCAGCAAAGGGCAGGGCCCGGTTCATGGCGATGAGCCCCACCTGCTCATCGGGCCGAAGCCGCCAGGCGGACGCCACGCCGTACCTGCGCAAGTACGGGCCGGCTTCGCGCAGGTTCTCCACGCCAGCTTCCCTGGTCTCCGCTGAGACAGCCAGATAAGGGCCGTGCTCGGGCAGGCCGATGGCGTGCAGGCTGCCGCCGAGCAGCTTCCACTCGCCCAGGCGGCCGTCGAGAAGTGCGTCAAGCAGCAGCACCCGCTGTTGCTCGTCGTGCCGGGCCGAATCGATCAGCGCCTCGTGGTACTCCATGTTGACGGCCTCGGAGCTGGTATCCACCCAGGACCAGACCGTTGTCGACTCGCGTACCAGGCCATCCAGGTACGGTTGGCCCTCCCGCAGCGCCCGGCTGGCCAGCGCGGCCCAGATCACCTGGAACCCGAGCCGGTAGGCGTGCAGCACCGAGCCAAGCGGAACGCCCTGTCCGGCCCGTCGCCTGGCGGTGTCCCGCGAGGAGGCGGTGCTCGGGGTGCTCTGGCTGGCGAGATCGGAGAGGAAGCTGTGCAGGTTCGTGTGAACGGTGCGGCGCAGATCGTCGATGTCGACCGGAAGGTAGGACTCGTCGGTCTGGAGCAGGCTGGTGACAAGCTGCTCAGTCAGCCCGTCGAGTTCGCCGATCAGATCCGCCGCGAGCCTGGCCACCACCGATCCGCCGGAGGGCCCCGTCGCTACCTGGACCATGGCATGAACGATATCCCCGTCGCGGCCGCGACGGGGATATCGTTCATCCGGCGGGGAGCCGCGGTGCACCGTGATCCCCGGCTATCGGGGCCTCCGTCAGCCGCCAAGCGCGTGGGTCATGTTCATGATGGTGACCATCTGCGGTGCGCTCTGCACCGCGAAGTTGGAACCGTCATAGCCCCACCAGTCCCAGCAGCCCTCCGGGTTGACCGGGGTGATGCTGGCGATGGCCTGTGGGTACAGGATCACCAGGTTGTTGGTATCGGCGTAGGTGTCGAGATTGGCAAGCTCGGGGAACTGCTTGCCGAGCAGGTACTCGCCGCTCAGGCAGCCGTGCAAGGCGATGACGAGCTTGCAGGGTGCCCCGCTGGCGCAGCTGGGAGGCGTATAGAGCAGGCCGTTGTTGTCCATGCTCAGCGCGGGCGCGTTGCCTCCCGGCGTGTAGAGATCCTGGTTAAATGACGAGAGCGTCCCCTCGGGGGTGCCGATGTTCGGCGGCTGCACGCTGCCCAGCCAGTGCGTGAGCATCTCGGCCTCGGGATCGTCGCCGCAGTTAATCAGGAACGGCGGGCTGGTCAGGAAGCAGGGCACCACGCCGTCCGGGGTTGGCCAGCCGTGTCCCGCTGGGTCGGTGCTGTGATACTCGACGTTAGCGCCGAAATGCTGGTAGAAGTCCACCCCGGAAGCCGAAAGCGGAGCGTTGACTACCGGGTCGAGAGTGCCGTGGTAGACGTAGATCGGCTTGCCCGCCAGGTCAGCGACCGGGTCGATGAGTCCCTCGTGTGACCAGGTGACCGCCTGCTGCTCAAGAGTCGGCAGGCTAGCGCCTATGTCGCAGGTGGCGAAATCGATCACGTTGCCCTGGCCGCAATCGTATGGACCGGCCGCAATGATGCCGGCTCCGTCGAAGGTGGCTGAATAGGCGACTTGCAGCTGGGTGGCCATGAAGCCGCCGGACGAGACACCGGTGACGTAGACGCCGGTGATGTCAAGCCTCGGCAGCGCCGAGGAGCTGGCTTGGGCCGGAGCGACGAGGCAGAGGGTAGCGAGTCCGGCTGCGGCTACCAGCGCGGCGTGGCGGAAGGCGCGGTGTGTGTCAATGGCGTGCTCCAGGGGTTGCGGAGTCGGTGCGGCGCAGGTCCGCAGACGTGAGGATCTCCCACGTGAAGGTCGGCATCTCTGCTCGCCCGCGGCTGCAATGTTTCAACAGCGTTAACTGAATTTGTAGCGACGGTGTCCGTTCCCGTCGATGTGCCGGCGCACACAGATCAGCGCCCGCCCGTATGCCGGTGCACACCCGCACCGGCCCTGTCCTGTCACCCGGCCGTGTCCTGTCACCCGGCAGGGGCCTTCGCCCCGTCTCCGAGCGGCATCATCCTGGCGGCGCCTGTTCGCCCTCGGCGAGCCACCCGGTGAGCATGACCCGGTCGATCGAGTCGGGGCGACCGAGCCGGCCCGTGACCGCGCCGTACTCCGTCAGCTCAGCCCGGGTGAACCAGCGCGCAGCCACGATCTCGTGGCCGTCGACGGACACGGACTCGCCTCGGGCGATCGCGCGGAACCCGACCATGAGGCCGGCCGGGAAGGGCCACGGCTGTGAGCCGGCGTAGCCGATGTCGCCCACCTCGACTCCGACCTCCTCGAAGATCTCCGGCGCACGGCGTCCTCCAGGGACTCTCCCAGCTCCATGAAACCGGCCAGCAGCGAGTAGCCGCCCGCTGGCGAGGCCCGGGTGCCGCGCGAGCAGGCACCGCCGCGGCGCCGCGGCCGTTTCGACCAGCGTGATGACCGCAGGCTCGATGCGCGGAAACAGCAGTTTGCCGCACTGGGCGTTCGTGCAGGCCCGCAGGTGACCCGCATGGCGCGCCTCGGCGGCGGAACCGCAGCGGCCGCAGTAGCGCTGCTGCCGGTTCCAGTACAGCAGGCCGCGAGCGTGGGCCAGGGCTCCGGCCTCTGCCGCCGCCAGGCCGGTGAACAGCGACCTGATGTCGGCCGCGGCGCCCGCACCCACCCTGGCGAGCGCGTCTTCCAGCCCGAGATCGGAAAGTTCGACCGCGAAGCCAGGGACGCCGTCGTCGTCCAGGCCGAGCAGCACCAGTTCAGCCCGATCCAGGCCGTCGACGGCGGCGAGACGAAGGACCAGAGAGACCGGCGGCTCACCAGCGACCAGGCACTGGTCCCGCCATAGCGGCCGGACCCAGGCGGCCGGGTGGGTCACCAGGGCGGCCACCCAGGCGGGATCCTCCCGCCGTTCGGTGGCGCGGTCCAGCCCGACTCCGGCGTACGGAATAGCCGCGCCCAGGCCGGGAGGAACGCTGCTGCCCGGAATCATCGCGCCATCCCAAGCTCCGGGCCGGGGAGGCGCCGAGGGTAGGCGATCGTCATCGCCGATCGCGTTCCTGCTCATCGTGAACTCGGGTCCGGGAGGTTGAGTGCCGTTTGGAGACCTCCGGTTTATGGGTCACGATGGCACATTGTCACTAGGGCCAAGCACCCGGACCCCGCGAAACGTCGTGCCGCTCATTACATTGGCGGTATGAGTGAGCCCGCGCGTGACCTCCCAGGCAACCGCCCGGTGGCCGAGCCGCCGGCGGGTGGCTTTGCCAAGCGGCCCGGCCCCGTGGCCGGGACCGGGCTGGATCCGGAATGCACCTTCGAGACGTTCGTCATCGACGACGGCAACCGGTTCGCGCACGCCGCCGCCTACGCTGTCGCCGAGGCGCCTGCCCAGGCGTACAGCCCGCTGTTCATCTACGGTGCCCCGGGGGTGGGCAAGACGCATCTGCTGCATGCCATCGGCCACCGTATACAGGCGCTGCATACCGGCCTGAAGGTTCGCTACATCGGCTCCAGGGAATTCAGCCGCGACTTCATCAGCACGACCCGGGACGGCCACCAGGACGCGTTCCGCCGCCAATACCGCGATATGGACGTGCTGCTTGTCGACGACATCCAGTTCCTGGCGGATGAGGAAGGGACGCAGCAGGAGTTCTCGCGCACCTTCAGCAGCTTGCACAACGCCGGCCGGCAGCTCGTCATCGGCGCCGACCGGGCGCCCAAGCGCCTGGTCATGCTGGATGACCGGCTACGCGGCCAGTTCGAATGGGGCCTGCTCACCGACATCCAGCCGCCACACTCCGGTAGCGACACTCCGGTCGCCACGCGCCCGGGTAGCCACGCGCCCGGTCGCCACGTGGCAGATCGGCTTAGCCCGCCCTGAGGCTGGCGTCCGCCGCCGCCGGCCGTCTCGTTGCGGCCGGTTACGTACCTCTCTAGTGCCGTGGCAGCTAACGGTCGCCCCGCTTCCAGCCGCCGCAAGCCCCTAGCCTGACCACGACGATGGTCCATCGTGGTTGCGGGAACAACCACGATGGACCATCGTCGTGGCTCGCGAGCGGGAGCAGGACAGCACGGGCGTGCAGGACGGGGCGGGCGGGATTGACGGGACCGCGGGCGGATTGACGGGTCCGCGCGAGGGACCGCGGGCGGGGTCCGCGGGACGGCCAGCCGCGGCTGGGCGCCATCCTTCACCGCGCTGGGTAACCGGGCGAACGCCAGCTGATGGAGCACTAGTATCGGCTACCGAGCGGGATTGTCTGGCGGATGCGCCTTGGGTTCGAGGCTGGCGAGGAAGGTCTCGGCGGCGTCCTGGACCCGGTCCCGGTCCCCGGTGGCGAGCAGGTCGAGCAGCAGCCCGCGGATCGTCGCGATCACCAGTGTGGCCGTGCGCGTCGCGGTCGCCGGGTCGGTGCCTGGTCCTTGCGCGTCGACCAGGGCGCTCATCCAGTCGGCGACGACCCGCTCGAGGAACCCCGCGAACTGCTGCGGTGCCTGCAGAGCGCGTCCGTAGACCGCGAAGAACAGCCTGAACTCTGCCTCCTGGTGCGGGTGGGACGTCCGCGTCCAGGCCGCACGCGCCGCCGCCGCCAGGTCGGGCTGCTCGCCGGCCCGGTCGCTGCTGGCCGCGATGCGCTCCCGCAGGCGCCCGAGGATGGCCACCAGCATCTGTTCCTTGGTACCGAAGCGATGCACAAGCGTCGTGGGCGAAACCCCGAGGGCGGCGGCGACGGGCCGCCACGACACCTCGGAAAACCCGTGCTCGACCGTGTAGTCGACCACCGCGTCGAGCAGCTCGGCCCGCCGCTGATGGTCGACAGGCCGCCCTGCCATCGCTGCCTCCACGTGCCGGTTCCGGATTGACATTTCTATTACGATTGCACTAATAATAATTTCTAGTACGACTGTATAAAGAATAGCAACTGACATCAGGGTCGCCCGCCGCGGATCCCGGGCGGGCACTCACGTGCGAGAGAGGTTTCCATGCGCGTTTTCGTCACCGGAGCGTCGGGCTGGATCGGCCGCGGGCTCGTCCCCGAGCTGACCGCGGCCGGCCACGAGGTCACCGGGCTCGCCCGTTCCGATGCCGCGGCCCAGGCCCTGCGGGCCGCGGGGGCCGGGGTCCACCGGGGGTCGCTCGACGACCTCGGCGCCCTGCGCGAGGCCGCCGCCGCCTCCGACGGCGTCGTCCACCTCGCGTTCAAGCACGACATCGCCTTCGCCGGCGACTTCGCCGGCGCCACCGCCGCCGACCGCGCGGCGATCGAGACCTTCGGCGAGGCCCTGGCCGGCACAGGCAAGCCGTTCGTTATCGCCTCCGGCATCCTCGGCGTGCTCGGGCTCCCGCCCGGGGCCGTCGCCACCGAACGCGACGGGCTGGCCGCGGCCGACGGGGACCGCGAGGTCCCGATCAGCGGCGCCAACGACCGGATGGCCAACGCCCATTACACCAGCGCGCTGGCCGGCCGCGGGATCCGCTCCTGCATCGTGCGGCTGCCGCCGGCCACCCACGGCCTCGGCGACAACGGGTTCATCCCGGCCGCGATCGGCTTCGCCCGCGCCAAGGGCGCCGCAGCCTACGTCGGCGACGGCGCCAACCGCTGGCCGGCGGTCCACCGCGACGACGCCGCGCGCCTGTTCCGCCTCGCGCTTGAGTCCGGGCCGGCCGGGTCGGTGCTGCACGCGGTCGGCGACCAGGGCGTGCCGATCCGCGACGTCGCCGGGATCTTCGCGGCACACCTGAACGTCCCTGCCGTCTCCGTCGCCCCCGAGCAGGGCCGGGGAATACGTCGGCTCCCTCGGCCGCTTCTGGGGATTCGACGGCCCCGCCTCGGCACAGATCACCCGCGACCTGCTCGGCTGGCAGCCCACCCGGCCGGGACTGATCACCGACCTCAAGGAGGGCCACTACTTCACCTGAACGCCGCCCAACCACCGCCTGCCGTCTCGTTGACACCGGTTACTTCAGCTTCCCCGCGTCCTAGCGGCGAGGCATGATGCGCTGGGCCGGGTGCAGATTGCACCCGGCCGGGTTGATTTAGTAGAGAGCATGGAAACGGATGACACGATGCCTTCCGCCGCCCAGGTCCGGGCCGCGGAGGAGGGCCGGGAGACGCACCCGGACGAGCCCCACGCCGCCGGCGGCAGCGCGGGGCGGCTGAACTGGCTGCGGGCGGCCGTGCTCGGGGCCGACGACGGGATCGTCTCGGTGGCCGGCATCGTGGTGGGGGTGGCCGCGGCCACCTCGGCCCGCGGCCCCATCTTCACCGCCGGGCTGGCCGGGCTGGTCGCCGGGGCGGTATCGATGGCCCTGGGCGAATACGTGTCCGTGTCCACCCAGCGCGACAGCGAGCTGGCCCAGCTGGCCCAGGAGAAACAGGAGCTGGCGGAGACACCGGAAGCGGAGCTGGCCGAGCTGACCGCCCTGTACGAGGCCAAGGGCCTGTCGGCGGCGACCGCTCGCACCGTCGCGGCCGAGCTGACCGCGCGTGATCCGCTGGCCGCCCACCTCGACGCCGAGCTGCACATCGATCCCGACGATCTCGCCCATCCGCTCCAGGCGGCGGGCGCGTCGGCGGCCTCGTTCATCTCCGGCGCCCTGCTGCCGCTGCTGGCTATCCTGCTGCCCCCGGCCACCCTGCGGGTGCCCGTCACCTTCGTCGCCGTCCTGATCGCGCTCGGTCTGGCCGGTGCCCTCAGCGCCCGCGTCGGCGGCAGCAACCCGCGCCGCGCCGTCCTGCGGGTGGTCATCGGCGGGGCGCTCGGGCTGGCCTTGACCTGGGGCATCGGGCACCTGGTCGGCACCGCCATCCGCTAGCTCGCCTGAGCCGAAGCGGGCGCTGCGTCGGCGGCCTGAGCCCTGGTCCGCCGGCCAAGCCACCAGAAGAGCACGCCGACGGCGACGAACGCGAGCACCGGGAGCAGCTCGGTCCACAAGTAGGTATACCGTTCGGCGTACGTCCAGTTCGAAGGGATGAAGTCAGTGCCGAACCAGGACTTGCCCAGCCTGGGGGCGATGAGCTGCACGCTGGCGATGGCCACCAGGATCATCAGCAGCACGGTCAGTGGCCGGTAGGCCGGCATCTTGAACGGGCGAGGGGTGTCCGGGTGGCTGCGGCGCAGCTTCCACAAGGCCGGGTAGATGAGCAGGTAGCTGATCAGCGTGGTTGAGATGGTGACACCGAGCACGGCGTCGAAGTACTTGGCCGCGTTGCCGCTGGTGATCTGCTGCGCCAGGACGACCACGATGCTGGCGACGACGCCGCTGAAGACGTTGACGCGCACCGGCGTGCCGAACCTGGCGTTGATCACGCCGAGCATACGGGGCCCCGCCCCGTCGTAGCAGGACACCGCGAGGGCCCGGTCCGAGCCCATGATCCAGGTCGCGCCGGAGGTGAGCAGGCACACGATGAACAAGATGGCGCGGGTGTCTCCGAGGACGAGGCCAGCTCCGCTCAGGGTGGCTGTGCCGTTGGCGGCGACGTGGCCGCCGTACACGGTGAAGACCGTCTGGATGGCACTGGCGAACCCGCTGAAGTTGGTGATGGCGCTGGCCGGCAGGACGACCAGGATGCCGATCACCGGCAGGGCGTAGAGCACGACGCTGGCCACGCCGGAGCGGGCGATGGCGAACGGCACGTCGCGCTGCGGGTTGGTCATCTCCTCGCCCGCGCTGTTGGGCAGCTCGAAGCCGACGAAGTTGAACAGCAGCACGCCGACCAGGAGCACGAAGCCGCTGGCCGACGGCGAGTAGCTGCTCGCGCCCAGCCCGTGGGCGCCGTGCTTGGCTGCGTAGATGATGACCGTCAGGGTGAACAGGCCGAGCAGCACGAACCGGGCCATGGCCCCGGCCGTCGGCAGCCACTTGCCCACGCTGAAGGAGGTGATGGCGGCCACGATGGACAGCCAGACGAACGCCAGCGCGACGATGTAGAACACCGCCGTGGGCACCGTGTTGCCCTGGTTGAAGAACACCTCGATGGCGCCGATGCAGGAGATGGCGAGCGAGCCGCCGATCCAGACCGGGTTGGTGATCCAGTAGAGGAAGTTGTTCACCGCCCCGGCCAGGTGGCCGAAGGCCAGGCGCGTCCAGTAGTAGGGGCCGCCCTCCTGCGGGAACGCGCTGCCGAGCTCGGCGAACAGCAGGGCCTGCGGGACGAAGAAGACGACCGCGAAGATCATCATCCAGGTGAAGGCCTCGCCGCCGCCCTGCGCGACCGTGGCGATCGTGTCCACGCCGACGATGGTGCAGATGAGGAAGAACAAGATGTCGAAACGGCCGAAGTGGCGTTGCAGCTTCTGCCGCTCGACGGCGGCGGCGGCGGTCAGCGTGTCCAGCGTGTCCGTCATCAGCAGGCTCCTCACCGTGATCTGCGAGGACCCATCCTGATGTCCGCCGATGTCCGGAATGTTGCCGATTGATGACGTACGTACACCAAGATCACGGAGTCGCGGGCCAGCGGAGCCGGCGCCCTGCGCACCCTGCAGTTTCCGGCCTCGACGGTGGGGTCCGCCGCGAATACATTGACCCTATGACCAGCGAGACGGCCGAGGTGACGGCAGTGACCGCGACGGCGGTGACCGCGGTGACCGCGACGGCGGTGACCGCGACGGCGGCCGGCCGCCGCCTGGAACTGGTCGCTGACCCGCCCGGTGAGCTCCGGGTCGCGCTCGCGGACGGAGCTCGCGCCCTGCACGTGGCGGGCGACCTGCGGGCCAGCAGGCAGAGTTTCGAGCGAGCCTACCGGCTGGCCGCCCACGCCGGTGATGCGCCGGCCATGGCCCTGGCCGCTCTGGGCCTGGCCGGACTGTGGGTCCACGAGCGCCGTACGGTGGCCGGCGCGGTGATGCTTGAGGAGCGGCTGGCGCACGCGGCGTCCCGGCTCGACGCCCGCTATCCGCTCGCGCTTCGCATCCGGGTCCGGCTGGCCGGTGAGGACGATTACGTCCGGGGTGAGCACGCGGCGATCCTGGCCGTGCTCGGCGAGGCCAGGGCGGCCGCCGATCCCGTCGCGCTGGCCGAGGCGCTGAACATCGCCCACCACTGCCTGCTCGGGCCGGATCACATCCAGCTGCGCGGGCAGCTCGCGGCCGAGCTGACCAAGGTCAGCGTACGCACGCAGCGCCGCAGCGACCTGCTCATGGGCTTGCTGTGGCAGACGGTCGACTCCTACTCCGCGGGTGACCCGCATGCGGGCCGCCTGCTGACCGAGCTGCGGGATCATCTGCGCGAGGGCCAGCACCTGGCGGTTTGCTTCGTGGTCAGCGCGATCGAGGTGATGCTCGCGATCCGCGCGGGCCGCCTCCAGGACGCCGAGTCGCTGGCCGCCAGCTGCGCCAGCCGCGGCGCGGCGGCGGGCGACGTGGACAACGAATGGTGGCCTGCCGCCAGCTGGTGACGATCCGCTGGTACCAGGGACGCCTGGTGGAGCTGCTGCCGATGCTGCGTGACCGGGCGCACTCCCCGGTGCTCAGCGCGGTCGACGACTCCGTGGCGGCTGCGCTGGCCGTCGCGGCCGCGCTGGACGGGGACCGGCGCACCGCCGCCAGCTCCCTGGCCGCGCTATGCGGCACCGAGCTGGGCCGGCTGCTCCGGTCAAGCAGCTGGCTGGTGACGATGAACGGCATCGTGGAGGCCGCCTGCCTGCTCCAGGACGCGGTCGTGGCCGGCCGGGCCTATCAGCTGCTCCGTCCGTACGCCGACGTGCCGATGGTGGGCAGCCTCGGGGTCACCTGCTTCGGGTCGGCTCAGCACAGCCTGGGGGTCGCCTCGCTGACGTCGGGTCAGCTGGACCGGGCGGTCGATCACCTGCGCGCGGCGGTGCAGCACAACCTGGCGCTGGCGCACTGGCCCGCGGTGGTGTCGTCCCGGCGGCGCTTGGTCTGCCGGCGCCGACCCCGCAGGTCCCGCCGGTCCCGGACACGCCCCGGACAGAAAGATCAGGGTCGGCCGCGGACTGCCGGCGAGTCGGCCGGCAGTGGCGGCTGGCTTGGCGCCAGCGCAGCGTGCTCGTCGACGACAGCATCGGCCTGGTCCACCTGGCCGTGCTGATCGCCAACCCGCGCCAGGAGATCCCGGCGGCGGAGCTGGTCACCGGACTCGCCGCGGTCGGGCGGGCACGGCGGCGCCGCGGCCCATCCCGTGCTCGATCACGAGGCGATCGGCGAGTACCGGAACCGCCTCAAGCGGCTGGAGGCCGAGCTGGACCAGCTGGACGCGGAGGCCGACCCGGACCAGGCGGCACCCGCCCAGGCCGAACGCGACTGGCTCCTCGCCCAGCTCACCAGCGCCGCCGGATTCGGCGGCCGCACCCGGTCCTTTCCCGATCAGGACGAACGGGCCCGGGTCGCCGCGGGCAAGGCGATCCGCCGCGCCCTGGTCCGGATCACCCAGGCCGATCCGGTCATCGGCGAGCACCTGCAGCAGGCCGTGCGCACCGGCGTCCGCTGCTCCTACTGGCCGGGCTGAGGCCAGCCGCCGGCCCCTGCTAGCGGGCCGGTCCAGGGTGGAACGGGATGGCACGGGATGGACCGCGGCTGATATGTAAGCCAACCTGTGCTAGGAGGAAAGTCGTGGCGCTGCGGGACTCCATGCGTGAATCGGCCGCTCAGTACGTGCGGCCCGGCGAGACCATCCAGGCGGTGATCGGCGCGCAGACGGCCAGCCAGTGGCTGGCGGCGCTGACCGGGTTCCTGGTGTTCCTCGGCCTCAACCACTACCGGATCCTGGCCGTCACCCTGGCCCGCATCCTGGTCCTGGACGCGGGAAAGACCAGCATGAAGCGGGCCCGCGGCGTGGTGACGGAGCTGCCGCGCTCGACCAGGCTCGGCCCGGGCACGGGTATGTGGCACCAGATCCCGGCCGGCCAGGAGACCCTCCGGGTGCACCGCCGTTTCTTCAAGGACATCGAGGCGGCCGACACCGCCGCGGTGGCCGCCTGATCGCGGCGTCCGCCCGCCCCGGCGAGCCGCGTGGGTAGGCGGTGACAACCACGGGCCGTTCGGCGTTAATTCTTTTGATCCGAACGGCCGGTGGTGTCACGCCTAAGCCAGGGCCGCACCACCAGGCCTGGCGGCTGCTCCGCGCGGACAGTGCGCCGCTCGTCTTCAGCTTCTGGGCCGGGTCTTCGTCGAGGAGAACGTCCGCTGTCATTCCCGCCGCGGAGCTCGCGAGCCGCCTCGGCAATGAACTCTACGCCCGCAGAACCTCTATCAGGCCCTCGTCACCGGCACCCTTCGGTCCCGCCGTCCGGCTGGAGCAGGACCGCGTTAGCTTCGCCTGGCTGGAACGAGGCCCCTTGGTCACGAGGCCACAGCCGGGTAGCCCAGGATCAGCACCACCGGGACCGCCCCGAAGGGCATCCGGAACCGCGTGCCGGGTTTGTCCGGCGCGCGCGGGTCATTGATGTCGGGCCAGCGCAGCTTCAGGTGCTGGGGAGTCAGCCCCGCGACCGAGTAAGGGAATTCCATCGCCGAGATGGCGTGCGCCCGCAGGAGGGCGCCCCACCGGAACGCGGCGAAGGTGCTGGCCAGCTCCCGGACCGAGAGGGGCCGCGGCACGGTCAGGTCGATCAGGTACACGGCGTCGGCCAGCTCGATCAGGTCACTCGCACCCTGCGCCAGCGCCGCGGACTTGGTCCGGAACACCGTCCCGTCCGGGTTGGCGGTACCCAGCTTCTCACCGTACACCGGCGAGTAATGCGGCCGGGCCTGGCACTGCATCCAGTCGCAGGCCGCCAGCAGCTCCCAGGCGATTCCGGTACGGCTGGCCACGTCCTGGTACAGCGGCTGGGCCAGGGTCAGCGGCGCCTGGGCCAGCGCGGCGAACCCGGCGGTGACCGCCTGCGGAAGCTGCGGCAGGTAACGGCGGGCGCTCAGCCGCGAGCCCCTTGGCGCGATCCGCGTCCTCACCGCGCCGATGGCCAGGGCGCCCGCCACCCCCGGAATGCTAGCCCCGCCAGGAACGCCCGTGCCCCCGGGAATGATCGAGGCCGCACGAGCACCCGGCGCCTCCGGAGCCAAGACGCCCGGCACCGCCGCCTGCTGGCCCGCCAGCTGAGGCACCAGGGACCCGGCCGGCTGCCCGGCCGGCTGCCCGGCTGACTGGCCGGCCGGCTGCGCGGCGGTCGGCGTCGCGGAATCGTAGCGGTACAGGTTGTACAGCCGCATCAACGCGATCAGGTGGGAACCGTAGTCCGGGTCCGTGGCGTAGACGCCGGTCAGGGCGGCCGCGAACGCGTCCGGTACGTGGCGGGCGGCCATCGCGTGCTGGTAGGCCTGGCCCGTGGCCAGCAGCTGGCTGTGATCCGCGATGCTCTCCGCGATGTTGTGGTACACCCGGAACGGAGCGGTGCGGGTGACCCAGCTGCCGTTCTCGTATTCCTGCGTCGGCCGCATGTCACTGCCTGCCGGACCGGTTCCCTTGATCCCGAACAGGTTGTGGTCCGCCGTCGCGAGCTCGCTCTGCCCCCAGCCCGATTCGTCGATGGCCTGGGCTATGGTGACCGCGGCCGGGATACCGTACCTCTGCTGCGCCACCATCGCTCCCGGCGCCACCAGGCTAATGAATGCTTGCTGAGCAGCGGTGCCCGGCGCGGCCGCCGGCGGCTGGTCGTGCCTGGTGTAGCTGGGAGCGTGCGGCCCGGCGGAGTTGCCGCCCTGGGTGTCCACCAGCATGCCAGGGATGGCGGCCATGCCCTCCGCCGCTCCGTGGTCGTCTCGGGCGGCCGCCCCGGCCAGCTGCCATGTCGCCCCAGGCACCTGGGCCGCGTCAGCCGCGACTTGCGAGCCCCCCGTGCCGGCCGGGCTGCCCGTGCCGGCCCGGGCCGCCGTGCTGGCCCGATCGCCGTTGTTGACGAAGCCGAGCACGCCCTGGGCGGCGAGCGGAGCCGGGAACTTGTGCGCGTTCACCGTGAGGTCCGGCAGCGAGTCGCCGCCGATGGTGTACAGGGCGGCGCCGGCGTACCTGGTGACGACCTCCATGTGCCCGTCGAACAGCACCCAGTCTCCTGGCTGCGGCCGGTAGCCGTCGGCGAGCGGGTGCCATCGGTGATGCGCCTGCGCGTCCTGCAGTATCGACACCACGTTCGGCGATGCCGGGTTGGGCTGGACGCGGACATCCGCCCACCGGTGTAGCGGCCAGGGGTAGGAGCCGCCCCCGGACACCCAGCTCTGCTGACCCACCGCTCGCGCGCCGAGCGCCAGCGTGAGGCTGGCGAACGCCGCGCATGACTGGCCATGGTCGGCGCCATCGGTGCTGTCCGCCTGCCAGATGAGCGCCTCCATCTCCGCTGGCGTCTTGCTTCGCGCCATCTGCAGGTAAAAGTTGGCCACGCTGACGATCGCCGAACGCAGCGCGCTGTCGTTTGACGAGGCCGGCCCGGCCGGCCTGTCCAGTGCCATCAAATGGGCCGGCATGCTGGCCGGTGATGTCATGTCGGCGGCCGTGCCGTGGGCGAAGGTGAATCCGGTCATGGCTCCGCAGGTGCTCAGGCTCACCAGCGCGGTGGCCTGCTGCCAGGCCGGCTTCTTCACGGAATCCGTGTAAATCACCTCCTTCCCTGGTCCCGGTCCCGGGAATGTGCCGCCGATGCTGTCTGGGCGTCCTTACCTCCACCGATTCGGCAGGGTCTTGAGAATGGCCTGCACCTGCGGGTCACCTGGGTTGCTTGCGTTCTCGAACAGCACGCTTACGTCCTGCGCGGTCACCGCGGTGGCGCCGACCATCCACTGCTGGTAGACGTCGGCCACGAGGGCGGCCTGGCCTTCCTGGCTGGTCACCGGGCTGGCGCACAGGCTGGGGAACCCGGCGTGCGTGATGATGGCCGACGATCCGGTGTACCTGGCGCAGTTTGCCGGCTTGCTCTCCAGTCCTGGCTGAACCGTGGGGTTGCCGTTGGACCCGGTCAGCGTCGCCCCGCCGATGATGTTGTCGATAGCCCGCGCCGCCACCTCCAGACTGTCGATCGCGTTCAGCGGGTTGTAGGGGTGATGCAGGTTCAGCGACCACGCGATCTCACCGCCCTGGATCGCAGTGATCGGCTCCAGCCCCTTCCTGCCGGTCTTGGCATCGGCGTAGCCGGGATTGTCGTTGCTCGTCAGCAGCGCGAACACCCACAGGACCTGGCGCGTGTCCTTGGCGCAAGCGAAATTGACCTGGCCCGGCTCGGAAACGACGTCCGGGTTCTGGCAGGCGACTGCTGTCTCGCTTTGCACGATCGCCACGCTCGGCGGCCAGGACGGCCCCTTCCTGAACACGACCATCGCGCCGATGATCAACACGACCAGGCCGGCGGCTGACGCGATGGCGATCTTGCGGCCGCGCCGGGAGCGGGCCGGCCGGGCCGCGCGCCGCCCCCGGTCGATGAGCACCTGGGTCCGGTCGTCGGCCGGCCGCCGCCTGTCCTGCGAGATGGGCCAGGCGTGCCCGGCCGCGGGAGAGCGCCGGGTCCGGGAACCCGACGTCCGGTCAGAGTTGCGTTCGGGCTGCGAACTGCCGGCCGCACGCAGGAATTCCCGGTGCCGACGGCCAGCGGCACCATAGGCATCATCGACACCGTCGGCGCGGCGAAACGCCGCGGTCCGGCCGGGCGCTGGGCCGCCCGCCTCCCGGCCGGAGCCCGGCTCGGTGAACCCCCGCTGGCGAACCTGGGGGTGGTCAGCCTCCGCCAGTTCCCGTTCGTGTTCCCGGAGATACCCGGCCCCGGCGACCTCGCGCTCTCGGGGCCGACGCCGCGTCGGCTCGGCGACCTCGCGGGCTCTCGACTCCCGCCACTCAGAAAGCTCCGTCTCCAGATCGAGGACCCTAAGTTCCATATCCGAGAACCATCCACCGTCGTTCTCGGTAAAAGTTTCGAATCGTTCGTCCATTATCATCACCCCTGACACATGGCCCGGACTGGGTGCTCCGGCCGGGGCCGGCGCAGAGCGTGCCCCGTTAGGCCGCCCTCGGGCAACCGCCAGCCGCGGCTGGCCGGGCTCGACCCGCCGGAGCCGGGCCGGCGGCTAGCTCACAATTCCGATCCGTCCCTAATATTAGAACACAAATCCTATATTGATGAAAGAATCTATAGTAACGACTTAGTTAAGTTCGAATCGCCGTTCTGGTCTGGTCTTTACCGGGTTCGGTGCAAAGAAGCGCCCGCCGCAGGAAAGCAGCCCGGCCATAGAGGTGTGCGTGTGACTGGTGGTGCGCTGGGTGCGGGTGTATTCCGAGGCGATGGGGGCACCATGGCGCTGTGTGCCGGCCCTGGTCAGGCCCTGGCCGGCCCGATGCGCCGTGGGTGCGACTCCTATAGCGGGAGGCGGGTATCAGGTGGCGGGGCCGGGCCGTCGTGGTGGCGGCTGAGCTGACGGCGGTGGTGGTCAGGCCGGATGTCACGTTCCCTGGCGTCCCGCTGGCCGCTGTGGTCCCGGCTGTCCCGCCCGCTGCCCGTTCCCGGCGTCCTGGCCGGTTTTTGCGTGGTGGATCCGGGCTTTGTGGTGGATCGGGTGCACGGGGATGCACCAAATACTCCATGGAGCCCGGATCCACCACGATCTTTTTCCCGGCCGCCGCACCACGGGCCCGGAAGGTACTGTCACGTCACACGGGGACCGCACGTCCCGCTGGGTGGACCGGGCGGGGGCTGGACTCGGAGCACGGCCAGGGTGGCCGTGACCAGATGCGCGGCTGGTCCCCGCAACCCGGGCCATTGACAGACTTGGGCCTTGCGGGGCCGGAGCCCCGGAGGCCCGGAGGCGCACTGCGGATCATCGCCAGTGCGGGCCCGTCCAGATGAGTGGCTACTCGCGCTCGATCCTGCGCAGCCCGTGCCTGGGGGTCCACCACTCAACGACGAGCATCGTGGCCTTCTCGTTGAGGTGCGTATGCACGACCTCGGCGATGTCGGCGTAGAAGCGGTCGCCGCCTGATCCCTCGGTGAGTGGCCTGGCATCGATCGCCCGCCCGGAGATCTTCGCCTCACCTGGCCACTGCGCTTCGGCGCCCTCGACCGGGTCGAGGGTGGCGCTGTGCAGTGCGAACCGCGGATCGCGGCCCAGATCCGCGCCCTTGCGCGCGTGCGGCATCGACCCGAAGGCGAGCTCGCCGTCCTCGAAGGCCGCCTCGATCCCGGAGATCCGCGGCGACCCGTCGGCTCGCAAGGTGGCAATCGTCTTGTGCCTGTGCCCGTCGAAAAGCTCCCGCACGCGCCGCGCGAACTTAGGTTCCGCGCGCTCGACGTCCCGCCACGCCGTCATGCGCCCAATATCGCACAGGCGACCGAGGGTGAGCTCGCCGGGATGAGCTGTGCCGTCACGATCCGGTTCACACCCTGGTATGCATCCCCGAAGGCACCAGGGTCATACCGGACAAGATCAGCCAGAATTGCGAGCCGGGAGTGCTTGAGTGCAGGCAGTGCTTGAGTGCAGGCAGTGCTTGAGTGCAGGCAGTGCTTGGTTAGCTGGAATCCTCGCGGCCAGTCACGGCTGGGCCGGCGCGAACAGGCCGGCCATCGAGACCAGTGCGTCGGGGTTCGTGCACTGGCCGATGCCCATCATGCCCGGCGCGGCTGTCCCGCTTGACCTACGCCAGACGACCCAGCCGCCGGTCCGGTTGACCGCGACGACCCGCCAGCTGGGCGGGGCGTCCGGCCAGCTGGACTGGACGGGTTGCCTGGTCGGCCAGGCCGCATCGATCACGGTCACGTCGGCCGGCGGCGGCTGGCAGAAGGAATTGAACGGCTGCACCTTCGTCGACGTCACTTCGAACCCCTGCACGATCCGCATAATCCCGCTGACGTTGGAGGTGATGGCGATCTGCTCACCCGGTTTCAGGCCGCCGGCGGCCGCCATCTCCCTCATGCCCGCCGCCTTGGCCCGCGCGCTGTCGGCCACCGAGCAATGGGCCGTGAGCTGGGCCACGGCCACCAGGCTCACCGCCGCTGCCGCGATGCCCAGGAGGCAGGTCAGTTCCGGCATGCGGCGCGCGAGGAGTGCGAGCAGGACCCACAACAGGAGCAGGGCCAGCGCGGCCGCCGTCGCTCCCATGACGCTGGCCTGACTCCAGTCCTGGGTCAGCACGCCCAGCACGCCGTAGGGAAACGCCCTCCCCGGCCCCGTGGGCAGGGACCTTCCGGCGTACACGGCCACCGTCACCGCGGCCACTATGGTGAAGCCGGCGACGCAGGCGGCGCATACGAGGAGCTGCCTGGCCGTCGCCCGCAGCAGCACCACGGCGCCGATCAGGAAGAACACGACGATCATGCCGTCCAGGTAGCGCCCGGAAACCCAGGTCAGCGGCTGGTGGGGGCCCAGCGCGGCCGGCGCGGCGCAGGCGATCAGGACGGTGACCCCGACCGATAGCGCCGCCATGACCCGCAGGTCGGTCCGTGCGCCGCGGCGCGCAGTACCGGCCAGGGGGGACGACCCCCCGAGACCCCCCCGCGCAGTACCGGCCAGGGGGGACGACCCCCCGAGACCCCCCCGCACGGCGACGGCCACCGCGGCGACCATGCCGATCCCGGCGATACCCCAGCTGTCAAGCACCAGCCGCCACAACTGGCCGCCCGCCATCTCGCTCACGTGGATGGCTCCGTACGAACTGGTCAGTGTGCTCACCAGCGAGCCGGAAAGGCCGTGCGCGCCCTGCGGGTAAAGGGCGGAGACCAGATAGCGGTCCAGGGCCCAGCCTGCGCCGGCGGTCACCACCGCGGTCACCGCGGCCGCGACCGCGCTGCCGCGGGCGGCGGGCCGGCGCCAGGCGAAGAAGACACCCACGACGACGAAGCCGGCCAGCAGTATCTGGCCCCGGGAATGCACCGCGTAGGCATAGCCGGACACCGCGGCGGCACCGACGGCCGTCGCGTACCGCGCTCGCGGCGAGGTGGCCGTCAGCCAGCTATGGGTGGCCACCAGCCAGGCCAGCGTGACCACAGGAAAAATAGCGTCGGATATCGCGTACTCGCTGTAGAAGAGCCCGGCGGGCAGCAGCGCCGCGACCATGGCGACGCCATAGGCGGCCGGGACGCCGAGCCCGAGCCGGCGGCAGAGCAGGTAGCCGAGCGGCATCACGAGGGCGCTGATTGCCGCATTGATCAGCAGCACGGCGTGGTACACGGTGGTGGGGCTGTGCGTGAACCAGTACACCGGCGTGATCAGAAGCGGATAGCCGCCCTGGTACAGCGTCGCGCCGGAAAAGTCGGCCGCTGGCCCGCCCGCGAGGACCCGGGCCGCGATCAGGTACGCGGTTTCGTCGGGATTGTCCAGCGGCAGCACCTGCGTGCGGCTAAACCAGGCGCGCAGCCCGGCCTGGACCAGCCAGCCGGCCACAAGCAGCAAAGCGAACAGCCAGTTCCTGCGCGGCGGGTCAACGGTGGCCCCGACGGCCCGGTCGAGGCGGGACCCAGCCGGGACGGCAGTGCCGCCCGCCTCGATCTGGGTCGCAGCAGGCAATACGGCTTCGTTCCTGTTTGTCACACAGAATCCTTGCCATGAGTCGCATCAGGCAACGGGAGATGCCACGATAGTTGCCCGGCCGCCTTACGGCAGGGCTTATTCTGCCCCATCAGGAGTTGACAGGCGGGCCCATGAGCAAGATTTAATCGGTGTCGTCACAAACTGCGACCGTGCTGTACACCCGGATGGCGCCCGTGGCCGCCCAGCATACGGTCACCATCCGCGTCGCGATCCGCGTCCCGCTCGGCGGATCCCCCGGCCGGTCATGCTGATGCGCCGGGGCACGTCCCGGAAGGCCGCCCGGCAAGACGGGAAGTACTGAGGACGCAGAAACGAGCCGGAAATCGCCGGGAAGGCGCATACTAGTAGTGATGAAGCCTGCCCGCGCCGCGAACCGACGCTTCCTGCCAGATAGCCCCTTCAATAACAGGCCTGCGGACCCACCGGTGGAGCAGTATGCCGTACAGGACCAGGTGAGCCACGACAAGTACGGGCTCGGCCGGGTCATCCTGATCGAGGATGACTCTGCCTTGGTCGTCGACTTCGGTTCACGTCAGGTACGGATCATGTGGCCGTTCGCGAAACTGACCAAGCTCTGAATGGACGAAGCGGCCGCTGAGCCCCTGCTGCCGCTGACGGTCCAGACGCCATCCGCTGGTGTCCACTGCCAAGTTCCTCCCGCCAAGCCGCTGCTGCGCGGCTGGCTGCACCTGGCCTGCTTCGAAGCTTCGCTGGTGCTCGGCACCCTGACGCTGGCCCGGGCCCACGGCGCCGTGCGGGTCGCGGCGCTGGCCATCTTCACGGTCAGTGTGAGCGCGATGTTCGGGGTCAGCGCACTGTACCACCGTGGTGACTGGACCGAGGCGTGGCGGCGGCGCCTGCAGCGCCTGGATCACGCGATGATCTTCCTTCTCATCGCCGGCACGGCCACTCCGGCCTTCCTGCTCGCGACCCGCGGCAGCTTCCGGATTTCCTGCCTGATCGTGATGTGGGCGCTGACGCTGGCGGCGGGTGCCATCCACATGGTCTGGATGGGTGCGCCCGAGCTCCTGGTCGGCTCGACGTTTGTCGGGCTCGGCTGGGTCGGCGCTCTCGCGCTGCCCGCGGTGTGGCTGCATTCCGGTGTCGCGGCGGGAGCGCTGATGCTCGCCGGAGGCCTGCTACACCGCCGGGGCCCTGTCCTACCGCCGCCGCCGGCCCGACCCGTATCCGTCGGTCTTCGGCTACCACGAGGTCTTTCACGTTTTCGTCTGTGCCGCCGCGACCTGTCAGTACATCGCGATAGCCATGTTCATCGCCTGATATCCGGCCATGCTCAGCCCAAACGCGCGACGAGGGATATTCAGTGCCTTACCCAAAGCCGGCCGGTTAGTGAGCCAGCGGCCCGGCGAGCTGACCCCCGGGCAGCGCGACTGGCTCCGGGTGCGGTCGTACCTGCAGCAGCACCGGCACGAGCTGACGCTGGCGGCCGCCGGTGAGCAGCCCCTGCGGAGCACGCTGGCCGGCACCCCCTTGCTCGCGGTCCCCGGCTGGCAGCCCGCCCGCCCGGTCCCGATCCAGGACATCGGGCTGGACTTCTCACCGGGCGACGGCGTTCCGGCGGTGGCGCCGTACCGCGATGGTGCGGCGCCGATCCTGCCCAGCCGGCCAGATGGGACCCGTTACCTGAGGTACTCGGACGCGGTCCGGGAGCTGGCGGCCCCGGCCCTGTTCGAGAACCGTTCCACCTACCGGCTGACCGAAGCCGGGCTGGCCGGGCCGGCCCCCCGGCTGGGGTTTACCCGGGGCCGTTACTTCGACGGCATCGACACCGGTGAGGCGGCCGCGCACGAATACGCGGCCAGGCGGCTGGACGGGCGTCCGGCCGCGCTGCGCGACCGTCTCGGCGACCCGTGCGACCTGCGGCGCCGTCCGGTGAACCTGGCCATAAGCACCTTGACGCTGCGACTGCACCGGGACAGCGGCCGGGCCACGTTCGGCCTGCACTGGCGGGATCCGGCTCTGGTGGGGCACGCGGGCGGCCTGTACCAGGTGATCCCGGTCGGCGTATTCCAGCCTTCGGGGGAGGCGGCCTGGAACGAGCGCGCCGACTTCTCGTTGTGGCGGAACATGATCCGTGAGTTCGCCGAAGAACTCCGCGGCCGGCCGGAGGACTACGGCAGCGAGGCCCGCCCCGTCGATTACGACTCCTGGCCGTTCGCCCGGCGGATGACCGAGGCGCTTGAGGGCGGCCAGATCCGGGTGTGGTGCCTGGGGCTCGGCGTCGACCCGCTCAGCTACGCCACCGACCTGCTGACGGTGGCCGTCATCGACAGCCCCATCTTCGACGAGCTGTTCAGCCTGCACCCGCGGCGCAACACAGAAGGCCAGGTGCTGGCGGCCAGGGAATTCACCGCTGGAGTCATCGACCGCCTGGTGACCCGCGACCCGGTGCAGGCGGCCGGGGCCGCGGTCCTGCGGCTAGCCTGGACCCATCGCGAGGTCCTCACCGGCTGGCCGTAAAAATAATCTGGCCGAACGAACCGTGGTGTCCCGGCCCAGGTCAAAGGGCTTGTCACCAGGCCCGTCGACGAGCCCTTCCCGGCGGCCGATACATGTCTCGCCGTTTGGTGGGCACGTAGGACGCGACTTTGCACGTCGTACTTCGCCAGAAGGTGTTGTGCATCACCAGATGGAGAAACGATGCTTGGGACTGACAAGCTGAACGCTGGGCGCCATGTCGTTCAGTTTTACGGTCATGACGAGGAGCTGGCCGACGGGGTGGCCGGATACCTGCTTGGCGCGCTGAACCGCGGGGACGTCGCGATCGTCATCGCGACCGCGACGCACCGCCGCGACTTCGAGGCGCGTCTTGAGCAGGCCGGGATCGACCTGGCGGCGGCCCGCGCGAGCGGCGCCTACCTGGCTATGGACGCCGCTGGGACGGTGCGCGAGTTCATGGCCGCCGACCGGCTCGACCACGCCGGCTTCAACCAGGTGGTCGGCCAGCTGATCAGACGGGCCGGAGCGGGCGGCCGGGCGGTCCGCGCGTACAGCGAGATGGTCGCCCTGCTGTGGGACCACGGGCTGGTCAACGCCGCCGCCCAGCTCGAGGTGATGTGGGACGAGCTGGCCCGCCTGGATGCGTTTTCGCTGTTCTGCGGATACCGGGCGGATTCGGTGACCCGTGACGCGTACCTCGACGCGTTCGCCGAGGTGTGCCGGCTGCACCGGGAGGTGGTCGGCGGGCCGTCCTCGGCGGCCGTGGCGGGCGGCGTGCTCGGCGCGGTGCGCACGTTCGCCTTCAGCCGGGACGCCCCGGCCGCGGCCCGTCATTTCGCGGTGGCCACGGCGGGCCGCTGGGGCGCCGGCAACATGGCCGACAACATGGCCGACGACGTGGCCCTGGTGGTGACCGAGCTGGCGGCCAACGCCGTCCGGCACGCCAGGTCCGGCTTCACGGTCATCCTTTCGGCCCGCCGGAACGTGCTCAGGATCGCGGTTCGCGACGCGTGCCCGGTGCCGGCCGAGGGCAGCGGGCCGGCGCTGGCGCCCGCCCCGCTGCACGGCCTGGGGGCCGTGGATGCGATGGCGAACCGCTGGGGGGTCGAGTCGCTCGGATCCTCGGGCAAGACCGTCTGGGTGGAACTCAGCCCGGTAATCCCGCGCCCGCTACGCTAGCTGAAAATCTGTGCTAGCTGGGGAGCGGGCTCTGATGGGCGATCTGGACGGACGGCTGGCCGTGGTCACAGGCCGCCGGTGCCGACGTCCTGGTGAACAGCGCCGGCCTGCAGCACGTCGCCCCGGTGCACGAGTTCCCGCCCGATAAGTTCCGGCTGCTGCTCGCGGTGATGCTGGAGGCCCCGTTCCGGCTGGCGCGGGCGGCGCTGCCGCACATGTACGCGCAGCGGTTCGGCCGCATCGTCAACATCTCCTCCGTGCACGGCCTGCGGGCCTCTCCGTACAAGGCCGCCTACGTCGCGGCCAAGCACGGCCTGGGGGGGCTGTCGAAGGTGATCGCGCTCGAAGGCGGCGAGCACGGGGTCACCTGCAACACCGTCTGCCCGGCCTACGTGCGCACGCCCCTGGTGGAGAAGCAGTTCAGCGACCAGGCGCGGCTGCATGGCATCTCCGCGGAGCGGGTGATCACCGACATCATGCTGACCGAGCCCGCCATCAAGCGGCTGATCGAGCCGGACGAGGTGGCCGAGCTCGTCGGCTACCTGTGCTCCGGCCCCGCCTCCTTCGCCAACGGCGCGTCCTGGGTGCTCGACGGCGGCTGGTCCGCCCGCTAGCCCCCGGTTAGTTCGGACTCCAGCAGGTAGAAGTCGGCGTCCTGCACAGCCATGGGTGGTGTGTGCCTTCCGCTACGGTGCGGTCAGAAAGTCGTCCACGAGGGGCGCGAGCTCGTCCGCCTCGGTCACCAGGCCGAGATGACCGCCGGGGTAGATGTGCAGCCGGGAGTCCTTGATGAGAAGGTGCATCATCCGGGCGTTGATGAGCGGGATGATCGGGTCGTCGTTCCCGGCCAGGATGAGCGTCGGCTGCCGCAGCAGCGGCAGGAACGGCAGGCTGGCCCAGCCCGCCGAGGCGAGCAGCTGGTACACGTAGCCGCGCCCCATGCCGCCGTGGTGGTGGCTGTGCATCGCCGTCACGATCTCCTCGGAGTCGATTCTGGCCAGCCCGCCGTACAGGTCACCGGCTATCCGCTGCATGTACTTGGGGTCCAGGTAACGCTGCGGGGTCACCAGGTGCCTCAGCACAGAAAGCCGGGCCGGCACCATCGGCGTGCCGGTGGCGGTGGCGACCAGGACGAGCCGACGGCACCTGTCCCGCTGGAACGCGGCGAAGTGCTGGGCCACGCCGCCGCCCCAGGAGATGCCGAGCACGTCGACGCGGTCGTGGCCGAGCTCGGTCAGCATGTCCGCGATCAGCCGGCAGAGCCAGGTGAAGCGGTACGGGCCGCGGGGCAGCGGCGAGCCGCCGATGCCGGGCGGGTCGAACCTGATCACCTCGACCGCCGGATCGAGGTGAGCCACGAACGGCTCGAGCAGCTCCAGCCGGGCGCCGATGCCGCTGATCAGCAGCAGCGGTGTCCGGTCTGGCCGCGTCCCGGCGCCCGCCTGATTCTGGGCGGGCCGGACGCTGACCCGCAGCTGCTGGTCGCCGATCACGACGTGGCGCACCTCAGCGGCGGGGGAGGATTCCTCCGAGTTGATCATGGTCGCTATCTGCCCCCTGGTGAAAAAAACGAACGCATCCGGGCCGCAGCGTGGTCTGGGACCGCCTGGGGCGCAGCGTCCCGGCGACTCCTCACCCGGCCTCTTCTGGCGGGCGCACCTCGCGGCGCACGATTTTCCCGGTGGGGCCCTTGGGCAGCGACTCCACCAGCCAGACCTGCCGCGGGTACTTGTACGCCGCGACCCTGTCCTTGACGAACGAGCGCAGCTCGTCCGGCGTCGCGGTGGCGCCGGGTTTCAGCGCCACGGCCACGGCGACCTCCTCGCCGAGTTCGGCGTGCGGGATCCCGATCACGGCGACCTCGGCGACCGCCGGGTGCTCGTGCAGGACCTCCTCGATCTCCCGCGGGTACACGTTGTACCCGCCCCTGATGATCAGGTCTTTCTTGCGGTCGACGATGTAGTAGTAGCCGTCGGAGTCCACCTTGGCCAGGTCGCCGGTGCGGAACCAGCCCTCCGTCATCGTCTCGGCGGTGGCCTTGGGGTTACCCCAGTACCCCTTCATCACGTTGTGCCCGCGGATGGCGATCTCGCCGATTTCCCCTTCCGGCACGCTGCGGCCCTCGTCGTCCACCAGCCGCATCTGCACGCCCTCGACGGGGGTGCCGATCGACCCCGGCTTGCGGACCTGGTCCGGGTGGTTGAACGACGCGACCGGGGAGGTTTCCGACAGCCCGTAGCCCTCCAGGATCACGCAGCCGAACTTCTCCTCGAAGCCGCGCAGGATCTCCACCGGCATCGCCGCGCCGCCGGAGACGCACACCCGCAGGCTCGCGGTCATGGCCGGGTCCGCCCCCGGGTGGTGCAAAATGGCGGCGTACATGGTCGGCACGCCCTCGAAGATCGTGACCGCGTCCCGCTTGATGATCTCAAGCGCCTTGGCCGGGTCGAACCTGGGCAGCAGCGTCAGCATGCTGCCGGTTGCGATGGCCGCGTTCAGGCCGCAGGTCAGGCCGAAGACGTGGAACAGCGGCAGGCAGCCCATCAGCACGTCGCCGGGGTTGCTCTGCAACAGCGTGCGTGCGGTCAGCTCCGCGTTGCGGACCAGGTTGGCGTGGGTGAGCTGGGCGCCCTTGGGCTTGCCGGTCGTGCCCGAGGTGTACAGGATGACCGCGTCATCGTCGTCGCCGCGGACCCGGCGCCCGGACTGTCCACTCGCCGGGTCCTGGCCGGCCAGCACGTCGCCGGCGTCGGGAGCCGCCACGGTGATCGCCTGGGCTCCGGCGTCGGCGGCGCCCTTGGCCGCCTCGCCCGCCGCGGTGTCCCAGGCCAGTACCACCTTGGCCCCCGAGTCGCTCAGGTAGTAGCCGACTTCACGGCTCTTGAGCAGCGGGTTCATCGGCACCACGACCGCGCCCGCGGCCAGCGCACCGTAGAACGCGATCGGGAACGCCGGGACGTTCGGCAGCATGATCCCGACCCGGTCCCCGGGCCCGATCCCAGCGCCGGCCAGCCGGGTGCTCATCCGCCCGGCGGCCTGGTGCAGCTGAGCGTACGTCAGCACGAGGTCGTCCATCCGCAGCGCGGGGCGGTCCGGGTGGTCCGCCACCGCCTGGTCGAGCAGAGAACCGAGATGGGTCATGACATCCTCCAGTCCGCGCCGCTGCGGCGGTCAGAACCATCCTGGTTCCACCTCTAAGCATCCTCCACGCCGCAAAGGGATTCAAACACCCCCCTGGTCTCAGCCCAGATAATGCCCCCTCAGCCCCGGCCGATGTAGGGCATCGTGGTCGCGGTGATGGTGAGGAACTGGACGTTGGTATCGAGCGGCAGGGACGCCATGTACAGCACGGCGTCGGCCACGTGCCGGGCGTCGAAGGTGGGCTCGACGGCGACGGTGCCGTTGGCCTGGAGCACGCCCCGGCTGAACCGCTCGGTCAGTTCGGTGGCCGCGTTGCCGATGTCGATCTGCCCGCAGGCGATGCCGAACGCCCGGCCGTCCAGCGAGATGGACTTGGTCAGGCCGGTGATCGCGTGCTTGGTCGCGGTATAGGCGACGCTGTTGGGCCGCGGCGTGTGCGCCGATATCGAGCCGTTGTTGATGATCCGGCCGCCGGGCGGGGCCTGCGCCTTCATCATCCGCACCGCGTGCTGGGCGGACAGGAAGGCGCCGGTGAGGTTGGTGTCGACCACCTGCCGCCAGTCGGCCAGCTCGAGCTCGTCCACCGCGGCCGGGGGGCCGAACAGCCCTGCGTTGTTCACCAGCAGGTCAAGACGGCCCCAGCGGTCCTGGACGGCCTGGAAGAGCGCGGCCACCGAGGCCGGCGAGGTCACGTCGGCCGGCACCACCAGCGCCGATTCGCCCGGCCAGCCCGGGTCGTGGTCCTGGCCCTGGTCCTGGCCCGGGTCCTGGCCCTGGTCCTGGCCCGGGTCCTGGCCCTGGTCCTGGCCCGGGTCCTGGCCCGGGTCCTGGTCCGGGTCCTGGCCCGGAGCCGCCGCGGTTTGCGCGAGCGCCGCCTCGCGCCGGCCCGCCAGCGCGACCTGCCAGCCGGCTCCGAGCAGCGCCCGGGCGATGCTCCGGCCGAGTCCTGAACCGGCCCCGGTGACGACGGCTACGCCCATGGTGGTCCTTCCTAGGGAACGACGGTGACCGGCCAGCGGCCGGCCTTGACCAGCCGGATCGCCAGCGACCCCACCCACCGGTGGCCGGCCTTGGTCGACGCGCCGACGATGACGGCATCGGCGCGCACCTCGTCGGCCACCCGCCGCAGCTCGATGTACGGGTCGCCGCGTGCGACGACGAACGTCAGCTGGACGCCCACCGCCGCGGCGTACTCCTGCGCCCGTTGCCGCAGGTCCGCCGCGATCAGGTCGAGGGCATGGTCCTGCTCGGCGATGGCGCCCGCCCCGGCTCCGGCGGCGGCGCCGTACATGGCGGAGAGCCGCTCCACGTACACGCAGACCAGGCGGGCGCGCTGCCGCCGGGCCAGGCCGGCCGCGTACGCGCCGGCCCGCAGCGAGGTCACGGAATCATCGACCCCGACAAGGATGACCTTGGGCCCGTCGGTGCCCAGCTCGAAGGCTCCGCCGTCGTCTTCGGTCACAGCGGAAGTATAGATATGTCCGAACGGCCCGTGGTGATCGCGCCCAGCCTGCTGCGGCGCACGCCAGAAACCGGGGGGCCCGAGCGAGGCCCCCCGGCTGGTGTGCGGGTGAGAGGTTAGCTGCGCGGCGTGGCGATCATGCCGTCGGTGTTGCCCGCGCCGTCGGTGTAGAACCCGACCAGGACGCCCCTGTCGTTCACGCCGTTGATGGTGGTGGTCCCGACGCCGTGCGGGTCGTCCACGGTGCTGAACCCGTGCCCGGGCCGCCAGGTGAAGCCGTGCGTGGTGGCGGTGCTGCCGCTGCCGACCATGTACGCGCCGACGACCTCATCGCGGTCGTTGACGCCGAAGGCCTGGGTCATCGACGCGCCGGGGACAGCCAGCGTGATGAACCGGCCGTTGTGCAGCCGGAGGAAGGCGTCGGTCTGCGAGCCCTTGGCGTAGAACCCGGCCACGTCGCCGTCGTTGTTGATGGCCGCGGCGGTCAGGCTCGGGCCGGCCGTGCCGCCCGGGGCGCCCGGCACGAGCACCCGGGTGAAGTGGCGGCTGCGGATGTTGTACTCGTAGCCGCGGTTGTTGCCTTGCGCGTTGGTGTAGAAACCCACCGCGACGTCATGGTCGTTGACGCCGAGCAGCTGGTCGACGGGCGGGCTGGCGTTGTTGCCTGTGGGGAAGTTCACGCTGTAGGACCGGCCGCCGACGGAGAAGAAGCCGAAGTTGTCGTTGACCATGTTGGCGGTGTTCATCTTGGACCAGAAGCCCACCGTGACGCCCTTGTCGTTCAGCCCGGTGACCTGCGTCTGCACGGAGTGCGGGAAGTTCTCGTTGACGAAGTAAGGGTGGCGATAGGGCCGCAGCTGGTACCCCTTGTTCGGGTGGCCCTGGGCGCCTGAGCCGAAGTAACCGGCGATCACGCCCTCGTTGTTCACGCCGAGCAGCTGGTTGAACGTCACGTCCTTGGCGTTGTCCACGGTGCGGAACTGGTAACCGCCGGCATGCAGGGGGCTGGCGCTGGCCGGGCCCGCCAGCGTCAGCGCCGCCGTCATGGCCAGCGCACCCGACGCCGCCACGGCCACGCCCGCCCGGCGCAGTGAGATTTTCCGCAGTACACGGCTTGCAGTGTTCATGATGGTGTCCCTTTTCTTCCGGCCGGCTGTGGCTTCATCGGTGAGGCGGTCGGCCTGGTCCCTCGCCCAGCACAGGTTGGCGGCCGGCCCCGGGGGGAACCTCAGGAGGCTAGAGGGGAACCTCTGCGCCCAAGTGCCAGGCGTCGGCCGCGATCCGCCAGGTCCCGTCCGGCTGGGCGCGCACCACCGCGCAGCCGTGCCCGCGGTACCTGACGCGCTGGCCGTCCGGACCGGTCCCCACCGTCCGCCGCTCGCAGATCACCAGGGCCACGCCCGGCGCGGCGAGCACCGTCCCGATCCGGACGGCGAGCGGAAGCCGTAGCTCCATGAAGCAGGTCAGGGCGCTCCGGACGCCGCCGCCTGGCCTGGCGGCCTGCGGCCGCCAGGTGATAAGCCGGGCCGTCGCCTCGTACTGGGCGAGGGCGGCTTCGAGGTCGCCGTCACTCAGCGCCTGCGACACGAGCTCCAGCGCTTCCTCGGGTCGGCGCGCGGCGGGTGGCTGGATCGGATCGGACACCTGCGCCCTCTCCCTTCTGGGGTCGGCGGCCTTGTTGTGCAGGCGAGTGTCCCAGGCCAGCACCGGGGGAATGAGGCACCACCGGGGGAAACGCAGGGGGGTGTGGTTAGCGCGCGGCCATCAGCCGTCGGTACAGGGCGGTGGTTTCTGCCGCCGGGGGGACGCCGACCTGGTCCCGCAGGGTCCCGGCCAGCTTTTCGTAGTGCTGGATGGCCCGCGCGGTCTCGCCGAGGCGGGCCCAGCAGTTCATCAGCTCCCGGTGCGCCGACTCGTTCAGCGGTTCGTGGGCGACGGCCCGGCGGAAGGCCACCACCGCGGCCTGATCCCGGCCGGCCGCGGCCTGCAGCCGGCCGGTGGCCAGCAGCGCCGACTCGAAGGCCCGGCGGAGCTCGTCCCGCCGCACCAGGGCCCACTCGCCGGTGGCCATGCCGTCGAGGAAGTCCCCGCCGTACGCGGCGATGGCCTTCTGCAACTCGGGCAGCGCGGCTTCGGCCGGCCGGGCCCGGCGGGCCGCCAGCAGCGCGTCCTCGAACGTGGTCACGTCGCATTCGTGCGGCCGGGACCGGTCGAACCGGTAGTGGCCGTCGGCGTACACCACCCAGCCGGGGTCGCCGAGCGCGCGGCGTAGCTCGCGCAGCGCCGTGTGCAGCGCATTGCCGAGCTGCTGGCGGGCCAGATCCGGCCACAGCGCGGCCGCGATCTGGTCCTTGGTCATCGGAGGTGAGGCCGCGAGCAGGAACATCAGCTCGCGCGGCTTGGCGTAGCTCCAGTCCGCAGCGGTCAGGGCCGCCTCGCCGAACCCCGCCACCGCCGCGCCGAGCATCCGGATACGCAGCGGCCCGGTATCGGCGCTCCGCTGAACCGCCGCCGGCCGGGCCCGTGGCCGCGGCACCCTCTGCCGCACCGTCTCCGCCCGGTCCGTTTCCGCCCGGTCCGTCTCCGGGCCGGCTGGCTGGTCCGCAGCGGATGCTTCCGCCGCGCTCTGATCGCGCTCGCCCCGGCCCTGGGCGGGCTGGCCAGAACCGTTCTGCTCCGAGCCGTTCTGTCCCGTGCTGCTCCGGCCAGAGTCATCCTGTCCCGTGCTGCTCCGGCCAGAGCCGTTCTGTTCTGATCTGGTCTGATCTGAGTTAGATTGATCTGAATTGACGTCATGAACCGGCGGCAGGTCGGCGGCCAACTCCTCGGCGCTGGCGAGCAGTCCCCGCCGCAGCGCCGCGTCGAACGCCTCGTCGCCGAGCGCGGCCCGCACCGCGGCGGTGGTCTGGTTGTGCTGGAGCCGTTCGCATGGCGCGATCGCCGTACCGATCGCACTGCGCATAGCTTCGGCCGCGCCGAGCAGCCGCGCCGCCGAGAGCGCGTTACCCTGCGCGATGACGAGCGCCGAGAGATCTTCGAGCACGCTGGACATCCGCCACCGATCGCGCAGCTCGCGGTGCAACTCGAGGCTGCGGCGCAGCAGCGAGACGGCGGCCGGATCACCGTCGACGGCGGCGAGCAGGCCGAGCTGCTCCACCGACCAGGCGATGCCCTCCTGGAAGCCGATTCCCTCCGACAGGGACAGGCTCTCGGTCAGCAACGCGGACGCCCGCTCACCGTCGCCCTGATAACGGGCCACGGTCCCCAGGTTGATGAGCGACCAGGCCACCCCTTCGACGTCGCCGAGGTCGCGGAATATCGCCAGGGCGGTGCCGGCCTGCTCGATGGCCTGGGCGAAGTCGCGCTGCAGCCAGGAGGCGAAAGCCAGGTAGCTGCGCGCGCCCGCGGCCGCCCACCGGTCGGCCGCGGCCTCGGCGATGGCCAGGCTCTCCGCGTGCAGTTCCACCGCGCGGGCGTACCTGCCTTGCTCGCGGGCCACGCTGCCGAGGACCTGCAGGCTGCCGGCGATGCCCCGGGGGTCCGCGAGCTCGCGGTACAGCCGCAAGGCGGCCTCGAGCCTGCGGACCGCGGCCGCGTAGTCGCACTGCAGCAGGGCGAGCCGGCCGCCGCCGAGGAGCGCCTTGGCCCTCAGCCCGGCGGGCGCGTCCGGGCCGGAGGTCACCGCCGCGTCCAGCCACTGCCGGATCTCGTGGTAGTGGCCGCGCAGGTAGGCATAGCGGTCAAGCGGGCCGGTGAGCTTCAGCGCCGCGACCGCGTCGGCCGATTCCAGCGCGAACTCAACCGCGCGCCGCAGGTTCGGCAGCTCGGCGTCCAGCCGGTCGAGCTCGACTTCGAGGCGGCCGGTTTCCGCCTCGACTTGCTCGATGCTGGCCGCGGCGCGCTCCACCAGTTCGGTGAAGTACTGCAGGTGCGCCCGCCGCACCGAGTCGGTTTCGGCCGCCGTTTCGAGTTTTTCCCTGGCGTAGTCCCGGATGATGGCCAGGAAGAAGTAGCGCGAGTCGCCACGGGCGTGCTCGACCCGCAGCAGCGACTTATCCGCCAGCCGCGTCAGCATCTCCAGCATCGCGTCGGGCCGGATCTCGCCGCCTGCCGCGATCCGTTCGGCCGCGCGGAGCGTGAAACCGCCGAAGAAGGCGGCCAGCCGGCGGAACACCGCGCGCTCATCGGCGTCGAGCAGGTCGTGGCTCCAGTCCAGGGTGGCGCGCAGGGCCTGATGGCGAGGGGGTGCCGAGCGCGCGCCGCCGACCAGCACGGCGAAGATGTCGTCCAGCCGTTCGGCTAGCTGGTCCGCGGACATGATCCGCATCCTGGCGGCGGCCAGCTCGATGGCGAGGGGCAGCCCGTCGAGTCGCTGGCAGATCGTCAGGACTCCGGCGGCGTTCTCGTCACAGACGCGAAAGGACGGCCGCACCAGCTGCGCCCGCAGTTCGAACAGCGTGACGGCGTCGGATCTGGCCAGGGCCGCCGCGGTGGGCGCGGGTTCGGCCTTCGGCAGCGACAGCGGCGGCACCTGCCAGCTCAGTTCGCCCTCCACCCCGAGCGCCTCACGGCTGGTCGCCAGCACGACCAGGGCCGGGCAGGATGCCAGCAGGTATTCCGCCACGTGGGCCGCGGCCTCGGCCAGGTGCTCGCAGTTGTCGAGCACCACCAGCATCCGGTGGTCGGCTATCTGTTCGGCCACCGCCTCGGCGGCGTCCTGGCCCGGGGTGTCAGGCACACCGAGCTGGGTGGCGATGGCCTGCCCGACGATGGCCGGGTCGTTGATCTGGGCGAGCGCCACCCAGTGCACCCCGGCGGGGAAACTCTCGCCGGTGGTCTTCGCGGCGGCCAGCGCCAGTCGTGTCTTGCCCGCCCCGCCCGGCCCGGTCAGGGTGACGAGCCGACTGCGGTCCAGGGCGTCCACCACGTCGCCGAGTTCGCTCGCGCGGCCCACCAGCGGGGTGAGCCGCACAGGGAGCTGCGTTCTGGTCAGCGACATCCTGCTTCCGTCCCGCCTCGTCAACTCCAAACGCCTTACATCCAGAATGTAGCCCCCGCAGCCCGCTGTGACGATGGGGTGGTATCACGAATCGCCGCATCATGGCCTGACCTGGGTACCCTGGCGGGCATGGACGAGAATCGTGCCCGCCGGGTCACTGACGCGCTCAGGGATCGCGGCATCAAGGCGCACTTGAAGAAGTCGGGTATCGACGCCTACGCGGTGCAGGTCGACGCGGGCGGCGGCCGGGAGGCCGTCTGGGGTGCCGAAGGCACCACCGGTCTGGAAGCCGAAGTCCTGCTCGACGGGGACCTGGTCGGATTCGTGCCGGAGATCCCTGGCTCGACCGCGTTCGACGAGGCCCAGATCGTGGACGCCATCGCGCGGGCTGACTATGACCAGCCCATCGGCCGGGAACGTCCCGAGGCCCCTCCGTCGGCGCCGCCGCTGGCCCATGAGGGCGGCGTGTTCCGCCGCTTCATCGACGGCTTCCGCTACGACTCCGAGGCGTAGCGGCGGCTACGACTCCGAGGCGTAGCGGCCCGCACTAGCGGTCGGCTGGGCGTGTCCGTCCGAGCTGATGGTGCCGATGTCCACGCTGCTCGATACGCTCCCTGGCGTCCCGCTAGCCCCGTCCGTCTCTGCCGCCTCAGCGGCCGCCCGTTTCCGGCGCCCTCGCCGGGTTTGTGTGGTGGATCCGGGCTTGGTGGTGGATCCGGTGCACGGGGATGCACCAAATACTCCATGGAGCCCGGATCCACCACAATCTAATGCTGGGGTCGCCGCACCACGGGCCCGGCGGGTGCCGTCCCGTCACACGCGGAGCGCAGGTCCCGGCGGGTCCGCCTGGGACCAGCTCGGCCTAGGTCAGGCGATTCCGGCGTGGATGACCCCTGACCGGGCCCGTCATGCGCAGGCTTCCGCCATCATGGGTAAACCGGTATGGGTCACGCTTGCGGTGGAAGGTTATACAGGTGCGCCTGGCGACATGGAACGTGAACTCGGTGAAGGCCCGGCTGCCGAGGCTGCTGGACTGGCTGGCCGAGACCAAGCCCGACATCGTCTGCCTGCAGGAGACCAAGTGCGCGGCCGCCTTGTTCCCGGCGGCGGAGGTCGGTGAGCTCGGCTACCAGACCGCGGCCCACGGCGACGGCCGGTGGAACGGCGTGGCCCTGCTGTCGGCGGTCGGCCTGGACGACGTGAGCCTGGGTTTTCCCGGCGAACCGGGTTACCAGGGCGAACCGGGGGAGCCGACCCTGATCGACGAGCCCGGCTTGCGCCGGCCCGAAGCCCGGGCGGTGGGCGCCACCTGCGGCGGGATACGGGTCTGGTCGCTGTACGCGCCGAACGGCCGGACACCAGAGTCCGCCCACTACGCCTACAAGCTCGACTGGTACGCGGCGCTGCGGACCGCGCTCGCCGCCGAGCTCACCGAGCGCACCGAGCGCACCGAGCGCACCGAGCGCACCGAGCGCACCGAGCGCACCGAGCTCGGCCAGCCGCCGCAGCTCGCGGTGTGCGGTGATTTCAACGTGGCGCCGACCGATGCGGACGTGTGGGATCCGGCGGTGTTCGCGGGCTCGACGCACGTCACGGCGCCCGAACGGCAGGCCCTGGCCGACCTGCGGGCGCTCGGCCTGCAGGACGTGGTGCCTGTCCCGATGAAGGGACCGCATCCGTTCACCTACTGGGACTACCGGGCCGGGATGTTCGCCAAGAACAACGGCATGCGGATCGACCTGGTGTACGCGACCGAGCCGGTGGCCGGCCGGGTGCGGGCGGCGTACGTGGACCGCGAGGCCCGCAAGGGCAAGGGGCCGTCCGACCACGCGCCGGTCGTGGTCGACCTCAGCTGAGGATCCGCGCGGCGTTGTCGTGCAGCACCGCGGCCATGACGTCGGCCGGCAGGTCCTGGGCCTCCAGCTCGGCCAGGCACCGCTCGGGCGTGAAGAACGGATAGTCGCTGCCCCACAGGAACTGCCCGGTGAGCCGTCCGCGCAGCTCGCGGATCACCTCGACCGGGATCCGCCGTGGTGACCAGCCGGAGATGTCGATGAACACGTTGGTCTTGTGCAGCGCGACCGCGATCAGGTCCTGTTGCCAGGGCCAGCCGAAATGCGCGGCCACCACGGTCAGGTCCGGGTGGGCGGCGGCCACCGGGTCGAGTTTGAGGGGGTGCGCGAGGTCGATCCTGATGCCCTGGCCGCCGGGCTGGCGCGCGCCGATGCCGCTGGTCCCGGTGTGGAACAGGGCCAGCAGGCCGTGCCGCTCGCAGGCCGCGAAGATCGGCCAGTACGCCGGGTCGTCGGGCGCGAACGCCTGCAGCGACGGGTGGAACTTCACCCCGCGCAGGCCGAGCGAGGCGATGTTGGCCACCTCGGCCACGGCGTCGGTGCCCTTGTGCGGGTCCACAGAACCCAGGCCGGTGAAGACGTCCGGGTAATCCCGGCAGGCCGCGGCCACGGTCTCGTTCGGCACCCGGGGCCGGCCCGTGGCCGTCTCGGCGTCCCAGGCCAGCAGGACCGCCTTCGCCTCGAGCTCGCGGTACCTGCCCGCCAGCTCATCCAGCGATTGGCGCTGCGCGGGGGAGCGGAAATAGGCCTCGGCCGCCTCGACGTAGCCGGCCATGCTGCCGTCCAGCCAGTCCGGGGTGGGCAGGTGCACATGGAAGTCGATCGCGCGCAACGGCATCGGCCCACCGTACCCTTTTTCATTTAATTCCGAACGGCCCTGCCTTAACCCGCCGCCTGACCTCGGCGAGCCCGTCGGAGCCGGCCGGGACGCCCCACCAGCTCTCGACCCACCAGGTCGCCCCGGCCGCGGCCCACGCCGCCGGGTCGGGCGGGCTGAGCTCGACGAACTCACCGGTGCTGTCCGCCTCGACGACGACGTCGTAGGGCGTGGCGGACAGCCCGAGGGATTGACGACGCGATGTCACCCGGTCCAGGATGCCGGCCAGCTCGTCCGGGCTGCGCAGGTGCCGCCGGGTGTCGTCGGCCTCGATGATCTGCGGCAGCAGCCCGTTCCAGCGCGCCGCTCGGTCCAGGGACAGCTGCTTGTCCCGGCCAGCCAGGTACGCGCCTGCGATCCAGACCGGCGGGTGCGGCCGCTGGACCGGGGGCCCGGGCGGCTGGAAGTCCGTCGGCCGCGCCGAGTAGTGACGGCCGGAGTAGCTGAACGGCTGCCCGCGCATCAGCCCGGCGTAGATTGCCAGGCACTCATCCAGCTTCTGCGCCCGGACCCGGCGCCCCTCGTCGGCTTCGAACGCTGTCCACCCCGGGTGCACCGCGCCGAGCCCGGCGCTGAGGATGACCCGGCCGCTGCTGAGCCGGTCCACGGTCGCCACGGCCGAGGCCAGGTCCCACGGTTTCCACCGCGCGGCCGGGGTGAGCAGCGTGCCGAGCTTGATCCGTTCCGTCACCATGCTCGCCGCCGCGAGCGTCGCCCAGGCGTGCACGCCCCAGACGGCTTCCCAGGTGAAGATGCCGTCCCAGCCGTGTTCCTCGCCCAGCGCCGCGAGCTGCGCGAAGTCCCGCGCGTCCGGGTGCGGCACCACGAAACCGAATCGCATGAGATCCAACCTAACCGGTCACGCTACGCTGTCGCGGCCGTGTCGCCATGGGCCAGCGCCGCCTCGGCCGGCTCGGAGTACCGGGCCGGGCGCATGCCGTACCAGGCCAGCACCAGGCCGGCCAGGGAGGCGGCGGCGTACAGCCACCAGACCTTGGTACTGACCAGGTGCCAGGCGAACACCCCGAGGGCCGGCCCGATCGCGAAGCCGAGGGTGAACACCGCCTGGGAGGTGCCCAGGTACTGGCTCTTGAGCGCCGCCGGGCCCGCGTTCGCCGGGTACGCCGACATGGTCGGACCCGCGGTGATCTCCGCCAGCGTCCAGACCAGGGTGCCCGCGATGAAGATGAGAGCGCCGCCGGGGATGGAGTACACGGCCAGGCCGCAGCCGAGCAGGGCGAACCCGGCCAGCGCCACCACCCGGGCCGGCCAGCGCTGGGTCATCTTGGTCATCAGCAGCTCGCAGCCGATCACGATCGCGCTGTTCAGCGTGAGCAGGGCGGCGTACCAGATGGTGGCGATCCCGGCCGCGCGCATGGCCAGCGGCAGCACGCTGACGTACTGGATGTAGACGGTGGCGTTGATCAGCAGCGCGCCGAGGAACAGCGTGTACCGCCGGTCGGCGAAGACCGCCGCGACCGCCCACCGTTTCCGCACCGCGCCGGCGATGTCGTCCCCGGCCCTGACGCCGCGGCGCGGCAGGGCCGCGAGCGCGATCACCGTATAGACGATCCCGGCGGCGGCCTCCCCCCAGAAGAGCAGGTTGTAAGAGCCCAGGATGAGCAGGGCGCCGAACATCGGCGCGATCGTGGTGCCCACGTTCAGGCCCATCCGGTACAGCGCGAAGATCATGACCTGGCGGTGCTTGGGGGTGAGCTCGGACAGCAGCGCCGCCGTCGCGGGCCGGTACACCAGCCCGATCATGCCGACCAGCGCGACGATGACCACCACGGCGTAGAAGTTGTGGACGTAGAGGATGGCCAGGATCAGCACCGAGCGCCCGGCCATGCTCAGCACCGTCCCCCAGCGCGGGCCGAGCCAGTCCGCGAGCGCGGTGCCGACGATGATGCCGACCACCCCGCCGGCGCCGTAGCCGCTCAGCGCGATACCCGCCTGAACCGCGCTGAAGCCGCGGTGGGTCATGAACAGCACCAGGTAGATCGTGATGAACTGACCGAGCCGGTTCACCAGGATCCCGGCCAGGACGGCCTTGACCGCCGGCGGCGACTCGCGCAGCGTGGTGAGGATGCTGGCGTCCTGGGTGGGCCCGGGCGCGTCCACCTTGCTATCGGGCATGCTCAGGTACCTCCGTGAGCTGCCATGCGGCCCGCTGGCTGGCGGCGAGGGCGGATTTGGCGGACCCGCCGGACCCGCCGGTGAAGGTGAACAGGCGAGGCAGCTGCCCCTGGATTTCCCGCAGGGCCAGCACCGGGGGGTGGTAATAGCAGTCGGCGGCGCCGGCTTGCCGCCGCGCGGGGCCGAGCGTCAGCCGCGGGAAGAAGCCGGCCGCCAGCCGCCGGGCCCGCTCCTGCCCGGCCGGGTCCACCGGGTTGGGTCCGGGAGCCACCTCCCATGCCGTGGTCGGCACGCCGAGCAGCAGGCCGCCGTCCGCCACGGGCAGCCCGTACAGTCCGGTGCGCTCGTCGGCGAAGGCGGGCGGCCGGGCCGGCCCGGCCGGGTAGATCGTGTACTGGATCGACCTGGTCCGGTAACCGTCCGCGGGCAGGCCGCTGGCGCGCAGCAGGCCGGCCGTCCACGCGCCGGTGGCCAGCACCACCGCGTCCTGGTGGCGCAGAGCGCGGCTGGTGGCGGGGTCCGGCCAGGCGGGGTCCAGCCGGGCGGGTCGCACGGTGGCGCGCGGTCGTGCGGCGAGGTCGGCGAGGACCGCGTCGCGCAGCGCGGCCGGCGAGGTGCGGCCCGCCCGGCGCTCGCGCACCACGACGCCCGTTTCGTCGCCGGTCCAGCCTGGGCCGTCCCGGCCGCCGAACGCCTCGGCGGCCGCCATCAGCTCGGCGGACCCCGGCACCGCCCGCTCGATCTCGGCCAGCTCCGCGGCCAGGCCATCCGCTGGATCGCGCAGGTACGCGAACCCCGTCTCGTGGTACTGCGCCCATTCCCGCAGCACCGGGCTGGCCAGCAGTTCCGTCAGGCTGGCGATGGCGAGCCCGCGCTGGGCGGGCAAGGTCTCGTACGCCCGGACCGCGCCGCCTGAGGCCGCGGTCGCATCGGCGGCGGGTCCCGGCCCGGT